>Ga0209553_1000178_pt1 | contig 32477 bp, 29 predicted proteins | sample LauGreFBDMM110DN_2_FD_188217 | JGI IMG/M metagenome (GOLD analysis project Ga0209553, IMG submission 188217) | Freshwater lake microbial communities from Lake Michigan, USA - Fa13.BD.MM110.DN (SPAdes) (version 2) | ecosystem: Environmental > Aquatic > Freshwater > Lake | place: Lake Michigan...
TCCCTGAGCACTTGGAAGACTCGGCAAGAAGCCCGTCGGCTGGGAAGTCACCGTGTTGGAAAGCGTGTTGGCAGTTTTGGAGACCGGCGGTCGACCTAAAGGCGGAGTTGGCGGAATCACAGGCGGCGTTCCAAGCATCGGCGCGGAGAGCATCGTCAGCGTGGGCGTCTTTGACTTCAGCAAAACAAGGCATGTTCCAGTCGAGTTTCACGAAGGCATGAGGAAGGGCCACATCCAGAGCCACGACGTATTGCTCTACAAAGACGGCGAAAGACCCGGCGAATATGAGCCGCATGTCAGCATGTTCGGCGACGGATTCCCGTTCGAGAAATGCAGTATAAATGAGCACGTCTATCGGCTGCGGACCAACGAACGGCTCAGCCAAGAATACCTATATTTTTGGATGACCTCCGAGTTTGCCTTTGCCGAGATGCGAATCAAAGGCACCGGTGTCGCCATCCCCGGCCTCAACTCAACCGCCGTTCGTTCGCTTGGCGTGCTGGTTCCGCCGCCGCCCATCGTTCAAGCGTTCACCAAACAAGCCGCGCCGCTGGTTACCCGAATTCTCGCCAACGCGAAGCAATCCCGCACCCTCGCCACCGTGCGCGACACGCTGCTGCCGAAGCTGTTGAGCGGGGAATTGAGCGTAGGGGCGGCGACAAAGGAAGTCTCGGCATGAACCGCACCACCTCGGAAACGGGAAAAGTCTTGGGCGGGGATGCGTCGCATGTGAAGCATTGGGCTTCAGTTTTCAAAGACTATCTTTCTGCTGCCTCCCATCCATCGAAAGGGAAAGTGCGGATGTTCAGCGACAATGATTTTCTGGTACTCTGCTACGTCGGCAATAATTGGGAAGACGATCCCGATCTTGAAACGATCAAGATTGGCCTAAATCGGGAGGAGCACCACGAAGAAAGGTTTGTCGAACACCTTTATCTGCATACGCCATTGCTGCAGGAGCCGCCTGACGACCTCGATGAGACCTGGCGGCATGGAGTCTTGTGGACCGGTGGTGACGGACAAAAGCGATTTGAGCTCGCGCGGCACTATCGATACGTCGCGGAGAAGATGTTGGAGCAAGCGTTGGAAAGCGGGGCACTCGGCGACTTGATTTGCCCAGTCCTGTTCGCTTACCGACATACGTTGGAGCTTTATTTGAAAAGCCTTGGTGAAATCCACAAGCATACGCATTCACTAACTGAGTGTGTTAAGCTTGTTGAGGAACGCTGCGGCAGAACGCTCGGTTCGCAGGCTAAGGGTTGGATTGAAGAATTGGACTCGATCGATCCGCATCCGGGAACGACCTTTCGTTACGAGGACATCTGATGCACGCTCAGAGACGTTCAATGGCTGTTCGGTTTCAATTGTCATAGACTCATCCAGATGAACCTACGACGCGTCTATTCCCAAGCTCCGATTACCGAGGCAATTATCGACCTCCGGATCGCCGCGCGTCCCGAAATCGACCTAGACATGTTGCGTCGGTTATCGGGAGCAACAAAGGACCGCTTTCCTCGCATTGATCCCATTTATGAAGCAACAGGGAAAATGCAGGTCAAGCCAGGTGTCTCGGCTTCCGCGTCAGCTCATCAGAGTCAGTCGGGGTTCCGGGCGATTTCATCTGATGCCAAAATCGTTTGCCAGCGGCAACTCACAGGATTTACCGTAAGCCGGTTGGCACCGTATGAAAGCTGGGAGCCGTTCCGTGATCTTGCCAGAGAATTGTGGGATCAGTACCGTACCGCAGTTTGCTGCGACGTGGTCACACGAATTGCAGTGCGATACGTAAATCGGATTGATCTCCCCGAATCACCTGTGGAGTTGAAACAATACTTTCGGACATCGCCGGAAGTTTCAGCCGATCTTCCGCAATTTATGGAAGGTTTCTTTATGCAGATTCGGTTGCCTCAGGCGGATATTGAATCTACGGCAGTCCTGAATCAGACAATTGTTCCATCGCTTCAATCTGATTGCACGTCTGTAGTTCTGGATATTGATTTGTTTCGGGATCACGCACTGCCGGGCGATGAGTGTGCCCTTTGGGAGTGCTTCGAAGTGCTTCATGATCGCAAGAATGAAATCTTTGAGGCTTGCATCACCGATGCGGCTCGGGAGTTGTTTGACTGATGGCTGTTGCTGACTTACCACCACGCACTTCTGCAACCATTCAGGATGTCTGCCCTTACTATGAATTTGAGGGCGACAGTAGCCGGATTCTGCTGGAACAGTTTGGTGCTGCAATACGACAATGGCAGAATCGTCCGAGTGTCCTCGTTAATTCGATTGAAGACACTGAATCAACTTCGCATCTCTCGTTCGCGAAAGCAGGGACGATGAAAGTCCGATTCAAAATGGCCGGAGCGATGACGCCGCGCGTCATCGATATGGAAGAGGCGGTCGAAGAATGAGCGATCTTTCGTGGCAGTCCGTGAGTGGCAGAAATCTGGCTCAGGGGGACCTGCTGCCGAATTGCCTACTGCCAGTATTTGTCGCCCCAACTGCCGGCCAGTCATCAGACGACGCGCAAGAAGTTTCTGTACTGACTGCGCGATTGATCGTTGTCACGCAGAGTTGCGATCTGGAGAACAAGAAAGTTCAGTTTGGAGCGTTGTGCCCAATTCATACGCTTGAAGAGTTTGCAGGACAGAATCCTCACTTTCAGAAGACAAAGAACTGGGAGGCAGTTCGAAAGGGGCAAGTGCAAGCTCTCCACATGATCGCTTCGCCTGAATACCCGGAAATCAACACGCAGTCGATGGTTGTTGACTTTGGCCATATCGTCAGCCTGCCGATTGACTATCTTGAAAATCACGCAGCGTCAATTGGTAACCGCTGGAGACTGGGGTCTCCATTTCTGGAACACTACTCTCAGGCATTCGCACGCTTCTTTATGCGTGTTGGTCTTCCATCTGGAATCGCTCAGTTCAGCCAGTCCGAGCGACATTGAGGCGACCGGATAATGACATCACAAACCTTCATCTTCGAATGCAGTAGTTCTACGTATCTGGACTGCGTGGAAAAGAACCTGTTCGGTTCCAACAAGCCGTGGCCGCTGGAAATCAAGACCGGTGACTACTGTCTGCTGCATCACTACGAAATCGGCGGTCTGCTGGGTCTGTGGCAGGCAACTTGCAACGGCGGCAAGAATCTGGTCCCGAAAATCTGGGGCGGGAAGTTTCCGTATCAGGTGCGTGTGAAACTGGTCATTCCGAAAGTGACTGACGTTCCGAAGTCGGTACTGAAGAAACTGGGTATCGATGCTGCCGTGGGGCGGTTCGATAATTGTGTGGATGAAGATATGGCGGAAGATTTGGTTCGGTCTCTACTCAGCCCTTCATCCTGAGGCTATGCTCTGCCATGTGTCGCTTGTGGATACGGCAGCACGACTTTCAAATGTTCGCTCCTGTGACTGGTGGATTCTATGGCCCGCAGTGCTTTGCTGAATACAGATACAGAAGATCTAAAGGAACTCCTGAGTAACGGCAAGAGTTACAGTGTTCCTCCGTATCAACGAGATTATTCGTGGAAGGCGGAACACTGGGAAGATCTTTGGGAGGATTTACTGACCATTGAGGTGAGCGAAGAAGACCATTACATGGGCGCGGTGGTCCTTGAGACACATGAACGGAAGCAGTATCGGATCATCGATGGTCAGCAACGAATGGCCAGTCTGAGTATCCTGATTCTGGCATGTGTCGAGTGTTTGTACGACCTCGCATCGACAGGCGTGGACGCCGAGGATAATCGAGAACGCGCAAGCGAGCTGGAACGCAGTTACCTTGGAACAAAAGACCCGGCCAGTCTGCGGATTACGCCAAAACTGAAGCTGAACGCAAACGACGACGATTTCTTTCAACTCAATATCGCTCAGCGCAAGTCACCTCAAGGGGGCTTGCGCGGCCTGCGAGACTCGGAAAGGTTGATGTGGGAATGCTTTCAATTCTTCAGGCGTAAGGTTGCTGACAAATTTATGCCTGCAGCCAAGGGAAATGAAATTGCACGATTCGTGAATGACGTTGTGACTGAGCGACTGGTGTTTATCAGTGTTCGTGTTCAGGATCAGCTAAGTGCCTACACCGTCTTCGAAACGCTGAATGCTCGTGGACTGGAACTCACCGAAACCGACCTGTTGAAGAATTATCTCCTGTCCCTTGCCGACCGGCTGAGTCGGTCGCAGATGGAGCCAGTGCTGAAACAGTGGGCTCGAATTACCGCCCGAGTTGGCATCTCAAAGTTTCCTGAATTTCTGCGTCACCATCTGAACTCACATCGGAGTTACGTACGGCAAAAGCAATTATTTAAGACAATCAAACACGACGTCAGAAAAATGGATGAGGTGTTTATATTGCTCGACCGCCTTGAAAAAGACGCTGCGTGGTTCGAAGCACTTAATGATTATTCCAGCGATTTCTGGCTCGACTATCCGGGAGCGAGTGAGCATGTTCGAACACTCAATCTGTTCAATGTTTCTCAGTACACGCCTATGGTCCTCGCTGCCAAAGACCAATTCAATTCGCCCAACGACGTTGTTGAGATCTTGCGGTACTGCGCCGTGGTGTCCGTTAGGTTCAACGGTGTCAGTCGCAGAAGTACTCATCAACTCGAAGAAGTTTACAATTCCGCATCGCTTCAGATTCGGAAGCGTGAAGCGGCAACACTTGCAGCAATCCGTCAGTGTTTGAATCCCATCTACATCCCAGACAGTGAATTCGAAGATGCGTTTTCTGCGCTTCGTCTACGCAATCGAGGGACTTCAGGCAAACGGCTTCGTTATTTTCTGGCCCGAATTGAACGCCAGTTGAGTGGAGCCGATATCAGTGATGAAGCAATGACCGCCACAGTGGAACATATCCTGCCCGAGAATCCGCCTGATTCTGACTGGACAGATGTCAAGCCGGATGCGCGCGAACGATGCGTCGAACGACTCGGAAACTATTCCCTGCTGGAACGAAATCTGAATAGCCGGGAAGCGTCAAATCTTCATTTCTCCGATAAGGTATCGATCTACTCAAAATCGCAGTACAAGACTTCGAAAGAACTGTGCGACTACAGTGAGTGGACCGAGGAAGCAATTAACATTCGTCAAGTCAAAATGGCCAAGGTTGCAAAGACTGTCTGGGCAATTCAAACGTAATCCTGCGGACACATCGGCCTTCTATTCAAGACGAGTTTTGCGGGCTGCTGAGTCTGTGGCAGGCGACTTGTGACGGCAGCCAGAACCCGGTACCAAAGGTTTGGGGCAGGAAGTTTCCGTATCAGGTGCGCGTGAAGCTGGTGATTCCGAAAGTGGCCGACATGCCGAAGTCGGTGCTGAAGAAACTGGGCATCGATGCGGCCATCGGACGGTTTGACAATTGTGTGGATGAAGACACGGCGGAAGACCTGGTTGGTTCCTTACTCGGTGCTGCATCCTGAAGGCCCCTCAATGTCACTCAACGAAGCGATCGTCGAAGATGCAGCCCTGAGTTGGTTCGGAGAACTGGGCTACGCTGTGGGCCACGGGCCGAACATCGCGCCGGGGGGAATCGGGTGCTGAACGGTCGTAATTCGGTGATGTTGTGCTGGTGGCCCGGCTGCGAAACGCGATTCAGCGACTGAACCCGTTGATTCCCGAGGAAGCTCAGGACGAAGCCCTGCGGAAGGTCCTGCGGCCTGACACGCCGTCGGTCACACGCACGAACCGGGCGTTTCACAAAATGCTGCGGGACGGAGTCGAAGTCGAGTACCGCCGGTCGGATGGCTCGATCGCTGGTGACCGGGTTCTCCTGCTGGATTTCTTAGATCCTGCCGCGAATGACTGGTTCGTCGTCAATCAGTTCACGGTTATCGAAACGCATCACAACCGCCGCCCGGATCTGGTGGTCTTCGTCAACGGGCTGCCGCTGGCGTTGATCGAACTCAAGAATGCAGCGGACTCGGAAGCGACGATTTGGTCGGCATATTCGCAGCTTCAGACCTACAAGGCCGAGATTCCGTCTCTCTTGAAGTACAACGAACTGCTGATTGTGTCGGACGGCCTCCAGGCTCGCATCGGATCGCTCACCGCGAATCAGGAATGGTTCAAGGTCTGGCGAAGGAGAGGCACCACGGACCGCTCTGGAGCTGGAGGTGCTGATTCGCGGGGTCTTCGAAAAACGCCGGTTCCTGGATCTGCTGCAGCACTTCATCGTGTTCGAAGAAGACACGGACAGCGACCGGCTGCATAAGATCATTGCCGGGTATCACCAGTTCCATGCCGTGAATGCGGCGGTCGAAGAAACCGTCCGAGCCAGTGGGATGATAGCTGACCAGGAAACAGCCGAACTTCCCGAGGGTCAGTATTGGGCGGGCCGGATGCACGGCGGCAAACCGGGTGACCGCAGGGCTGGCGTGGTCTGGCATACTCAGGGATCCGGGAAAAGTTTCTCGATGCTGTTTTATGCGGCTCGGGTTGTCCGTGAACCAGCGATGCGAAATCCGACGATCGTGGTTCTGACGGACCGCAACGATCTGGACGATCAGCTGTTCGGCCAGTTTCAGCGATGTTACGAGCAACTGAACCAGATGCCCGTTCAGGCTAGGGATCGTGAGCATCTGCGGGAGCTGCTGAAAGTATCCAGCGGCGGAGTGATCTTCACGACGATCCAGAAGTTCATGCCGGACAAGGGCGAAAAGATGTTTTCGCTGAGCGACCGTCGAAACATCATCGTGATTGCCGATGAAGCGCACCGCAGTCAGTATGACCTGATCGACGGACTGGCTCGCAACCTGCGGGATGCTCTGGCCACGTACACCGAGAGCGGCGGCACGGGTGCGCCCAGCATCGATACGGCTCAGGCGATTGCGATCATGCTGGAGAAATACGAAGTCGCCCGCGACATCCTGCATGGCTTCGACTGGGGCCTGTGGACGACGGGAACTGGTGTGCAACGGTTATCGCTGATCCCGGCCGCTCAGGAACATGTCCTAGGACAGGAAGACGGTAAGCAACGCTTCATCAAAGTGGTGACGGACTTGTCACGGGCGTTGGCCCTCTGTGCCGCCAGCGACGAAGCCACGGAGATTCGTGACGACGTCGCATTCATGCAGACTGTTCAGGCAGCATTGAACAAGCAATCGACGGGCGGCCAAAGATCACCGGAGGATCTGGAGGCCGCCATCCGCCAACTCGTGTCGCAAGCGATTGTCGCCGATGGCCAGATCATTGATGTGTTCACCGCGGCTGGGCTGAAGAAACCGGACATCAGCATCCTGTCCGATCAGTTTCTCGCCGAGGTCCGCGGTCTGAAGCACAGAAACGTCGCCGCCGAGCTGCTGGAAAAGCTCCTGAAAGATGAGATTAAAGTCTGCTCCAAACGCAACTTGGTACAGGCCCAACTGTTCTCGGACAAGCTGAAGGTAATCGCGGCCGAGTCGATCAAGATGGTCCGCAAGAGTGTCACGATTGATTGGAATCTCCGCGACGGGGCCCGGGCAAAAATTCGGGTGATCGCACCAGCACGCACAGACTTGCGGGTTCGATGACGACGTGGACGGGCAGTGCCGAACAGGGATCACCATCGGCCTGCACGCCTAAAATTTCAGCATCATTCACCGCTTCTAGCGTGACCCGAGTCGCCGTGAATTTTTTGAATTCCGCGGCATCAATCGGCAGCCCGAGCTTCAATCGAATGGCGTGCCGGAAAATCTGCCAGCGGGTCGCGCCATGATAAACACGAACGTTAAGAAATCCGTCGTCCGGAATTGCTTCGGGAGCAAACGGAAGTTCAAAACCGTATCGCGGAATATTTGTGACGATAATATGGGTCCCTGTCGCAGTCTGACTTGCGTCAGGTGTTGATGCACGAATAAGTTGGGGACGCGACGAAAAGAATGCACGCAGCGTTGGCACAACATAGCCCATGCGGTAGATGGTTCCTGTGCGCGCCTGATGAACCGCATGGACGATGTCGCCATCAACCCCAACACTCAACATTAGTAGGAAGCGGCGTCCGTTCGCTGTCGCGGAATCCAACCTTCGAATTCGACCGGATTTAATCACGGCTGCGAGCGTGCGACCACAGCCTGACAAACCTAAATACTTCGCGATGAGATTTTCTGTCCCGAGGGGCAACACGGCGATCGGGCAACCGGGATGACGCTGGGCAACATCCGCAACTGTCCCGTCCCCGCCGGCCGCGACAATGCAACGCAGTTTCTTGGCGTTTGCTGGTATTAAAAGAAAAGCATCCAGTGCCTCGCGAGATCCAAACATGCGGACATGATAACCCGCTGCACGAAGTTCGCGGATTAAGACAAGCAATTCGTTTCGCCCAGCCCCTGAACCAGAACGAGGATTACGCTGGATGACAACCAATCGATTGTCGGCAGAAATGGTTGTCAGATCCACAGGGAAAAGGCTTTGCTGCTACGCGCTCACGATTCTGTGAGTTCCAGGTATGGATCAAGCCCCATGTTTTCGTACTGATCCAGCCGCATGCGTTCCTGTTTCAGCAGATGCTTGCGCTGCTTGCGGTGAGTCTTCTCGAGAAACCGCTGGACTTTGACAAAATATCGGTTCCATGACCGGCCGAGTTCGCCATACCGGTTAGCAATCCCCATGCGCTGCTTTCGCAGGCGTTCCTTGGGTTCACGACATCGCAGCAGCTCATCTTCAAGACTGAGGAAAAATTGGTAAGACCCTGGATCGCCCTGACGTGCGGAACGGCCGACTAATTGGCGATCGATGCGTTTTGAACTATGAATTTCCGTAGCAATCACATGCAGTCCGCCAGCCTTGCGAACGTCTTCATCCAAAATAATGTCTGTTCCCCGGCCAGCCATGTTGGTCGCAATTGTGACACTTCCCGCCTCCCCAGCTCTGGAAATGATTTGTGCTTCCTGTTCGTGATAGCGGGCATTGAGGATTTGAAAGGGAATGCGTTTATCTTTTAACAATAATCCCAGAGCTTCTGATGCTTCTACGGACGGTGTGCCCACCAACATGGATCGCCCCGCTTTAATCAAGCGTTGAATCTGTTCCACAATGGCATCGCGTTTCGCGTCTTGTGTCTTGAAAACTCGCGTCGTTAGTCCCTTGCGGATACACAATTTGTTGGTTGGGATTTTTGTGACTTTTAGGCGATATGTTTTTTTAAGCTCTCCCCGGGCGGGCAATGCGGTCCCAGTCATACCGGCCAGATGGGAGTACTGTCGGAAGTAACTCTGGACGGTCACACGTGCGGCTTCACCGGTCGCTGCTGTGATTGGAATTAATTCCTTGGCCTCGATCGCCTGATGCAGTCCGTCCTGCCACTTACGCCCGTCCATGATGCGTCCTGTACCCTCATCTACGATCACAACTTTGTTTTCCACAATCACGTAGTCGCGGTCAAGTTCAAAGGCGTGTCGAGCCGTCAATGCTTTTTCCACTTGGGCATAGATGCGTTCGGTATCCATCGAACTCAACAGCGATGGTTTGGACATCAGCACCACTTTTCGGCAACCCGCATCGGTGAGCCATGCCGTCCGGCGTTCCGGTTCGTAAACATAGTCTTGTTTCGGTTCCAATTGAAAGGTCGCGCGGTTGCTCCAGCGAAACAGGTTCACTGTTGCCGGTTCATTGGGCTGCGTTAGACCAATAATGAGGGGCGTTCTGGCTTCATCGATCAGAATACTGTCTGCTTCGTCGATCAATGCAAAATAGTGACCGCGTTGCACTGGTTCTTCGGCACTCTGCAACGTCCGAATATAACGCCGTATCTGCGATCCACCTTCGTCCGACATCGCGCCTTTCCGCAGGCGATCGCGGAGAAAGTCGAATCCCATTTCCTTGCTGGTCCCGTACGTGATATCGCAGGCATAATTTTTTCGTCGTTCGTCGGGTTCCATCGAATCTAGAATCTTGCCGACGGTGACTCCCAACTTAACATGCACCGGGCCCATCGTGTCAGCGTCACGATTCGCGAGATAATCGTTGACCGTGACCACATGACAACCCTGGCCTCGCAAGGCTCGCAGAAATGAGGGCATTGTGGCAGTGAGTGTCTTTCCTTCGCCGGTCTGCATTTCGGCAATATGACCTTCGAAAAGCGCAATGGCCCCCATAATCTGCACTTCGAAGTGCTGCATGCCAAGGACACGCCGCGCAGATTCACGGATCAACGCATAAGCTTCGGGCAACAGCTTATCTAACGCCACGCCTGCCTGTGCTTCCCAGCGTACTTTGCGGCCTCGCGCTAGTAACTCTTCGTCAGACAGTCCCTGCAGCGCATCGCTCAACCTTATAATCTGGCGCGCCATCGCACGCCATCGGGAACGCCGAGCGGCAGAAGGAATGAAGCCTGTCTTCAGACCGTGAAATAGCTTACTGGGAAGACTCATCCCCTGATTGTACCATTTCACTTTCCCCAGAAAAAGACCTTGTTTTCAATGGTGCTTGAAATCGACTCGACGTAGAAGAATCCAGCCACAAAGATTCACAAATCTAGGGGCAACTTGCACGGTTGGGGTTTGGAAGCGACAATCTGGCGACAACTGGCTTCCAGACCAGATATCTTGCCCGCCACGCCGCTCAGCAGCAGCACTGAAACACAAAATCATGCAACGCCATCAAATCTTCCTGATCCTCGCCGCGTCGATCTTTGTTTTTCCGGCTCCAGTCCAAGCTCAGACGCGCTCGGCTAGCCTGATGAACTTCAGCAGCGACGGTCAATTCGTGGCCTGTTCCAACCGTGACAGCGGGACAGTGACGATTGTAAGTTGGCCGAAACTAGAAGTGCAGCATGAGATTGCCGTCGGGTTGCATCCAGAAGGCGTCGCGTGGATCGGGACATCGCATAAACTTGCGTGTTGCGTCTATGGAGATGACTCAATCGCTATCCTCGATGCCGACAGTGGCAAGATCGACCGACGAATCGATGTGTTCGACGAGCCGTATGGTGTCGTCAGCACACAGGATGGAAACAAACTGTATGCGACGCTGGAATTCCCAGGCAACGTGGTTCAGCTCGATCCAGCAGCGGGCGCTGTTACTGCAACGTGGCAGGTTGGTCAAATGCCCCGCGGCGTGACCATCAGTCGCGATGGCAGTTTTTTGATGGTGACCGAATACCTGACTTCAAACGTTTTTCAGATTTCCACGGCTGATGGCAAGGTGCTGCAGACGTGGGAAGGTGCCTCAACGGATAATCTGGCTCGTCAGGTCGTTCTGGCGCCCAACGACCAGAAGGCATACTTCACGCACATTCGGTCGCGGATCACATCCTCCCACGGCAACGGTTCTATCTTTCCGTATGTGTCGGTCGCGAGACTGACAGGCGAGAAGGCCGGCACCCGCATGCGGGTGCCGATGGATTCGCTGCTCGGCGCTCGAGTGACTGCGAATCCGTGGGACTGTGATGTGTCTGCCGACGGAAAACGTCTGGGTGTCGTCTTCGCGGGCACGAATGACATGTATCTCTGCCGCATTCTGCCTGATGACTATGTCGAACTGGAATACGAACAAGGCATGAGACTTGGAAATAACCCCCGGGCGATTCGATTTTCCCCGGATGACAAAGCCCTGCTCATCTACAATGCGTTGGACTTTGAAATTGTCGTATTGCAGGTGCCGAACGGGGTAGAAATCGCCCGCGTCGCTGTCACCAAAAACCCAATGAGTGAAGAATTGCTGCTGGGTAAACAACTCTTCTATACAGCTCAGCAACCAATGTCTGCCCGCAGTTGGATTTCCTGCGCGAGTTGTCATCCAGACGGCGATGCAGACGGACGCACATGGCAGCAGCCTGAAGGCTTAAGAAATACCCAGCCGCTGGCAGGTCTGTCGTGGACGCATCCCGTGCACTGGTCGGCGGATCGTGACGAAGTGCAAGACTTTGAACACACGATTCAAGGACTGCTGATGCAGGGCCAAGGTTTTGTAAAACGACCGCTTCCTGATGCGCTGGGTGAATCCTTCAGCGGCAAGAGCAAATCGCTCGATGCCTTGGCCGCTTATACAAATTCCCATAAGTCTTCCCTGAGTCCCTTCGCCAAAAACGGGCTCAGTAAATCGGCTCAGCGCGGACAAATGCTGTTTTTCTCCGCCAGTACAAAATGTGCGACGTGCCATTCAGGTGCGATGTTGACCGATTCTCAGCCGCGTGCCGTGTCTGACTTGATTCGACATGACGTAGGGACCGGCAAGGATGACCCTTCGGAACTCATGGAACCGAAATACGACACGCCGACGCTGCTGGGACTTTATCGTTCCGCACCTTATCTGCATCACGGGAAAGCGGCAACACTGAAAGATGTCCTAACGACGTCCAACCCGCGAGATGAACACGGTGTCACAAGTCATTTGACCGCAGCGCAGCTTGATGATTTGGTTGAATTCCTGCGTGCTCTGCCTTTCGAAGACCCAGAACCAGCTGCCAAAGCCACCGGATTGAAACAGGTCATTAAGTAATCATGTCCCATTCAAGCCCATCTCTCGCCGACCTTCGCGTCGCCCTCGCCGCACTTTACCCCGACATAAACCTCATGGAGCAGGCAATCCAGCAACTTGCCGGCGCCACACGAACTGACGCACCGCAAATCGATGGCGTCGATGTGGATCTGCAACGCCAAAGTCGCTGCGGATTTCCTGAAGTCATTTTTGGCGAGGGCAAATCGACCGAGATGATTGTGAGAATTCTGCAGGCTCAACGGCAGGCAGGACAGGACAGTCTCGTGACACGCATTCGCCCGGATCAGGTGGAAATTATTCAGGCTGAGTTTGACCACATCATTCGCAACGACGTCGCCCGCACAATTCGCCTGCACCAACCATGCGAACATCCACCCTCCAAAGGCGGACCGGTGATTGTGATTACCGCCGGGAGCAGTGATCGACACGTCGCTGAAGAAGCCCTGGAAACGCTCCGCTGGATGCGAATTGACTGTGAATTTATAGCAGACGCCGGCGTCGCTGGGCCTCAGCGATTACTGCGGCATCTTCCAAAACTTCAGCAAGCAGCTGCCATTGTCTGCGTCGCAGGCATGGAAGCCGCACTCCCATCGGTCGTCGGCGGTTACGTCCCGTGTCCTGTGATCGGCGTCCCGACATCCGTCGGCTACGGGGCTTCCCTAAACGGCATCACAGCCATGCTGTCCATGCTCACTTGCTGCGCATCCAACGTCGTGGCCGTCAATATCGACGCAGGCTTCAAAGGCGGCTACGTCGCCGGCTTGATCGCATCCCGCGCGGCACGGTCAATTTAAGTGACTTAGACAATTTACGAATTGAAACCGAGACAATTCGTTGCCGAAGAAAGCACCGCGCGGGGAATAAACGTCAACCGTCCCCATGTTCCATCATCGAATCGTGAGGGTTCCTTGCGACTCAAATCCCCTCGGCCGATTTCTTACTTGCGCAGCAACCAGCATGTCGTAGGTTTGCATTACGCCTTCACCAATTGCTCAGCAGCCAACTCCTTTAAGGCGCGTTTGTAGTCAACCGGCATGATCTTATGGAATTGCGAGAGTGATTTTTCCCAGTGGTCGAGCACGAGTTTGGCGATCGCCGAACCGGTGTATTGATGATGGTTCGTGATCAGAGTTCGCAGCTCGTTAACGTCAGCTTCGTCGGTCATTTCTTCCAGTTCCACCATTTCCAGATTGCAGTTCACAAGAAACTTTCCATCCGGATCGTAGACGTACGCTACCCCTCCCGACATTCCCGCTGCGAAGTTGCGACCTGTGGGCCCCAGCACGACAGCTCGACCACCAGTCATGTATTCCAGCCCGTGATCGCCGCAGCCTTCAATCACGGCAGTAGCTCCTGAATTTCTGACGCAGAAGCGTTCGGCCGCGATGCCACGGAAGTAGGCTTCGCCCGAGGTTGCTCCGTATAACGCCACGTTGCCAATAATAATGTTCTGTTCCGCCACAAAATCCGCCTGCTTGGGTGGGTAGACGATCAAGCGACCGCCAGATAATCCCTTGCCGGCATAGTCGTTGGCGTCGCCCTCAATTTCGATCGTCACACCATGTGCTAGCCAAGCACCCACACTTTGTCCGGCGGAACCATTTGCCTTGATATGAATCGTGTCCGACGGCAACCCGTGGGCTCCATGCGCACGACTAACTTCGTTGCTCAGGATCGTCCCGAACGCGCGGTCCGTATTCTGAATTGTCGTCTCAATCCGCACCTGCTTTTTCTCTTTCAATGCGGGTTCACATGTTTGCAGCAATTCCATATCACGCACCGCGCCGAGAGCATGATCTTGAGTGATCGTACAATACGTCTGCACATCAGCATGAGGCTTCTTGGCCGGCGTCAAAATTGGCGACAGATCGAGTTGCTGCGCCTTCCAGTGAGTCACAGTGCTATCCAGTTCCAGCATATCCACACGCCCGACCATTTCATTGATCGTGCGGAAACCCAGTTCCGCCATAATCTCTCGAGTTTCCTCAGCCACCATGAACAGATAATTCACGACATGCTCGGGCTTCCCTTGAAACTTCTTACGAAGCGCGGGATCTTGAGTGGCAATACCAACTGGACACGTATTCAAGTGACATTTTCGCATCATGATGCAGCCGAGCGTAATCAGCGGCGCAGTGGCGAAACCGAACTCCTCCGCTCCGAGCATCGCTGCGACCACGACATCGCGGCCGGTCTTGAGTTGTCCATCTGTCTGCAGTCGCACGCGGCTGCGCAGGTCGTTCATCACAAGAGTCTGATGCGTCTCGGCAATGCCGAGTTCCCAAGGGAGACCGGCATGCTTGATGCTGGTTAACGGCGATGCTCCCGTGCCACCCTCGAAGCCCGAAATCAGAATATTGTCGGCATGCCCTTTGGCAACTCCAGACGCAACCGTACCAACGCCGACTTCTGACACCAATTTGACACTGATTCGTGCGCGACGATTGGCATTTTTTAAGTCAAAGATGAGTTGTGACAGATCTTCGATCGAATAAATATCGTGATGTGGCGGTGGACTGATCAGACCCACGCCAGGTGTTGACAGGCGAGTCGATGCAATTGTTTTATCAACTTTATAACCCGGCAGTTCGCCGCCTTCTCCCGGCTTCGCCCCCTGCGCAATTTTGATTTGCAGTTCGTCAGCGTTCGTGAGATACCAAGAGGTCACACCGAAGCGCCCTGAAGCAACCTGCTTGATGGCTGAACGCCGGGAATCACCGTTTTCCATGGGCTCAAAACGATCGTAGCGTTCGCCGCCTTCCCCTGTGTTGCTTTTGCCCCCCATGCGATTCATCGCAATCGCGAGTGTTTCATGGGCTTCGGCGGAGATTGAACCGTAGCTCATCGCGCCCGTGCAGAATCGCTTGACGATCTCAGCGACGGAATCCACTTCAGCCAATGGAACAGGCACGCCTTTCCGAAACTTTAACAGTCCCCGCAGATGACACGCACGGGTTGTCTCAGCGTTGACAAGTTTTGAAAAGTCCTTGTATGCAGTTTTATCGCCGGTGCGGGCTGCCTGCTGAATACGGCCGATTGTGTGCGGGTTCCAAGCGTGCTTTTCACCCTGACGACGCCATGCAAACAGACCGGCATTCGGCAGTTCGTGCGAAATACTGTCGGGTTTATCCGGGAAGCCAATGTGATGCCGCATCAATGCTTCCTGAGCCAACACGTCGAAGCTCACGCCTTTTATTCGGCTAGACGTCCCCGCAAAACACAGGTCGACAACGGTATCAGCCAAGCCAAGGGCCTCAAAAATCTGTGCCCCCTTGTAGCTTTGCAGCGTGGAGATCCCCATCTTCGCCATGACCTTTAACACCCCGTTGGCCACGCCGGAACGATATGCGGCGACGATCCGATCGTCGTCCCAATCATCCGTCAATTTGCCATCAAGTCGCGCCTGTCGCAAGGCATATAACGCAAGGTACGGATTGACAGCGTCAGCTCCGAATCCGATCAGGAGACAGAAGTGATGCACTTCGCGCGCCTCGCCTGATTCGACAAGCAGCCCAATCTGTGTTCGTTCCTCGTGGCGCACCAAATGATGATGCACAGCACCTGTCGCCATTAAAGAACTCACAGGAACTCGATCGGCACTGATTTTGCGATCAGAGAGCACGATCAGACTAAACCCGTTACGAATGGCATCCCGCGCCTCTTTGCAGATGCGATCTAAGGCCGTTCTTAGCCCACCAATCCCTTCCGACTTAGGGTAGGTAATGTCGATGACCTCGGCCTTCCAACCACGATGCTTGATTCCCTTCAGATTGGCCATCTGATGGTTTGTGAGAATCGGATGCGGCACGGCAAGCCGGTGACAGCTTTCCTGTTTCGTATCCAAGAGGTTGCCTTCCGGACCGATGTAACATTCCAGCGACATAATGACTTCTTCACGGATCGAATCGATCGGCGGATTTGTCACTTGGGCGAAGAGTTGATGAAAGTAATCGTAAAGCATGCGTGGCTGATCACTCAGACATGCCAATGCGGCATCGTTGCCCATCGATCCGATAGGATCCTTGTCGGCTTTAATCAGGGGCAGCAGCATGAAGTTCATTGTTTCGGATGTGTATCCAAACGCCTGCATTCGATTTAGCAAGTCTTGCCCCGTGAGCCGTTCGGGCGGCGTCTTCTTTGGCAGCTCTTCTAATCGAATTTGCTGCTCCTGAACCCACTGTTGATATGGGCGTCGCGACGCAACGTCGGCCTTGAGTTCCTCGTCATCGATAATCCGGCCCTGTTCAAAGTCCACGAGAAACATGCGGCCTGGCTGCAGCCGTCCTTTGTAGGCAACGTTGGATGGCTCAATGTCCAAAACGCCAACTTCGCTGGCCATAACGACTTTATCATCCTTCGTCACGTAGTACCGACATGGACGCAACCCATTTCGATCCAGCGTGGCACCGATGAAGCGGCCGTCAGTGAAGGAGATCGAGGCCGGCCCGTCCCACGGTTCCTGCAATGCCGAATAGTATTCGTAAAACGCCCGCTTCTGCTCGGGCATTGTTTTGTGATTTTGCCAAGCTTCCGGCACCATCATCATGACCACTTCTTGGAGCGTCCTCCCCGAGTGATACAGCATTTCTAGCGCGTTGTCGAAACAACCTGAATCGGAGGTGTGAGGCTCAACAATTGGAAACAGCTTTTCAATCTCGTCCCCGAACAGTTCGCTCTTCATCATGCCCTGCCGCGCAAACATCCAGTTCGAATTACCTTTCACGGTGTTGATTTCACCATTGTGCGACATGAAGCGGAGCGGCTGAGCGCGGTCCCAGCTGGGGAACGTATTTGTGGCAAATCGCGAGTGCACCATGGCTAAATGCGTGTCGTAATCAGCCGCCTGCAGGTCTTTAAAAAACGGCACCACCTGATGCGATGTGAGCATCCCCTTGTAAATAATCAACTTGGTCGACAATGAACAAACATAGAACAGTAATGCCTGCGACATCTCACTGTTACGCAGTTTGTGACTGGACAATTTCCGAATGATGAATAATTGACGTTCCAAGGCGTCTTGGTCCAGTCCGTCTGCACCGGCGACAAACAGCATCTCCATCTGGGGCGCACAGGCTCGCGCCGCCTTGCCAATGTCTGCGGTGTCGTAGTCAACTGGTAGTGGCCGCCAACCGAGCAGTGATTGTCCCTGTTGCGCTATAAATTCTTCCACCGTCTTTTTACATGTGGCGCGCTGCTCTGCATCCTGCGGCAGAAAGACGATCCCTGCGCCGTAACGACCGACTTCCGGAAGCAGCACTTGAATCTCTTGATTGGCAATTCGTGCCAAAAAGTTGTGCGGCAATGAGGTCAACATTCCAGCACCGTCGCCAGTATTGGATTCGCACCCGCAGGCACCTCGATGATCCATGTGACGCAGAATTTTGTCGGCGTCATCTACGATCTGGCGACTTCGGACACCCTTAATGTGCGCGACAAAGCCGACCCCACAATTGTCGTGCTCGTTGCGAGGATCATACAACCCGCTCGCTTCCGGAGCCCCATACGATGGTCGAAACGGAGCTGGATACTGATTGCCGCGGATGTCTTCCATGGATTCGTGCCTTATGTTGTATTTCGGATGACCAGAGCTAACGCGAGGCGAAATTTCTGGGAACCCCCGCTGCCGGCTCGCATTCAACGAGTCGAAAAGCCTTCAAAATTGTTTCCGACAAACCGGTCGGAGCCGAGTGCGCATCGAGTTCGCCACCAAGAATTCGCTGACACACAGATTGGCAACCAGTTCAGCGTGGTGGACAAATGACCCGTTTGGATGCGGCCGCACAATTCATTCCCAAATTGATCCGTGGTCTGAACACTCCGGCCCAGCCATCCGTCGCGAATCGCAAGCAATCGACGACAGCGTCCAAGATGTCCGCGGTTGTTGCCCGGGAGGCTGCACTAGTCTGGGCTCGAAGCAAATTCAACATGATTTGGGACAGACCTGTATCCGTCATTCTGTTTCGTGGTGTTACCAAGGACATTCCAGCAAGAGCCTTTCCAAAGAACACTCCAGCGGGGCAAGACTTTTCGCCCGATTCATGATCATTGTCTCGGCACTAATGCACTGTTTCAATCCGTTTTTCGCCTTGAAATTGTGTCAGGCTTTGGTCCGAAAAACAAGCTATTGCCCGCATCTTCTGCCGGATCAGAGAAAACCACGGCTCGCTTCTGCTAGACTTGACCTGAGCCTCTCAGAAGTTCAGCCCATTTCCACATTTGCATCCCCCGATGAATACCCCTGATCTATCACTCTTCGATCGCCGCCGCCGAGTCGGATGGACTGCCTTAATCTGTGTTTGCATGGCTGTTGTCGGATTTGCGACCGAAGGAAAAGATTGTGTCTGGGGGGCAGCGGCGATGCGGATCGGATTTGTACTGGGATCACTCTGGCTTTGCTTTCCCACAAAAACACGTCCTGCCGCTTGGGCCGTATTGACTCAGGGAAGATTAGTCTTCCTCGTAATCGGCGCTCTGTTCTGGGGCCGAATCAAATTGGCGCTGCCCTTCTTGGCCGTCGCAGGGATTGTGCTCTGGTTCATTCGACCGCGGGGGAAGCGGGGATGAGTTTATCCAGAATTCCGTTGACGAAGCTGCTCGAGTGCTCTGTCCCGAACTCGCGGGCGATTTCAATCGACTCGTCAATGACAACAGCCACCGGTGTGCCCATGCGTGTCATTTCGTAAAGACCCATCCGAAGCACGTTGCGATCTGTCGGAGCCATTCGATCTAGCCGCCAATTCGTCGCGGTGCGGCAGATTCCTGCATCCAGTTCTTCCCGTGCTGCGATGACTCCGGAGATCAGTGTCCAAGTAAATTCCCGCAACGCAGCGTCGATGAATTGCTTGCGGAGCTCCATCTGCATTCGATCCTGATCAGCCTCCGGATTCTGGTCAAACAGATAAAGCATTTGCAACGCAAAACGACGAGCTTCAGAACGTCCGGCCATGAGTAGTTTGAATCAATAGAAGTTGGGGTGGTGAAAACTTTGGAACATGAAAATAGGTGGGGCCAGATCTCGATAGGGCGTGCATCGCCCGGCAGTCACATCTGCTTCAGCAGGTTCAGCATTTCGATTGCGGCCAAGGTGGCTTCTTGGCCTTTGTTGCCGACTTTACCGCCAGCCCGGTCGAGAGCCTGATCCATTGATTCGCAAGTGATCACACCGAAAGTCACCGGAATCCCCGTTTCGCGAGTAAGACTCATGATGCCGGACGCAACTTGGCTGTTGATGTATTCGTGATGCGTTGTTGAACCCTGAATCACAGCGCCCAGACAAATCACGGCAGCGTACTTACCTGACTTTGCCAACTTGGATGCGGCGAGCGGGATTTCAAAAGAACCTGGCACCCACGCAATCGTGATTCTGTCCGCACTTCCACCATGACGCACGATCGTCTCAATGGCGCCTTCAAGTAAGCGTTTTGTGATGAGATCATTGAATCGCGACACCACAATTGCAAACGATGCGTCACCAGCGGCGAGTTGTCCGTGAAGTTCGGTCGGCATAGACATTCCAGTAAAAGAAGCGGATTTTCAGGGTGACGCCCGTTGTTGGGTGCGTCCCACGTGCATCGCAAACGCCGGGCCACCACAATGCAACTTCGATTTCGGTGGGAAGGCGAGGCTCCGCGCCGCAGTTCCCACCCAATTCACTATCCAAGATTCATCGAAAGCAAAAACTCTTCGTTCGACTTTGTACGCTTCAAACGGTTCACGAGTAGTTCAATCGCATCAACCGGATTCATGTCATTTAGGACGCGTCGCAAGACCCAGACAAGTTTCAGTTCTTCTTCATTCATCAGCAGTTCTTCACGTCGAGTTCCGGAACGGTTCACGTCGATTGCCGGCCAAATACGTTTTTCAACCATGCGGCGATCCAAATGCAACTCCGTATTCCCAGTCCCCTTGAACTCTTCAAAAATGACTTCATCCATCCGGCTTCCAGTATCCACCAATGCGGTCGCAATGATGGTCAGACTGCCACCCTCTTCCACGCAGCGCGCTGCCCCGAAAAATCGCTTCGGATGCTGTAACGCATTCGCATCAATGCCGCCAGAAAGGGTCTTTCCGGAATTGGGGATTTCGGTGTTCCATGCGCGAGCAAGGCGGGTGATGCTGTCCAAGAAGATAATGACATCCTGCCCGTATTCCACCATTCGCTTGGCTTTTTCAATCACCATTTCGGCCACTTGAATGTGCCGAGATGTCGGTTCGTCAAACGTACTGCTGACAACTTCACAATTGGGGCCCTTCAACTTTCGCTCCATGTCCGTCACTTCTTCCGGACGTTCGTCAATCAAAAGCACGATGACATAAGCATCGGGATGATTCTGCTGGGTTGCTTTCGCTAACTGCTGCAGCAAAATCGTCTTTCCAGCACGCGGCGGTGACACAATCAGACCACGCTGACCAAGCCCGATCGGTGCAATCAGATCGACAATCCGCGTGCTGAGAAATTCGGCATTGTCGGCAAGCCGCAAGCGACGTTCCGGATGCAGCGGCGTTAGGTCGTCAAAGAACACTTTATTAGTCAACTCATTCGGGTCTTCCCCATTAATAGCCTCGACACGCAACAACGCAAAGTACCGTTCGTTTTCTTTGGGTGGACGAATCTGACCAGCTACTGTCGCCCCCGTCCGCAGCCCAAAACGACGAATCTGGCTTGGGCTGACGTAGATGTCGTCCGGACATGGCAGATAGTGATAGTCCGGACTACGCAGAAATCCGAATCCATCGGGCAAGATTTCTAATGTCCCTTCACCGAACATGAGACCGTTAATACGCGTCCGCTCTTTGAGGATTTTGAAAATCAAATCCTGCTTTTTCAGACCGTGGTATTCGGTCAGTTCCTCCTGCTCTGCAATGCCAATGAGCTCTTTCATGGACATCCGCTGCAGTTCAGCGATGTTAATTTCGCTGCCCGCAGGAGGCGCGAACGTATCTTCGACGGATTTTTCGTTGTCGCCTGCCTCATGGCGCGAATCGGATCGACGGAGCAGACGTGCGCTTCCAGTCGGGCGAGGATCATCAGGGCGTGGATTACGGGTTGACATGGCCGCGTCGGGCCTCCAGAAAGGAATTTGAGGAAAGGTTGAGCAGCAAAACAAGACAGGCATTTGTCACGAGCCGGACGCTGGTGCAATCCGACCAAAGAATTTGTTTAAGAGTGGCCAGCGGTCTTTTCATTTCATCTAACATTTTACGTGGGGCAAGCACCGTGTCGCTCAATGATTTCTCCCAAAACGAATTTCATCTGCTCCGCCGCCACTGCCACTGAACGAGAATTATCGACGGCAAACTGAGCGTGCTGACGCTTCTTCAACAGACTCCATTGCGATGCTTCGCGACGTTGTAAATCTTCCGCAGACCAGCCTCGGTCTGCCGCAGCACGCTGCTGCCGCAATTCAAGCGGAGTATCAATAAAGATCACCGCGTCACATTCGTCCGCCCAGCCAGCTTCCAGCAGGAGGGCAGCATCAAGAATAATCGCGTCCGCGTCCTGCGGAGCCTGTTGAATTGAAAGCAGAATCTCATTTCGAATGGCAGGATGCAGGATTTCATTCAACCGGTTTCGATTGTTTGTCTGTTCCGGTGAATCACCAAAAACTTTTTCCCCCAAGCGATGACGCAACACGAATCCAGCGTGATCGAAAATGTCATCTCCAAATTGGCTCTTCAGTTTCTTTCGAATGTCGTTGGTTAGCAGCAATTCATGCCCCATGAGATCAGCATCACATATGCACAATTGGAGGTCTAAAATATTTCGCACAACCGAACTCTTGCCCGCGCTAATACCCCCGACAATGCCAACAACAGGAATGTCCACAAAATGTTTAGAAACTGATATCACTGAAGTCAACGGAGGAAATCGATGAGAATGGTGTGACTTGCGGATGCAAGCGATTGTAGACGGGGTCGTTCAGCCGGAAGTGTGGCGTTCCATTGCCCTACACAAACCGGTTCGGGAAGTTGCGAATGCTGTTTTCGCGGAGCTTGCCGCGCCAACACATTTCGGCTGATCGGAGCAAACCCAGATTCGCTTTCTCCTGCGAGGCTAAATTTGCCGTGTTATTTTGCTCGAACGGGTGTGCGATGTCAAATGATAGTCCAACGTCTCCGCCGCTTTTTCATCACTTCTGTTCGCGGGAAATCCGTTCCGGAAGTTGCGGTTTTAAGCCGCCGGACTAGTTCAGGACCGGGGACCGTGCGAGCATTCGTAATCCGAGGCCGCTTGCCTGTGGCAAAAACCGAGGAGCCAGATTGGTAATCTTGCCATTTTTATCATCCGGGTACCCAGTGCACATGCTGTTGGCAAAAAAGCTGAAACAGCGGGCATCGCAAACCATTTCATTGATTCACAGGAACTTTTCCGAATGAACAGCGACATGCTGACCCTGATCGATCAGGCTGCGAAAGATGGGCATTTAACGGGGGATTCTCCCGCAAATCTGCGATCTTGGCTCACTCGAGAATGTGTTTCCGGGTATCAACTACGAATTACTGAGCTCATTCGAGCGGGCAACTGGCAAAAGCTGGACGCGATGTTCTGGACAGCCATCCCATTCGGCACTGGTGGTCGTCGCGGCCCGATGGGCGAGATGGGGCCAGCCACGATCAACGATCGCACGATCGCCGAATCCGCACACGGGATGGTTGTTTATCTGCGGACGACGGGATGCAAAACGGGCGGTTCCGCCGTCATCGCGCATGATACACGCCACAATTCAGCACACTTCGCAAGGATTACCGCTTGCACAATGGCTGCGCATGGCCTGAGAGTGTTTTTATTTGACGGACATCGTTCAACGCCCGAGCTTTCCTATGCTGTCCGCAAACTCGGCTGCAACATTGGTGTGGTGATTTCCGCTTCGCACAATCCTCCTGCCGACAATGGCTTTAAGGCGTATTGGGATAATGGCGCTCAAGTGATTCCTCCGCACGACAAAGGCATTGTGCGCGAAGTCGAAAAAGCGGATGTGATTCCCACGGTGGACTTCGCTTTGGCCGTTGCAGACGGATCGATTCAAATTGTGGGTTCGGACATCGACAACGACTACGTGGCGGAGGTTGTCAAGCTCTCTGAATCTCCGGCACGATCCATCAGGGCGGTGTACACACCTCTGCATGGTGTCGGCGAAACAAACGTTTACGCGGTGATTAAAGCGGCTGGATTTCAGAATGTCTCGATCTTTGAGCCACATCGCACGGCGGATGGAAATTTCCCGAACGTGCCAAATCATTTCCCGAACCCAGAGAACCTTGAAGTCTTCAGTCCCGTAGTAGATTGGATAGCAGCGACGGGTAACTCGGCCGAACTAATTCTTGCGTCCGACCCGGATGCCGACCGACTCGGCGTAATGGTCCGCAATCGGACTGGCGGATTCACGGCACTGAGTGGCAATCAAGTGGGGGCCTTGATTACCGACTTTTTGTTTCGCAAACGAAAAGCCTCGGGGAGATTTTCACCCCAAGATTACGTGGTCGAAACATTGGTGACCACGCCGTTGACAAGAGCGGTTGCGACACATCACGGTGCCCGCTGTTTTTTCGAACTGCTCGTCGGCTTTAAGTATATCGCGCAGACCATGGAAGAACAGGGCACCGCTCATTTTGTCTTCGGCACAGAAGAATCGATTGGCTTCTTGGCGGGGGCATACTGTCGCGACAAAGATGCGAGTGTTGCGGCGTTGTACATTTTAGAGTTGGCGGGGGAACTTGCAGCGGAGGGAAAATCACTCCTCACGCAACTCGATCAACTGTACAAAGATTGCGGCTATCACAGCGAAGGCCAGAAGTCGATCTACTGCGAAGGACCCACGGGCAAGGCAAAAATCGATGGTTTAATGCAGACACTGCGTCAGACGCCGCCAGCCCAATTTGGATTCGTCCAATTCACGGAAGCCTGCGATTACAGCACAGGGCGATGTATTTCTATCCCGGCAGGCACTCCCCTGCCTGAGATCACTCATCCACGCGGCGATCTGCTGATCTATAAATCGGATGTGTCGCAGTCGGTCAGAGTTCAGATTGCGGGGCGCCCCTCGGGAACCGAACCGAAGATTAAGTTCTATCTCTTCTGCCAGTCTGATGTAATCAATGGAAATCTCACCGCAGCACGCGTTGCCGGCGATCAGGCAATGATGGAAGTGCAGCAGGCACTTGGTGATTGGGCTCAGCAACAGTTGAAAGGTTAAACCGCACCATGAAGACGCTCATTCGAAACGCCATGGTGGTGTTGCCTGACGCGGTTGAACGCATCAACGTCCTGATTGATGGTGACCGCATCGCATCGATCGGCGCACCAGATTTTGCCACGGCGGATGATGTGATTGACGCGGACGGACTGCATTTGCTACCGGGCTTAATCGACGATCAGGTTCATTTTCGGGAACCAGGGCTGACACACAAGGAAGATCTCCACTCTGCCACGCGGGCCTGTGCCAAGGGTGGCGTCACTTCGTTTCTGGAAATGCCAAACACGAAACCGACAACGACGACGCTGCAGGCACTGGAAGAGAAGTTGGTGCTGGCAGCCCACAAGTGTCATGTGAATTTCGGTTTCTACATCGGAGCGACTCCAAATAATCTGATCGCGCTTCAAACCGCCACGCGCACGCCAGGCATTAAAATTTTCCTAGGTTCCAGCACGGGGGACCTGTTAGTTGATGACCAAGCGGCTCTCGAGCGAATCTTCGCCGAAACGACACTGCCGATTTGTGCTCATTGTGAAGACGAAGCGACAGTCAAAGCGAATGCCGCACGTCTCCATGGCGGCCGCGATGTCTCTGATCACAGTCTGATCCGCGATCATCAGGCCGCATTGATCGCCACGAAACGCGCGGTCGAGTTGGCTGAACGGCACCGACATCGGTTCCATGTTCTGCATGTGTCGACCGCCGCAGAAGTCGAGTTTCTGCGCGGGACCAGTGAGCTAATCACTGCTGAAGCTTGTCCCCATCACTTGTTCTTCAACGTCAATGACTACGCCAGACTTGGCACGCTCATTCAGATGAATCCATCCCTTAAGTCATCCGCCGACAATGAAGCCGTTTGGCGAGGATTGCTCGATGGGACACTGGAAGTCGTCGCTACCGATCACGCGCCACATACGCGGGAAGAAAAGCAGCAGCCTTATCCAAAATCGCCCAGCGGCCTGCCAGCGGTTGAAAACTATCTGGCACTCCTCTTAAACGAAGTCAATCGGGGTCGCTGTACGCTCAGCCAAATCGCTTCATGGACCTCCGCCGCCCCAGCACGAATCTGGAATATTCAGGGAAAAGGGCAAATCCGCGAAGGCTATGACGCGGATCTTGTCCTTGTCGATCTCAATCAGACGCAGACGATTCTGGATGAGAACCAACTGACAAAATGTGGTTGGTCGCCATGGCATGGAGAATCGCTCACCGGCTGGCCCATCCGCACCTGGGTGATGGGCCGGACCGTATTCGTCGACGGTAAAGTGGTCGACGGCGTCCGCGGCGAAGAGATCAAATTTCGCCATGAGGATCTCTAAAACGGTAATTCCCGGAGTTTAACACTGCACGTGATGAGCCGCCGCAGTTTTGAGGCCATTGAGTCCAACTTGGCACCCAATCGGCGACTTTCGCGGACGCACCAAGCAATTCGCACAGTTGCAGATTCTGCCGAAATCGCGTCTCAAGGAATAGTTTCGCCCGGCAACTGCAACGCACAGCATGACCGGCGGGATCGATACGTTCGATTCTTACAACTTGATCCTTAAAATCGAAACATTTTCACAAGTCAGCAGAAAGGATCGTTCGATATCAAGAAAGACGCCTTACTTTTGGCGTGCAGTCTTTGGGTTTGCTAGTCGCAACTCAGCGGCAGCATGTCCGCAAGCCAGGATTTGATTCATGAACTCGCCTACGATGAAAACCGGGAAGAAACCCATGCAGACGCTTGGCAGTAAATTGCGACGCAACGTAGTGGTAGCAGTCATTTGTCTGTCAACCATGACGAACAGCGGTTGTCTGCTGACGGGCGGATTTATCAACGTCATCTGGACCGGGATGACGTTCTGGAAAACGTTGCCACCCGTTCCTGTTTCGGCTTACAAAAGTCAACTCCTTGAGGATAAGCTGTGGACTCAGGAACGCTATGATCGCACGCCCGTGCTTGATCCCGTTGAGGGCGACGTTTTCTGCGTCGATCCTCCAAGTGAAGATCAGGTGATGCGTGCGATGCCCAATTCACCAGCAGGAGGATTCGCGTTCCTCGAGGAAACTCAATACAACAATGTTCGGATTGTCGTCGAACCGATGGTAGACCGCTTGGATGAATGCAAAGTCTATCCTTTGGTTGGCCCCTGCCGGCTACATCACTGTCACTACAAGTGTACGGTATACTACGACAAGACGATTCGAGCCTACTGGCCGGTTCCGTTTAGCCATACAGATCAGTCTGTGGAAGTCCTGTATATCGATAAAGACCATCTGATTCGCTGTGCTGGCCCGACCGTGCAGTAAAAATTTGAAACCGTTTCAATCAAATTCAAGCCCAACCAGCGATGGTTGGGCTTTTTTCGTGTGACAATTTGCCGCAAGACGTCACACTTATAGCAAGACTTGCGATGTTTTGTGGTTGCCGGATTTGGCAGAATTCGATCAGGAATAAGGCATAGCTCCGAATTCTTGCGAATCCGGTTACACTCTCCTCGTGCCCGCGCGGGGTATGAGCACGTTATGATTGATCTGAATCCTAATTACTCCATGGGCGAGCCTAAAAATCGTGCGGCTCGAAGATATTTTCATGCCGGAATCTGCTGCACAGCAGAATTCACAGCAGGCTGGCAAACAGTTTGTGTTGCCACCTCCGCTACCGGTGCGCGCGGAGCATGAGACCATTGTCGTTGTTCCGGTATTTGTTGATCCACCTGAACTCCAAGGGGAAGAATCACCAAAGACCATGTCGGGACGCGTCGCAGTCGCGTTAACTACGCTGGCGTCGATGAGTTTTTTTTCGTCGGCCATGTTTCACTTGCTGGCATGGGGAACCGCGCTGATTCTGTTGCCGCTCTTCGGGGTCGACTGGATGGAACTCATCCAGACCCCACAAGAGCCGCTGACCGCTTCGCTCGGCGATGAAGACATTCTCGACGATTTGCCGCAATTTGAGGTCGTCGGAAGTGTTGATGTCGAAATGGCACAGCAGCAGAGCAGTCAGGAACAATTAGCTCAGCACCTGCAAGAATCCGATGCCGCATGGTTGAAGTCGGCCAGCGAAGAAGGCCTAAATCCATCGTCAGTGGATTCTCAAGGTGACGCCGATGCTGGTGGCGGGATTCTGCTGAAAATGCCCGCGGCAGGCTTTGCGGTGACTAAAGGAAGTTTTACCGCCTTCACAATTCCCGCCACACCGGAACCATTAAAGCCCTATCGGATTGTGATCGAAGTGCGATTGCCCGGTGATGTGAATAAGTATCGCGTGAGTGATCTCAAGGGCGAAGTCGTCGGGACAGATGGCTACAAACAGTTGTTGCCTTACGACAAAGCGATGCCATCCGCCGCCCGGGCTCCAGCGGCAAACGGCAGGGAAGTCATCCTTACAGCTTCCAGCAGCATCGATGTGATTCAACACCGCGTTCAGATCATTATCCTCGTGCCAGGTGCTAGGAATCTGGTCAAGGACCGTATCAAGATTCGTTCCCGCCGCCTCCACGAAGAACAGGAACTGACACTGACGTTCGGCAAAGCGAGAACGCCGGAAAGAGATGAGCCAGAAAAGCCATGACACCGCCATGCAGATATTTGTCCTGCCGGAAGTTGCGACACGAACTTTCGCGTGTATGGTACGTCAGTTCTAGGACGAAATCCCGAGGCTCAAACATCTCCCCTCAGTCATGGCTCTTGGCATGCGTGCCAGCCTGCGATTCTAAGATCCCTCAATGCTGTTTCCTGCTGACTTTTTGACACGCCTAGAATATCTGTCGATCATCTCCAAACGCGTCTTCCGTGGACAGTTGCTGGCACAGCGGAGGACGATGCAGATGGGGGCAGGGATTGAGTTTTCGGATCACCGTGAATACAACAGCGGCGACGATCTCAGATATCTGGACTGGAACATCTACGCTCGTCACGGCGATTTGCTGCTCAAACGATTTCAGGAAGAACAAGATCTTCACGTCTATCTGATGCTCGACTGTTCACGCAGTATGTCGTTTGGTACGCCGTCAAAGTTTGATCTAGCGCGGCAACTTGTGGCCGCGTTGGCGTATATCGCCCTCGCCGATCTAGATCGCGTCGCCCTCATCGCGTATGCCAACGGCGTTTTTGCCGAATTACCCATCACGCGGGGCAAGGCCCGCATTCTTCCGTTCATGAAGTTTCTGGAAGAACTGCCGACCTCCGGCGACGACACGAATCTTGAAAAGGCCGTTCAGGGATTGCTGCATCGAGGTGCGCGGACCGGACTTGCTGTCATCGTCAGTGATCTCTTTGATGAACACGGCTTTCAGAAGGGACTCGACCAGCTTCGTCACCGTCGCTTCGACGCGCATGTTATCCAGTTGCATGATCCCAAAGAAGCGGACCCCGCATTGTTGGGTGACGCAGAACTTATCGATATCGAATCCGAATCTGTGCGCAGGGTGACCATTACTGAACGCAATCTGAAATTATACAAACAGCTGTTCACAGATCACCAAGCCGCAGTCCGCGCGTACTGCTGCACCTATAATCTGGGCTGTACGCAGGCGCCTTCAGTCGTGCGTTTTGATGACTTAATCATGAAGATGATGCGCGAATCCGGCGGCTGAGATAGCAGATTCGCCACACATCACTTAACGAGCAAGAGCAAGCATCCCCGCAATCAGATCCTCTGCCAAATCTTCATCAACACAATTGTCGCATCTCCCAACAGCAGGATTCACTCCCAGTTCCGCCAGCATTTTCTTGGGGACTTCTGTCACTGTGGGAAGCACAAGTTTCACTTTCACCTGAAAAGGAAACTTCCCGCTCCACATCTTTGGTCCAAGATTCTTGCCACCGTCAGACGTTGCCTGCCACAAACCCAAAAGCCCGCCAATTTCATAATGATGCAGTAAACAATAGTGCCCTACCTTGATTTGCATTGGCCACGGTTTGTTCGATCCGAACAAATTCTTCTGAACGCAATCAAGGCAAGTTGTACTGCTGCATTCAAAGATGAAGGCGTTGTTTGCCATGATTGTCCCTGTTGGTTGGTGCTGGTTTTAATTTACGCTGCGCGATGGACTCGCTGAATTCAGCGGCCGTTTCTAATTCCACGTCTCCGCAGCCAGCGGCAGTTCATTCAGCTCGGCACGAGCCTCTCGCCATGTCGCATAATGCTCATGCAGAGTCTGCTGGTGTCATTGGGCGCTTCAAAACCAGCAGAGGTGTGAATGTTCAGTAAGTGCTCTGAAGCTGGCGTCGCCGCAGCAGTAACGCAGGTATTGCTCCATCTCGCGCGGCTGCGCCACGGGTTCGCACAAATAGCGAAGTGCTTCGCGGGCGACCTCAAGCTGGTTCTTTCCCTCCACCAACCAGTCCTTGACGATCACGTTGCCATCGCTGCCGTCGGCGTCGATGTCCAATTCGTCCGAGGTATAGACCGCGATGGAGTTCTGCACCTTCTCGAACAGCTCCTTGAAGTCAACGATGTGGCCGTAATCCTTGTCGTCCCCGTCGAGCCGATTGGTGCGGCAGATGGCTTGGAAGAGATTGTGGTCGCGCAGCTCGTTATCGGGGTAGTCCGCGCTGTTCGAGCATGCTGGCAAGGACGGCCTCATAGACGGATTCGAGCAACCCCGGCCCGAGGTCCTTGTACTGGCTGGCATCCATGCCGCCACGCAGTTCGTCGCACGAGGCCCAGAGGGAGGAGTCGAGGTCGGATTTCTTGATGGCCATGAAGGTTGGAGGTTCGTTGAGAATCTGGTCTTGGTGTCTGAATGTATCTCCCCCGGGCGACGCGTTCTGCCTCCGGCGATTGAAGGCAGGTCTTTATCAGAAAACGGCGTGATTCGACAGTCACGCACGTTGGCTCCCCAAGGCGTGCGTGCGGCGCCAACGATTTCTTCTCTTGCCACGCCCATCACGACCAGCCCGGAAATTGCAGTGGAATAATTGCGCATCCGCTGGATGACAACCCCGAGATGGCACACTTGCTTATTTTATGATGTTGGCCAAAATATGGGCACCATGTGAGCCAGAAAACTCGATAGCAAAATTTCGTCCGGAAAACACAACAAAAAAATTGGCCCACGAAGCATTGATCAAGATCAGGGAGCGATGAAATGGCGACGACGGTTTTTATGTTAGCGGCGGCTCTTGGCATGGGGGCAGTGGGCGGACTACCGCTGGGTGATCCAGACAAGAGTCACGAAGCCGAAACGGTAGTGGCGATTGATGTGCTGCTCCACCCTGATGCGACGATGCTCGCGGCAGCGGCAGCGGCAAATTTGTCGTTGCGGCAAGACTACCCGGCTGGGTTCGCGCTGGACACGTTGCACACGCCCCATGTTTCGATGATCCAACGGTTCGTGCGACGAACCGACTTGGAGAAACTGAAAAAGTCTCTGGAGCAAGTGTTTGCGGCGCGCGATGTTACGAAATTGAAGCTCCGGGCCGTCGGCTATTATTCGCTGCCAGTGGGCGAACTAGGGCTGGCTGGGATTGTGGTAGAACCCACGGTTGAATTGCGCGAGCTGCAGGAGCAGATTATCGCGGCAGTAGAACCTTTTTCCGTAAAAGGGACGGACGCGGCATTCGTGCCCTCGCCGGATGGATCAGTGACGGCGCCTTCGATCGTGGAGTATGTGAACACCTACGTTCCTCAGCGGAGCGGGAAGAATTTTAATCCGCATGTCACGGTAGGACTTGGCAACACGCCGTTTGTAAAGCAGATGATTGCAGCGCCGTTTGCGACGTTTGATTTTAAGGTGAAGGGGGCGAGTCTTTTTCACCTAGGAAATTACGGGACTGCGGCGGTGGAACTCTGGCCAAAGTCACCATCTGAACTCGAAAAATCGAAGAAGTGAACTTCCGCCGTTCATCCATCTCACCACCCGATCTTCGAACCCGACGTTAGCTCAATTCTGCGAAGAAAACTGTACCATACGCAGAATGGACACACGCTCAATGATCTGTAACTGATGTCCTTTGCACTCCCAATCGCATTTACGCTCGCCGCTCTCGCAGTGCCGATCATGGGGTTGTACGTCCTGAAAGTCAGGCTGAGGCGAGTGCCGGTCTCGACAAATCTTTTTTGGAAGCAAATCTACGACGAGAAACCTCCTCGCTCGATCTGGCAGCATTTTCGGCATTTTGTTTCGCTGCTGCTGCAATTGCTGTTGTTGCTGTTGATCGTGCTCGCGCTGAGTGATCCCTATTTTTCGTGGCAATTATTAGAATCTCGACGATTGGTCGTAGTGTTTGACAATTCGGCGAGCATGCGGGCAACTGATATTGGGCCGTCGCGACTTGCTGCAGCGAAGTCAGCCGCTTTAGAAATCATCGATGGCATGCGATTTCGCGACGAAGTTGCGATTGTGCTTGCAGGGAGCACACCGGAAGTGATCGTCGGCATGTCTGGCCACGCACCAACGCTGCGCGACGCGATCAACACGCTCTCTTTTTCTGACAATCCAACGCACTTAGTCGCAGCCATTGAGTTGGGACATCAGTTGCTCGATCAGCATCCGCACGGTCAGATTTTTGTTATGACGGACGGTGCCATAGACAGCCAAGATCTGCCGTTGCCGTCTGCGATTGAGAGCAACGCTTCTCTCGATCCAACGTCTGTCGCACCAAACAAAACGCAGCGCATGGCTTCGGCGGTTGAGTATCATCTGTTTGCCACTGCCGCTGCAAACGTCGGCATTACTCAATTGCAAGTGCGTCGAAGTTTGATTGATCCGTTGGGTTATGAGATTTTGGCATCCGTTCGAAATGCATCCGCAAATCATGTGGCATGTCGTCTCGAGTTTCTGCTCAACGATGTCCCGGTCGATGTGATTCCACTGAACCTGAAACCAGAAGAAATTTGGAGTCGTGCCATCGAAAAAACGTCACTGGAAGGCGGACGACTCGAA
>Ga0209553_1000180_pt1 | contig 32246 bp, 29 predicted proteins | sample LauGreFBDMM110DN_2_FD_188217 | JGI IMG/M metagenome (GOLD analysis project Ga0209553, IMG submission 188217) | Freshwater lake microbial communities from Lake Michigan, USA - Fa13.BD.MM110.DN (SPAdes) (version 2) | ecosystem: Environmental > Aquatic > Freshwater > Lake | place: Lake Michigan...
GACTTCGTTGACTTGCAGGATATTGCGCTCACTATAGTGGGACCTGAGGCACCTTTAGTTGCTGGCATTGTGGATTATTTCAATGAACGCCAGCTGCCCTGTTTCGGCCCTTCGAAAAAAGCGGCACAGCTGGAAGGTTCCAAGGCATTCACCAAGGATTTCCTCAGTCGGCATCGCATTCCTACCGCCGCCTACATGAGTTTTACCGATATCAAAATGGCTCGTGCCTACGTGCAGCAGCAGGGTGTGCCTATCGTAATCAAGGCCGATGGACTGGCAGCTGGCAAGGGCGTGATCATTGCACATACCTTGCAAGAAGCTGACCTTGCCATCACCGACATGTTGGCCGGCAACAAATTCGGCGATGCCGGCAATCGGGTTGTTATCGAACAATTCCTGCGTGGCGAAGAAGCCAGTTTTATAGCGATGGTAGATGGTGAGCACGTATTGCCAATGGCCACATCGCAGGATCACAAGGCGCGGGACAATGGTGACCTCGGTCCAAATACTGGTGGCATGGGTGCCTATTCCCCGGCTCCGGTCGTCACTGACACTATCTTCAAACGCATTATGGAGCAGGTGATGCTGCCCACTGTGCGCGGCATGGCCGCGGACGGCAATGAGTATGTCGGCTTTCTCTATGCCGGCCTGATGATCGCGCCTGATGGAACTATCAATGTTATCGAATTCAATTGCCGCTTCGGTGATCCCGAGGCGCAACCAGTGATGATGCGACTGCAGAGTGATTTGCCGCAGCTATGCATGGCAGCGTTGACACGCACGCTGGATCAAACCGAGGCGCGCTGGGATCCGCGTTGCGCGGTTGCTGTGGTAATGGCCGCTGGCGGTTATCCGGACTCCTATGCGAAGGGCATGCCGATAGCAGGACTGGAAACGCCCACTAGCGCAAACCAGAAAGTATTTCACGCCGGCACCACCCTCAAGAACCAGCAAGTAGTTACCAATGGCGGGCGTGTGCTGTGCGCAACTGCGATTGGCGATACCGTGTCTGCTGCCCAGGCTGCTGCCTATGCTCTGGCACGAACCATTTCCTGGCAAGACGTGTATTACCGGACAGATATTGCTTATCGTGCGATCGCACGTGAGAATGGCGACACCCAAAGCGAGTGAGCATGTCAGAGCAATCACAACATTCTTTTCTGGACCAGTGCCTGATTCAATTCGATCAGGCTCTTCGCACCTGTGTGCCAGGCTCTGTTACCCCGCAGCGCAGTTCTCCAGCTGTGAAGTTGGACGACACGGAACTGGCTGGCAGCGAACGGCAGCACATTGCCGGCCTGATGCGGATTAATCACACCGGCGAAGTCTGCGCGCAAGCCCTGTACCAGGGCCAGGCCGCAACCGCGAAGCTGACCAAGGTACGTGACTCCATGCAGCATGCTGCTGCAGAAGAAGTGGATCATTTGGCGTGGTGTGAGGAACGTCTGCAACAACTGGACAGTCACCCCAGCGTTTTCAATCCGCTGTTCTATGCATTGTCTTTCGGACTCGGTGCCACTGCGGGTATCGTCGGCGATAAATGGAGTCTGGGATTCGTTGCCGAAACCGAACAGCAAGTATGCAAACATTTGCAGGAGCATTTACTGCAACTGCCGGCAAGCGACCACAAGAGCAAGGCGATTCTTGAACAAATGCTGGTGGACGAAAAGCTACATGGTGAATCAGCGCTAGCCGCTGGCGGCGCCAGCCTGCCCCAACCCATACGTCAGGCTATGCACCTGATGTCTACAGTTATGAAAAAAACTACCTATCGATTGTAGTTTTCCCCTTTCTGCTCAAAATTTCCCGATTGTCTTTTTGAATCAGGCTTTTGCATGACTGGCGGATTGCGCGGGGTCAGTTCATTCTGGGGCACCGCGCGGGGCCAGGGGTATGCGTTCACTCGGCAGCTTGCACCCCTCCGGGGTTCCCTCCCTCGGTCGGAAGCCGTGAAAAACGGTCTTCCTCGGTCAGTCGGTGCTGCGCTTGATCGCCGAGTCAACCCATACCCCCGACCCCACGCTCGCAGTTCCCATTGCGCAATGTGCAATTCAATATGGCAAAAAATGCGGAATGTCTTTTTTTCGAAGCCACCTAATATTCGGTTCAACCAATAGCCGTCAGTGCGACTCAGAGACCCAAAAACGATGTGAATGAGGCGGCAATAACTATTTTTCTACGATCTCAAAATCGTGCGTAACTTTTACGCCTGCATTCTTGAGCATGATTGAGGCAGAGCAATATTTGTCAGCCGAAAGTTCAATGGCGCGTTCGACTTGCTTGGCGCTGAGTTCTGTACCGGAAACCTTGAAATGCAGGTGAATCGATTCGAAAACAGCCGGGGTCGCATCGACACGTTGCGCAGTCACTTCGGCTTCGCAACTGGTAATTTGTTGTCGCGCCTTTTTAAGAATCGTCACGACGTCATAAGACGAGCAACTGCCCACACTCAATGCCATTAACTCCATCGGCCGCATACCCATGTTGCGACCACCGCTTTCAGGCGCACCATCCAGGACTATCGCGTGTCCGGTGCCGGATTCAGCCACGAACATGACATCTTCTACCCATTTGATTCGAGCCTTCATAAACTGATCTCTTGTTGAAATTGCTTTTTTGCAGCAGGTTGCCAGATTACTATCAAGAATGGCAGGCAGGCATCCGATAAAAATCGATAATGACGAGCGCGGCAAGCGTATCACAGTTCAATATTCCGGACTATTTACGCTAGGAGCTCGAGATAAAAACCTTACATTAGCCCGCAGTAACGGGGCCATTATTGTGATGCATAACTCACAATTGCCATTAAAATGTGATATACATTTAAACAGGTTTTAAAACGCAAGTGCAGAAGTTGAACACATGGCATTAATGGCCATCACGCCACATATACAGGATCTGGATAATTTCCTGTCTCATTGCCATCGCAAACGTTATCCGAATCGCGCGACTATCATCTATGAAGGTGACAAGTGCGATACCCTGTATTACATAATCAAGGGTTCTGTTTCCGTCGTTCTCGAAGACGATGATGGCAAGGAAGTTGTTATCGCCTATCTCAACCCTGGGGATTTTTTCGGTGAAATGGGTCTGTTCGAACAGGCTGAAGAACGCAGCGCCTGGTGTCGCGCTCGAACCGCCTGTGAGATTGCCGAAATCAGTTACGCCAACTTCAATACCTATATACGTTCCCATCCAGAAATCGTGTTTACAATTGGTCAGCAAATGGCTCACCGCCTGCGCAATACTACGCGCAAAGTGGGTGACCTCGCATTCTATGACGTGACTGGTCGTATTGCGCGCACGTTGATCGAACTGAGCAAGGAACCGGATGCCATGACCCATCCCGATGGCATGCAGATCAAGATCACGCGTCAGGAAATTGGCCGTATAGTGAATTGTTCCAGAGAGATGGCAGGTCGCGTATTAAAGACCTTGGAAGAGCAGGATTTGATCAGCGTCTCGGGTAAGACTATCGTCGTGTTCGGCACGCGTTAAGCGGCCGCCTCGGCGCGGTTCGTTTAACTGAAAACCAGCTGCCTCAGCTTTTCCCCTGGGTGTTCTGCCGCCATACAGGCCTCACCAATCAGAAATCCGTAAACCCCTCGCTCCAGCATCCTGTGCACGTCGGCAGCAGTGTGAATGCCGCTTTCGGTTATTATCAGTTTGTCCTGGGGAATCAGTCCAATCAGATCCAGCGTCGTTGCCAGCGAAGTCTCGAACGTGTGCAAATTACGGTTATTGATGCCGATAAGGTCGGTGGGCAACTCCAACGCTCGCTCCAGTTCCGCCTGGTTGTGCACTTCCACGAGTATGTCGATATCGATGTCATTGGCATATGCCGCCAGGTCTTCCAGTTGCGCCTGTTCGAGCGCCGCTACAATCAATAAAATACAATCTGCACCGAGCACTCTGGATTCGGCGATCTGGTAAGCATCGATCATGAAATCCTTGCGCAATACCGGTAACGAGCAAGCCGCGCGCGCTTGCTGCAGATACGCATTACTGCCCTGAAAGAATTTCTCATCAGTCAATATAGAAAGGCACGTGGCACCATGTTCGGCATAGTCCTGAGCATGCGCCGCCGGATCGAACTGGGCACGAATCAGACCTTTCGAGGGTGATGCCTTCTTGATTTCAGCAATCACCGCCGGCTGTTTTTGCTCGATACGCTGGCGCAGCGCTTGCTGAAATGGGCGGCGTTGTTCCAAAGTGGGGAAACGGTTTTCCAGAGCAGACTGGGAGATACTCACTTTGGCGGCTGCCACCTCGCCTGCTTTATGCTGCAGTATGTTGTCCAGAATAGTTGCTGTTGCCAAGATCGAATACGTCCTGTTTATTCAAGGTTGTTGATTATGCATGTGTTAGCAGCTGACTAGCTGGCAGTGGTCTTGGAAAACTGCACGAGCTCGTCCAGTTTCTGCAATGCCGCGCCAGAGTGCAGTATAGTTTGCGCCTGCGCCACTCCCGCTGCGAGCGTGTCGGCGAGATTCGCCGCATAAATCGCCGCTCCGGCATTCAGCGCGACTATGTCGCCCGCAGCCTGATTCGAATAAGTCAGTGCCTGCTTCAACATTGCGAGGCTGGCGGCGGCACTATCAATTTGCAGCATCTTGTAGTCGGGGTACGGTCCAATACCGAAATCCGCCGGCGCTACCGTGTAGTGACTGATCTTGCCAGCCTTTAACTCGCCGATAGTGGTGGGTGCAGCAATGCTGATCTCATCCAGGCCGTCGGCGGCGGCTACTATCAGTACGTGTTTGCTGCCGAGCTCACGCAAAACTTCCAGCAGAGACGGTATCCAGACCGCATCGAAAACGCCCATCACCTGATTGGGAGCGCCGGCCGGATTCGTGAGCGGACCCAGCAGATTGAACACCGTGCGCACACCTATCTCCTTGCGTGCCGTAATCACATGTTTCATTGCGCTGTGATGGGCCGGGGCAAACATGAACCCCACGCCAATGGTGTCGATCGCGCGACCGACTGCCGCTGCATTCATGGTCAGATTGACGCCAGCCGCTTCCAGCACATCGGCGCTGCCGCTTTTGCTGGAGGCGCCGCGATTACCATGCTTCGCTACTTTCGCCCCGGCCGCTGCCGCGACGAAAGCGCTGGCAGTTGAAACATTGAATTTATTCGAACCGCTGCCACCAGTGCCGCAGGTATCAACCAAATGTGCATGCGCCTGCACTGTAACCGGCGTCGCCAGCTCGCGCATCACAGTAGCGCCACCGAGAATTTCGGCCACTTTCACGCCCTTCATTTGCAGACCTACCAGGAAGCCGGCATTCTGGGCATTGGTGGTGATACCCGACATGATGTCACGCATCACTGCGACCATTTCATCACGGTCCAGATCCTGTCCGGAGGTGACGCGTTTTATCGCCGCCCTGATATCCATCTTTTCTCCCAATTTATTCGCCTGCTGAGCTCACGTGGTGTACTTGCCTAAACAGGCCGCCTGGGCGCTTCCAGAAAATTGCGCAGTAACTGGTGGCCATGTTCGCTCAATATGGATTCGGGATGAAACTGCACCCCTTCCACCGCCAGCTGTCGGTGTCGCACACCCATGATCTCTTCCATGTTGCCAGCAGCATCCTGCGTCCACGCGGTGAGTTCCAGACACGACGGCAAACTCGCGCGCTCGATAACGAGGGAATGATAGCGAGTCGCTGTGAAGGGTGAAGGCAATCCAGTGAACACACCAGAGCCATTGTGATGAATTTTTGAAACCTTGCCGTGCATAACCTTGCCTGCACGCACAATTTTGCCGCCATAGACCTGACCGATGCTCTGATGTCCAAGGCAAATGCCCAGAATCGGTATCGACCCGGCGAAGTGCTGGATCACTGCCGTTGAGATACCGGCTTCGTTAGGTGAACAGGGGCCTGGCGACACCACAATATGGTCTGGTTGTAATTTCGCGATCGTGGCAATATCGATGGCATCATTGCGATACACCTGCACTTCCGCACCGAGTTCCCCCAGGTATTGCACTACGTTGTAAGTGAAGGAATCGTAATTGTCGATCATCAACAGCACTGGATTGTTTCTCACATTTGCGCCGATTTAAAAGAGCGCCAATCATAGCAGTCCCCTGCACATCTGTCTTGAAGCAGGATTGATCCAACTGCAGCTTGCCGACGTTAAATACTTACTGTCACTCCAATACCAGTTGCCACCATGTCCAACTCCATAGCAATAGTCTGGTTCCGACAAGATCTGCGGATTCAGGATAACCCCGCCCTGCTCGCTGCTGCGCGCGCAGGGCGGGTACTGCCAGTCTATATTCTGGATGACGCGAATGCGCAGCAATGGCCAATGGGTGCTGCCAGCCGCTGGTGGCTGCATCAATCCTTGCAGGAACTGGATAGAAGTTTACAAGGTAATCTCCATGTATTGCAGGGTGACGCCAGTCTGGTGCTTAAGGAACTGGTGGATGGGCATCAGGCATCGCTGGTTACTTGGAATCGCTGTTATGAACCGTGGCGACTCCAGCAAGATGCGCAATTGCAAAGCACTCTACGCAAGCAAGGCGTAGCAACAGAATCCTGCAATGGCTGCCTGCTGTTTGAGCCCGGCGCCGTGGCCAAGGGTGACGGCTCGCAATACAAGGTATTCACACCGTTTTACCGGCAAGCGCTCTCTATCATGACTCATCGCGGCTCTGCGACAGCACCGACAAAGCTCGATCTGGTTACCTGTCCCCAGACCGCAGAAAAAATAAACAAGCTGAACTTGCTGCCATCGATTAAGTGGTATGCTGACTTCCAGCAACATTGGCAGCCGGGTGAAGCCGGCGCCCACAAGAAGCTGCAAGAGTTTCTGGATACCGGGTTAGGGAATTATCGGGCAGGCAGGGATTTTCCCGCGCAGCAGAGCGTGTCCCGGCTATCGCCCCACCTGCATTTCGGAGAAGTATCGCCACTGCAGGCTATTACCCGGGTACTGGAACAGGCGCGGGCCGATGGCACCGAGTCGCAGGCAGAGCACTTCTTGCGCGAAATCATGTGGCGCGAGTTTTCCTACTCATTACTGCATTCTTATCCAGATCTCACCACCGAAAACCTGAAGCCGGCATTCAATCACTTTCCCTGGCGCCGCGATGCCTATGCATTGCGACGGTGGCAACAGGGTCAAACCGGTTTTCCGCTGGTTGATGCCGGCATGCGCGAACTCTGGCAAACAGGGTATATGCACAACCGGGTGCGCATGGTGGTGGCTTCGTTTCTGGTGAAGAACCTGATGATTCATTGGAGCGAGGGCGCGCGGTGGTTCTGGGATTGTCTGGTGGACGCAGACCTCGCCAATAACAGTTGCAGCTGGCAATGGGTTGCTGGCAGCGGTATGGACGCGGCTCCCTATTTCCGCATTTTCAATCCCGTGACGCAGTCACTAAAATTTGATGCGGCAGGAACCTATATCAGGCGCTTCGTTCCAGAACTGAGCAACCTGCCGACTCCATACCTGCACGATCCGGGATCTGCGCCTGCGGCCGCGCTGGCTGCAGCGGGTATTACCCTGAATGAAACCTATCCCCGCGCGATTGTAGATCTGCGCGAAACGCGAGCGCGGGCACTGGCCGCTTACCAGACTTTGCGCTAGTTATCAGCTCGCGGTCACCTTGAGGGCATTATTGGCCATTTGTACAGCACGTACGATGGCTCTGGCTTTGTTCTGGGTCTCTTCCCATTCCTGAGTTGGCTGTGAGTCGGCTACCACACCGGCGCCGGCTTGCACGAAAAGCGTCTGGTCCTTGATCACTGCCGTGCGGATAGCGATGGCCATGTCCATATTTCCATTCCAGGCGAGGTATCCCATGGCGCCACCATAGATGCCGCGTTTCTCCGGCTCCAGTTCATCGATAATTTCTATAGCCCTGACCTTCGGCGCTCCACTCAATGTGCCCACTGGCAAAGTAGCCTGCAACACATCCAGGGCCGTCATGTCGGGATGTATCTCGCTCTCCACGATGGAGGCGATATGCATTACATGGGAATAGCGCTCCACGAACATCTGCCGCGGCACGGTCACCGAACCGGTTACAGATACGCGCCCGGAATCGTTACGACTGAGATCAATCAGCATCAGATGTTCGGCAATTTCCTTCGCATCCGCCAATAGCTCCTGTTCCAGCGCGAGGTCTTCAGCCTCGGTCGCTCCGCGCTTGCGCGTGCCAGCCAGTGGCCGTACGGTAATCTTGCCAGCTTCCACGCGCGCCAGAATTTCCGGCGAGGCGCTTACCACATGGTGATCGCCGAGATCGAAATACACCATATAAGGCGAGGGATTCAGATAGCGCAGGGCGCGATACACATTGAGGGGATCGTCTGCATAGGGCACTGACATGCGCTGGGCTAACACTACCTGCATCACATCACCAGCGATGATGTATTCCTTGATTTTATTTACAGCCTGTTCGAACTGCGCTTGCGGGAAGTGACACTTGAAATCGGCTTCGGAAATTGCGCGTCTGCTGTGCTGCGCGGGCAAGGGTGCCGGATTGCGCAGCTGCGACTCGAGATAGTCGAGCCGTTTGTTACCTTGCACGTAGGCGTCAGCCTGCGACGGGTCTACATTGATGATGAAGGCGATGGTGCCGCGTAAATTGTCGAACACGACCACTTCTTCTGACAGCATCAACAGGATATCCGGCGTGCCAATCACATCAGTACCGCGAGCCGGTCCAATGCTGGTTTCAAAATAGCGCACCGTATCGTAGGAAAAGTAGCCAACAAGACCGCCTGCGAAGCGGGTGCGATCCGGCACATCAGCAACCCGATAACGCGCCTTGAAGCCGGCGATAAAAGCGAAGGGATCATCAGTCGCAATTTCTTCAACAATGCTGGCATCCGTTTCCACAGTAACGCGCTGGTTCACAGCCCGAATTACGGTAGCGCAGGGCAGGCCGATGATGGAGTAGCGACCCCATTTCTCACCGCCCTGCACTGACTCGAAGAAATAACTGTGCAGACCCTTGCCGAGCTTGAGGTAAATGCTGAGAGGGGTTTCTGTATCCGCCAGCACTTCGCGCACCAGCGGTATCCGGTTGAAGCCGTCTGCCGCCAGCTGCTGGAATTGGGACTGATTCATCGGCAAACCATCAATGCAGGCATATCAATGGTGACGCTTTTGCGGGTGTTGGCCCAATTCGGCCCGCATCGCCGCAATCGTCTTCGCGTAGTCGCCACTGTTGAAGATAGCGGAACCGGCAACGAACATGTCGGCCCCGGCGGCGGCGATTTGCTTGATATTGTTTATGCCCACACCGCCATCGACCTCGAGTCGAATCGGATAGCCACTATCGTTAATAAGCTTGCGCACCTTCTCCAGCTTCTTCAGCGTGGCGGGAATAAATTTCTGCCCACCAAACCCCGGATTGACCGACATCAGCAAGATCACGTCCAGCTTGTCCATGAGGTATTCGAGACAGTGCGTGGGGGTGGCGGGATTGAATACCAGCCCGGATTTGCAACCCTGATCGCGTATCAATTGCAGGGAACGATCCACATGTGCAGTGGCTTCCGGATGGAAACTGATATAACTGGCACCCGCCTTGGCAAAATCCAGAATCATTTGGTCAACCGGAGTCACCATGAGATGCACATCAATCGGAGCCGTAATCTTATGCTTGCGCAGGGCCTCGCATATCATGGGTCCAATCGTCAGATTGGGGACATAGTGATTATCCATCACATCGAAATGGATGACATCGGCGCCTGCATCCAGCACGGCGTTAACCTCTTCGCCGAGGCGCGCGAAGTCTGCTGAAAGGATCGAAGGGGCAATCAGGTAATCTTTCATGTGGCTGGCCCGGTAAGCGTGTTTAATGAATGTGTCAGCGAAATTCAGGGTCCATTTTACAGAGATTGCGGTGGCTTGTCCCCTGCCGTTCCCGTTCAAGCCCGGCTGGTCTGCTACTGCCCGCGCTTATGCCCTGAGCTTGCGGAATCCACATACTGTCTCATATGCAGCCCGCACTGCCATCGATTGTTCCTAGGCGAAGCGCAGGGATTCATGGGTGAGATTGGCGCTACGGATTTTGTCCGGGTGATAACGAGACATCAGCCGCAAATAGGCCTTACGTACCTCACTGTCATCGACCCAAACTTCAATCTGCAAGGTGCCGTAGGCATCGCGCAGTACGCTCGACAGCGGGCCAGTTCGGGCTGACTTTGACACAGTTTGCTGCGCACAGATTTCCAGCAGTTCCGCCTTGTCGTATCCCAGCGTTTCGGCGCAATCGCGCAGCAGAATTTTTTCCTGCAGTTGAATCACGCCCTTCAATTGCGCGAAGAGGCATAATGAGCGCAGGAATTGATAGGCCAGCGCGTTGCGCTTGCCTATGCTGCTTGTTAGCAGAGTGAGGTATTGCATCACATCGGTACTATGCTGCTTGCCGAGATTGAAACAAGCAATGGCGTGTTCGCGCGCACCATTATGCAGACCCAGCTTTAGCATTACCTGATTCGCAAATTCAATTTCGTCACGGGTGACCTGACCATCCAGCTTCGCCAGCCGTCCCATGGTCACAAACATGGCTTCGATAAACCGCTGCTCGGCCTGCCCGCCGGTCGGCAATTCCGCATTGGGTTCGGTGCCATCCAGTCGACGCAATAGCGCTTGCTTGTAACCGCGATGGCGTAAGCTTGCCAGCATCAGGCGTCCTGTTGATGGGCGAATTGTGTATTCAATTCCTGCAGGCGTTCCGGAGTACCGATATCAATCCACAGACCCTCGTGCACTTCACCCGTCACCTGGTTTTCTGCCATCGCTGCCTTTAACAAAGGCACAACTGAGCGTGGCTGGATTGGGAAGCCATCAAACAGTTTCTGGTGCATCACACTGATGCCACTAAAGGTCAGTCGGCGATCGCGTGCATCTCGTGCTTCGCACACCAGGCCGTTGGCATCCAGCATGAAATCACCCTGGGGATGATGTTCGGCATTCGGCACCATTACCAGGTGCGCCAATTGCTCGACACCATCGATAGGTTGCAGGCGCGAAAAATCGAAGTCGGTCCAGACATCGGCATTCACTAAAATAAAGCTGCTATCGCGCAATTTTGGTAGCGCCTTGATGATGCCACCGGCGGTATCCAATAAAATTGGTTCGCGGGAATACTCAATAGGTACGCGATACTTCGATCCATCGCGCAGTAATTCCTGGATCATGCCGCCCAGATAAAAATGATTGATGACTATGCCGCTAATGCCTGCGGCTGCCAGTCGCTCTACCTGGTGCTCTATCAGTGTTTTCTTGCCGACCTTAAGAAGCGGTTTGGGGAGATTGGCGGTCATGGGCTGCATACGTTTACCGAGCCCGGCTGCGAGAATCATGGCGCGCATTAATACCTCTAAAACTGTGCACTCGACAAAAAGTGCCGCTGAGAAAGACTGGTTGACCGCTACAGGAGTGAGGCGCGAACGACTAACTAAAAGTCATTGAGCCTGGATCGTGCGACTGGAAGCACAGTTTGCGCAAACCAGTTACGGAAAGATAGCAATTCCGTGTAGCGGTGACTCACGTCCAGAAAATAGCGGATGACGAGTGGAATATCGGCCAAATACCGGGGTTTGTTATCACGAATACACAGGCGACTGAAAATTCCCATCACCTTCAGATGACGTTGCAAACCCATCAGGTCCATATCCCGGAACAACTGTGCTTCACTGATCGTTGGATACAATGAATATTCAGCCGCCTGACGCAAGAAGGAGCGCGCCCAATGCTGCACCAGCTGGTCGTCCCAAGTGATATAGCAATCGCGCAATAAAGACACGAGGTCATAGGAGTAAGCACCGCACACTGCGTCCTGAAAGTCGATAATTCCCGGACTCGCCGTTGCCCGGAATTTGGCATGATCCAGCAGCAGTAAATTGCGGGAATGATAATCTCGATGCACTGCCACCTGTGGTTGTGCGAGCGCTGCATCTTCCAGAAACCGGAATGTATCTGCTATGCGACTGCGATCAGCTGCGGTCAACTGCATGCCGAGCAAGGCTTCGCAAAACCAGGTTTCAAACAACGCCATTTCATTGTGCAGGCGCGCTCGATCATATGCAGGCAGTTGCGTCGCATCCACCCCGCGCTGCAGGGTCACGAGTGCGGTGATCGCAGCCTGATACAACTGCTCCGGCAGCGCACTATCGCCGCGCAGCTGTGCCTGCAATAACGGCTCCAGATACAGCGTGTCACCAAAATCTTCCAGCAACATGAAGCCCCTGTCGTAATCAACTGCGAAAACCTGCGGCGCACAGACCGCAGCGTCACGCAGCAAACCGGCAAGCTTGACGAATACGCTGCTGTTCTCGTGTGCGGGCGGTGCATCTACGGCAATATATGAATAATGCGCTGTGGTCAGCCGGAAATAGCGCCTGAAACTCGCATCGCCACTTACCGTGCGCAGTACGACCGCATCGGACGCAATCGCAGTCAAGCGTTGCGCTTCGGTATTGGCCCAGCTGGTTAATTCCTGCAAGCGTAAATCGTGTGTTATCACTGTCTGATTCCTGCTATTCCCTGACGACCATTTCCCTGAGCATAAATCTCGCAAAATCCGTCGGCCGGTTGATTGCTTTGCATTCAATCCGCAATGAATTAACATGCTCGCGACCTACATCGACTTCATACCACTGAGAAGCCATATCGGTTTCACTGCCAGATTGTTTACAGTCGCCGCTTACAACTATTGCCCGTACCGGATTTTCCCAAGTATGCCGTTCAACAAGCGCAGTCTTTGTGCAAGCATAACACTGATATTCTCCACTGGACTTGTCCTCAGCACCTTACCTCAATTGGCCCTGGCGCAATTGCCCCAGTACAGTTGTAGCAGCAATGCGGCGGGTGATGGCTGGATTTGCGAGAGCGCTACCTCGGCGGCTCCGATTTTAAGCACACCGCTACCTCGTGCTCCGGCAGTACCGACAGTACCGGCAATACCGACAGCACCGACAGTACCGGCAATACCGACAGCACCGACAGCACCGGCAGTCACAACAGCAACGACTGCAGTCGACCATACAGCCACGCCGACCACTGCATCTGCCACGGTCGAAACTTCCCGCCGCGCCGCGCCGCTAAGTAATTACCCCCTGGACTGGGTGCCGCGCGCTTACTTGACACCAGCGCAGCTCGCCACCGTACCCGACAACTGCTGTGGTGCGTATATCGATCCCGCAGCACAGCAGGCTGACAGCGGCGATGCTCCAGCTGACGCTGCAACCGTATTCAACACAGTGGGCGGAATCTCCCAGGTGGCGCCTGACTTGTTGACTGTGGATGGCGAAATTCTGCTGCAGCAGGGCTATCGCACCATCCAGAATAATGGCAGTACCAGCATTGATCGCGCCGCCGATAGCGTGCTGCTCGATGGCGCCGTCGTGTTTCGCGAACCTGGAATCTTGCTCACCGGGAGTTCAGCCTATATCGACAATACGAAGGGCATTAACCGCGTCGAGTCAGCGCAATATGTACTGCACAATTACGGCGCCCATGGCTCTGCCAGTAGCATCGTATATAGCAGCGACGCGGGCTTGGTCACGATTGAGAATGGCGAATTCAGCCGCTGCGAACCGGACAGCAATTTCTGGTATCTCGAAGCTGACCAGATCGTGTTGAATCAGGTCGCGGGTCGCGGCTACGCGACCGCGGTCAGCATCAAGGTCAAGGACGTGCCCATTTTTTACTATCCTTATACCCTGACATTTCCCCTTGGCGATGAACGCATCTCGGGTTTTCTCGCACCGAGTACTGGCTCCACCCGCAGTGGCGGCTTTGACTTTGAGTTGCCATATTATTTAAATCTGGCGCCGAATTATGATGCGACTATCGCACCAAGGCTTATTTCTGATCGCGGTGTGATGCTTGGCACTGAACTTCGTTACTTGTCCAGTTGGTCCATGAATACCTTGAACGCGTCCTATCTTGGCGATGATAAATTGTATGATCCGGCAACGGCTTTCGTGCCCGGCAGTGACTCACCCACCACAGACAAGCGCTGGTATATCGGCTACGAACACTTCGGCGCGCTGGGCGCCAACTGGTCGACCTATGTTGACTACAATGCGGTAAGCGATGCCGACTATTTTTATGATCTTGGCAGTGGTGGCCTGAATCTGGCCAGTCGCACCCATTTGAATCGACAAGCACAACTCAACTATCAATCCGACTGGTTGCGCGCCGGACTGAATACACAGCGCATCCAGATCATCGATCCATTTGTCGCCACCGCCGATTTGAACCGTCCCTACGATCGCTTGCCACAATTCTCTTTCGACACTGGTACCGAGCTGCTGGCCGGATTTCGCATCGATCTGAATGGAGCAGTCACTGCCTTTGATCGCACTCTGGATCGCAATGCTCTCACTGCCACGCAGCTGGACAATGGCGCCCTCGTAACAGGTAACAGAGTCAACCTCGAACCGGAAATCAGCTGGGCCGCAGAAGCTCCCGGTTGGTTCCTGCGCACTCGCGCCAGCTACCAACATATTTCCTATCAGCTGGAGCAGCAGGCGCTGGGAACGTCTGACAACCCGGACCTCAATATCCCCGTGTACAGCCTGGACAGTGGCCTGGTGTTCGAACGCCCACTGGCCCGCGGCGGTTTTACCCAGACTCTGGAACCGCGCCTGTTCTATTTGTTCAGCGACTATGAGGATCAGAGCCAACTGCCCGTGTTCGATACCGCGGAAATGAGCTTTAGCTTCAACCAGTTGTTGCGTGCAGATCGCTTCAGTGGCGGGGATCGTGTCGCCGATGCCGATCAGCTCACTCTGGCCCTGACCAGTAGACTGCTGGACCGGCAAGGCAAGGAACGACTGCGCGCCAGTATTGGCCAGATCCTGTATTTCGAGGACCGGCTGGTGTCCCTCAATAGCCCCCTGCAAGCCTGGGCTCCACGCTATGCGCCCAACGCCAATACTTCGGCTCTGGCGGGCGAGTTCGCCTATGCCGTTGGCGCCAATTGGCGTTTTAACAGTGATGTGCAGTGGAACGAGGATAGCCAGGAAGTGGATGAAGGCAGCCTGCAATTACGCTACCAACGGGACCTCAGTCACCTGTTCAATATGGCCTATCGTTATCGGCGGCTGGTCAATACCCCGCTATTCACCCTGCCGGCTGGAGTTGATCCGCGCATCAAGCAGAGTGATATTTCCGGTATCTGGCCTCTCAATGCCAATTGGAAGCTGTTGGCGCGCTGGAATTACGACCACAGCAATGCGCGCAACCTTGAGACCTTTGCTGGGATTGAATACAGCAATTGCTGCGCGACGATCCGCCTTGTAGGTCGGGAATGGGTTGACGAGGACGAATTGTTTCTTCCTAATGTCGAACCTAATCAAGGTATTTTTGTCCAATTTACCCTGCATGGCCTCGGCAATATCACCGGTGGCGGGGTTAGCAGCCTGTTAAGTGACGGCATTTGGGGCTTTAGAGAAAACGCATATGAACAGTAATTTATCCACCCTGCAGCGCCTGGTTACCTGTGCTGGACTTGGCATGCTGCTGTGCCTGAGTACACCTGCGGCCCTGGGTCAGCGGCAATTACTCGATCAGGTAATCGCGATAATCGACAAAGATGTTTTGCTCCTCAGCGAACTCGAAGATCGCCTGACCGATATTCGGGGTCAGGCAGCAGCTAACAATGAACCTTTGCCAGCTGAAGACGTGTTACGCGCTGAAGTGCTGGAAGCCCTGATCGTTGAAAATCTGCAGATGCAATTTGCTGAACGCGTAAGCATTCGCTTTGACGATGACACAATCAATCGCGTGCTGGAAAACATGGCGCGCAATAATGACATGACCTTTGATCAATACATTGCGATGCTGGAAGAGCGGGATGTTTACATACGCACACGGGAACAAGTACGCAAACAGCTGACACTGCAGGAATTACAACGTGGCATCGTCAATCGTCGCATCACAATTTCTGATCAGGAAATCCAGAATTTCCTCAATTCGGAAATGGGACGTGAAGTCATGGCGGCGGAATTCTTCGTCAACCATATGGTAGTCGTATCAGACGAACTGGATGCAACCGAAATAAAGGAAGCGAAGCGCAAATTTGCCGCCGACCTTGTGGCGCGATTGCAGGATGGCGAAGAATTCGCGACCGTGTTTACTGCTGCGCAGCAAGCGCGCATCTACCTCGTGCAAACTACCAATTTCGATTGGCTCAAGGCTGAGCAGTTCCCCACCCTGTTTTCTGACATCGTCGGCACTCTGAGCCTGAATGAAGTAGAGGGTCCGATTCCGGCCGGCAATGGTTTTCATATCATCCAGCTTGCCGACAAGCGCGGCGGCACCGAACAAATAGTCAGCCAGACACATATTCGGCATATCATGCTGACACCAAATGAGATTCGTGATGAAGATCAGACATTGTCTGCTATCCAGGACTTGCGACAGCGCATTATTGACGGCGAAGAATTCGCCGATCTGGCACGACAGAATTCCGATGATGCCACATCAGTCGTTGCTGGCGGTGATCTGGATTGGGTCAGCACTGGCGGTATGCCAGCGGAGATGGAGCAAGTTGTAGCGACCCTGGCGCTGGAAACAATAAGCGAACCGTTTCGCACCGATGGCGGCTGGCACATTGCCGAGGTGCTGGGACGTCGCGACGAAGACCTTAGTGGCGAGTATGCGCGCAGGCAGGCGGATAATGCCTTGCGCAACCGCAAGTTTGATCTAGAACTGCAAAACTGGCTGATCGAAATTCGTGCCGAAGCCTTCGTCGAATTGGTTGAGTAGTCTCATTACAACCACCTGAGGTTCCCGTGGTATATCGCATTGCAATCACGCCAGGCGAACCCGCTGGTATCGGCCCGGACCTCTGCATCATGGTGGCGCAGCAGCCACCGCCTGACGTGCAACTGGTAGTGATCGCAGACCGCACACTGCTGCAGCAACGCGCGGATTTACTCGGCCTGCCCATCTCACTGCGCGCATTCGATCCCACACAGCCACCTGTCGCCAGCAGCGCTGGCGTGTTGGACGTTTTGTCGATTCCGCTCACAGCACCAGTACATGCCGGCCGACTCGATCCGGCGAATTCCCGTTACGTACTCACCACTCTGCAAGTTGCCTGCGACAAAATCCTCGGCGGCGAGCTCGACGCACTCGTCACCGGACCGGTGCACAAGGGTGCGATCAACGAAGCTGGCATTGCCTTCACGGGTCACACTGAATTCCTGGCGGCTTATTGCAAGCAGGAATTGACCGTGATGATGCTTGCCACCCCTGGTCTGCGCGTGGCGCTCGCCACAACCCACCTGCCACTGCATAAGGTGCCAGGTGCCATTACCAGAGACTCTCTCAGCCAGGTAATCGATATCCTGCACCAGGATCTTGTGGAAAAATTCGGCCTGGTGAATCCGCGCATCCTCGTGTGTGGATTGAATCCCCATGCTGGTGAAGGCGGCCATTTGGGGCGGGAAGAAATCAATATCATCGAACCGGTGTTGGCAGAGAAACGCCGCGCAGGAATGACCCTGATCGGCCCCCTGCCAGCGGATACGCTATTCACCGAGAAATACCTGCGCGACGCCGACGCCGTGTTATCCATGTATCACGACCAGGGCTTGCCCGTGCTTAAATTCAAGGGCTTCGGCAATGCCAGCAATATTACGCTGGGACTGCCACTGGTGCGCACCTCAGTCGATCATGGTACCGCGCTCGATCTGGCTGGCTCTGGTGCCGCTACTACCGGCAGCCTGTACCACGCCATAGCTACCGCCACCGACATGGTCAGTCACTGGCAGGCACGCAGGTGAAGGTAACCGAGCACAGCAGGGACAAGTGGCCACAGCGCAAGCAGGCACGCAAGCAAGGCGATGAGCAATTGCGCCTCAGCAATGGCATGCCCCATCAGGCGCGCAAACGTTTCGGCCAGAATTTTTTGCATGATCAGGGCGTAATCCAGCGTATCGTCAACGCCATCAATCCTGGTGCGCATGACCACATCGTCGAGATCGGCCCCGGGCAGGGTGCATTGACGCGGCCGTTGGCGGCATCTGGCGCCCGCCTCGACTGTGTCGAACTGGACCGCGACCTCGCCGCGCACCTGAACACGCAGTTTGCCGACGCCAGCAATGTAACGATCTACCAGCACGACATTCTCAAATTCGACTTGCCGCAGCTCACTACATCGCCGCAGAGCCTGCGCATTATTGGCAATCTGCCCTATAACATCTCCACTCCGGTGTTGTTTTATCTGTTGCAGAACCACAGCCTGATCAGGGACATGACCTTCATGCTGCAATTGGAAGTAGTGCAGCGGATGGCGGCAAAGTGCGGCGACAAGAATTATGGGCGGCTCGGCCTCATGTTGCAGTACTTCTGCGAGGTAACGCCGCTGTTCAACGTGTCCTCGGCGGCTTTCACGCCGCGGCCGAAAGTCAGTTCTGCCATTGTGCGGCTGATACCGCACCGCCAGTTTCCGGTAGCGGCGCGAGACCCCGAATGTCTGCAGATCGTAATCCGCACCGCGTTCAATCAGCGCCGCAAGACCTTGAAAAACAGCCTCAAGGCCATCATCTCTGAGGAACTATTGAATACGCTGCCGCTGGATATCAGCCTGCGGCCGGAAAATCTGACCTTGGCGGACTATGTCATGATCAGTGACGCGGTGACCGGCCAGTTGCTGGAAACCAGGAGTTAAGTAAAACCAGTGGCATGGCGTAATTCCTGAGACACGGGGCTAAACAAAGAGGTCCATATGAGCAGCATCAAACCGAAAGCAGATATCAAGATCGCCGTAAATACGCGTTACTTGCGCGAACAATCTGAACCTGAAGCGCAACGCTATGCCTTTGCCTACACGATCGAAATCACCAATTGCAGCGAGCAGGTTGTTACCCTGTTGAATCGCCATTGGCGGATCACCGATGACAATAATCGCGTCGAGGAAGTACGCGGCGATGGCGTGATCGGACAACAACCCGTGATTCACCCCGGGCAGTCATTCCATTACACCAGTGGTGCGATCATCGGTACCGAGTTTGGCACCATGGATGGAAGCTATGAAATGTTAGGTGCTGACGGCATCCGTTTCAAAGCCAATATCCCTCCCTTCCTGCTGGCCAGGCCGCACACCGTACATTAATTCCGCTAAACCGGTAGCACACCAGCAGGAAGCCATGAGCACATACGTAGTCGGGGATATTCAGGGCTGTTATAAACCGCTCAAGAAACTACTGCAAAAAGTTCGATTCTCCCCAGCCACCGACACCCTCTGGTGCGTGGGTGATCTCATCAATCGCGGACCGCACTCGCTTGACACCCTGCGCTTCCTGAGCGATCTCGGCAAGGCCGCAGTAATCGTCCTCGGCAATCACGACCTGCATTTCATCGCGATCAATGAAGGCTGCGCACCGGCGCGCACCCGGGATACCCTGCATAAATTATTGAGCGCCAGTGACTGTCAGGAACTGAGCGATTGGTTGCGCACCAAACCACTGGCGCACTTTGATTGCATCGATACAAACAGGGGCCTGAAGAATTTCCTGATGCTGCACGCCGGCGTGGCGCCGATGTGGACATTGCAGGACACACTCAATTACGCCGCCGAAGTGGAGTTCGCATTGCAGGATGCGGCTTATCCGGAATTTCTGCGACATATGTATGGTGACACACCCGCCCGCTGGTATAACAGTTTGCAGGGGCTAGACCGCCTGCGCGTGATAACCAATTACCTCACGCGCATACGCTTCTGTGATGCCATCGGTACCATGCGCCTGGATATCAAGGAAGGCCTGTTGGCGGCACCCACCGGTTTCAATCCATGGTATTACTATGAAAAAATTACACCGGGTGCGACTATCCTGTTTGGACATTGGGCTGCCCTGGAGGGCCGCACCGACCGAAAGGAAGTGCATGCTCTCGATACCGGACTGGTGTGGGGGCGCGAGCTCACGATGATGTGCCTGGAAAATTTTAACCGCTATTCTGTTTCCGAATAAATTGGATTAACGAAGCAACACTCTGCTATGCAAACCTATCTCGTAGGCGGCGCCGTCCGCGACAAATTACTCAAGCTCCCGGTCAAGGACAAAGACTGGGTAGTGGTTGGCGCCACGCCTGCGCAAATGCTGGATCAGGGTTTTCAACAGGTTGGGAAGGGCTTTCCAGTATTCCTGCATCCGCACACGAAACAGGAATACGCCCTGGCACGCACGGAACGCAAGACAGCACCTGGACATGGTGGTTTCGAATTCGATGCCTCTGCATCTGTCACTCTGGAACAGGATCTGATGCGACGTGATCTCACGATCAACGCCATCGCTGAAACCGGGGATGGCACGCTCATCGATCCATATGGAGGCAGTGATGATATTGAACGTCGCATACTGCGGCATGTATCACTCGCATTCCGTGAGGACCCATTGCGAGTGCTGCGAGTAGCACGGTTTGCCGCGCGTTTTGCCCATCTCGGGTTCAAGGTTGCACCCGAGACTGTCAAACTCATGCAAGACATCGTGCAGAATGGCGAGTTGCAGACACTGGTGAAAGAGCGCGTGTGGCAAGAGATCGAACAGGCACTGACAGCACCCTCCCCGGATGTATTCATCGAAGTATTACGCAGCGCCAATGCGCTGGCGGTCATACTGCCTGAGGTTAACAATCTGTTCGGGGTGCCGCAGCCACCAAAATACCACCCGGAGATCGACACCGGCGTGCATATTCTGATGTGCCTGCAACAGGTGGCGCTGCTGTCGAGTGATACCGCAGTGCGTTACGCCGTGCTCGTGCATGACGTGGGCAAGGCTGTGACGGACCGCAGCAAATGGCCCAGCCATATCGCCCATGAATTTCTCGGACTGAAGCTGCTGGATGCAATTAACCAGCGTCTGCCGGTACCGAATGAACACGCGCAACTGGCCGCGCTCGTGTGTGAATATCACACCCAGCTGCACCGGGTACGGGAATTACGCGCCACCACCTTACTGCACTTGCTGGAAGCGCTGGATGCCTTCCGCCGCCCGGAGCGCCTGCAAAAATTCCTGCTGGCGTGTGAGGCTGATGCGCGCGGTCGCACTGGACTCGAACGCGCACCTTATCCACAACGCGCCTATCTCGAAACAGTATTTTCTGCCGCGACCGCAATCGATGCCGGCGCGCTATTGCAGGCCAATCCGGGTAGCGATCCGAAAAAGCTCATCGCCCAGCATCGCCTGCAGGCAATTACGGCCATGCTGGAAACACTGAGACATGCAGACTGAAGCACCCGTTGTACTTGTCACCGGCGCCGCGCAACGCATCGGCGCCGCGATCGCACGCAAGTTTCATCACAATAATTATCGGGTAATTGTGCACTATCGCAATTCTGAAGCAGCTGCACAGTCATTGGTGTCTGCCTGCAATACGCAGCGACCGAATTCCGCTGCATGTCTGCAAGCCGATTTCAACCACTCAGATAAAGTAGTTGAACTTGCTGCCAACGCCTTGCAGCTGTTCGGCCGCATCGACGTGCTGATTAACAATGCATCCTCCTTCTACCCGACTCCGATTGGCTCGATCACACAACAATCCTGGGATGATCTGCTAGACAGCAATCTGCGCTTTGCGTTCTTTCTGTCACAGGCGTTGGCCGGGGAACTGGAGCAGCGTCGCGGCGCCATTGTTAATCTGCTGGATACGCACATTGACAAGCCACTGTTGCAGCATAGTGTCTACAGCATGGCGAAAGCGGGCATGAAGGCCATGACCCAATCACTCGCGCTGGAGTTGGCACCGGCGGTGCGTGTCAATGCTGTCGCTCCCGGCGCCATTCTGTGGCCAACTGCGCTGGCAGACGACGCCGATGCGACCGTAATCAACCAGCGCGACAAGATTCTGCAGCAAATTCCATTAGGCCACATTGGCAACCCGCAACAAATTGCTGATGCGGTTTATTTTCTCGCCGCGGAGGCAAGCTACGTCACCGGCTCGGTGCTACGCGTGGACGGGGGACGTTATCTAAATCTCTAGGCGCGCAAACTTTAAATCCGCTACACTCTCGTTCTATTAGTGATCTGAACCCTTATCACTTACCCTTCCCCGCTTTTACCAGACTCTTGACCAAGGAACATCCATGTATAAAGTTTATGGCGATATGCAATCCGGCAACTGCTACAAGATTAAACTGTTGCTGCAATTTCTCGGTATTGAACACGAATGGGTGCACGTGAATATTCTGGATAAGGAAACCCATACTGAGGCATTCAAGCGGATGAACCCGAATACTCGCATTCCGGTGTTGGATCTGGGCAATGGCGAATTCCTCTGGGAATCCAACGCAATTCTGAATTTTCTGGCCGCTGGAACGGAGTGGTTGCCAGAGGATTCACTACAGCGCGCACGCGTCCTGCAATGGCAGTTTTTCGAGCAATACAGTCATGAGCCCTACATCGCAACTGCGCGCTATATCAACAAGTATCTGGGACTGCCAAAAGAGCGTGAGGCGGAGTACCACGGCAAGCAGGCTGGCGGGCACAAGGCGCTGGCGGTGATGGAACAACAGCTGCAACGATCCAAATTCCTGGCAGACGACACACCGACGATTGCCGATATCAGCCTGTTTGCCTACACGCAGGTTGCCCATGAAGGCGGCTTTGATCTGACCCGGTACACGCACCTGCGCAAATGGCTGGACGCTATCCGCGCTTTGCCTCGCTATCTGGACATGAACGCCTGATCATTCTCTCCATGTTTCCCGGCGGGTTGTGCGCCTGATTGTTTACGATCAGGCTCAGGCACTGGTCCAGTCAAACGCTACTGGCCACAACTTTTGCCGGGATTGATCGAACTCCTGCCACAAGGCTGCGTAGTGTTTGCCACTCGGCGGATGCAGCTGCGCTGGCAGCAGCTCTGCCAGCGGCCGCAAGACAAATGCGTTTCGAGTAATCTCCTCGCGCGGCAACTCCATACCGCAGTCCTTGCCGGTCGCATCACTAAAAGTGAGAACATCGATATCCATGGTACGGCCGGAAAATTTCGGTTGCTGCCGATCGCGCCCCAGAACGTCTTCTATGTGTTTTAACCGGATCGCGATATCAGCCAGAGTCAGTTCGGTTTCGATCAGAGCTACCAGATTGAGGAAATTGTCGCCTTTGAATCCAACTGCCTCGCTCTCAAAGACCGTTGAGCAGTTGATGTTGTGGAATTCTGCCAGCAAGGCGGCATGCGCTTTGCGCAGGTTGCGGGTGGCGTCTATGTTGCTGCCAATACTGATTACGAGCGTGGGCATAAAGGCGGATGCTCTTCTGGTTTATGGCGACGCCGTATTCAAGCGCGTGTGCGTTCGATGATGACACCCACATCTTTCGATCCAGTGACTGCACCCGGCTTGCCGACCCGCAGTTTCACCTTGCTCACGCCGAAGTCATTGATGACGCGACGTGCAACTTCTTCGGCCAGCGTCTCCACGAGCAGGAACTGCGCGGCGCTGATGAACTCGATCAGGTTCTTCGCGACTGCCTTGTAATCCAGAGTTTTCGTGATGTCTTCAGTGGCCGCGGCCGGTTTAATATCCCAGGCCATTTCCAGATCGAGACTGACGATTTGTTTCTGCTCGCGTTCCCAATCATAGATACCGATGATCGTTTCTATTTCAAGTTCCCGTATGTACACAATATCCATAGCTGCTCTCAGGATTGACGATTCAGTTGCTTACGCTGGTGATAGACGGTAAGGATTCCAGTGACCAACGCGGCAACGCCTTAATGCTGAGATCGTCACGCTGGCCGGCCAGCAGCCGCTGACAGCCGGCATAGGCAATCATGGCGCCATTGTCGGTGCAGAAGCGAGGCTGGGCATAGAACAGGCGTGCTTGCAGCTTGCTCACCGTAGTTTCCAGCACTGCACGCAGATGTACGTTGGCACTGACACCGCCAGCGATGATCAGGGTTTTCAGGCCAGTGTGCTCGAGGGCACGGCGGCATTTAATGGCGAGCGTGCCAACCACCGCATCTTCGAAGGCGCGGGCGATGTCGGCTTTAGTCTGGGGATCAAGCTCACCATTGGCAGCACGCTGCTCGGCGATAGTGTTGCGCACAAAAGTTTTCAGACCACTGAAACTGAAGTCGAGACCCGGGCGGTTGGTCATGGGTCGCGGGAACTTGAAGCGGCCGGTGACGCCCTCGCGCGCGAGCTTGGCCACATGGGGTCCACCCGGATAGGGCAATCCCAGCATCTTGCCGACCTTGTCGAAGGCCTCACCGGCAGCATCATCCAGTGACTCCCCCAGTAATTTGTATTGGCCAATGCCGGTGACTGCTACCAGCTGGGTGTGTCCTCCTGAAACCAACAGGGCCACAAAAGGAAAGCGGGGTGGATCCGCCTCCAGCATAGGCGCCAGCAAATGCCCTTCCATGTGATGCACACCAATGGTTGGCACATTCCAGCCCATGCCGAGCGCGCGACCGATGGCAGCACCCACCAGCAACGCCCCTACCAGTCCCGGACCAGCGGTATAGGCAACACCACCAATGTCACCGTTAGCAATACCCGCCTTGGCGATGACTTCATTGATCAGGGGCAGTGTCTTGCGAATATGGTCGCGCGATGCCAGTTCCGGGATCACGCCACCGAATTGTGCATGAATAGCGATCTGGCTATAGAGGCAATCCGCCAACAAACCGCGCTTGCTGTCGTAAATGGCCACCCCGGTTTCATCGCAGGAAGTTTCAATACCAAGAACTATCAATGAGTTACGCCTCTTACTCGTTAAGCAGCTGGTGTCTGGGAGCGCCAATCATGCCAAACATTCCGGTATTCCCCAAATTCAGTGAATTCAGGTTTTTCTGAGGTAAAAATCTTTGCAATTCCGGCGCTTGGGCTTTACCATTACCGCCCCTGAAAACCCCAGCCACGTAGTTATGGTGCGCAGGGGCAAAGAAAATCCAGATTCTTAATTTTAAAGGTAGGTGTTTTTTCCATGCCAATGGTGAAACTGAAAGAAAATGAACCCTTCGATGTGGCATTGCGTCGCTTCAAGCGTTCTTGTGAAAAGGCCGGAACTTTGGCCGAAGTCCGTCGTCGGGAATTTTACGAAAAACCCACTTCAATTCGTAAGCGCAAGGCAGCCGCTGCCGTGAAGCGCCATCAGAAGAAGCTGCAGCGTGAAAATCGCAAGGCAGCACGACTGTTCTAGGATTACCGGATCGCGGTTGCTAACTGCAGCCGCTTATCTTTTGGTCAGATCAGTTAAGCAGTTTGATCAGTTATTCAGTTAGTCTGCAATAATAGCTGTCCTGCAACAACAGCCTAAGCACAGAAGTCGCGACATGCCCGATAGTCCTCTCAAGATTAAAATCACCGAAGCCATGAAAGATGCCATGCGAGCCAAGGACAAGCCACGCCTGGGCGCTATTCGTCTGGCCCTGTCCGAGATCAAGCGCATCGAAGTGGATGAGCGTATCGACCTTGATGCTGAGCGCGTGATTAGTGTGCTGGACAAGATGGTAAAACAACGTCGCGACTCTATTCGTCAATTCGAAGCCGGTGGCCGCAATGAACTGGCAGAGATCGAACAGCAGGAAATCGATGTATTGCAGGAGTTCATGCCTTCCGCTCTGGATGCAGCTGAACTGGCCAGCATCATCAAGGCCGCCGTCGCCGCAACCGGCGCTGAGAATATGAAAGACATGGGCAAGCTGATGGCTGTCGTACGCCCACAAGTCATTGGCCGTACCGACATGGCCGAGGTCAGCAAGCAAATCAAGGCGCTGCTGGGTTAGAAGCAGCGCTGAGTGCGCTCCCAAGCAGCGCGGCTCCATTCTTTTCGCTACTTATATTTCGATAAGCCTTTTGCGCTAAGCCGTCTTCGTTAAACCGTGCCTGACCAGCAACGCTGGTTATCAAGCCAGGGTTCGCGATCAATTCGAAGTCTGTCGGCATTCAGCTACAATACCCGGGCTCCTTTCCATTCCTGTAAGTATTATAAGAAGAGACCCCCGAGCCAATGGCTGGACTGATTCCCCAAGCGTTTATCGATGACTTGCTCAGCCGCTCGGATATCATCGATGTTGTAGATAAACGCGTCACCCTGAAAAAGACTGGCGCAAATTACTCGGCGCTGTGCCCCTTCCACAAGGAAAAATCCCCTTCATTCAGCGTGCAGCCGGAACGGCAGTTTTACTATTGCTTCGGCTGCGGCGCCGGCGGCAATGCCATCGGCTTTATCATGAACTTCGACCAGGTGGATTTTCCCCAGGCCGTAGAGACACTGGCGCGTGACAACGGCATGGAAGTGCCACGGGAGCAGAACCAGGCAGCCGCGCGCAAACAATCCGAGCACGCGAAAATTTACGAGGTGCTGGAACGCGCCAGCAAGTTTTACCAGTTCCAGTTACGCAAACACGAGCAGCGCGCAGCCGCCGTCGATTACCTGACCGCTCGCGGCGTCAGTGGCGAAATCGCCAGGGACTTTGGCATCGGTTACGCGCCGCCCGGATGGGACAATCTGCTTGCAGCCATCGGCAGCGATGCTGCAGAACAAGCGAACCTGCTAAAGGCCGGAATGGTCATCGAGAAGGATCGCAGCAAAACCGAAGACGGCGTGGCAGCCGATTCGTCGACACCACATTATTACGATCGCTTCCGCCACCGCATCATGTTCCCCATTCGCGACAGTCGCGGCCGCACCATTGCCTTCGGTGGACGCGTGCTGGGCAATGACAAACCGAAATACCTCAACTCGCCGGAGACACCGGTGTTTCACAAAGGCGGTGAATTATACGGCCTCTATGAATGCAAGAAGGCGAGCGGTAAACACAAACGCATGTTGCTCGTTGAAGGTTACATGGACGTGATCGCCCTCGCACAGATGGGCATCCGCAATGCAGTCGCCACACTCGGCACGGCGACCAGCAGCACCCATCTCACCCGGTTATTTCGCCTGGTACCGGAAATTGTGTTCTGCTTCGACGGGGATAACGCCGGGCGCACTGCCGCATGGCGCGCACTGGAATCCGTATTGCCACTGATGGAAGATGGGCGCCAGGTGCGCTTCCTGTTTCTGCCCGAGGGTGAAGATCCTGACACTCTGGTGCGCGCAATTGGCAGGGATGCGTTCAATGCCAGAATTGAGCAGGCGACGCCGCTGGAGAAATTTTTCTTCGACAAGCTTTCGCAAGACCTGGATGTGAACACCATTGAAGGCAAGGCGCGCCTGAGCAATCTGGCGAAGCCATTAATCAAGCGCTTCCCACAAGGAGTCTATGGCCAACTGATGCTGGACCGACTGTCCAGTATGCTGGGAGTAAACAAAGAATCGTTGCAGCAGTTGCTGGTAGACAAAGTTGCGACCGCAGCAGCGCCTCCCTCTGTGGCACCACCTTTTGCAAGCAGCAGTCAGCAGCGCAGCGGCGCTGGTAGCAACAGATCCAGCGCCAATGGTCTGGCAGCCTATCGCAAACCCGCCAGCCTCAAGGCCATTGAACTGTTACTGCGCAATCCTGAGATTGCCCTGCATCTGGAGCAGGACTTAACGCCGCTGGCCTCTCCTCTGGCCACCACCGAGGACGAGAGCCGCAAATTGTTGCTGTCATTGATCCAACTGGTGCAGGACGAGCCAAGCACGGAAACCTTTACGATGTTGGGCTATTGTTATGGCACCAGCCTGGGTGGCCAGCTCACACAGCTGTTGAAAAGCGAGACCATCACCCCAACTGAGGGTTTGGAAGAAGAGTTTAATCAGATTCTCGACAACATCTTGTCCGAAATCGTGCGTACACTGGAGCATCTGCAGCTGAAAGATCAGCTCAATTCCAGATTCGGCGCGACCAAAGACTGATTAAATGAAACCTTTGAACGGTCCAACTTATCTCAAGGATTTATCGATATACAATTTCGCCAGGCAGCCTATATAATGCCCGGCTCACTTTTCTAGACCACATATTACCTGGCATCCAGACCAGGCAAGTCGGGAGCGTATGGCCAAACTAATAGCACCCCAATTCAGTCTCAAGGCACTCATTGCCAAGGGCAAGGAACAGAATTACCTGACTTATGCGGAGGTGAATGACCACCTTCCCCAAAATATCTCGGATCCTGACCAGGTCGAAGACATCATCCAGATGATTAACGACATGGGCATCAAGGTGTATGAAACTGCACCCGATCGAGATTCCCTGCTACTTGGTGAAGAAGACAGCGACTCCGGTGCCGACGAAGTCGCTGCCGCCGAAGCCGCTGCCGCTCTCGCTGCAGTTGAAAACGAAGCCGGTCGTACCACTGACCCAGTGCGCATGTACATGCGCGAAATGGGCACTGTAGAGTTGCTGACTCGCGAAGGCGAGATTGTAATCGCCAAGCGTATCGAAGAGGGTCTGCGGGAACTGATGCAGGCGATGGCCTATTTCCCCGGCACGGTAGAGCACGTATTGAACGAGTACGCTCTCACCAACACCGAAGAACGCCGCCTGAATGAACTGATAACCGGCTACCTCGACACCACTGACGATGCTGATATTCCACCGCCAGTAATTATGGGCATGGACGACGATGACAAGAAGTCGACCAGTAAAGTCAGCGGCGACGATGATAGTGACAGCGATGACGACGAGGACGGTGTGGCTGGTGGTGATGATGACGAAACTGCCGTCGGTCCCGATCCGGAAGAAGCCCGCATCCGTTTCACTGAACTGCGTGATCAATACGTAAAAACCAGCTCCGTTGTAGCCAAGCATGGCCGCAGCGACAAGCGTGCGATCAAAGAAATGGCAAAACTCGGTGAGATATTCAAGTGCTTCAAGCTGACCCCGCGCCAGTTCGATCCGCTGTTAAGCCATATCCGCGCCGTGCTGATCCGCCTGCGTCGCCAAGAAAGAAATGTGATGAGCCTCGCCGTGCGCAGCGCCAAGATGCCACGCAAGATATTCGTAGATAGCTTCCCCGGTAACGAGATCAATGAGAAGTGGATCGATAAGCACATCAAGGAAAAGGCCGCCTATTCCGAGCTGCTCGTCAAGGTAAAGGTCGAAGTAGTCCGCGCCCAGCGCAAGATGAAGATGCTGGAAGAGGAATACGGCCTGACCATTAGCGAAATTAAGGATATCAATCGCCAGATGTCTATCGGCGAAGCCAAATCACGCCGCGCCAAGAAAGAAATGGTGGAAGCGAATCTGCGTCTGGTTATCTCCATCGCCAAGAAATACACGAATCGCGGCCTGCAGTTCCTCGACCTGATCCAGGAAGGCAACATCGGCTTGATGAAAGCCGTGGACAAGTTCGAATACCGTCGCGGCTACAAATTCTCCACCTATGCCACCTGGTGGATTCGTCAGGCGATTACCCGCTCTATCGCCGACCAGGCGCGCACGATCCGTATACCTGTGCACATGATCGAAACCATCAACAAGCTGAACCGTATCAGCCGTCAAATGGTACACGAGAAAGGTCGCGAGCCAACTCCCGAGGAATTGGGCGAACGCATGGACATGTCAGAAGACAAGGTCCGCCGCGTACTGAAGATCGCGAAAGAACCAATCTCCATGGAAACACCAATAGGTGATGATGAAGACTCGCATTTGGGCGACTTTATCGAAGACTCAACTGTAGATTCTCCGGTAGATTCCTCTATCGATGAAGGTCTGCGCGAAGCCACCAAGGAAGTCCTCAGCAGTCTGACTGCAAGAGAAGCGAAAGTGCTGCGTATGCGGTTTGGCATCGACATGAATACCGACCACACGCTGGAAGAAGTGGGCAAGCAGTTCGACGTGACCCGCGAACGCATACGTCAGATCGAAGCGAAGGCTCTGCGCAAGCTGCGCCATCCGACTCGATCAGATCATCTGCGCAGCTTCCTCGACGATTAACCGGTTAGACTGGCGTGACCAGATGGGGCGCACTATAATGCGCCCCATCTTTGTTTCAGGGTTTTCAATTAATTCTGAAATGTTAGAACAAAGCCTGACGATGCCTATCGAAGGGCTTTGGCGAAACCTGAAGTTCGTAATCGAGGCGCACGATCTTTTTGAGGGAGGGAGCATACGTTAGTATGTGACCGAGTGAAAAAAGTCGAGCAACGAAGAGTACGGACATCAGGTGAAGACAAAGGGCCTATAACTCAGTTGGTTAGAGTAGCGGACTCATAATCCGTTTGTCCCTGGTTCGAGTCCAGGTGGGCCCACCAATAAATTCAATGAGTTACACTCTTTTAACTCTCCATCCCACCCCTTCGGGGGACACTCATGGGACACTCAAACCTAGGCGGGTTAGTCTTTAGGGGCTAGCCTGCAGTGCCAGAAATGATTTAGCATAGGGTTATGTGACCAGCACACAATAACAGCTTGCGATAACTAAGCCTCTTAAACCTAACTCGGCAATCATTGCCGTGAGGAGCTTTTTCGCATGGCTACTATTGAACAACGCCGATCCAAATCAGGTGCCACTTCCTGGCGCGCAAAAATTCGAATCAGGGGCAACAAACCGCTGTCAGCATCGTTTAAGCGACGCTGCGATGCTAAGCAATGGGCAACCCAAACCGAGTCATCAATACTCACCGGGAAACATTTCAAACACTCCGAATCCAAACGGCTCACACTCAACAATGTCATCGCCCCGTACTGCGAAGATATCCTGGAGCAACTCAAAGACTCATTCACCCGCGTACAGCACTTAAACTACTGGGGGAAAGAAATTGGCGGCGTGATCCTCGCTGATATTCACGTCTCACAAATCCTAGAATGCCGTGCTCGCCTGCAGCGAGCGCTTTCAAACTCCACGGCCAACCGCTACGTGGCCACTCTCAGTGCGCTTTTAAGTTACGCGACCAAAGAGCGTCAGTGGCTCGAATCCAATCCGTGCCTCCACATTAAAAAGCTCAAAGAGCCAAAAGGCCGCACTCGTATTTTATCTGACGAGGAAAGAACCAACCTGCTTCAGGCCTGCGCCAACTGCAAAAAGTATAGTGAAATGAAACCCATTGTCCTGCTCGCTATCACTACTGGCATGCGGCGCGGGGAAATACTCAAACTACGTTGGGAGGACATCAACTTTACATCCCAGCGCCTCGTTTTGTGGGATACAAAGAACGGAGAAAATCGGACAGTCCCCCTCGTCGGCCCCGCACTAAATGCCTTGCGTGAATGGTCAAAAATTAGACCTCTCAACGGCACCGCCCTAGTCTTCCCATCCAAAGTGGAGGGCAATCAGTCCAATATATTTCACCTAGATCATGCGTGGCGACTCGTGATGCATGAGGCCGGATTGGAAGGCTTTCGATTCCACGACTTGAGGCACACTGCCGCAAGCTATCTCGCAATGAATGGCGCTGGCCTGCTAGAGATAGGCGACATTCTGGGGCAGATGGTGCAGCGCTACAGCCACCTTACAGATAGTCATAAACAGGCCACCGTGACGCGGATGTCCAACGCAATATTTGGGGAATCCGCATGACTTGTAGTGGCTAAGTATTTTAGTCCACATTTTTAGAGGAAAGTTTGTAATTTTCCTCCGCCTTATTTGGCGATACACCGCCATTGTGTTGATGAGGCCGATGTTGACTGTAATAGCCAGTGATGTATTGCATAATCATTCTCTAAGCTTCAACAAAAGAACGATACCCAATTTCGGGAACCCATTCACTTTTTAAACTTCTAAAAAATCTTTCCATGGGAGCATTGTCCCAACAGTTGCCACGCCGACTCATGCTTTGCTTTATACGATAACGCCATAAATATTGACGGAACGTAATCCCCGTATAATGACCGCCTTGGTCCGAATGGAACAAAACTCCTTCAGGTCTGCCTCGAGACTCATATGCTCGGGTTAACGCAGTCGCCGTCAGTTGACTATCTGGGGATAGTGACAAGGCCCATCCCACTGGTTTGCGGGCGTATAAATCCAATACCACAGCCAGATAAGCCCAACGCTGACCAACCCAAATATACGTAACATCGCCACACCACACCTGGTTAGGTCCATCAGGATAGAACTGACGATCCAGCGTATTATCAATCGCAAGATGTAACTGCGTGGCTTTCCTGTAACGATGCTTGCGTTGTTGGGTGCTGTGCAAGTCCAGCGTTTTCAGTAGTCTGCCGGCGCGATAACGACTTAATGATATGCCTTGGTTGGTGACCAGGCTTGCGATCGTGCGCGCACCGGCAGAGCCATTGCTCAACTGGTGGGCTGACTTAATCAGAGCATTGAGCTCGACCTGTTCTGGCCTAATTTGCTTACGCTGGATGCGCCAGTATTTGTAAGTGCTATCCGGCACTTCAAAGGCTTCACAAAGCGAGGTAGTGCTATAACTC
>Ga0209553_1000181_pt1 | contig 32236 bp, 25 predicted proteins | sample LauGreFBDMM110DN_2_FD_188217 | JGI IMG/M metagenome (GOLD analysis project Ga0209553, IMG submission 188217) | Freshwater lake microbial communities from Lake Michigan, USA - Fa13.BD.MM110.DN (SPAdes) (version 2) | ecosystem: Environmental > Aquatic > Freshwater > Lake | place: Lake Michigan...
CTCTTCTCTCACTCATTAAATACCCATAAGTAAATCTCTTTTCTGAGATGCTCACGAGGTAGCTTCAAAACCTCTTCCTTGACTCTGAATAAAAAACTGCTTTTAGTCTCTTTGGGTTGACTCTTCCAACTGATATCACTATAACTTGTTTGCATGATGCAGCCTTCTGGTATTTTCCAAGAGATGAAATGAACTGTATCAGGGTTCTCCAGAGAATGGATTTTCTCTAACGTTTCTATTCTTCTCTCAAGTGCGTTCATTGTTATTCTCCTCCAAAGCAGTTAGTCGTTGTTCGAGCTGTCCAATCTCGATCATCTTTGCAATGGAAGTTAGCATATAAACTAACCTCGAGGAATTTGCCGTATCTGTCATACCAGTACGAGCCTCTCTATAAACACGTGCCATCTCACGCCTTACATCTTCTATTGTGGCGAGTTTAAGCTGAGGGGTAGGTACTGATCTCAGTAGCTGTCCTTCATGAACTACAGGGTATTCTGCTACCTTTTTAATCATGTTTAACCTTCACACCTACAATACGTTTAACAGTTTTAACTGTAGGTAATGGCTTAATTACATCGTTCTCGGTAGTCGAGCCAGTCGAAGTAACCAAAACAGGCTTAACAAGCTCGGTAGTCGTGCCAGTTAAAGATCTTACTGTCTCGGTAGGCGAGCCTGGGCTGTCTCGGTAGTCGTGATGCATAATTTTTTTTCTAATAGGTGGTTTTCGCCTTGCAGTTGGTGGCAAATTGCAAAGAGAATAAGCGCCTTTAACATAAGTTGCAGCCGTAATATCCAGTGAAACATAATTACTAATAGGATACCAAGTGAGTGCAAACCAATTAGCTCCCATATTTAATCCTCCCCTTCTTGTTTGTATAATCAGTTGACGCTCTATCAATTCATGACAAGCTTTACGGTTACCCTCATCACAAGTCCAACCTTGTTTATAAAGCCATTTTTTAGCAAGATGCAGGCGTCCATTATTGCTACCATTATGTTGTCGCATGAGTGCAAGCAACAAAGATTTCGCCTTATTACTAGCGCCTTTAAAACTATCGCTATCAATAACGCACCATGGAATTGCAGAATAGCCGCCAAATATAAGTTCTAGTCGTGCTGGTTTTTTACGAGCCATGATCAGTTCTCAGTCAGACTCAATAGCGGCAAAAGCTGCCTGTCTAAAATTTAAATCTGACAATATATTCGCTGCGTATGTTTGGTAAGCTGGAGTTGATAATTCTTGACTCATGATTGCCCTCTCCCCACAGAGATACAGACAGCGATCCAATTTTTTACCTCGATTTCCAACCACGCAACACTCATTTTACCTAATGAAACAGGTTTAGGAAATTTTCCCTGGCTCATTAAATTGTAGATGCGAGAACGTGATAACCCCGTCAAACGCTCCACTTCTTTTCGTCGGATGAGCGCAGTCTGAAGGTACTGAGCTGGATAAGTTGGTAAAATTACTGCAGGCGTTGATTGTGCTTTGATTAACCGATCTAACGGTGTACTTGAATTTGTCATAATTGCCTCATAGCGAAACGAATAAAAAACGAGCAAAAAAAAGCTCAACTTTTGTCGGTTCGCTTGTCGGCGGCAGTCGTGACGGACTGCATTTTACGCTGTGGGCGTAGTGGCATGCCTAACGAGGCATTTGGCTAATTTTTTCTGGCATCACGTCCTGCATCTTGTTGGACACAACGGTGTGACTTTCCCAAAAAAACGCTAACCTGTCGTTTGTTGCAGTGAATCTGCTTCTAGATTTCAGGTGACTATTGCAGCTTCAGCACAACGAATAATAATTGTACTACCTAATTATTCTTTAGCAATCTTATTTTGCACTTTAGTAGTATTTAAAAATAATATTTATCTGTTTCCATATGTATTATATTTATTCTTTATTCTTATATATTGATATCACGTCCAAACCAGTTGTCAAACCATCTAAGTAATTAGCCCATGCCTGTATCATAGCTCTGCGCACAGACAGATATTCCGCGTAGTTATAAGCCGCCCTCACGCTATTACGCTCTACATGAGCCAATTGTCTTTCAATGGCATCGGGATTAAACCCTTGCTCATTCAGTAAGGTAGACGCCATGCTTTTAAAACCATGTCCTGTCATTTCCTCCTTGGTATACCCCATGCGTCGCAACGCTCCCAGTACTGTATTTTCACTCATTGGGCGTGAACTAGTGCGCGCACCTGCAAAGATGTATCGTCCCCTACCTGTAAGCGGCTGTATCTCACGTAAAATCGCTACAGCCTGGATAGATAATGGCACAATATGCACAGTACCTCCTTTCATTTTATTTGCAGGAATGCGCCATTCTGCCTTATCCAAATCCATCTCCGTCCATTCTGCTTTGCGTAGCTCGCCGGGTCGCAGAAATACCAAAGGCGCAAGACGTAACGCACATTTAGTTACAAACGTCCCTTTATAATTTTCAATATCACGAAGTAACTCACCAATAGACTTTGGGTCAGTGATAGATGCGTGATGCTTGACTTTAGTGGGCGGCAATGCGCCGCGTAAATCCGCTGCTGGATCGCGTTGTGCGCGCCCTGTTGCAATGGCATATTTAAAAATTTGTCCGCAGTTAGCAAGAACACGATGCGCGGTTTCAAGTGCGCCCCGATTTTCAATACGTCTGATGATTTTGAGTAATTCAGGCGCGGCAATAGTGTCCGTGAGTTGTGAGCCTAACCAAGGAAATATATCCACCTCAAGCCGCCTGATAATTTTGCTTGAATGGTTTTCTTTCCAGTTTGGCGCGTGCTTACTAAACCATTCACGAGCGACACTTTCAAAGCTATTTTCAGTTAAAGCGATTTTTGTCGCCTTTTGAACCCTTTTTACATCGGATGGATCTGCACCATTCGCCAATATTTTACGTGCCACCTCGCGCCGTTCCCGAGCCTCTGACAGACTAATTTCAGGATAAACGCCAATGGCTAATGTTTTTTGTTTGCCGGTGAATCGATAAGCAAGTCGCCAATATTTAGCACCATTAATCTGAACCAATAAAAATAAACCACCGCCATCTGTTAATTTTTGTGGTTTATCGGATGCTTTTGCTGCTTTGACTCCTGTCGCTGTCAATGCCATGATTTTTCCTGTTGGTATCTTAATTGTTGGTATCTGGTAAGTACACAATACAATATACCAACAAAAATACCAACAATTGTTGGTAGATTGCAAAAGAATGGCTAGGAACGTACGGGAAAGAAAAACCCGCTATAGCTTTTGACTATGCGGGTTTGTGAGACATTTCAGGAACGGTTAAGATAGATTATTGGTGGAGGCGGCGGGAATCGAACCCGCGTCCGCAAATCCTCTACAGTCAGTTCTACATACTTAGCCATGTTATTTAATTTAACTCGTCATCCGTCAACCGGCGGACTAATGAAGAGCGAGCCACCTATTGTTTAGCACTCTGTAAAGCGGCCCTACCGAGCACGATCCTCGTTAATGGCTCCGTTGCTTGTTACCAAGCCCGACGTTGAGGCCCATCGGTGCGGAGTCTAGCCGGATTTAAGCGGCTAGAGCGTAACTATCGTCGTTTGCGACTATTGCTTTTCCAGATGTATTTACGAGGTGACTGGTCCTCGGTATGCCCTGCGCTGCTTTGTAATCCACGTCGAAACCAGGTCGCCCCCAGTATTCCATGCAACATTACTAGTAATAGAACAAAAATACAACAATTTACCTATTTTTAATCTTAATTCTAATAGAATTCAGAGATAATTAAGCAAGTCCTGAGGGCGCTCTATGAGATACCTAGCGCCCCAAGATTCTGGGGGGCTTTCACTGCCCAAATAACCATATTTAGCAATCACTGGTTCCATGCCTGCGGCTAAACTGGCTTCCACATCACGCCTATCGTCACCCAGATAGAGACATTCGATAGGTGGAATAGTTAATGTATGGCTTGCTGCCAGCAATGGTTCTGGATGTGGTTTTGATTGAACGGTGTCTCCCCCGCTAATAACACATGCGGCGCGTTGATCTAGATCTAACTGCTTTAGTAATGGACCAGTAAAACGTCTGTGCTTATTGGTAACAATTCCCCAAAGTAAACCTCGTGCCTCAATTTGCTCAAGCAACTCAATGACACCTGGAAACAAACAAGTGTCATTACATAAACGCTCAGCATAGAAATCTAGAAATTCATTACACATCATCTCGTATTCCAGATCGCCTGGTTTTATATTGAATCCAAGATTCAATAATCCACGTGCGCCCGCCGATGCCTCGGTGCGAAGGAAATTAATTGGCAAACTTACTAGACCACGTGCAATACGCTGCCGATTAAGAGCATGACCTAAATCAGGCGCGGTATCGGCAAGCGTACCGTCTAAATCAAAGAGAACGGCTCTAATCATGAACGAGATACGATGAACAGTCGTCAATTAAAAAAGGGTTAATCTTTTCTTGTTGCGTTATCTACATATAGCCCTATCAATCGATTATGCGCGACACGCCATTATGTAGTTCACGCTCGAGTCTGGCTCTAGTGTATAAATTTTAGTGATAGGGTTATAAGTCATACCGGTGATATTTTCCACACAGAGTTCAGCATCAGAGGCCATGTGTGCAAGTTCAGATGGTTTAATGAATTTAGCATAATCATGTGTGCCGCGTGGTAGCAGACCTAACAAATATTCTGCGCCGATTATTGCAAATAAGTACGATTTTGGATTGCGGTTGAGCGTTGAGAAAAAGACCCAGCCACCGGATTTAACTAACTTAGCACAGGACCGTACAATACTCGCTGGATCTGGCACATGTTCCAGCATTTCCATACAAGTTACTATATCGTAATAGCAAGGTTGCTCATTAGCAAGTTCCTCCACTGTAATTTCACGATAATCCACATGAGCGCCGGTTTCCAGTAAATGAAGTTTAGCTGTCTTTAGAGATTTTTCTCCTAGATCAATGCCTGTGACATGTGCGCCACGTAGGGCCATTCCTTCTGAAAGAATACCACCACCGCAGCCAACATCAAGAATATTTCTCCCCTTTAGATTACCCGAACGTTCGATATAATTTAATCGGAGAGGATTAATTTCATGTAACGGTTTAAATTCACCGTTTTGATCCCACCAACGATGCGCCAGCTGATTGAATTTCTTTAATTCTAGCGGATCAACATTAATGTCATGACTTTCTGGTATATTATTTTTCATTTTTTATATTGGTCTCCCTCTGCTAAGAGGGCATTGTAACCAGAGAAATATCGATTCAAAGTTTGATCCATTTTTATCAGTTAATGAATAAATGTTACGGTTGTCTAATGGGTCATCATTTCACAATCATACTGCACATTTTTACTATCTGTCTAACCATCTATTTTTTTAGCGCACCAGAGTTACGACAGTAGATACAGACATTGAAATGCTCAGATAGCATCAGCAGAAGCGACATGATAGAATTATCTATTTAGTATACTTAATGCCCGAACTAGTATTATAAAGTTAACTTGCTGTATTTAAAAGAAAAAGTGATCATGGACCAATTCGCAAAAGAAACACTATCCGTCAGTCTAGAAGAAGAAATGCGTCGATCTTACCTTGACTACGCCATGAGTGTAATCGTGGGAAGGGCCTTGCCAGATGTGCGTGACGGTTTAAAACCGGTACATAGGCGAGCACTGTTTGCTATGCACGAACTCTCTAATGACTGGAATCGTCCTTACAAGAAATCTGCACGTATCGTTGGTGATGTGATTGGTAAGTACCACCCCCATGGAGACACTGCTGTATATGACACCATTGTGCGCATGGCGCAAAATTTTTCATTGCGTTATATGTTAGTGGATGGCCAAGGTAATTTTGGCTCAGTTGATGGCGATAATGCAGCAGCAATGCGCTACACAGAAATTCGTATGTCACGCATTGCCCATGAATTATTAGCTGATCTTGACAAAGAAACAGTAGACTTTGGCCCGAATTACGATGGCTCGGAAGAAGAACCTTTAGTTCTACCAACCAGAGTCCCAAATCTTCTGATTAACGGCTCTTCTGGTATCGCAGTTGGCATGGCAACGAATATTCCACCACATAATCTAAACGAGGTCGTAGAGGCCTGCCTCGTGCTACTAAAGAATCCAGAAACTAGTATAGATGAATTGATTGAAATTATACCGGCCCCAGATTTTCCAACCGCTGGAATCATTTACGGTATTGCCGGTGTAAGGGAGGGTTATCATACCGGACGAGGGCGGATAATAATGCGTGCCCGTACTCATTTTGAAGATATGGATAAAGGTAGTCGTCAGAGCATCATTGTGGATGAGCTGCCCTACCAAGTAAATAAAGCCAATCTAATGATCCGCATTGGCGAACTCGTGCGCGACAAAAAAATTGAGGGTATTTCTGACTTACGTGATGAATCGGACAAATCCGGTATGCGTATGGTAATCGAGCTTAAACGTGGCGAAATACCAGAAGTAGTGCTGAATAATTTATACAAAGAAACGCAGATGCAGGATACCTTTGGTATGAATATGGTTTCCTTGTTAGACGGACAACCTCGTCTGCTGAATCTAAAACAAATGTTGGATGCATTTTTACGCCATCGCCGTGAAATTGTAACCCGACGCACTGTATTTGAATTAAAGAAAGCACGTGAGCGCGGTCATCTATTAGAGGGATTAGCGGTAGCGCTGTCTAATGTTGACGAGATAATTATTCTGATTAAAACAGCGTCAACTCCAGCGATAGCAAAAAGTGCTTTAATGGCAAAAATCTGGCGATCAAAAACGGTAGAGGCAATGCTCACTAGCGCCACAGTAGACATGATGGCGTTCAGACCAGATGGGTTGGCATCAGAATTCGGCCCATCCAAGAAGGGTTATCATCTTTCAGATGCTCAAGCCCAGGCAATTTTGGAATTACGTCTACAGCGATTGACTGGATTAGAGCAAGATAAGATTGTGAATGAGTATAAAGATGTGATAAAAAAAATCTCTGACTTACTTGATATTCTTGAAAAATCAGAACGCATTGCCGATATTATCACCGAAGAATTAGTTGCTATCAAGCAGCAATTTGGTGATAAACGTCGTAGCGAGATTGTCATTAGCACTCAGGATATGAGCATGGAAGATCTTATTGCACCAGCAGATGTAGTAGTAACTCTATCGCATACTGGTTACATAAAATCACAACCATTAGACGACTATCGTGCACAAAAACGCGGAGGAAGAGGTAAGCAAGCAACGGGCACTAAAGAAGATGACTTTATCGATAACTTGTTTATTGCCAATACCCATGACTATATTCTTTGTTTTTCCAGCCGGGGGCGAGTGTATTGGATTAAGGTGTATTCGGTACCTCAAGGGGGGCGGGCTGCGCGGGGCAAACCTATTGTTAACTTAGTACCAATAGAAGCCGGTGAAAAAATTAATGCCATTCTGCCAGTCAAGGTATTTGATGAGAATCGATATATATTCATGGCCACCTCCCTTGGCACGGTAAAGAAAACATCTTTATCCGAGTTCTCGCGACCACGCTCCAGTGGAATTATTGCACTAAAATTAGATGAGGGTGACTATCTGATTGGCGTTGCGTTAACCGAAGGGAAACATGACGTAATGCTATTCTCAGATGGTGGAAAAGCCATGCGTTTTGATGAAAATGATGTGCGCCCAGTGGGACGGGGCGCACGCGGTGTACGCGGTATGAAGTTAGGTAAGGCTCAAAAAGTAATCTCATTATTGGTAGCCGAGAATGAAGAGCTCACGGTACTAACTGCAACCGAAAATGGTTACGGAAAACGCACCCCAATCATTGAATACACTCGTCATAATCGAGGCACTCAAGGCATGATTGCAATTAAAACCAACGAGCGAAACGGCAAAGTAGTTGCGGCTAAATTAGTTAAATCGACTGATGAAATTATGCTTATCACCACTGGTGGCGTGCTAATTCGTATTCCTGTTCAAGGGGTGCGGGAGATGAGTCGCTCTACTCAAGGAGTAACTTTAATTAATTTAGATAAAAATGAAAAACTCGCCGGAATAGAGAGAGTGGTCGAAGGTGAAGAGGAATAATAACAACTATTAAAAAATAGAATTACTTAAATAAAAATAAGGATCTCTCACTGTGGAACGTATATTTAATTTTAGCGCAGGTCCTTCCATTTTGCCGGTAGAAGTACTGCAACAAGCGCGTAATGAGATGTTAGATTGGCGCGGTAGTGGCATGTCTGTAATGGAGATGAGTCATCGGGGCAAAGAATTTACGTCTATTGTCGAAAAGACTGAGGCTGATTTACGTGAACTGCTAAGCATCCCAAACCACTACAAGGTACTATTTTTATCAGGTGGGGCCTCTAGTCAATTCTCCATGGTGCCGATGAATCTCTTGCGTGGCAAAAAAAATGCTGACTATATTAATACAGGAGAATGGTCAAAAAAAGCCATACAAGAAGCGAAAAAATATTGCACGGTGAATGTTGCCGCTTCATCAGAAAATAAAAATTTTACCTATGCGCCCACGCAAGATACATGGAAAATTGACCATAATGCAGCCTATGTACACTATACGCCCAATGAAACTATCGGCGGCGTGGAATTTAGTTGGACGCCTGACTTGAGCGGCCAAAATAGTGACGTACCTTTAGTGGCAGATATGTCTTCCAATATTTTGTCACGTCCGCTGGATATAAAAAAATTTGGGCTGATTTATGCGGGAGCCCAGAAAAACATGGGGCCAGCTGGCCTAACCATTGTTATCGTACGCGAAGATTTACTGGGCAACGTCTTGACTGATACGCCAACTATGTACAATTACAAAGCTCATGCTGACAATCAATCCATGTATAACACACCAGCCACCTATCCTGTATATATCGCAGGGCTGGTATTTGAATGGTTAAAAAAGAAAGGTGGACTAGCGATAATGGAGCAATTAAATATTGTCAAATCTAATCTTCTGTATGATCTACTTGATATTAACGATTACTATCATTGTCCGGTGAAGAAGTCAGACCGCTCGCGTATGAATATACCCTTCACACTGAAAGATGCCGCCTTAGATGGAAAATTTATAAAACAAGCAGAAGAGCGGGGTTTAACTCAATTAAAAGGTCATCGTTCAGTAGGTGGAATGCGAGCCTCTATCTATAATGCTATGCCAATCGATGGCGTGACCAAATTAGTAGAGTTTATGAAGGAATTTTCAGCCTATCATGCCTAATCGAGCACATAAGATTTTTCAAATTCAGACACTGAACCCAATTTCGAAACTAGGATTGGGTCGTTTTTCCCTTAATCGTTACTTAGTGAGTCACAGCGCAATCGAACCAGATGCATTATTGGTGCGCTCACATAATATGCTCAAGATGGATATTCCAAAAAGTGTAATCGCGATTGGACGGGCTGGCGCAGGCACTAATAATGTTCCTGTAAAAGATATGAGTTTACGCGGCATTCCTGTATTCAATACCCCAGGGGCAAATGCTAATGCAGTAAAAGAACTGGTGCTAGCCGGCATGTTAATGGCGGCACGTAACTTGATTCCTGCAATTCACTTTGCGGAAAAATTAGAAGGTGACAGCATCGCTCTACATAAGTCAGTTGAAGACAATAAAAAACAGTTTGCTGGAGTAGAATTATCGGGACATACGCTGGGAATTATTGGTTTAGGTGCCATAGGAAGATTGGTGGCTGACGCAGCCATTAGTCTTGGCATGAATGTCATGGGTTACGATCCAGAAATAACTATAGATGCGGCCTGGAGTTTATCATCCGCAGTCAAGAAAGTATTAAACATTGAGGACCTACTACGACGCAGTGATTTCATTACCCTACACATACCACTTTTGGATGCAACTCGCCTTCTAATTAATAACGAACGCGTACAAAACATGAAACAAGGAGCAATTTTACTCAATTTCTCTCGTGATGGAGTTATTGATGAAAATGCAGTGCTAACAGGCATTAATTCTGGCAATATAAAAAATTATGTATGTGATTTTCCTAGTTCTAAATTGCAACATCACGCAGCAGTCATTACATTACCTCATCTAGGCGCCTCTACGCTGGAGGCGGAAGAAAACTGTGCAATGATGATAGTAGACCAAATAATTGATTACTTAGAGAATGGCAATATCATTAATACCGTGAACTTCCCGAATCTAACGATGGAGAGAGAGTCTTCTTATCGAATGACTGTAGTCAACTCTAATCTGCCAAATATGCTTGGACAAATTTCTACTAATATGGCCAAAGCTGGTCTTAATATTCATAACATGGGTAATAAATCTCGCGGGGATATAGCTTATACTTTGGTAGATATAGATAGTCCGGTACCACAGAAAACAATCGATGAAATCACATCGATTCCCGGAGTATTAATGGTGCGTTATTTGCCAGCCCTAACTGAGTCCTAATAACTACGGTAAATATTTTTTATGACTGACCATCTTAAACAACGACGCGATCAAATAGATTTAATTGACGAAGAATTGCTCAAATTAATCAATACACGCGCTAGTATAGCCCTGCAAATTGGGGAACTTAAAAATAATACGACATACCGTCCTGAGCGTGAGGCCCAAATATTAACAAGATTAAACGAACTAAATCTTGGACCCCTCTCACATGAGCATATTACTCACTTGTTTACCGAGATTATGTCGCTATGTCGGGCCATGGAAGAACCATTAACCGTTGCTTATCTGGGACCTCGAGGAACCTTTTCGGAAGAAGCGGTATTAAAGCGCTTTGGTAGCATGATTACAACCCTGCCATGTGAATCAATAGAGGAAGTATTTCATAAGGTAGAATCCAGCATAGCAAGTTACGGGGTTGTCCCGGCAGAAAATTCTAATGAGGGTGGGGTTGGTAAGACATTAGATCTGTTATTACAGACTTCACTAAAGATTAATGGTGAAATACAGCTATCAATACATCAATGTTTATTATCTATAAATAAAGATCTTGGGAAAATTAAAAAAATCTGCTCTCATCCGCAGTCATTAGCACAATGTCATGAGTGGTTAAATCATAATTTGCCGATCTCACAGACAGTTCGAGTTGTTGCTGCAAGTAATGCTCATGCTGCACTAATGGCTTCTCAGGATGAAAGTATTGCAGCAATTGCTAGTAAAAAAGCAGCTGAAGTTTATGGGCTCAATATCTGTGTTGAGAATATTGAAGATGATCCAAAAAATACGACGCGTTTTTTGGTTATCGGTACCCAAGAAGTCGCCGCTTCTGGCAAAGACAAAACATCGTTAGTGATCTCAGTTAAAAATCACCCGGGAGCAATACATGAATTATTATCTCCGTTAGCGCAGAATGATGTAAGTATGAGCCGACTAGAATCACGTCCATCCCGCTCCGGTCCATGGGAGTATGTATTTTTTGTAGATATTGAAGGTCATCAACAAGATCCAAAGATTCATAAAACACTGAAAGAAGTACGTGAAAAAGCAGCATTCTTAAAGATACTCGGGTCTTATCCTGCTGCATGATTTTATCTGTAATATTTGATTAAGAAGACTAGTAACAATGTTCTTAATCTACCCCGATCTTTTTGTATTTCAAATTTCCTACATTTAATGGAATCTCGCCTTATGCATCTTTGTGATCTTGCTCCAGAGTATATTCGCACCATTACTCCTTATGCGCCTGGCAAACCAATTTCTGAATTAGCTCGAGAAATGGGCCTGAAAGAAAATTCCATAATTAAACTTGCATCTAATGAGAATCCACTTGGAGTGAGTCCATTGGCACTTGAAGCGATGACTCAAGAACTCAACAAAGTGATGCGATATCCTGATGGGTCTGGTTTTAACTTGAAAACAGCGCTATCCAAAATACATAAAGTGAATAGCGATCAAGTCCTGTTGGGTAACGGTTCTAATGATGTGCTAGAGATCGCAGCTAGAATATTTTTAAGACCTGGTGCATCAGCAATTTACTCACAACATGCCTTTGCCATCTATCCGCTCATAGTACAAGCAGCCGGAGGAAACGGGGTATCAGTTCCTGCGAAGAATTTCGGTCATGACTTAGATGCCATGCTGGATGCTATTACGCCCGATACTCGTATAATATTTATTGCTAACCCCAACAACCCTACTGGTACATTTCTAGCAGCTGCCGATCTTTTACGTTTCCTAAAACGAGTTTCCTTAGATATATTAGTGGTACTCGATGAAGCCTATCATGAATATTTACCAGAGGCTTCTAAGTTCAACACCATTGCGTGGTTAGAACACTTCCCTAACCTACTCATAACTCGTACTTTCTCTAAAGCTTATGGTATGGCTGGCATCCGAATAGGATTTGGACTAACACATAATGACATATCTGATCTGATAAATAGGGTGCGTCAGCCGTTTAATATTAACAGCATAGGTCTTGCGGGCGCGGTTGCGGCGCTAAGAGACACGGAATTCGTCAGACGCTCTTGCGCACTGAATCAGGCAGGAATGCTTCAAATAATCACTGGGTTACGGCATCTTGGGATCGAATATATCCCATCCTATGGCAACTTTCTAAGTTTTTGTGTAAAAAGAGGTGATGCTGCTCCAGTCTACCAGAATCTCTTAAAACAGGGCATTATCGTACGTCCAATTGGGATCTACGCAATGCCAAGGCATCTACGAGTAACTATTGGATTAGAATCTGAAAATGAAAAATTTTTACAGGCCCTTCAAAATATTGTTTAGTAACTTTTTCCTGGTACATATGTAAAAGTATTACATTTACGATATTCAGATATAGTGCATCAGTAATCACCTTAAAATAATTACTGATAATAAATTTTTACTCAAAATATGACTGAGATTACACTTAATAAATTAGTAATTATAGGCGTGGGTCTCATTGGCGGATCATTCGCGTTAGCATTACGTAGGGCATCACTAGTTGAGCATATTGTTGGTATAGGGAGAAGCAGAGAAAATCTACTGCGCGCCAAAGAACTTGGTGTAATAGATGAGATTGCTAACGACCTACAGGAGGCGCTCAAGGATGCAGACTTGGTATTACTAGCTGTGCCGGTAGGACAAATTGGTAAAACCATAGCACAGATCTCTCTTTACCTAGAATCTAAAACAATTGTGACTGATGTAGGAAGCACTAAACAAGATGTAATTATAGCGGCGCGTTCATTTTTAGCCCACAACCTGAGAAATTTTGTTCCTAGTCATCCTATTGCTGGGACGGAATTAAGTGGAGTTAATGCTGCTAACGCAAATCTATTCCATCATAAACACTTAATACTAACGCCACTAGAAGAAACCAGTGTTGATGCAATCCACTATATAACTAGGTTATGGCAAAGTTGTGGCGCACGGATTTCGCAAATGCAAGCCAGTCAACATGATGAGATTTTTGCTACAATGAGTCATCTGCCGCACATACTTGCGTTCACGTTAATGAACCATGTCTGTACTATAGCCAAAGGAAGTCCAAGTAATCTATTACGTTTTGCAGGTACTAGTTTCCTTGACTTTACTAGAATTGCAAGCAGCTCTCCAGAAATGTGGCGCGATATTTGTCTTACAAATCAAGCATCATTACTTTGTCAGATTGATGCCTATCAGGATGAACTCGCAACCCTACGTAAAATGTTGGCGAATAATGACGGGGTAACTTTAGAAAAAACCTTCTCAAATGCACAAGCAGTCAGACATCAATGGCTCAAAGATAAGTCTTAATTAGCAGATAGACGACACGATCCTGTTTATTAATGCTACGATTTTGAATATGTTCATGTCCTGCGAGCAATGCGACTGTAAGAAATCCGAATCTTCGGTATGTAATTAAATCTCCGGGAACGGACTGATGGGGTTCTCTAGCGCCTCTTTCACTGCAACCAAGAAAAGTACTGCCTCACGTCCATCTATAATACGATGGTCATAGGATAACGCAAGATAGTTAATTGGGCGAATCACAACTTGCCCGTTTTCAGCTACCGGACGCTCCTTGGTAGCATGAATACCAAGAATCGCACTTTGTGGAGGATTGATAATAGGGACAGAAAGCACTGAACCAAATACGCCGCCATTTGTAATAGAGAAAGTACCGCCAGTTAATTCTTCGATTGTTAATTTTCCCTCTTGGGCACGACTACTGAAATCAATAATTAATTTTTCAACATTTGCTTGCGACAATCGATCAGCATCTCGAATGATTGGCACCACCAATCCACGCTTACTACCTACTGCGATACCAATATCATAATAATCATGATGCACTATATCTTGACCCTCTACCGAGGCATTGATAATAGGAAACTTTTGTAACGCCACCACCACCGCTCTGACAAAGAATGAAGTGAAACCAAGCTTCACGCCATACTCTTTCTCGAATCTATCTTTATAGCGCGCACGTAACTCTATAATTGCCTGCATATTAACTTCATTAAATGTGGTAAGTGTTGCCGTCGTAGATTGTGACTGCACCAAACGCTCGGCGATGCGTAATCGCAATCGTGACATGGCAATTCGTTTTTCTGGTCGATTGGTCACAGAATCCTTCATTGAAGTTACAGTAGATACCAGAGAGGACTTGGTCTTAGTTTGCGTTATCAGCGCACTCTCCTGATTCCTACGTTCACTATCTTTAATATTACTAATTACGTTTATTTTCGCAAACCCAGCATCCTTTTTTTTCATATCTTCTTGAACCACGGGGATGATATCTGGGGTTACCTCAGTGGCAATTGTTGCTCCGGTATCTATAATAGCAATAATTTCTCCACCGATAACTGTAGCGCCGTCATCCTTAATAACTTCTATTAATATGCCAGACGCTAATGCTGGCAACTCTAATACCACTTTATCAGTTTCAATATCAATTAAATTCTCGTTACGTTCAACGTGTTCACCTGGCCTCTTATTCCAAGAAATTAAAGTAGCTTCTTCAACAGATTCGGATAGCAAGGGAACTTTAACTTCAATTAACATAATTTTTCCTTTCTATGATACTTTCTCATGGAATGCCATCGCCACTAGTTCACTCTGCTGAGCAACATGTCTTGCTAAATATCCTGGAGCTGGTGATGCTGACGATACACGAGATGCGCAACTGAGAATCTGGTTGGGGCTTATATGTCGCAATAAATAACGTTGAATAAAATACCAGGCACCTTGATTTTTTGGCTCTTCTTGACACCAAAATATCTCTTTTACATGAGCGTAACAATTAATTACAGCAAGAAAATCCTCATGCGGAAAAGGGTATAATTGCTCAATCCGAATTAAAGCCACATCTAAAATTTTATGTTCTTGACGGTAGGCTAATAAATCAAAATAGACTTTGCCACAGCAAACAATAATCCGCTTCACTTTCTTCTGTTCAATTCTTTCTATTTCCGGAATTACAGCTTGAAAACTACCATGGGCCAAATCCTCCAAACTTGAGACTGACCCTTTTCTTCGCAACATGCTCTTTGGGGTCATTATAACAAGTGGTTTACGTTGAGGACGTATCATTTGTCGCCGCAACATATGAAACATTTGTGCGGGTGTGGATGGAACGCAAATTTGAATATTATATTCTGCACATAACTGCAGATAACGCTCTAGTCTAGCTGAAGAATGCTCGGGTCCCTGACCCTCTTGGCCATGTGGGAGCATCATTACTAAATTACACAGACGTCCCCATTTAACTTCACCAGAGGCAATGAACTGATCTATCACTACCTGAGCGCCGTTAGCAAAATCTCCAAATTGCGCCTCCCATACCACTAGCTCATTTGGTTCTGTTGTCGCGTAACCGTATTCAAAACTCAGCACCGCTTCTTCTGATAGCACTGAATTAATGACTACAAAATCTGGTTGATTCGGTGCAATATGACGCAATGGAATATACGTACCATTATCCCATCGCTCTCGATTTTGGTCGTGCAACACCGCATGGCGATGGAAGAAAGTTCCTCGTTCAGAATCTTGTCCAGAAATGCGCACAGGAAATCCGTCTTTTAACAGCGCAGCATAGGCCAGATTTTCTGCCATACCCCAATCTAGGGGAATTTTTCCATCACTCATCAAGCATCGATCACTGATTATCTTCTCTACCCGTGCATGTAACTTAAACTCAATAGGAATGTCTGTAATTTTTTTTGCCAAATACTTTAAATCTGACATTGAAAGACCGGTCTCTATTTTCTGATTCCATTTGCCACTCTTTAAGAAAGAACCCCAGTCTGCTGCACGTGATGACTTTTGATTATAAAGTATGGATTTGTTAGGATTGCGGCCTGCATCCATATGGTCGGAGTAATTTTTCATCATTATTTCTGCCTCACCGGCAACAATAACACCGTCAATTTCTAATTTATCAGCATAAAGTTTACGTGTGCCAGGGTGCTGTCTAATCATTCTATACATCATAGGTTGAGTCACCATTGGCTCGTCTTGTTCATTATGACCAAGTCGACGAAAACAAATCATGTCTATTACTACATCCTTGTGAAATAACATCCTAAAATCAAGCGCCATTTCGGTTACCATTACCACCGCCTCAGGATCGTCGGCATTAACATGAAATATTGGCGCTTCAATCATTTTTGATACGTCAGTACAATAAAGCGTGGAACGTAAGTCGCATGGATCAGAAGTAGTAAAGCCAATCTGGTTATTAATAATGATATGCACAGTGCCACCAGTGCCGTAACCATGAGTTTTAGATAGATTCAAGGTCTCCATTACTACACCTTGACCAGAATAAGCTGCATCACCGTGTATTAATACTGGTAGCACTAAATTACCTTGCGTATCTAATAACCGGTGTTGACGGGCCCGTACAGAACCTTCTACCACTGGATTGACAATCTCAAGATGGGATGGATTAAATGCTAGCGTCAGGCGCATAATTCCACCGGATGTAGACATTGCAGAAGAAAATCCCTGGTGATACTTAACGTCGCCAGCAATCAATTCTTGTGTCTGCGTACCTTCAAACTCTTGGAATAAACCAGCCGGTATTTTACCAAGTGTATTGACTAATACATTTAGTCGTCCGCGATGCGCCATACCAATAACTGTTTCTTGGACTCCCATTTTACCAGCACGCTCCAGTAAACTGTCTAATAAGGGTATTAAGCTCTCGCCGCCTTCGCCAGAAAATCGTTTCTGTCCAACATAACGAGTGTGCAAATATTTTTCCAACCCCTCTGCTGCGCTGAGGCGCTCAAGAATATGGTGTTTATACTCAACCGAAAAATTAGGCTGAGATTGCCGACCCTCTAAATAATTCTGTATCCAACGTTTCTGTTCAGTTTGAGAAATATACATATACTCAGCGCCAATGCTTCCGCGATAAGTTCGATTAAGTCTCTCGAGAATCTCTTGCAGGGACGCGTGACTCTGGCCAACTAATGAGCCGGTATTAAATACTATTTCCATATCAGCTTTGTTCAGCCCATAATGGAGCGGATCAAGTTCTGGAATATACGATTTTTCTTGACGTTTAAGCGGATCAAGATTTGCCTGATGGAAGCCAAGAAAACGATATGCATTAATCAACTGCAATACCGATATTTGTTTGTTATCTTCTGCTAGATTGACTATGGAATTAACAGTTTCATGACCAAGTAGGTGTTTCTTATTCAGAAGAGCAGACGATTTGGCTGCCGGATCGAGCCTATCTTGCACAGCCTCTCCCTGTCCCTGACTGAATTCATTAAAATAGTTACGCCACTCCAATAGAACAGAAGCTGGGGATTGCAGATAATTTTCGTAAAGTTCTTCAATAAAAGGGGCATTTGTACCAAACAATATTGAGTCTTCGAGTAGTTGATTCATACTTTATTTCTAATACCCTTAATAAAAGAATTACTTGCGTAATTCAATTGGCGTTACTCTACGTACACTCGCTCCATTGTAGAGTTGGCGTGGACGCCCCAATTTATATTCCGGATCAGAGATCATTTCACTCCATTGGGCAATCCAACCTGCTGTACGCGCCATGGCAAATATAGCGGTGAACATGGAAACTGGAATACCCAAAGCGCGTTGCACAATGCCAGAATAGAAATCAACATTTGGATATAATTTTTTGGAGATGAAGTACTCATCTTCTAATGCAATTTTCTCTAATTTCAATGCTAATTTAAACAAAGGATCATCCTCCAATCCCATTTCACCCAATACCTCGTGGCAAGTTTCTCGCATTAGCTTTGCGCGAGGGTCAAAATTTTTATATACCCTGTGACCAAAACCCATCATTCTAAAATCATCATTTTTATCTTTAGCGCGCTTTATATACTGATTAATACGGGATTCATCACCAATTTCTTCTAACATACTCAGACAAGCTTCGTTTGCCCCGCCATGTGCTGGTCCCCATAAACAAGCGATGCCTGCTGAAATACAGGCAAATGGATTTGCGCCACTAGAACCGGCTAAGCGAACTGTGGAAGTAGAGGCATTTTGTTCGTGATCGGCATGCAGAATTAAGATTCGATCAAGCGCCTTGGCTAATATTAAATTTGGTCGGTACTCTTCTGCTGGAGTAGAAAACATCATGTGCATAAAATTTGCCGCATAACTAAGATCGTTATGTGGATAAACAAATGGTTGACCGATATTATATTTATAGGCCATTGCAGTGATAGTCGGCAATTTTGCAATTAAACGAAAGGCTGATAACTCACGATGTGATGCATCAGAAATATCCATTGCTTCATGATAAAATGCAGACAATGCGCCAACTACACCAACCATTACAGCCATTGGATGAGCATCACGACGAAAGCCTGTGTAAAATCTTGCCAGCTGCTCATGTACCATTGAATGCCCATGAATGGTTTTATCAAATAAAACTTTTTGATTGGCTGTAGGTAGTTCGGCATTCATTAACAAATAACACACTTCCATAAAGTCACATTGTTCGGCTAGCTGTTCTATTGGATAACCTCGATAAAGAAGCATTCCTTTATCGCCGTCAATGAAAGTAATGTTAGATCTACAACTAGCCGTGGAAACAAAACCTGGATCGTAGGTAAACATGCCAGTTTTAGCATGTAAAGTACGGATATCTATAACATCTGGGCCAGCGCTGCCCGACATAACAGGGAATTCAGTTGGTTTTTTGCCGTTGCCTAAATCCAGAGTAGCTACGCGTTTTTCTTCCATACTGCTCTCCATTTTCTATAGTTAATGCAGTGTAATAAGATCAAATTGCTCGCAACAATTGCAATACGGATTGCGATCTTGTATCACTTACCTCTGTTTTAATTTTAATCATATCCCATAAATCATTGTCAGAAAGATCTAATAACGCGTCAAATTGACGTAACTCGGGCTCACATAACAACGCGTAGCGCTCATTCATGAACCGTTGCAAAACAATGTCTAGCTCCAATAACCCGCGTCGACAGCGCCAACGTGCACGCGTTAATTGCTTCATATGGTTCTTCTAATCAGCATATTTTTGATCTTGCCAATAGCTTTAGTTGGATTTAATCCTTTTGGGCAAGAATCTACGCAATTCATAATAGAGTGACAACGAAATAGACGGTACGGATCCTCTAAATTATCTAATCGTTCATTAGTAGCCTGATCACGACTATCGGCAAGAAAACGATATGCCTGTAGCAGTCCTGCTGGACCAACAAATTTATCAGGATTCCACCAAAATGAAGGGCACGCTGTGGAGCAGCATGCGCACAAAATACACTCATATGTCCCGTCTATCTCCGCTCTCTCCTCAGGAGATTGCAGTCGCTCTGTTTCTGGCGGCGGCTCATTATTAATCAAATAAGGTTTAATAGAATGGTATTGCTTAAAGAATTGCGTCATGTCTACAATTAGATCGCGAATGACTGGCAACCCAGGAAGAGGACGTAAAACTACCGGTTCTTTTAAATCCTTAATAGGTGTGATGCAGGCCAATCCATTCCGGCCATTAATATTCATTCCATCCGATCCACACACACCTTCTCGACAAGAACGACGCAGACTTAAGCTGTCATCAACTGACTTAATACGTATTAATGCATCAAGCAACATTTTGTCAACGACATCCAGAACTATGTCGTAATCCTGCATATAGGGTTTTTTATCCTTACCAGGATCATAGCGATAAATCGAAAAACGCACGTTCTCTCCTAAATAAATCAATCATAATAAAAGATTAAAATCAACCCCGCCCGCCGATTTCTCTGAAACACTCCTTTACACTACTTTATTCACCTTAATATACCCTTTCTTGAGGTAAGAATGATCCCACTGTCAACGGTTTCAACCTGACTGGCTTATAATCTAATCGCTGATTTTCACTGAAATATAGAGTGTGTTTAAGCCACTTATCATCATCTCGTATCGGGAAATCATCGCGCGCATGAGCTCCGCGACTTTCTTTACGTCCCTCAGCAGAAACCATACTAGCTAAAGCCACTTCTATCAAATTATCAAGCTCCAGCGCTTCTACTCGTGCAGTATTAAATACTCTGCTCTTATCGTGAATTTCGGTATGTGCGACACGCTCTGCAATCTCATTAATTTTTACTACCCCCTGTTTCAACATATCAGCAAAACGAAAAACTCCACAATGCGTCTGCATAGTTTGACGCAATAAATCTCCCACCTGAGCTACGCTCTCGCCGTTCTTCTGACCATCTAAACGAGCAAGTCGCGCGAGTGTTTTATCGGCAACGGTAATCGGCAATGGTTTATGATGGAGATTTTTTCTTAGGTCTTTAGCAATTTGATCTCCAGCAGCTCGTCCAAATACAACTATATCAAGCAGAGAGTTTGTTCCTAAACGATTTGCGCCGTGCACAGAGACGCACGCACATTCACCAACCGCATATAAACCTTGAATCACCTCTTCTGGTCCGGTTTTATAAGGAGCAACTACCTGCCCATGCAGATTGGTAGGGATGCCACCCATCATGTAATGCGCGGTTGGCACGACTGGAATCGGTTGATTAATCGGATCTACTTGGGCAAACCTGATAGCAATCTCACGTATACCAGGCAACCTTGTTCTGATTATGTTTTCACCAAGATGGTCTAATTTTAACAATAAATGGTCGGCATTATTTCCACAACCACGTCCTTCCCTTATTTCTGTGGTCAGAGCACGAGATATCACATCACGACTAGCCAAATCTCTAGCATTTGGAGCGTAACGTTCCATAAAACGCTCACCATCTTTATTTAAAAGATAGCCGCCTTCGCCACGTACAGCTTCGCTGATTAGCACCCCTGCCCCATAAACACCAGTGGGGTGAAATTGCCAGAATTCCATATCTTCCAGAGGAATGCCTGCGCGTGCCGCCATACCTAGACCATCTCCAGTATTGATGAAAGCATTGGTACTCGCTTGAAATACACGTCCACCTCCACCAGTGGCGAGCAAAGTAACCTTAGCGTGCAACAACATGACTTCACCAGTTTCTATTTCCATCGCCATTAAACCAAGCACCTCTCCCTGCTCATTATGAATTAAATCCAGTCCCATCCATTCAATAAAAAATTGAGTGTTAGCCTGTACATTGCGTTGATATAACGTATGCAATAAAGCATGTCCAGTGCGATCCGCTGTTGCACAAGAACGCGTTGCTTGTGCTCCACCAAAATTCTGTGATTGGCCGCCAAAGGGGCGTTGATAAATTTTCCCATTTTCTAGACGATCAAATGGCATGCCAAAATGCTCTAATTCGTACACCACTTCACTAGCCTGACGACACATAAATTCAATAGCATCTTGATCACCAAGATAATCAGAACCTTTTACCGTATCGTACATATGCCAGTGCCAATTATCCTCGGTGACGTTACCAAGCGAAGCAGCAATACCGCCTTGCGCTGCTACCGTATGTGAGCGAGTTGGAAATACTTTAGTTATAACCGCGACCTTAAACCCCGCTTCTGATAATTGCAGAGCCGCACGCATTCCTGCGCCACCAGCTCCAACAATCACCGCATCAAATTTTCTTTTAATTATCGCCACATTAACTCCACAGAGTCTCGAAAAATAATACGATATAAAACAATAACGACAGAATTATTAGTATTTGTGTCGTTAAACGAATACTAGTTTTATGAACATAATCCATCAGAATATTGCGCATTCCAATCCAAGCGTGCCAACAAAGGCTTAGAAAAAATAAGAGAGAGGTAATGCGTATCCACTGGTTGCCGAATATCTTCTTCCACGCAACATAATCATGCGGTGCAGAAATTAATATTACTGATATTAGCAATAGTACATAAAATATCATTATTACGGCGGTAATGCGTTGCACTAGCCAATCCCTCGATCCATAATGGGCACCAATGACTATACGTTTTACCAAATCATTACTCCAAAAAATAATGTTATAAAAAATCCTACTACCAACACCATTTTACTGCTATTACGTGCGTACTCTAATCTAAGGCCATAATTCAAATCTAGCGCCAAATGACGGATACCTGCACAAAGATGATGCGTAAAAAACCAAAATAAGGCTATTAATGAGAATTTGATTTGTGGCAATTCAAAAATGAACCGGATCTCAGTATAGCCTTGCAATGAACCTAAAAACATCTCTAGGCTATAAAGAAGAATAGGAATTCCTGGAAAGAACAGCAGTACCCCACTTACACGATGAAGAATAGAAATGATTGCAGGAATAGGTTGCTTAATCTCCTTAAGATTCAAATATCTTGGACGATTTTTTGGCAACCTTCACCCTCTATGTAATTAATTCTTAATTAAAAGCCAGTTTAGCCCGTTACGTTTAGAGATACAATGAGCATGCACTCACAATCTTCAATTAATTTAACTTAGGCATATTTTATAAATTAATGCGTTGACGGAAAAAAGATTCTTTATAATCTAAGTTTTAGATGTGCGTTATAGAAAAAAGTTCTTCGATGAGCTCGTTATTAAATAGTATTAGTTGTGTGCATGCAATTAAATCAACTTCCGCAGAACGTTTTTTTCGACTACACTAATTACTTAAAGTTCGTAAGGAGGCTTAATGAATTCTGCAAAAAATCCCTGTATTAAATCTACCCCTAAAAAAGAAATAAGATGAAACGCCCTATTCGCATTGCGATAACTGGTGCTGCAGGTCAAATTGCTTACAGTCTTTTATTTCGTATAGCCGCGGGAGATATGCTTGGTGGAGATCAGCCTATTATTCTGCAATTACTTGACATCACTCAATCACAGGAGTCCCTCAAAGGCATAGTGATGGAATTGAATGATTGCGCATTTCCCCTGCTAAGTAATGTGCTCATTACCGATGATCCGAAAATTGCCTTTCATGATGCCAATATTGCGATATTAGTAGGCGCGCGCCGGCGTAGCAAAGACATGGAGCGAAAAGACTTACTAATGGCTAATGCTGAGATCTTTATTGCCCATGGAGAAGCGCTCAATGAAGTTGCTGATCGTAATATAAAAATCTTAATAGTAGGTAATCCCGCTAACACTAATGCATTAATCACTATGAAGAATGCTCCTGATCTTAATTCAAATAATTTTTCAGCAATGATGAGACTGGATCATAATCGCTCTCTGTCTCAAATAGCTGGAAAAATTAATAAACCTTTATCCAGTATCAGAAAAATGACGGTGTGGGGAAATCATTCGGCTACTCAATACCCCGACTTAAGTTGCGTTGAAGTAGACGGCCAGAATATCTTTACTTTCGTTAATGATAGAGCATGGATAGAAAATTACTTTATACCAACCATACAGGAACGTGGTACGGAAATTATTCGCGTGCGAGGATTATCGAGTGCAGCTAGTGCCGCTAACGCTGTCATGAATCATATGCATGACTGGATTTATGGTACAAAAGAAAATGACTGGGTCTCTATGAGTATCCCGTCAGATGGCAGCTATGATATCCCTGAGGGTGTAATTTATAGTTATCCTGTCATCTGTCAGAATGGTGCCTACAAGATTGTAAAGGGACTTGACTTAGGTGATTTTGGAAAAATTAGAATACAAAATAGCTATCAAGAATTAGCAGAAGAACGTGATTCAATTAGGCGCTTACTAAGATGATGGTAGTAATGAAGTAATGAAGTAATGACACTGACTCTTATCGTATAATTTCTCAGATGTTTCATCTGTACAATTAAAAACTAGAGAAACTGTCAATTGACAAAATTTATTCTGATTTTTATATCGTCTATCTAACTACAATTCTCAGATTTACTGTCTCTAGAATGAATAGCCCACTCTACCTGTAAAACGCTCTGCATGTTCTGTAAAAATTCAGCAAATGAAGAATAAGAAAAATAGAGATTATAATGCACTCTTGCTAAATAAATACTTAACTCTAAAGTAATTTCAACACTGCTTCCAATGGTAAACTTTATTTTGTACAACTATCTCCACTATATCTTATAAAATAATTTTTAAGAGATGCCACATGATTCATAATCTATTCAATACCCTTAGAGAATTTAATCTTACCAAAAACCAGAATGTAAAATTCTACTCCCTCACTGCTCTAGAAGAATTTGGTTTTAACAAGATTTCACGATTGCCTGTTTCTATTCGGATCATACTAGAATCTGTACTACGAAATTATGATGGGAAAAAGATTACAAAAGCACATATCAGCAAACTTGCCGAATGGCAGCCTAATGCTGTCCGTATAGATGAAATTCCTTTTATCGTAGCACGTATCATATTGCAAGATTTTACTGGCGTTCCATTACTTGTTGATTTAGCAGCAATGCGTAGCGTAGCAAAGAGAATGGGCAAAGACCCAAAAATTATCGAACCATTGGTCCCCGTTGATCTCGTAGTTGATCACTCAATTCAAATTGATCATTATGGAAATAAACAGGCACTTGATTTAAATATGGAAATCGAATTTTCTCGTAATAACGAGCGCTATCAGTTTATAAAGTGGGGCATGCAGGCATTTGAAACATTTAAAGTTGTGCCTCCCGGAGTTGGGATTGTTCATCAAGTAAATCTTGAGTACTTGGCTCGTGGAATTCATCAAAAAAATGGCGTAGTTTATCCCGATACATTAGTCGGGACTGATTCACATACCACTATGATCAACAGTATCGGTGCAGTTGGTTGGGGCGTGGGCGGCATTGAAGCAGAAGCTGGTATGCTAGGGCAGCCAGTTTATTTACTCACTCCGGATGTTGTAGGCGTGAATTTGACTGGTCGATTACGTAATGGCGTCACCGCTACCGATCTGGTACTGACCATCACCGAAACTCTACGAAAATTAAATGTAGTAGGTAAATTTGTCGAATTCTTTGGTGAGGGCACGAAGTTATTAACATTGCCAGATCGTGCAACTATTGCAAATATGGCGCCAGAATATGGCGCCACCATGGGCTTCTTTCCAGTAGATGATACCACCATTAAATATTTCAAGGAAACTGGGCGGAACAATGAAGAAATAACTGCATTTCAGTCTTATTTCAAAGCACAAAAATTATATGGTATCCCATGTAAAGGTGAGATTGATTATAGTTATGAGATCGAACTTAATCTCAGTCTAATTGCCCCCTCAGTGGCGGGTCCAAAGCGTCCACAAGACCGCATTGAGATCGGTAATATTAAATCCCAGTTTTCTCAACTTCTCACTAATCCTGTCATAAAAGATGGTTACGCTAAAAAAATAGATAATCTAGGGAAGCGTTACCCCGTCTATGTTAATCAGAGAGAGATTATTAATACCGATATTAAAGACAAAGATCGACATCAGGATCATCTGCGTTCTAATAAGAATAAAAATTTATCAAAAATAATTGCCGACTATTCGCTGTCGAACAATATAAAAAATTCTATACGCCAAATAAATAATTCAATTGATATTGGCCATGGCGACATATTGATTGCGGCTATCACCTCTTGCACCAATACCTCTAACCCCGGTGTATTAATTACCGCCGGATTATTGGCAAAAAAGGCTATTGAAAAAGGACTATCTGTAAAACGTCATATCAAGACATCACTGGCTCCTGGTTCCCGTGTAGTGACAGAATATCTTACTGTTACCGGACTATTATCTTACTTAGAACAACTTGGTTTCAATCTAGTCGGTTATGGTTGTACCACTTGTATTGGCAATTCTGGTCCATTAGAAGAAATAATCGAAGAAACTGTAGTAAAAAATGATCTGGTGTGCTCTGCAATACTTTCTGGCAATCGCAATTTTGAGGCGCGTATTCACCCTAATATTCGAGCTAATTTTCTTGCCTCACCACCATTAGTGGTGGCATACGCTATTGCTGGAACTATGCTCATTGACTTGATGACTGAGCCACTCGGTACTGGAAGCGATGGTAATCCTGTTTGGCTTGGTGATATCTGGCCAAGCAGTGAAGAGATCGATACGCTCATGAAATTTGCTACCAATGCAAAAATGTTTCAAGAGCTCTATAGTAATCTCGCCAACAGTCACCCATTATGGAATAATTTACCATCAGTTATGGGTCAGGTCTATGATTGGCCAGAATCTACTTACATAGCTGAACCAACTTTCTTTCATAATTTCTCTATGCAACCTGTACGACCAAATAATCATGGTGAGATTATCAATGCCCGTGTACTGGCAATATTTGGTGATTCGGTAACAACTGATCATATTAGTCCTGCTGGAGCCATTAAAGACACTTCACCTGCTGGAAAATATCTTTTGGAACACAATATAACTAAAAAAAATTTCAACAGCTACGGTTCGCGGCGCGGCAACCATAATGTGATGATACGCGGGACATTCGCCAATGTACGTATTCGGAATCTGATGATCCCTGGTAGCGAAGGTGGGATCACCATATATCAATATGCCAACAAAGATAGAAACGAACAAATGAGTATCTACGATGCTGCGATGAAATACATCGCAGAAGGCATACCCATGATAATTATTGGTGGCGAGGAATACGGTACAGGGTCAAGCCGTGATTGGGCGGCTAAAGGAACTCAATTACTTGGTATTAAAGTAGTTATTGCTAAAAGCTTTGAACGAATACATCGCAGCAACCTAATTGGTATGGGTGTGTTGCCATTGCAATTTAAAAATGGTGATGGCGCTGAATCTCTTGGTATCAATGGCAGCGAGCAATTTAATATTACAAATTTAAATGATATTCGTCCTCAGCAAGATGTAACACTTTTAATACGAAGCAAAAATGGCGCGCAACGTAAGGTTAAATTATTGTGCAGAATGGATACCGATATTGAAATAGATTATTATACAAACGGTGGTATACTGCCCTATGTTCTTAGAGCCCTGATGAAAACCTAAATGTAAAGTTCTGCTAAACAAGAGTTATTTTATAGGTGGTTATCTAGGTAGATTTTCCCAGATTTTTAAGAATTCAGTCTTATTTAACTTACTGTCTCTATTAGTATCTGCCTGTTCAAATGTTTCATTGGACATCTTTATTAATGCAGCCTCTTCCGGACTTAAAAAAGCATCTTTATTAATATCATGTATCATAAAAAATTTAACTTCTATTCTTGGCGTGCACTCGCGGCAATTCTCACCTTCACCGCCTCCGGAGCCATAGCCACGGGCATGGGTAAGATTTACTAAACTAAAGAGTACGACAATCAAGAATAGTAATGATTGAATTGTATGTCTCCTTCCCGTAAAAAAGTACTTGATTACGTGAATCTAATCTCGCTTACCTTAACATCCAAGGTTCGATAATCGCCTAATTAATATCACATCTCGTTAAACAATTAAAAACTAGTAGGTTCAATTTCGTCGCCAGGTAGTAATTTTCTGGCCATCCTCCAGAATGATGCCCAGACTCAGCAATTCCTTACGAATTCTATCTGCTTCGATAAAGTTCTTGGCTGCACGTGCGGCGAGCCGTTGCTGAATCATATCTTCAATGAATTCTGATAGACGGACAGATTCATTGTCCATTATTTTACCCCGCAGATGCTGTTGCGGATCTTGTTGTAACAAACCCAATAAGCCACCCAACGCTTTCAATAATGCTGAGTCATGTAATGATCTTGTTTTATTAATTTTATTAGCAAGATCAAACAATACCGCAATAGCATTAGGGGTGTTAAAATCATCGTCCATTGCTTCCATAAAACGTCGGGCAAATGGTTCGCTCCAATTAATAGTTATAGCGCCACAAACTTCCCCCCTAAGTGCATTGTAAAGACGATCAAGAGCGTATCTGGCGTCCTCTAAATGCTGATCTGCATAATTTAATTGGCTACGGTAATGAGCCCGAAGAATAAAGAATCTAATCACCTCTGGCTGATAACGGGTAAGTACGTCGCGTATAGTAAAGAAGTTACCTAACGACTTAGACATTTTTGCATTATCTACGCGCACAAAACCATTGTGCATCCAATAATTTACAAAACAACAATCATGCGCAGCCTCGCTTTGTGCGATCTCATTTTCATGATGGGGAAATTGCAAATCTTGTCCACCCCCATGTATATCAAAATGTTTACCCAAATAGCGTTCACTCATAGCTGAGCACTCTATATGCCAACCTGGACGGCCTCTGCCCCAAGGTGATTCCCATTGAGGCTCATTTGGCTTAGCCGCCTTCCAGAGCACAAAATCTAGTGGGTCTGTCTTGTAAGAATCTATAGCAACTCTTTCTCCAGCGCGCAAATCAGTGAGTGATTTTCCAGAGAGTTTTCCGTAGCCAGTAAATTTATGTACGGCATAGTATACGTTACCGTTAGATGCGGCATAAGCAAGACCTTTCTCTACCAAAGTATGAATCATCGCGATCATGCTCTCCACATATTGGGTGGCACGGGGCTCATATGTAGGTGGCATTACCCCAAGCAAAGCGGCATCTTCATTCATTGCTCGGATAAAGTAATCTGTTAACGTATCAATGGATTCATTATTTTCTTGTGCTCGTTTAATAATTTTGTCATCGATATCTGTAATATTTCGAACATAAATAACTTCAAAATCATTAGCTCTAAACCAACGGGTGACCATATCAAATACCACCATTACACGTGCGTGTCCTAGGTGGCAATAATCATAAACTGTCATACCGCAAACATATATTTTCACCGCATGAGCAATCAACGGAACAAAATTTTGCTTCTCTTTGATTAGTGAATTATAGATTTTTAACATTCTACAGAACTTAAAAATAAAGGATCTTTAGTGGCATTCTAAATGTAAAAAGTGATGCCATGGCTTAATTAAAAAAGTAAAAAATTATAGCATACGGAAAAGAAAGAGATTTATATCGATATATGAATTCATATGTGTTCAATGTATTGTGTATCTTATAAAATTAGAAGTAAATTAACAAAATACTGCATAATAAATAAAAATTTAGAAATATGGATAACTGAGCTGGTGTGGTAAACTATAAAAGTTTACAAATTCTTATGTTGTATAAAAAGACATTAATTACTGGCAATTATTTTATGAAAATATCGCAAAAAAAAGAAGAGTATCGCAATCCTTTTCTTTTGAAAATGCTTACGCCACTTACTCGAACATTACCTATTCTCTTATTCTTATTTTGTGTTACGGCATCTGCTGCTGATCAACAAGTTGAAATTAAAACTAGTCTAGGTACTATTGTTCTGGAACTTCGCCCTGATAAAGCGCCTAGGACTGTCGAAAATTTCCTACATTACGTAGAAAAAGGACACTATAAATCTACAATTTTTCACCGTGTCATTCCTAAATTTATGATTCAGGGGGGGGGATTTGACAAGATGTTTAGCGAAAAGCCGACAAAACCACCCATTGAAAATGAAGCCGCTAATGGCTTAAAAAATGAGATCGGTACGATAGCAATGGCCCGTACTAATGACCCACACTCTGCCTCAGGACAATTCTTTATTAACATAGCTAACAATACATTCTTAAATTATACTGCACCTACTACTCAAGGTTACGGTTATACCGTATTTGGAAAGGTGATAAAAGGTATGGAGATAGTTAATAAAATTGCTACTGTACCTACTGGCGTTAGTGGCCCATTTTCAAGTGATGCGCCTAAAGAAATGGTAATAATTGAGGAAATAAAGTCCCTCTAAATTACAAGAATCTTCGCTGCAAAAAGATTAGAATTCAAACAGGAATACTGATATGACGCAAATAACGACAGTCGAATTGCATACCAATTATGGCATTATTACCCTTTCATTAAATCATGAAAAATCGCCACTCACTGTTCTAAATTTTATTGAATATGTAAATAGTGGACATTACGACGGCACAATATTTCATCGTGTAATTGATAATTTTATGATCCAAGGTGGCGGATTTGAACTAGGATTAAAGGAGAAAATGACTCGCACTTCAATTAAAAATGAGGCAGCTAATGGTCTCAGTAATAATGCATACACCGTTGCCATGGCACGCACATCGGATGTGCACTCTGCTTCCGCGCAATTTTTTATTAATGTCGCTGATAACAATTTTCTTAATTATACTGCACCTACCTCTGATGGATTCGGGTATTGCGTCTTTGGTGAAGTAATAAAGGGTAGAGATGTGGTGGATAAGATTAAAAAAACAGAAACTCGTAATTACAATGGGCATCAAAACGTGCCGTTAGAAGACGTAATGTTGCAAAAAGTAACAATTCTTGTTACCTCTTAAAAATGTCTTCCTTGGCCCAATTACCAACATTGTTGCAATAAAAATTAAAAAAACAATGTCAAGAAAATCTGAGCGAGATAAGAAAAAATTATGAAATACATAAAATATCTTTTAAAGTTTCTTTAATCCTTTTTCTAAATCTGCTTTAATATCTGTAATCGCTTCTAGCCCAACTGCAATACGCAACAGACCATCGGTGATGCCTGCCAAATCTCGTTCTTCCTGACTAATACGTGAATGGGTAGTACTAGCAGGGTGGGTCAATGTACTTTTAGTATCTCCTAAATTAGCGGTAATTGAAATCATACGGGTCGAATCTACTAAACGCCATGCAGCTTCCTTTCCGCCTTTGACTTCAAATGTAACAATACCGCCACCAGTTTTCTGCTGTTGCTTGGCAAGACTATATTGCGGGTGTGACAATAGGCCCGGATAATAAACTCTTGTCACATCAGGTTGTTTTTCTAGCCAGTTAGCTATCTCTAGGGCATTTACAGAGTGTGCATCCATACGAATCTTTAGGGTTTCCATGCCCTTCAGGATAATCCAGGCATTAAAAGCACTCAAGGTTGGCCCGGCAGTGCGTAAAAAACTAAATATTCCTCCTTCCATTACTAACTCACGTTTTCCAAGTATCGCGCCGCCTAACACTCTGCCCTGACCATCGAGATACTTAGTTGCAGAATGAATCACTAGATCCGCTCCCAAGTCCAGTGGTCTTTGTAGTACAGGAGAACAAAAACAATTGTCTACTGCAAGCCATGCGCCAGCCTTCTTTGCTACTAAAGCTAGTGCTGCAATATCTGAAATCTCGGTGAGTGGGTTGGATGGCGTCTCTACGAATAAAAGTTTCGTATTAGTTTTCACTGCTGCCTGCCATGCAATCACATCAGTGGCAGAGACATAAGTGGTCTCAATGCCGAAACGTTTAAGAACATTATTAAATAAACTTACTGTGGCGCCAAAAAGGCTACGTGAGGCAATAATATGGTCGCCTGCAGAAAGCAGTCCCATGACGCAAGAAAGTATTGCTGACATACCAGAGGCGGTGGCAACACAAGTCTCTGCACCTTCTAATGCCGCTAACCGTTCTTCAAAAGCAGTGACAGTGGGATTAGTGAAGCGTGAGTATACATTTCCAGGTTCTATGCCGGAAAAACGAGCAGCAGCTTGAGCAGCGCTATCGAATACAAAACTGGAAGTAAGATACAAAGCTTCTGAGTGTTCATTGAATTGGCTACGATGAGTCCCCGCACGTAATGCCAACGTTTCTAATTCAAAATTATCGACCACAATAAGTCTCCTCCAAATAAAAACCCCGCTTGGCATTCGCTCAAACGGGGGGATTTTCCCGCTTTAGCTGAATTTATAACGCGCCCGCAAGCTGAATATCAAATCGGCGCATATGTCTAAGCTACGCTTAGTAATTATTTTTGTCAATCTGCTGTAGTTAAACTTAAATCTAATTGCGCGTCAGATTCCCTGTGCGAAACGATTACATTATTACTACGTTGAGTTTCAATCGCTGCTAAATATTCTTGTGTAACGTCACCGGTTATGTAATGTCCGTCGAAACAAGAGGTTTCAAACTGAGCAACCGTCGATTTAACTCGACATATGTCTTTTTTTAAAGAATCAAGATCTTGATAAACAAGATAGTCTGCACCAATCTCGCGACGAATATCGTCATCATCACGTCCAGTAGCAA
>Ga0209553_1000184_pt1 | contig 32157 bp, 44 predicted proteins | sample LauGreFBDMM110DN_2_FD_188217 | JGI IMG/M metagenome (GOLD analysis project Ga0209553, IMG submission 188217) | Freshwater lake microbial communities from Lake Michigan, USA - Fa13.BD.MM110.DN (SPAdes) (version 2) | ecosystem: Environmental > Aquatic > Freshwater > Lake | place: Lake Michigan...
CAAAGAAGGATGAATTCCAGCAACTCTACCAAGATGCCTACGAATTCGCCTTGCCCCAGCGCCAGCTATACGGTGTGTGGGAGGGTGGCGCAGTTGGGTCCAAGAAGATGCAGCGCGTCTTTGACTCGACCGCCATCAACTCCACCCAGCGCTTTGCCAACCGGCTGCAGTCTGTTGTGTTCCCGCCACAACGCAAGTGGGCCAAGCTGGAAGCTGGCTCGGATATCCCGCCAGAGCGCAAGCAGCAAGCCCAAGCTGTGCTTGAGGTCTACCAAGAAAAGATGTTCACCATGCTGAACCAGTCCAACTTTGACATCGCCATGGGCGAGTTCTTGCTGGATCTGGCGGTAGGCACCGCCTGTATGATGGTGCAGCCCGGCGACGATGTGCAGCCGCTCAACTTCATCCCCGTGCCCCTGTTCTTGGTGAGCTACGAGGAAGGTGCCAACGGCCAAGTGGACAACGTCTACCGCCGCATGCGCATGAAGGGTGAGAGCATTCAGCGCCAGTGGCCAGATGCCGAGATATCAGACGATCTAAAGCGCCGCATAGAGAACAAGCCTACTGATGACATAGAGTTGCTGGAAGCCACGATCTATGATTACAAGCGTGGCGACTACTGTTACCACGTTATCGACAAGGTATCTAAGACAGAGATTGTCTACCGCCGTCGCAAGATGAGTCCGTGGGTGATCAGCCGGTACATGAAGGTGGCTGGCGAGATCTATGGCCGTGGCCCGTTGATGACTGCCCTGCCCGACATCAAGACGCTGAACAAGGTCAAAGAGCTGCTGCTCAAGAACGCATCGCTGGCCGTGGCCGGTGTATATACAGCGGCAGACGACGGTGTGCTCAACCCCAACACGGTCAAGATTGTGCCGGGTGCCATCATCCCAGTGGCTCGCAATGGTGGATCCCAAGGCCCTGCCCTGCTGGCTCTGCCCCGCTCTGGCGACTTCAATATCAGCCAGCTGGTGATCAACGACATGACGGCAAGTATTAAGCGGATCTTGCTGGATGAGTCGCTGCCACCCGACAACATGTCTGCACGGTCTGCCACCGAGATTGTCGAGCGCATGAAGGAGCTGGCCCAGAACCTTGGCTCTGCCTTTGGCCGCTTGATCAACGAGACCATGATCCCCGTCACGGCCAAGATCTTGGAAGTCATGGATGAGCGTGGCCTGATCGACATGCCGCTGCGGGTCAACGGGCTGGAAGTCAAGGTTACCCCAGTGGCCCCGCTGGCCATGGCGCAAAACATGGAGGAAGTCAACTCCATCATGCAGTACATGCAAATTGCTCAGAGCTTGGGCACCGACGGCCAGCTGGTCATCAAGACCGACATTCTGGTGGACTACCTTGCCGACAAGCTGGGCGTGCCTGCAGCCGTGCGCAACACCGCAGCCGAGCGAGCCGTGCTTATGGAAGAGATGCGCAATCAACAACAGCAGCAAGCTATCGCACAAGCTATGGCCATGCAGGCCCAAGCTGGTGCCGGTATGCAAGCACTACCAGCCCCCGAAGGAGTAATGTGATGGATTATGGAAACCGACCAGACGGCGAAAAAAAAGGCATGGGTTACTTTGGCGAGCTCAAAAGACGCAACGGTGATGTGTCTACAGAGATATCTGTGGGCGTTGGCATGGACGGCAAAGAGCTGGAAATACCCTTGATAGTTCCAACCCTTACCAAGAAAGAGCTGAATTACTTATTGAGCACAGACGTAGAAAGCAAATCATTCTTCACGAATATGCCGCCATCCATCATGGACAAGGCCTATGAACACGCAAAGATGCGCATCAAGTCTGGCATGTCGCCATTTGCTGATGAAGACGAAATGATGGAGATGCCCGAAAAATGAGCTGGGAAGAACTAGAAGCCATTGGCCAGCCAAGCGATATCCGCGAGGTTGACCAAAAACGAGAAGACTTGGCCAAGCTGACGCTGCGGGTGTTTGGCTCAGAAGATGGCCAGAAGCTGCTGCAATGGTTGCAGCACATGTATGTGAATGTGCCCATCGCCGTGCCGGGCACAGACCCTTCTCACGCGTTCTTTGCTGAAGGGCAAAGGACAGTGGTGAGGGACATTTTGGTGCGGATTAACTCAGCAAGGAAACTATGAACGACACAGCAACCGTCGAGCCCGGTGCATCCGGCCTACTTGACAACGTGCAAGTGAATGACGAAGCCACCCCGACCAATCCCCAAGCGGTCGAAATCGACCACAAAGCTGCAGTGCCAGATGCGTTGACTGCGTCTGACCCTGATGATCCCTTGGAGCGGCCAGACTTTTGGCCAGAAAACTTCTGGAAGAAGGACTCCAACGAGCCCGACCTAGAAGGCATTGCAAAATCTTGGTCGGATCTGCGCAAGCAAATCAGCCAAGGAAAACATAAAGCGCCAGCTGATGGCAAATACGACCTCAAAGCCTTTGGCGAAGAGGCCGAAACCAACCCCATTGCGTCTACCTTGGCCACATGGGCAAAGGACAATAGTCTGTCGCAAACTGCATTTGACGACTTGGTTGACAACCTGCAAACCCAAGCGCGTGAGCTGATGCAAGGCGACATGGTTGACCCGGCTGTGGAGATGAAGCAGCTCGGCCCCAACGGTGGCGCAATCGTGAACGGCATGGTTGACTGGGCTCGCGGCTTGGTCAACAAGGGTGTCTGGTCAAAAGATGATTTCGAGGAATTCAAAATTATGGGCGGCACCGCTCGCGGCATCACCGCTCTAATGAAGGTGCGCGAGGCCTATGAGGGCAGGGTGCCAACCCAGAGCGCACCGCTTGAAGGCGCACCCAGCAAGGACGAGCTCTATCAAATGGTCAACGATCCACGCTACAAATCCGACCCCGGCTATCGCACCAAAGTCGAAAAGATGTTCCAAGCAAGCTTTAAATAATTTTTTCATGGCAAGCAGTTGCCCTTTGACCCAGCTTCGGCTGGGTCTTTTTTGTACAACAGTCAAGCCCCCCTATTGCTTTTGTCAAAAAAGTCATACAATCGCGCCAAGGCCCACCGGGCAACCGACCCTTACCGCAGCGGATGCTGACGATTGGCTGGCGATACCAGCAAGCATTCGGCCCTAATTTTTAGGCTCACCGTCGCGAGAACCCTGTTTTTTCAACAACCGAATGAGGTATCCAAATGAGCATTTCTTTAAGCAATGCCTTCGTTACTCTCTTCGACGCGGAAGTCAAACAAGCCTACCAAGGTATGGCAAAGTTGGTTCCGGCGGTTCGCCAGCGTCGTGGAGTCGAAGGTTCAACTGTTAAGTTCCCCAAAGTAGGCAAGGGTGTCGCAACTATTCGCGTCCCCCAAACCGATGTCACACCTCTGAATGTTGCATTTAGCTCAGTCACTTTGACTTTGGCTGATTACAACGCAGCAGAGTACTCTGACATTTTCAGCCAAGCCAAGGTCAACTTCGATGAGCGCCAAGAATTGGTGCAAGTTGTAGCTGGCGCTATGGGTCGTCGCCAAGATCAGATGATTCTGGATGCACTTACCGCATCTAGCACCAGCTTGACCGTCAGCAATGACATTGGTGGCACAGACTCAAACATGAACATTACCAAGCTGCGCGAAGCTAAGCGCTTAATGGACAAGAACAATGTTCCACCTGATGGCCGCAACATCATTATTCACGCAAATGGCTTGGCCAACTTGCTGTCTGAGACTAGCGTGACCAGCTCCGACTTCAACAGCGTTAAAGCGCTGGTGCAGGGCGAGCTCAACACCTACTTGGGCTTCACGTTCCATGTCTTGGGTGACCGCTCTGAAGGCGGCTTGGCTATTGACGGCTCACTTGATCGCAGCTGCTTTGCATTCCACAAGGATGCAGTTGGCTACGGTGAAGGCATTGCCATGAGAACTGAGATCAACTACATCGCTGAGAAGACTTCTTGGTTGGTGAACGAGGTCTTCAGTGCTGGCGCTGTTGCCATTGACGATGAAGGTATCGTCAAGATCACCTGCCGTGAAACTTAATCTAGGAGACTGACATGGCATTTTCAAGCACTGGTTTTGTAACCGTATGCGCTGCCAAATCTGGCAATGCACCATCAATGTATCTGTACAAAACAACAGATACCCAAGCCACAGTTAACACTGTGAGCTACTTCGACAGCATCGCATCGCTGTTGAAAGTCGGTGACATTCTTTTTGTCTATGACGCTACTACCCCAAGCCTAGTGTTGACTTACGTCAACGCCGTGTCTTCAGCTGGTGTGGTTGACATTGCTGACGGCACAACCGTAAGCGCAACTGACACTGACTAATTGATGGTCAGTTAGCTAGGCCATCTTCTGGGGATCCTCGGAGGATGGCCTTTCTCACATTGAGAGGTTCAAATGGCTGCTGGCGACACTGGTGTATCGATATGTTCTGATGCCTTGCTCCTGATTGGTGCCAAGGCTATTTCGTCTTTTAACGACGGCACCGATGAGTCAAGCGTTTGCGACCGACTCTATCCAGATATCCGCGACTCTACCTTGGTCATGTACCCGTGGTCTTTTGGCATGAAGAAGGTGCAGCTGGCTCAGCTCATTACCACCCCAACAACTGTTTGGACTTACGAGTACCAGCTCCCCGGCGACAAACTGGCCAACCCCCGTGCTGTGTACAACAGCGCCAACTCCGGCAGCCCTGTGCAAAAGGATTGGGAGATCCAAGGCGACAAGCTGCTCACCAACCTGACCAGCGTCTACATTGATTACCAGTTTAGCGTCCCTGAGTACGCCATGCCGCAGTACTTTGTGCAGCTGCTCAAGTACATGATTGCGTGGCACATTGCTGAGACTATTACCGAGCAGCAAGACAAGTCTGCCAAGTGGCAGCGTGTGGCCACAGGTGACCCATCTGAGAATGGTCGCGGTGGCTTTTTGCGCACCGCTATGAATATCGATGGCCAGAACAACCCTGTGCGCGTGATTGAAGACTACAGCCTAATTGCGGTGAGAAACTGATGCCACGCTTTGTTGAGTTCACCACCAACTTCGCAACAGGCGAGCTCGACCCATTGCTGCGTGCGCGGGTTGACTTGGCCGCATACGGCAATGCACTGGCCAAGGCTACCAACGTGCTGATCCAGCCGCAGGGTGGCCTGCGCCGTAGGCCCGGCAGTAAGCACATCTTTGAGCTGCCAAACACAAGCACCGAGTCAGCTGGCAACGGTGTGCGCTTGGTTCCATTTCAGTTTTCTGTGGACGACAGCTACATGCTGTGCTTTACCCACAACCGCATGCATGTCGTCAAGGGCGGCGTGGTGCAGTCCAACATCAACGGCACCGGCAACAGCTACCTGACCACCACCATTGGGTCCAGCATTGTTGATGATATGTGCTGGATACAGTCTGCCGACACATTGATTGTGGTGCATCCAGATCTGCAGCCGGTGCGGATCACCAGAACCAGCGACACCGCTTGGACGGCCACATCAATCACGTTTGACTCAATACCCAAGTATGCATATGACATTGATTTTCATACCAATACCAGCTCAACCCTGACCCCGTCTGCCGTGTCTGGTAATGTGACCTTGACGGCATCAACGACGCATCACGACTCTGGCACAGCGCAAGCTGGCACCAGCACGACCATTACCCTTAAAGCAACAGCAAGTGCAACAGATGACATATATGTTGGCATGTACGTCAACATCACAGGCGGCACAGGCTCTGGCCAAACTCGGCTGATTGAGGACTACAACGGCACCACCAAGGTGGCCACAGTTGAAGAGGCCTTCACCGTCACGCCAAACGGCACAAGCACCTACACCACAACCACGTTTTCAGCTCTGTCTGTCAACCAATACATCAATGTGCAGCCGCAGGGTCGCGCAAGGATTGTGCGGTATGTGTCAGCCACAGTGGTTGAGGTGGTGACAGAGTACCCATTCTTTAACACCACCGTGATTGATGCAGGCCGCTGGGAACTTGAGCATGGCTATGTGGATGTGTGGTCAAGCACTAAGGGCTGGCCACGCTCTGTGACTTTTCACGAAGGCAGGCTCTATTTTGGTGGCAGCAAGTCGCGGCCATCCACGATCTGGGGCTCCAAGATCGGCCTGTTCTTTGACTTTGTGCCAAGCGAGTCGCTGGATGATGACGCGGTCGAGGCCACACTTGACACCAACGATTTGAACGTAATCACTGACATCATCAGCTCGCGTGACTTCCAAGTGTTCACCACTGGCGGTGAGTTCTTTGTGCCGCAGCAGGGCACTGATCCAGTCACGCCGCTGACCTTTACATTCAAGAACGTGAGTCGCAATGGCATCAAGCCCGGCACTCGCGTGCAATCGGTTGAGTCTGGATCGATCTACATTCAGCGCCAAGGCAAGTCGCTTAACGAGTTTGTGTTTAGTGACACCCAGCTCACCTACATTACGCAGCGGATCTCATTGCTGTCTGGCCACCTACTCAAAGGGCCACAGCGCGTTGCGTTGCGTCGAGCATCAAGTACCGAAGAAGCCGACTTGCTGTTGATGACCAACACTGATGACGGCACCATGGGTGTGTTCAGCATCATGCGCAGCCAGCAAGTGACCAGCCCATCTGAGTTCATCACAGATGGCTCTTACATCGATGTGGGCGTGGATGTGAACGCCATCTATGTGGTGACCAAGCGCACGTTCAACAGCGTTGACAGGTACTTCATTGAGCTCTTTGGCTACGAGTATTTCACCGACTGCGCGTTTGTTGGCGGTGCAGCAGCCAGCGCCAGCAGCCTGCCTCATGTGGCCAAGGTGTTGAACGTGATCACCGATGGCTCGCCACAAGGGAATGAGACTGTGAGCGGAGCTGGCGCTGTGACCTTTGACCGATCTAGCACCACCAGCTATGAGGTTGGCCTGCCAATCACGGTCTACGTTAAGACCATGCCTGCTGAAGTTAAGTTGCAAACCGGCAGCCGGGTGTCGTTCAAGAAGCGCATTGTGGAGATCAGCGCAGTGGTCAACGAGACTCAAAACATGATCATCAACCAGCAGCCGGTGGCGTTTAGGTTGTTTGACAACCCGCTGCTGGACGACCCCATACCAGAGTTCACCGGCATCAAGCGCGTCAATGGCGTGCTTGGTTACAGCCGCGAGCAGTCCATTGAGGTATCCCAAGACTTGCCGGTCAAGATGAACCTGCTGGGCTTGGACTACCGAGTAGCTGTTTTCTCAGGAACATGACATGGCAACAGCAGTAACACCCGGACAAGTAGTTGGAGTCGCAGGCCTGATTGGTGCCTACGGCGAAGCCGAGGCGCAAAAAGCTGCGGCGATAAATCAGCAGACAAGCTACCTGCTGCAAGCGCGTGACACGTTGGCTGTGGCCGAGGTGCGTGCCGACATGTCTGAGCAGTACTCCACTATCCAAGCCGGTCGCACAATTAAACGCGCCGAAATGGAAGCTCAGAATTACACCATTGCTGGCAATGGTTTACTTAGGAACATGCGAGCAACCAACGCAGCTATTCGCGCAAGAGCTGCTGCAAGCGGCGTGGTGCTGGGTGAGGGATCTGTGCAGGCTGTGCAGCGCGAGAACGTGGCTGCCACATTTCGTGATGTTGGTATTGCTGACCTTAACGCACTGACTGCGCGGGTCATGGGCTTTGAGGATGCCAGCGCCATGCTGGAGTCCACCGACTACCAAAACATGCTCAACCTGTACAGCGCAAGAAGCCAAGCTGGCCAGCTAAATTTTGCTGGCTCTGCCGCTCGCAGGGCTGGCGGCATCCTTGCCGGAGCAACATTAACCAGTGCTTTGGCTCCGGCTTACAAAGCATATACGGATAAATAAACATGGCCACAAGAATCGAATCAGGACAAATGCAATTGCGCTCTGTTGGTGGTGTACCAATGACGCAAGTGCAGCAGCAACAGGTTGATTACATTGGGCCGCGTGTTGCTGCACAAGGTGCCAGCCAGCTTGCGCAGATTCTTGATCGCATGAGCGCCAGTGCATTTCAAACTGCTGCCGGTATGCGCCAGCAAGAAGGCTTGCAGTTTGCCGCACAAAACCCATTGACATCTGAGCAGGTGCAGCTTGCCAAAGATGGAGTTAATCCAGAGGGTTGGTTTATGGGGCCTAATGGGTCAACACTTCCAATGCCAAGTGTCAATTCAGCTGGATATTTTGCGCAAGCTGTTGCCAAAGCTCGCAGCCTTGAGCTATCTGGCCACTTTGAGATTGAAGGCCGCAATGAGTTGGTGAAGCTGTTGTCTCAGGTCGAGGCAGGTCAAATTGACTCTGCCCAAGTCGCAGCAAAAGTTCAGACTATGTCCGACGGTTTCTCAAAGTCTTTGGCAAACATTGACCCAGAGGCATCAATCAAGTTCCGAGCAACCATGGCCACGCACGGCAACACCGTGCTCAATGCTGCCTACAAGGCCGAGCTTGACAGAGCCAAAGCACAGCGCATTGCTAAGTTCGACTCTGACTTTGATAACAGCACACGACTGCTTGAGCAAACAATTTCTCAAGGTAGCTTTACTGATGCCAGTGGCCAACAGCGCTCCATTGATGAGTTGGCTGATGTGTTTCGCAAGAACGTGCTGACACAGTCTTTATTGCTTGGCGACAAAGCTTTGCAGACAGAATACAGCACCAAGTTTGAGGTAGCGTTGCGCACAGCCAAGATCAATTCTGTGACCAAGGCTTTGATTACTGATGCCAACATGGTAGACCCAGAGCTGACTCTTAAAAACCTGAGAGAAGGCAAACTTGGCAACATGAGCCCAGTGCTTCAGTCCATGATCGTCAATGACTTTGATGCTGTGGCTAAGGTGACTGCCAACTATATGGTGGCTGTCAACAGCCGCAAGTCAATCAAGGATGCCAAGATTGTTGAAGAAAAACGTGCAGCTGTTGCTGAATTTGTTCCGCTATATGAACAAGCCATATCAGCTCCAGAAGGAAGCCCCGCCAGAAAAAAGTTTGCTGGGCAAATTGCTGACCTTGCAACACGATCTCCAGATGCCGTGCCTATTGGGGTATTGAAAGATTTGCTTGAGCCAAGCAAAGAGGGTAATTCGGTTGCGGAACTAAATGTGTTGAATAGTATTTTTCTTGGAACAATTAACAGTTCAGAGCAAATTATGAAAAACAATACGTTGAATGCTAAACAAAAAATTACTGCATTAAAGTTTTTTATTAGTGAGGATCGCCGCGATCAATATGACTTGATTTCTGGAATATCAAAATTATCTGGCATACCAGTAATACCCGGCAGCGTAGTAGTAGTTGATCCAAAGGGTGAAGAGTTTAAGAGGCGCAACGATTTAAATGCTGAATCTTTGCAAATTCAAGCTGAGGCTGCGCGCAAAGGTGAAGTGCTAACCCCTCGACAAATACTTTCTAAGCTAGAAGAAAACCTTACTCTAAGAAGAAATTCAGAGTCAGCAAAAGCTGCAAGAAGCACATTGACACAAGTGTATGAAAAGAAAGAATGGATTAATGGGGCAATTACCCGTGAATCTTTGTCAGCTCTTCAGCAAAAAGCAGGTAGCAATAGACAAAAACTACAAGAGCTAGAGCAGATTAAAAAACTTATACGCAAAGCAGAGGGAGAGCAGTAATGGCCTACAGCTCATTTGAAGACAAATACCTGTCGGCCTTGGCTGCTGTCCAGTTTCCTGACATGCCTGTTGAGCCAGCGATGCCAGAGCAGACCATGCCCGGCAGACAAGAAGGTGATGTGATGCTGGCCGAGGTTGGGTCGCGTAATTTGCCAGAGCAGGCCTACAGTGGCCGTTATCCAGACAGCATGAAAGCTATTGAGCCAACCGTGCGCGAGCGTTTGGCAGGCGTGTTGCAATCCAGCTTTGAAGGCTTGGGCATGGATCGCTACAAGGCTCGCCAAAACGCTCAGACGCTGATTGGTGGTGGTAGTAGCAACCTGCCGTTGAACATAGGCTTGGCTGACTTTGTGCCATTCTTGGGTACAGGGCTGCAGACTGAAGAGTCTGCAATCATGGGCGGTGAGTCAATTGAGTCTGCCAAACGCGGCGACTATGGAACGGCTGCACTGCAAGCTGGAGGTGCTGTGCTTGGTTTGGTGCCCGGAGTAGCTGGCACGGTCAAGGCAGGCAAGGCGCTTGCCCCCGAAGCTGGACAGATGATCAGCAAAAGCATGGAAAAACTTGGCACTCCACTCCAAATGAATATTGTGGAGCCCAGCCCATCATCAATACAGGGGCCGGTATTAAACAGACAAGAAAAAGCCGTTATCAGTGCTGGCGCTGGGCGCAAAAAGCTAGTACGAGATGAAGCAATAAAACTTGCAGAAACCTTGAAGTCCAACTACCCAGAGGGAGATGGATGGTCGCCAATAGAAATTGGGAAAGTAGATCAAAAATTTGATAAAGCTGGCAAGTTTGTAAAAGTAGAAGTTGATCCAAAGGCTATTGCCTACGACTTTCACACGCCGCCAGAAGGCGTGCCAGAAGAAGCATGGCAAGCCACAATGTCATCGCGTATTTTGGATGAGGTGCAGATCGTTGTTGACCGTGCCGCTTCTGGTGATAAAGCCGCCTTAGATATTTTGGCAGAAGCAAGCTGGTATCGAACCATGCGCGACAGGTTACGCGCAGAGTTTGGTGGCCTTGGTGATGTATTTGCGGATGTCTTAGGTACAACCTCGGCGCAAACAGATGTTCGTCAAAACTTTAAAAACGCAGTGACGGTTCTTACAAAATTCAGCCGTGGCGATTACGATAAAACGCTGGCAGCTTATGAAGCAAGAGTTGCTAAAGGGCAGCCAGTAGATCCCGAAACCTTAAGCGCTTTGGATAAAGCAGGTGATTTTGACTTAATCAAAAATGATGCCGGTAAATTGTTTAATACAAATAGCCCGGCAACCATGGGCGCTTTGCTAGACATGTTCCGAGCAATTAAAGCTGGAGATTCTCCAAAGACTCCAAACTTTACAGGCAATTTAATTGGCTTGACTAATGAGGCAACCATTGATGTCTGGGCCGCTCGCATGTTGCGCAGACTGGCTGATTTACCAAGAATACCTCCACCAGCAGAAAAAGGCGTTGGTGGTGCCCATCAAAAAGGATCAACATTATTTGAGCCAAAAGTAAGTGGTGAATTCGGCTTTGGCCAAGATGCATTTAGAGAAGCGGCTGACGAAATAAACAAAAGCGGAATTATTAAAAATGTTGCCCCGGCCATTGGTGACCTTGGGCCAGACGACTTGCAAGCAGTTGCATGGTTTATTGAAAAAGAAAAATGGACAAACAACGGCTGGACAACAAAAGCCGGTGAAGGTGGCTCGCTTGATTACGAAATGTCATTGGCTGGCGCTGCTGATCAAAGCCGCATCAGTGATTTAAGAAAAGGAATCAACAAGTCATTCCAAGGGCCAGCCCGGCGCAAGGGTGAATTGGAAATGGGCGAGCAAGCTTACGAGTATCGTGTCAACCCATTGCGAGAGCAAGACCTTGCAAACAAAGAAGCCATGAGGCAAGAGCTTTTGCAATCCAAGGCCAGCGTTGATCGTTACACGCTTGGCGTTTCTGGAGAGCGTCCAGACAAGCCAATGAGCAACTATGCGCAAGCCGAGCTTGCCGCTGAATTTGATGATGTTGTGCGTGATGATGCAAGTGTTGTTGCATATAACTTGGCAAACACATACGGTTCCTTTATGGGAGATACAGAGCGAGCTTTAAATGCCGAATTTGTTGTGCGTCAAAATTTTAATCCCTCATCGCTTGAACGTCGCATGGTTGAGCAAGGCAAGACCTACGACCAAGATGCTGTCTTTATTTCTAAAGTAGTCCCAGATGGCGTAAGTCCAAACGCAAGACCCGGCGTTGAAATTTATTTCAAGCAAAAGATGACACCTGATCAAATGGCGGCGGTCACAGCAAAGCTGCGCCAGTATGGTGTTGATGGGTTTACTTATGTAACAGACATGCGATTCAATGACCGTATCAATGTACAGGCTCGCGCAGGTGGAGCTGAAACTGCAGGCTTGAATGGACTACGTTTTCAGTACATTCCTGAATTTGATGATGCGTTTAGCGCAGCTGACCAAGCCAAAATCATGCAAGAAAAAGAAGATCTGTTCCAAGACATTGTTGGCGATATAATCAAAGAGGGCAACGTGTCTGATGCCCGATTGGTTTTCTACGATACCAAGGTCTACTTTAGGGGTGATTACGATGAGTACCTTACAAGAACAGCTGGACAGGCTAATCCAACGCAAGGGGGAGCAAGACCCACTGGTGCAGATGTTGCGCAACCAAATCCAAGCGGAGAAGTCGGGCAAGACTTCACAAGAGTTGTATCTGACCGGCTCCGTAAAAAAGCAGCCAGCAGCAAATCCACAACAGTAAAACGGGGCGGTGCAGCTCCAACCTCTGGAGCTGAATAATGGCCATTCAACAAAGCCCTCTTGAACAACGACTTGGCCAGATCCTGCCGAGCGCTGCGCCCAGCACCCCAGCCGATCAGATACCGCTTGAGCCAATGCCCGGCGCTGACCAAAGCGCTGATGCTGAGATGCCAATGCCTGCTGAAGCCGGTACACCAAGCATGGAAGAAGGCATCCAAGTTGCTGGCCCAATTGATGCCGCTATCCGCAAACTGATTACCCGGCAGGCCACCAAGGCCGAGCGCAACTTGGTGCCAGAAGCCGCACGCATGCCAGAAGGCCAACTGCCAGAGGCCGCCAAGGCTGGCCGGTTCAAGCTGATCCCAGAGGCTGATCAAGTCTTGACCGATGAAGTTGGCCGTGCTGTCAGTCGCCGTCAAACCTTTGGCATTACTCAGGGCAAGCCCGGCGGCACACCCGATGAGCCCTTCAACCTGTCGCGCTACCAGACCGAAGACGCAGCTGCCATTGTGGGCGGTGTGGCTGATGCGCTCAATATCAGAACCAAGGCCGTCACGTTCCAAGAGATCAAGGACAAGGCAGCAGAGTCTGGCATCAGTGAGGGCTTCTTGTCCCGGCTGATCGGCAGCGATGGCCGCATGATGGCCAATGCCGTCGAGACCTACAAAGCGCTTGAGGTGCTGGAGTCTAGCGCCAACGAACTCGACAAGCTGTTCAAGATGGTCAACAGCGGCACGGCCACCGATGTGGACAAGCTCAAGCTGCGCCAGCAAATCGCCTTCCACGGCCTGATCCAGCGCGGTGTCAAGGGCATCCAGACTGAGACCGCCAGATCGCTGGCTGTGTTCCGCATTCCCCGCGATGGCAATGCTGCCGTGGTGCGCCAAGTGATTGACGAATACGGTGGCGACGCAGCCCTGTCTGACATGGCCAAGTCTTATCTGACGCTGGAGTCGCGTGCGGCTCGCAACTCTATGGTGGAAAAATCAACCATGTCGGGCTTGAAGGATATGTGGTTCACCACCTACATCAACGGCTTGCTGTCTAGCCCTGTGTCGCATGCCAAGAACATAGTGTCTAACACCACCTTTGGCTTGTATCAAATACCAGAGCGCTTGATTGCATCTTTCTACAGCAACACACTGCCGCAAGGAGTTCGCTCATGGAAGTCTTTGCTTCCCGGCAGTGCTGATGACAAGATCGCCTACGACGAAGCGCTGACCATGGTGCAGTCGTTGCGCAATGGGTTGGTTGAAGGCTTTGATCTTGCATCTATTGCGTTCAAGAAGAACCAGCCCAATGACATGATGAGCAAGATTGAGGCGCAGCGCGGTGGCGAACTGCCATCCATTAGCTCTGCTGCTTTTGGAATTGAGCAAGACAAATGGCTTGGCAAGGCCATTGATTACTACGGCACGGCGGTTACCCTGCCGGGCAGAATGCTCATGGCTGAAGATGAGTTCTTCAAGGGTGTGCTGTACCGCATGGAGTTAAACACTCAGATCACCCGCCGCAGCAAATCGGTCTACCGTGATGCGCTGGATTCCGGCATGCCAGAAGCAGATGCAATGGCCAAGGCTGAAGCTGAAGCAATTAGCCTATTCCAAAACCCTCCTCGCGATCTGGATGAGGCAGCTGTTTTGTTTGCGCAAAAGGGAACCTTCACCGCTGAATTGCCGCCAGCCCTAAAGCAGTTGCAAAAGACTTTCAACCACCCTGCCCTAAAGGTAATCGTGCCGTTCTTTAAGACACCGGCCAACATTGGTTTGCAGGTCATTGAGCGAACACCGTTTGCACCGCTGTCGTCACAGTGGCGCGAGGAGATCGCAAAGGGCGGCGTGTACCGCGACATGGCCTTGGCCAAAGTGACCCTTGGATCTGCTGTGCTGGCTACCTATGCGGCCATGGCTGCTGAAGGCAGTATCACCGGGCGCGGCCCAGCGCGTAAGGCTGACAGAGATGCGTTAATCCGCGACGGCTGGCAGCCCTACTCCATCAAGGTTGGCGACAAGTACTACAGCTACAGCGGCATGGAGCCAGTCTCTGCGCTGATGGCCATTGCTGCCGACTATGCTGAGTACGCCCAGCATGAGACTGATGCCAGCAAGATTGAAGAAGTATTCCTTGGTGGCACCTACGGCCTGTACGAGTACATCAAGGAGCAGCCCTACTTGCAAGGCGTGGCTGATGTGGCCAAGCTGATTGGCACCAACCAGCAAGGCGCTGTTGACGGCCAGAAGATCGTGGATGGTCTGGTCAAACAGTTTGGTGGCTTTGTGATTGGTGGCTCACCCTTTGGTGTCTACAGCTCTTTGCTGGCTGGCATTGAGCGCCTATCAGACCCAACCAACAAAGATACCCGCGCCAGCCCAGAGCTGCCCATGGGTGTGCGTGGATTTTTTGAAGCGTACAACAAGTACAAATCACGCATCCCTTACTTCAATGCAGACCTGCCGAATACGCTGAACCTTTGGGGCGATGAGACAAAGTCTGGCACCGGCGCAGCTTACGAGCTAGTGTTGCCAACACGGGTGACACCGCAACAGTTCTCCGAGGTGGATGACCTACTAGTACGCATGGGTTCACCCATTGGTATGCCTGACCGCAAGATTGACGGGGTTGAGATTGATGCATTCCAGTACAACCGGCTGCTGACTATCTACGGCAAAGAATTACCAAGCAAAGATGAGATCTTAAACATCATGCAGACACCCGGCTTTGACCTGATATCGTTAGATGATCAGCAAAAGACTGTGCAGCGTGTGCATTCCAAGTACATGGATGCTGCCAAGAATCAGCTCAAGGCTGAAGACCCAACACTGCAATTCAAAATCGATGAGCTTAAAGAGCTAAAAAAAGCTAATGGCCTCTATTACAAACCAGATTAAAAAAGTACAATTTCCAACAGGAAGGATTGCATTATGGCCACCGTACCAATCAGTAACGTAACTCGCCGAACAGTCTACGCACCCAGCGGCAGTGGTGGCGCTGGCCCGTATGCGTTCACCTTTGAGATCTTGGCCAACACCGACATCGCCGTCTTCAAGGACGACACGCTGCTAACCTTGACCACGCACTACACCGTGACCATCAACGCGAATGGCACCGGCTCGGTGACCATCACAGCAACTGGCTTGGCGCTGGCACCAACCTCACCAACCCAGTACGCCATTGTCGGCAACCGCACCATTGCTCGCACCACTGACTTCACAACGGGTGGCGACTTCTTTGCCAACACGCTGAACGACGAGCTGGATCAGCAGACCATCTTTGCCCAGCAAAACTCTGAAGGTCTACAACGTGCGTTGAGTGCGCCACAAACCGATCCGACCACCATTGACATGATTTTGCCAAGGTCATCTGAGCGAGCTAGTAAAGTACTCTCATTTGATTCCAGTGGAAACCCAACGGCCACTGAGTTTATTGGCACCAACAGGGGCAACTGGGCAACTGCTACTTTGTACTATGTGCGCGACATTGTCAAAGACACATCGACCAGCAACATCTTTCAAGTCACTGTGGAGCACACCTCTGTCGGGGCGCAGCCACTCACAACCAACGCTGAAGCGGCCAAGTACTTCTTGCTTGTTGATGCTGCTGCTGCTGGCGCATCTGCCACTGCTGCGGCGGCCTCGGCCTCGGCTGCTTCAACCAGTGCCAGCAATGCATCCACTTCTGCGACCAACGCTTCAAACTCAGCCACCACTGCCAGCACTCAAGCCAGTAATGCGAGCACCTCGGCCACAAGCGCCAGCGGATCTGCAAGCACAGCCACCACGCAAGCTACTGCTGCTGGCACCAGTGCCACAAGCGCGGCAGCCAGCGCTACATCTGCAACAGCTTCTGCAACTACCGCCACAACACAGGCAACAACAGCCACGACGCAAGCAACCAACGCATCAACCAGTGCGACCAACGCGGCGACAAGCGCAACCACCGCAACGACTCAAGCAACAACGGCTACAACTGCTGCTACAACTGCAACAACACAGGCAACTGCGGCTAGTACGTCGGCTACCAACGCGGCCACCTCGGCCAGCAACGCATCAACCAGTGAAACAGCTGCCGCCGCATCTGCTACCGCCGCTGCTGCCAGCTTTGATGCGTTTGATGACATCTACTTGGGTGCCAAGGCAAGCGACCCCACTGTTGACAATGATGGCAACGCGCTGACTACTGGCGACCAATACTTCAACACTGTCTCCAATGAGTTGCGTGTGTGGAACGGCAGCACATGGCAGGCAGCATCCACCATTGGTGGCACTGTGACCAGTTTAAATGTGACAGGAGTTGCCAGCTTTGCAGATGGGTCTGCTGCCGCGCCATCTATCACCAACGATGGCGACACCAACACAGGTATCTTCTTCCCTGCCGCTGACACCATTGCCTTTACTGAGGGTGGTGCGGAGGCTATGAGAATTGATAGTGGTGGCAACCTTGGACTTGGTGTTACGCCTAGTGCTTGGGCAAGCACATTTAAGGTATTGCAATTGCCTAATGGTGGAAGTTTTAGTACAGGTGCTACATCTGTACAAACAAGCATGAATGCTTATTTTAATGCTGGTTGGAAATATATTGCGGCAAGTACAGCGGCAAACTATTTTCAGCAAGGAAATACGCACGTTTGGAGAATTTCTGCTGATGCAACACCTGTCGTTGATGGTGCTATCACATGGACAAGTGCAATGACGCTGGATGCGTCTGGCAACTTGCTGGTGGGCGTAACAAGTGCCAATGCAAACGGCGGTGTTCTACAACTTAAATCTGGCATAACTTTCCCTGCAACACAAGTTGCCGCTACTGACGCAAACACGCTGGATGATTATGAGGAGGGTACTTGGACTCCAGCGGAAGCAACCATATCACTAGCCTCTGCTGTTGGTCACTATACAAAAGTCGGCAATATGGTTACTGCATGGGCTTATATGGTATGGCCTGTTACTGCTAATACAGCTAATACTGTTATAAATGGACTGCCATTTACGATAGCAAATGCTGAAGATAACCGTTCTTGTTTTGTAACTCAATGCAATGCTGCCTTGTTATTGTCTGGAACTGGTTCTATTATGGGAATACCAGCCTCTACACAAAGTCAACTGTTTAAGGCTGACGCAAACAGAGCAACAAACGCAAACATGACTACCGCCGAACTACGAGCAACTTGGGTTTATTATGTTTAATTTAAATTGTTAAAAGGAAATCAAAATGTCACTCACCAAAACCACAACTGTTGACCAAATCACAGTAACCGAAAACGGCATCGTCCTCTATCGTGAAGCTACACGCATCATGGAAGATGGCACACAACTGAGCCAAACCTATCACCGTTCAAGCCTGATACCAGCACAAGACCTTACAGGCGTTCCTGCTAATGTTGTTGCAATCTGTAACGTGGCATGGACTGCTGAAGTCATTGCCGCCTATCAAGCGCAAGTGGCTGCATCACAACTTCAAGAAGCATAAGCCATGACAACCACTTGGACAATCGCACAACTTGACCGCCAAACCTCTGATGGCTTGGTAACCACTGCTCACTACAGAGTAGACGCTGTGGACGGTGAATACTCTGCTGGCACTTACGGCACAGTAGGTTTTGAGCGTGGCACATCTTTCACCGCTTATGCCTCATTGACCGAGGCTCAAGTCATTGCTTGGGTCAAAGACAAGTTAGAAGTAACTGAGATTGAGGCAAGTCTGCAAACACAGATTGACGCACAGAAAACACCAACATCAGCCACAGGAGTGCCTTGGTGACCCCAGTTGAAGCCCGACTAGATACGCACGAACAAGTGTGCGAGTTTCGCTATGACTCAATCAACGCTCGGCTCAAGCGCATTGAGCAGATCCTGATCGGCAGCTGCGCGGCCATCATTGCAATGCTGTTGACGCTGGTCTTAAAGCTGTGATGCATCATGCCGCTCACCATTGCACTGGCCGCTGTAGCCTTGGTGAAAAACATCCGAGAAGGGTGCGAGCTTTACAAGCAGGCGAAGGAATCTTATCTAGAGATAAAGGAAACCTATGACGAGGTTGCTGGAATTGCTCAAGAGGTTCACGGGTTCCTTGGTCCAATCATTGCATTTTTCAAGGGAAAAAGTAAGCCTGCAAAGCCACCTCCTGTGGCTGCACGTTCAAAGAATAACTCTAAGTATGTTGCTGTTGATGAGACAAAAATCAAAGCAGATATTGTCAAACATATCAGCGAGTTTTTCACGCTTCAAGAAAAGCTAGCGGCCAAGATCAGACTTGAAGAGGAGCAGAGCAAGACAGTCTACGACCCAGATCAGAACCACAACATCGCGGCCATGAACAGAGTGCTTGCCTTGCAGCAGATGTCTGAGCTTGAGGTTGAGATCAGAGAGATCATGGTGTACCAGACCCCGGGCATGGGTGCCTTGTACAGCGAGGTTTTCAAGATGAGAGAAGTAATTGCAGAGGAACAGGAAAAAGCAAGACTGAAACAAGAGGCAACAAAAAGGCAAGAGGCATGGCAACTCAGGCAAGAGGAAAGAAACCTGCAAGCAAAGTTGGCAGCAGTAGTAGTGACTACCCTATTCCTCCTCTACCTGTGGCTGTGGCTCCTGCTGATAAATCGGTGGGGGAAGACATAGTGGCTGCGATTCTTCTGTGTGTGTTTATGGCGCTCATGCTGCCCCTTGGTGCCATGCTGTATCTAGACATTCTGGAAGCCAAGCATCAGGTCAATGTGCAATTGGAGAAAGTAGAGAAGCTCAGACGGCAAGTGGAACAGCAACAAAGGAAAGGAAACAAGGATGACTAAGCAGCTAGAAAAGAATTCAACATACGCAGCGTTTGACGCAGACGGCGACGGCGTTGTAACTGACGACGAGTTGGCCAAGAGCGAGCGCATGATGCAGATCGAAAACATGGACAAGCTGGCCGATCAGCAGCGTGTCATGGCTTGGGTCGCAATGGGCTTGCCATTCTTGATCATTGTCTTTTTGTGTGCTCCATACATAACTGACGCACGGGTTCAGATTGTGATGGGCTTGGCCACAACCTTTGCCGCAGCGATGGGCACCATTGTGGTCGCCTTTATGGCAGCCACTGCCTACATCCGAGGCAAGATGAACGATGCTTAAGATGGCTATTGCTGCTGTCATGCTGGCTGCAGCCTTTGCGTCTGGCTTTGCTGTGCAGGGCTGGCGCAAGGATGCGCAGATCGCAGAGATTGAGGCAGCCAACTCGGCTGCTGTGGCTGCTGCCACTGCGCAGGCCATGGAAGAAACCACCCAGATGCAAAGGAAAAAAGATGACGCACTACGACTCGCGGCCAAGCGTGCTCAAGAGAATGCTTCCGCTGCTGCTGCTGCTCGCGCTGAGCGTGACGGGCTGCGCAACCAGATCAACGCCGCCACCACCGCTTTGCCCACAGCTACCTGCTCCTCCGCAAGAGACTACGCCGCCACCGCCACAGCCGTATTCGAGCAATGTGCTGCAGCTCTTGAAGAGCTGGCGACAAAAGCTGATGGACACGCCACTGATTCAAGAACCCTGACCAACTCTTGGCCAACAACTGAAAGGAAACCATGAACCTCACAAAAAACTTTACCCTCAAGGAGCTCACCAAGTCAGAGACTGCGGTGCGCCATGACGTTGACAACCAGCCAAACGAAGAGCAGATTGAATCGCTGCGCTTGCTGTGCGAAAAAATCTTGCAGCCGGTGCGCGACCACTATGGCAAACCAGTGCGGATCAATAGCGCCTTCCGCTGTGCAGAATTGAACCGGCTCACGGGAGGATCTGCAACCAGTGATCATTGCAAGGGCCAAGCAGTTGACTTTGAAATTGATGGCGTGTCGAATGATGAACTGGCACGCTGGGTGCAAGAGAATCTTGAATTCAGCCAATTGATCCTTGAATTTTTTCAGCCCGGAGTACCTGACAGCGGGTGGGTGCATGCCTCTTACAACCCGCAGGCCCTAAAGGCTCAAGTGTTGACGGCCACCAAGGTGGCCGGAAAGACTCAATATCTTCCCGGCTTGGTGGTAGCTTAACCCTGCGATGCACCCAGTGCTTTGATGCGCTGGGTGTAGCTGGCCGTGTGCCGGATCCGCTTGACCATGTCAATGCGTGCGATGGTTTCTTCGTTGACTACACGCAGCTCCTTCAGCGCGGTCATGCGCTCACGGGCTGGCCGCTTGCCAGCTCTCGCTGTCTTGTCGGCCAGATCTTCGTAGGCATCTTGCCACTCATCCAAGCTCTCATGTATTGAGAAGGCTTCCTTCTTGCCGGGCACCATCAAGGCATAACCAAATCGTGCCACGGTATCAGCAGGCTGCAGCTCTTCAGCTTCAACTGTCACCAGCTCTGGCTCAACCGTGTCGGCAAACGCTGCCTCAATGATGACTGGATCGCTGGTGGTCGCGGGTATGGCCACGGGCTCCGGCTTGGCCACCAGATCCAACGGGTTGGCTGGCTTGGCCACAGGCTGGGGCTTGGCTTCATCAGGATAGTCCTGTGCTTCCTCGGCGCTGATCAAGCCCTTGAGCACATCGGGGAAGGCATCGCGCAGCGCAAAGCCGCGAGCTCTCATCTGCATCATGCGCTTGGGGTATGCCGACCATGGTCCTTGCTTGGCCCACAGGCCAGCTCGCTTGGCATCCTCGACACTGAACTTGGCAACAACCGGCTTGCGATTTTTTCGCTTGGCAATGCAGACGGCCACCGGGTTGGGCGTGCCTTCGTTCTCAAAGAACTCTTCAACGTCTTCGCAGACTGCGCTGGCCTGCACCAGCGCCATCATGGCATCGCCGTACACGCTTGGCTTGCCGTTGATTACCGCGATGTTCTGCAGCGCCTGCATGGGTGCCAGCCCCATCTCATAGCCCCACTGCACGCAGACCAGAATATCTTGGGGCTTGCCTTGGTAGGCCTTGGGCACCATGCTGGAGCTGGCCAGCATGTCGCTGAATTGGATGGCCTCGGTGAGGGTTGCTGGCGCAAAGCCCCGGTTAGTGGTGGTTAGTTCCATTTGGATCTCTCTCAGTTAAGTAGGTTTGCATGGTGGTGAAGATCAGGTGTGCCATGGCCTCGACAAAGGCCTCGGCTTGTGGCTCGGTGCAGCCGGTGGCATTAAGCATGGCCACGACAGCTGCGTCGTAGGCTTGCTGGATGTCGGGTCTGCCTTGCAGGTTCAAGACTGCTCCTTGATGGTCAGCGTGGACTGGCGCACAGAGTAGGCTTCCTTGGCCGGTACCAAGCGCTCGGCTGCCGCCTTGTAGTTGCGCATGGGCCAGTTGATTACAAAGCGGCCAGCTCGGCCACGCTCGGCCTGCCCCATCAGCTCCTTGATCTGTTTCTCAGCGTTGTCGATTGAGGCTTCGGCTTCTCTGACCACAGACTTAGCAGCCAGCAGCTCCTCGGCCAAGCGCTCGGCCTGCATGTCAAGGGAAATCTCTTCCTTGGCCACGGCCTGCGGGTACATGCGATCCATCTCTTTGCTTGTCTCAGGCGGGTACCAGTCAATGGCACCGCTGTCTCGGTAGGTCTGCAGCTTGTGCTCAAAGGCCAGCACAGCTTTGATGATCGCTTTTTGTGTCTCGCTATGCGGAGCGAACAGGAACACGCGCAGCTCAATGCCTTGGTAGAGCACGCAGACCGCGCCCCACTTGTGGCCGGTGATCAGCATCTGGCCTTGCAGTTGGATGGGGCCACGCGCAAGGTGGGGCACATCTTCGGGCAGCATCTTGGTGAGCTTGGCTTCCAGCACGCCGGGACCGTTGAGAATGATTGAGTCTTGGCCAACCACATACAGACCCTTGTCGGGGTCGGTGGTGATCTCTTGGCCAAGCCCAAAGCCAATGCCATCCAGCGAGCACGACAGGGCAACAGCGTTGTGTGTGTAGGCTTGTCCGATCTGGGTGTCATAGTCGGTGAGCCCCAAGCGCTTGGCTGATTCGATCAGGATGACCGGCTCCAAGGTATTGCCCCAGCCCATGGCTTCGTTGCCAATGTCCGGGCGCTCTTTGCCGTCAATGGCGTTGATGCTGAACTGCAGCTCATCATTGGGGGTGCTGTACTTGCTGAAGCCCATCAGCCCGGGTAAGCGCGATGCGCTCATTGCTTTGTCGTCGGTCAGTTTGCCTGCCATTTTTTACTCCTGTAATTGATAAACACGCACCACTCTGGCATGCGCTTGGGGGTGATTGGCCTCAACAAGGCCAACCTTGACGAACTGCTTTGTGCGGAAGACCGCGCCTAAAACAGATGGGTGGAGGTGCGCGGGGATCTGGATCCGCTCACGCACATCATTGATACTGACGCGGCCATGCTGGCGGCAGACCTCGGCGGCGACCGCCCGGCACCGTGCCAAGAAGTCGGCATCGCGCTGCTCAAACAGGTCGAGCTGTGCATCTCGGATGATCTGGCCAACCTTCATACGAAGATGATCACAACCAGCCCGATGGCTGAAACCACATACAAGACCATGTCGGCAGCCGCGGCTGCTCTGGTTTCAAGCGGGTGTGCTGGTGGCAGCAGGGCACGCTGCAGGCGCAGCATGTCGGGGTCTGATTCTGGGGTCAGGGGAAGCTCATAGCATGAGCCGATGATCACTTTGCCGGTATCAATTTTTTTAGCCATGGTTTACTCCTTAGATACGTTTGAGAAGGTTGGACACTTGTGAGGCGTTCCAGTTGGTGTTGCCGCGTGGGGTGGCTACGCCGCGTGCTTGCAGGGCTGCTGCGATATCGCGCATGGTATCTGCGCCAGACTTGGTGATGATGTCGCGCACGATGGGGCCAACGCGCTCAGCGTACTTGTCGGCCTTGGCTTGGATCTTGGCCACGCCGATGGCTGAGCCGATCTGGGGTGTGGGGCAGCCAAGGGTGCGGCCCTGTGCCTTGACCTGCGCCAGCGCTGACTTGGTGCGCTCGCTGATCTTGCGTGCTTCCCACTCAGCAAAGACGGCCATCATTTGCAAGAAGGTGCGGTCGGCTTCGGGCATGTCGGCGCAGACGAAGGGCACGCCGGACTCAAGCAGGCCAGAGATGAAGTGCACGTTACGGGCAAGGCGGTCGAGCTTGGCGATGACCAGCATAGACTTGGTGCGCTTGGCGGTGGCCATGGCAGCGGCCAGCTGCTCGCGGTCGTTCTTGCGGCCAGACTCGACCTCGGTGAACTCGGCCACCAGCTCGGCGGTGCCGATGTGCTTGGCCACAGCTGCACGCTGGGCATCAAGGCCGAGGCCGGACTGACCTTGGCGGTCGGTTGAAACGCGGTAGTAGGCGACGAATTTGGACATGATCAAGCCTCCAATGCTGCGTTGATGATGGCCTTCATCTCTAACGATTTGTAGGCGGCCAGAGCGTCATCAAAAGATTTAAAGTAACGGCCACTAGCTTTCCATGCCTTGTGTGAAGCATTGTTGCAGCACACATTGATGAAGCCAAATTTGCTGATGTAGACATGGGCAATAGTTTTGCCACAGCTGGCCTCAAAGTATTTACCGGCCTCTACTGTCTCGCTGCGAATGATAAGAATTTGCATGTTGAACTCCTTTGCGCTTTATCTGCGCGTTGAACATGAACGAACTATAACACGGTTTGTATATCGCTTTGGAAGTACCTAAACCAAGTATTTTCTAAGGAGTTACCCTAATACAACACATTGAGCTGGGCAGGCGGTATCAGGTAGATATACACTCAGCGCCCATGAAACCTAAACTCAAACCTTTCCTCATGCGTTTGCACCCAGCCACGCGGGAGCTGCTTGACAAGGCGGCTCTTGACCAAGGGCGCAGCGTGTCATCTTTGATCGACCAGTGCGTGCGCGAGCAGCTGCAGCCACGCTACGGCGAGCTCCAGCCCCGGCTGCAGCGGTTCCTCTCCGGGGTGCGCCAGCCATGACATTACAAGAAGCACACAAGCTGTTGGACATGGTGAGGGATGGCCAGCTGGTGCCGCCGTACCTGATTGAGCTGGCGCTGGTGGCCACGGGCGACAAGCCTGCGGAGCTTGGCCATGAGTGAAAACATCTTGGCACTGGATCTGGGCACCACCACAGGCTGGGCATGCAGGCCAATGGACGGCAGCATTGTGCATGGCTGGGCCAGCTTCAAGCCCGGCAGGTATGAGGGCGGCGGCATGCGCTACCTGCGCTTCAAGCAGTGGCTCTCCGAGCTCAAGGGCACGGTGGGCGGCGAACTGCAGGCCGTGTACTTTGAAGAGGTGCGCAGGCATGCCAGCACCGACTCAGCCCATGTCTACGGTGGTTTGATGGCCACGCTGACCAGCTGGTGCGAGCACCACAAGATCCCCTACCAAGGCGTGCCGGTGGGCACAATCAAGAAGCATGCGACGGGCAAGGGCAACGCTGGCAAGCAAGACATGGTCGAGGCCATGCAGCTGCGTGGCCACCCAGTCACTGACGACAACGAAGCCGACGCGCTGGCGCTTTTACATTGGGCATTGGAGGTGCAATCATGTTGATGACTGTTATTTGGGCTTTTGGGCTGATGCTGCTGGGTGCTTTTATAGCGCTTGGGGTGCTGTTTGTGATATTGATGTACTCGGAGATTGAATAATGTTGAATGTCAGCTACGTCAAGTTGTTCCGGGATGACGAAGGCATTGTCCGGGACACACAAGAAGCCAACGGTGAGATCCGCAACTTCCAGCACCAGATTGAGCTACTCAAGCACGCGCTTGAACGCGAGATGAACACGGTGGCCGACCTCAGAGAGCTGCTGGACTCAGTCAGGCGCATTGCATTTGAACTTAACGAAGAGATATTGAAAGACATACATGCCCAGACCACAAAGTGATATCACCGGCAAGCAGATACAGATCGCAGTCAGAGTGACAGCAAGCCAGAAGGAAGCCTTCAAAGACATAGGCGGTGCAGTGTGGCTACGCAAGCAGCTCACAGCTGAGCTTGAGCGGCGCTGGCAAGCACAGAAGCCAAGCATTGGCCAAAAGATTATCAGCCGTGTCTTTCGCAGATGAGCTGGCCTGCCCACAATGCGGCAGGGTTCACCCAGATGCCAAGCTCATCACGCTGCCTGACGGCACCAGCGTGGGCAGCTACAGCGAAGCCTACCGCGCCTACACCGAGGCCAAGTGGGTGCTTGATAAGCTGCCTGTCACTGTCAACCGCAGGCGCAAGTCAACACCGCAGATCAGCAGGCGGGACTACATCTTGGCTGTACAGGACAGGCGTGGCCAAGAGTCAGCCAATGAGCTGGCCAACAACGTCACCAAGCTATGGAAGGCATCCAAGTGAACGCGATGACTGAACCAGTCCACTTCAACATGCCCAAGCGGCCAAGGATCAAGGAGCAGGCACCCTTGCCAGACCAGCGCAAGATCGCTGTCATCCCGATCCGAGCATGCACAGACAAGCAGCTGACACCCGGCATGATCAGGTCATTCCTGCTGATCTGCAGCTACATGAACAGGTCAGGTATCACTTGGGTTGGCCAAAAGACCATGGCAGACAAGCTCGGCATCAGCCAGCAAGCCATCAGCAAACACCTTGTCAAGCTGACCAAGGCAGGCTACCTTGAAGTACTCAAGAAGCCCATGCCGGGCGCAAGGCACACCACATGGCGTGTCATCTTCGACCCAACCATCAGTGCCGATGACGCAGTCAGCATCACCAGCGCCATCGAAGACACAAGGCCACCCTACATGAAGGAGCAGCAAGCAATGGAAGCAGACAAACCAGATCCAGAGGGCCAACGCAGAGTCGCCCAAGCAATCAGCAAAGTACTCAAGCAACCAATCAAGAGGTATAAAACCATGCCCAAAGCAAACGAAACAGTCACAGTCAGGAACATGAAAGCAGCCATCAATAAGGCTCAATCAAAGGGATCTCAGGCACAACCCCCAGAGGTTGTACAACAAGACAGCAAACAGGCACAACCAGCGCCTGTGGATAACTCTGCCCAGATACAACCTAAAGGGGTTTATGGCACAACCTCTGAGGGTTGTATAAAACAAAGGAACAAGACAACATGTGAAGAAGTTAACTTAAAAGAAGAAGCAGACATGTCTGTTCTGCACAACCAAGATGTTCAGCAACTTGTCAGCGACGGCATGTCTGCACAGCAGATCAGGGACGCGCTCGACACCCTGCTGCCGCTGTACCAAGCCGAGGGCATCAAGCCCAGCAGCCGTGTCCTGATGGCAGGGATCCGGCAGTTGCAGGCAGATGCCCGATGACTGGATGCCCCGCCAAGCCCTTGGCTGGTGCCATGCAGCCACGACAGCATGCTGGTCTAGGCGCAGGTAGCCAGTCTGCATTCCAGATCGCTGTAGGCCTTGTAATGCTGCATGTCCAAATGCCAGACGAGCGTATGGTTTCTGTACAAGCCTGCTGCTGCGAGGGGTGTCTGGCTGCTGGCGGCTGGGAAAGCCGCATGTTTACTGACATCCCGGCAGGCAGGCTGCGTCTGGCCAGCCACAGGAATCGATACCCCTTCCCCCCGCCCCCTCACCGTAGCGTGCGGGGGTCTGTATGAAATTTTCCCCACTTTTTCAACGACAATGATGTAAAGGACTTTTATGACAAACGACAACGAGATTAAGCCCAGTGAGGGCAAGGCGTGGAAGAACGCTGAGAAGACTGAGGCATGGCATGGTGACTACAAGGGCACGTTTGTGATGCCTGATGGGACGAAGCACTTCCTTGATGTCTACGTCAACAAGAAGCCTGACGGCGGGGTTTGGTTCAAGCTCAAGGTGGGTAAGCCTAAGATGAGCAGCGCTGGTGCCGGGTCTGCTGTGCCTGTGTTTGCAGCTGCTCCCCAGCCGAAGCCAAAGGCTTTGGTGCCAGACCTTGATGATGACATTCCCTTCTGATGACTAGGGCAAGGGTTAAGTCAACCGTGATCCCTCCTTTGACCAACTGGGGTGGGGTGAGGTCTGTGCAGCGCAGGTTGGAGCGCTCAAGCACCATCATGGCCAACAAAGAGGCTGTGGCTTATGCATTGCTGAGCATGGCCAACACCAAGCTGACAGACATCATGAGCTGGGATGAGCAGGGCAACGTGACGGTGAAGAGGTCTAGCGATATACCAGAGCACGCGCTGCATGCGATCAAGTCAATCAAGGTCAACAGCAAGAAGGACTCTGATGGCAATGTGTACTCCACGCTGGACATTGAGCTCTACGACAAGGTGGGTGTGCTGCGTCTGCTGGCCAAGGCAAGTGGACTGCTTGACAACCCGGACGACGGCAGCGAGAAGCCGTCTGTGATTGATATCAATGTTGTTGCTCCAAGGGGGGAAGCATGACAGACGATTTAGGAATAGTCAGAATGGCTACGCTTGCTGATATTCCATATGTAATTTCTTTATCCAAAAAAGAAAATCATAGTCTTGGATTTATTCCAAAAATGGCATATGAATCCGCTGTCACTGGAATAAAAACAGGAGATAGGTGGAGCAATGTTTGTAACGACAAATTATTTGTAATTGAATGCAATAAAGATTTGGTCGGTTTTTGCATAGCCAGTTTTGGCATACCAAATGCAATAAGTAAAAAAGGCAAAATTGCACAAATATGCTTGCAAACGGATGCAAGAAAGTTTTTGCGCGGTAGAAAGCTATTGGACGAAGTTGTTAATTACGGCAAAACCCAAGGCACATTTGCATTCAGTGCAGGCTGTGCCAATGATTTGGAATCAAACTTATTTTGGCGATCAATGGGTTGGGTCAATATAGCTTCACGATTTGGCATAAGCCACAAAAACACATGGAAACAAACAAGCAAGCGAGTAATCAACATCTATCGTTACGATCTTTCAGATTTTTTATTGTTACTGGATTGAAATGAACTTGAAGATGAATGCCAGAGGTGAAGCATGAGCCGTACCAAAGAGATGTCCGACAAGACCGTGCCGATGGCTGGCTTGAACCTAGACTTCAGCGAGTCGCCGGTGATCTACGACTTCATCCAGTCCAAGAACTTTGTGCAAGGGATCATGGGGCCGGTGGGGTCGGGCAAGAGCTATGGCTGTGCAGCCAAGATCTTCATCAAGGCTGTGCAACAAAAGCCAAGCCCGATTGACAACGTCAGGTACAGCAGGTGGGCGATTGTCAGGAACAGCTACCCCATGCTCAAGACCACCACCATCAAGACTTGGCTTGACCTGTTCCCAGAAGGCACCTTTGGGCCTATGTTGTGGACACCGCCCATTACCCATCACATCCGCTTGCCTGCCCGTGAGGGCGCAGCTGGCATTGACTGCGAGGTGATATTCCTTGCCCTTGATCAACCCAAAGATGTCAGGAAGCTGCTGTCTTTGGAGCTGACAGGCGCTTGGGTTAATGAGGCGCGTGAGCTGCCCAAGGCTGTCATTGATGGCTTGACCCACCGGGTTGGCCGGTATCCGACAAAGCGCGATGGTGGAGCAACATGGCACGGCATCTGGATGGACACCAACCCCATGGATGATGACCATTGGTGGCACAGGATGGCTGAAAAGGAGAAGATGACTGGTGCCTATGCATGGAAGTTCTTCAAGCAGCCCGGCGGTGTGGTGCCCGTGGACGTTGAGAACCTGCCAGACATGCCAGAGGCCAACGATCACATCTTTGCGTCTGGCAAGTGGTGGAAGGTCAACCCCAAGGCTGAGAACATCCACAACCTGCCGCCCGGCTACTACCAGCAAATGCTGCTTGGCAAGAACTTGGACTGGATCCGCTGCTATGCCGGTGGGGAATACACCTATGTGCAGGAAGGACGGCCTGTTTGGCCAGAGTATGAGGACTCAACCATGTCGGGTGAGACTGAAATTGAGCCTAATGTGCCTATACAGGTCGGGCTTGACTTCGGATTGACCCCAGCGGCCACCATTGGACAGCGTTTGCCCAACGGCAGGTGGCTGATCCACCAAGAAATCGTGACTTTTGACATGGGTCTGGAGCGCTTTGGCCACCAACTGCTGGCTGAACTGAATCAGCGCTACCCCAACCACCAAGTAATGATCTGGGGCGACCCAGCAGGCATGGCCAGAGATGCGATATATGAGGTCACAGCCTTTGATTACCTCAAAACCTTGGGGCTGCGAGCACAACCTACCGCCAGCAACGACTTTAAGGTGCGCCGCGAGGCCTCTGCCGCCCCCATGCAGCGCCTGATCACCGGCAAGCCGGGGCTTATTGTCAACCGCGATTGCAAACTGCTACGCAAAGCGCTTGCAGGTGGATATCACTTCAAGCGTGTGGCGGTTGGCGCTGGCCAAGAGCGCTTTCGGGACGCGCCAAACAAGAACGAGCACTCTCACATTGGCGACTCCTTTGGCTACCTGATGCTGGGCGGCGGTGAGTACAACCGCATGACCCGCACCCACCAGCTCGGTGGCCGACCCATGGGCCAGTCCAGCGCCAGCACCGACTTCGATGTGTTTGCATGAGCTATATATCGCCACGATATACAGTAATTGCCCCTTGTACAAAGTTCAATAGAATCTGTTGGTATGAGTACAGCCATCATTGAAATGCCAAAATCAAATCTGCCTGCACCAGTGGCGCGGCAGAAGATCATGGCCATTCAAAAGGCTTGTCAAGCGCTGCCAGATGGTGAGCGCATGGATGAATCCCCACCCCTCAAGCACTGGCTGGCACCCGGCCTCTATGCGCGTGAGATCCACCTGCCCGCTGGCACCGTGGTGGTCGGCAAGATCCATCGCCATCGCCACTTCAACATCATCAGCCAAGGCAGCATCACCTGCTACACCGAGTTTGGGCTGGAGACACACACAGCGCCAGCGTCATTTATCTCCGAGCCGGGCACCAAGCGAGTGGTGCATACCCATGAGGATGCAATCTGGACAACAATCCACCCCAACCCGACCGATGAGACAGACATCAAGACACTGGAAGACATGTTCACCGCGCTGGAATACGCCGAGCTGGGCATGGAGGTTTATGAACACAAGGAGTTAATTGAATGACATATTTTATCTCTGGTGCCATCATCTTAAGCACCGCATACAACGCAGACCAAGCGCGTAAGTCACGAAAACAGGCTGAATCAGACCAGCGCACTATGCTGGCGCAGCAGTCCTCTGACCAAGCAGCCATGCGACTTGAGCTTGGAAGACAAACCGCTGAGTATGCCAAGCAAGGCGCATCCCTTGAGCAGCAAGCCAACACCGCCCGCGAGCAGTTTGCGACATCGCAGCAAAACTACCAGACCAACAAGCTGGAGATGGAGAGCAAAGCAAAAGAGGTGCAGGCCGCAGCCGACGAAGAGCGCCGCAAGGCAGCAGCTGCCGAAGCATCTGCGCTCAGAGCTCGCACCCGTGGTGGCCGTAGATCCCTGCTCTCAGGTGAGCGCATGGATGCAGAGCTGGGTATTGGTATGGATCTCGGCAGCGCAGGCATGAGGATCCAGTAATGGCCACACTGCCCCAATTCAAACAACGCCAGATCGCCCGGCGCAGCACATCCGACATTGACCGGCTGGCCAAGCAGTACAAAGCCAACATTGATGCGCTGACCGGTGAGTACCAGACAGCATTCACTGGCTACCAAGCCGGTGTGGCTGAGCAGATGAAGCCGTTTGAGACTCAGATGGCCACATACAAAGAGTCGCTGCTGCCAACCTATGAAACACAAAAGTCTGCCTACCAAAAAAAGCTTGATGACTACAACGTATTGCTTGCAGACTTAGAAAAAAACCCAGTGACTGAGGCAACAGGGGTCAAAGTAACCAAGGAGCCAAGGTGGGGTTTGTGGGGTCTGGCTGGATATACAACAAAGCGTGAAAACTTTACCTACTACGTCCCAAAGCCTATACCGACGTTCACCGAAAAAGCGCCCGCGCTGCCAACCGCGCCAACCGCGCCAGACATAGAGAAGTTTGACGAAGGTGAGTTCGGTGCAAAGCGCACAGCAGCCGAGAGCACATTTAAACGAGAGGTGGGCGAGCGCCGCGCCGCAAGGCTTGGTGCCGTTTCCCGCAAGATGAGTAGACCAATGTTAAGAGGAGCTGAATAATGCCCGGACACTATGACGATAAATCAAGCAAGATGAAAGACAAGGTCGCCAAGACCATGCGCGAATACAAGGCTGGCCAGCTGAAAAGCTCAAGTGGCGACAAAGTCACAAGCCAAAAGCAAGCCGTGGCCATTGCCATGTCTAAAGCTGGCAAGGAAAAGAAGTGAAAGAGGTCTGGGACAAGCCTCGGCCCAAAGATCTTGGCAAGCCAAAGGAAATGTCATCAGCCGAGAAGCGCAACGCTATGCGTCGTGCCGCAAAAGCTGGCAGGCCTTACCCCAACTTGGTTGACAACATGGCTGCGGCGCGAGAAAAGAAGTGAGCAAATACAAGGATCCAGAGGGTGGGTTGACCGAAGCCGGTCGGCGCAAGTTTGAGAGCTCTGGTGAAAGCGGCAACCTGCAGCCGGGTGTCAAAGAAAAGAGCCCAGCAGGCCAAGCGCTGCGTCGCAAGGGATCATTCCTGACCCGTTTCTACACCAACCCAAGCGGCCCACTGGTGGATGACAAGGGCAAGCCCACCCGGCTGGCGCTGGCAGCCAATGCGTGGGGAGAGCCGGTGCCGCGCACAGCTGGCGCAGCTGCAAGGCTGGCAGCCAAAGGCCGCAACATGTTGGAGAAGTACGAATTGCAAAAGGATTGATGATGGAATACGAAAAAAATAACCCGTCTGGCGGCATGCGTCTGACACCAGAGCAGATCTTGAAACGGCAAACCGCCGCCCAAGCCAAGAAGGATGAATTCCAGCAACTCTACCAAGATGCCTACGAATTCGCCTTGCCCCAGCGCCAGCTATACGGTGTGTGGGAGGGTGGCGCAGTTGGGTCCAAGAAGATGCAGCGCGTCTTTGACTCG
>Ga0209553_1000186_pt1 | contig 32103 bp, 25 predicted proteins | sample LauGreFBDMM110DN_2_FD_188217 | JGI IMG/M metagenome (GOLD analysis project Ga0209553, IMG submission 188217) | Freshwater lake microbial communities from Lake Michigan, USA - Fa13.BD.MM110.DN (SPAdes) (version 2) | ecosystem: Environmental > Aquatic > Freshwater > Lake | place: Lake Michigan...
TCCAGATGGATTCGTGCGCATGGAGATTGAGCCTGAAATCTCGCGATTGTCTCTGCAAACAACGCAGATCTCGGAGAACTTCGAGAGCCCTGTGGTGACGCGTAGGCGCGCGACGACCACCGTGACTGTGAAAGACGGACAGACGGTGGTGATAGGTGGCCTCATCAGCGATCGCTTCGAACGCATTGATTCCAAGATTCCAATTCTTGGCGACATCCCACTGATCGGAGCGCTCTTCCGACAGTTCAGGGAGAACTCATCGAAGACGGAACTCCTCATCGTGCTGACGCCGCACGTCATTCGATCCGCATCAAGCTCTGGTCGAAACGATGCTGCTGCGTTGTCTGCGGCGGCCCTCGACAAACTTACGCTTCCACCAGCACTTGTGGAGCAGATTCGACAGGGTGAATTGCGTGGAATGTCGACGCGCACATCAAATGACGGTTCGATCGAAGCGCCAGTGGGTGCTGCGAGCGAGCCTGCGGCAGTGGACGCGCCAGTTGCGCCAGCAGTACCGCCACCACCAGCAGCAGGAAGTGGCGCGTCTCGATGAATCGCGTTATGCGTAACGCTTCGTTCAGCGCGCTATGCATGAGCACATTGCTCTGTATGAGTTGTCAGTCAACACGCACAACATCAGATGGCGCACCGATGGGTGCAACGCCTCGCGAGGTCGCGCCACCGCCGGTGACGATGTTGCCGAACGCGATCGCGATTACGTTTGCACCGAAGCCCGTGGACACGGATGGCAACGATCGACCAGACACACTTCAAGTCACGGTGTTTCTCTTTGCGCGGCCCCATCCGGCGCCACACTGGTGTGAAGGAGAGTTTCACTTCGCGATTCATCCTCCAGGCAAAGCGGGAACGCCCACGAATCCAGGCGCACCAGCGATCCGTGAGTGGACGCTTTCGAAGGAACTCGTTGCCGCAGCGAGAACACGCGCGCTCGTTGGACCGTGCTATGAGTTCAATCTCTCACTACTCGATGGCGGGAATGCAGATGTCATGGAGTACACGTCAGTTGACTTGACCGCTTGGTTTCAGCCAACCGCGGGCGGACCACGCGTCTGGTTACGCGGCATTCGCGCCGTGCAATACCCGCAACTCTGACGCCGCCTCAGGCGAAGCGGATTCATTCCGCGAGCCGTACCAAAGCGCGTGATGATTTTGCCGCTCGGGGCAGAAATCATCAGAAGCGCTTAACTACCCGCCGCCTCAGGCGAAGGTGATTCACTCGCCGAGCCGTACAGAAGCGCGTGATGATTTTGCCGCTCGGGGCAGAAATCATCAGAAGCGCTCAACCACGCGCTCTCCACTACGCGCTCAACAGCACAGCCGCTTGTTGGCGGCTGTGCTGTTGTGTAGTTGGGGATCCTAGATTCGAACTAGGACAAACTGAGTCAGAGTCAGTTGTGCTACCGTTACACCAATCCCCAAAGGCATGCGCATCGTAGCCGTTTTGCGCGGCTCTTCAAAGAGGGATGTTCACCGCAGTTTTATGAGGAAATTCGTGCAGTCGCGCGCGCGGCCGTGTGCGTTTCGCTGAACCGTTCGAGCAAACACTCCGCGATTTCCACAGCATCAAGCGCGGCGCCCTTGCGCAGTTGATCGCCCGCAACAAACAGCATCACGCCGCGATTCTCTGGGACGCTTGGATCCATGCGAATGCGTCCGACCAAGACATCGTCGCCGCCGGTTGCATCGAGTGGTTCTGGAAATCGGTTCGCCGCGCGATCATCCACCACACGCACGCCCGGCGCATGACTGAGCAGTTCGCGAACTTCCGCTTCGCTCGTACTTCGCGTGAACTCAAGGTGAATCGATTCAGCATGCGCGCGGAGCACAGGCACTCGAACGCAGGTTGCAGCGACGCGCATCGTGGGCGCGTTCCAAATCTTCCGCGTCTCGTGCAGTAGCTTTCGTTCCTCTTCGTTGAAGCCATCCTCGCCAATCGCGCTGTTGTGACTGAAGAGATTGAAGAGATACGGGCGACCAAAAATCGGCGTCTCGAAGGGCTTGCCCGCGGCAAACGCATGTGCTTGCTGTTCGAGTTCCTGCATTGCAGCTGCGCCCGCGCCACTTGCTGCTTGATAGGTACTCACAATCATGCGCTCAACATTGAGTGCGCGATGCAGAGGAGTGACCGCAACAAGCGCGATGATCGTCGAGCAGTTTGGAACGGCAACGATGCCGCGCTCCTTCATGTCTTTGAGAACGATCGCGTTGACTTGCGGGATGACCAGCGGAACCGCGTCGTCCATGCGGAAGCAGCTCGAGTTGTCCACCACGAACGCGCCCGCTTGCACAAACTTCGGCGCCCACTCACGGCTGATCGGTTTACCTGCGGAGAAGAGTGCGATGTCCACGCCTTGTGCGCAGTTTCCTTCGAGAGCTTCAATCGTGACAGTCCCGCCTTGGAACGGAAGCGTCGTCCCAGCGCTTCGTGCGCTCGCGAAGAGTCGAAGTTTGGAGAGGGGAAACTTGCGCGACTCAAGGATCGACAGCATTTCGCGGCCAACAACACCCGTAGCGCCAACGACTGCAACAGTGGGTAGGGAAGGGAGCGGAATCATGGAGGCTCAAGGGTAGCGGCGAAGTGTTTCGAACGAAGTCGGAGCTATGCTTCCATTCGCCATGAACTCACTCACCCAACCCGCCGCAACTGCGCTTTCCCAGCACGCCTCGGAAACGGTGACGGAAGGCATTCGAATTCTGGTCGAGCCAACCTATCTCGCGTTGAAGTCGAAGCCTGCACTCGGGCATTGGGTATTCGGCTATCGCGTGACGATCACGAATGAGTCCGTAGACGAAGTGCGACTCACTGCGCGGCAGTGGACCATCGTGGATGCAGATGGCGATGTGGACTCGGTGAGTGGCGAAGGCGTCGTCGGGCAGCAACCAGTGCTTCGCAGCGGCGAGAGTTTCGTCTACTCGAGTTTCGCGCAGCTTGAGACTTCATGGGGAACCATGGAGGGCGCATTCGCATTCGAGCGCCTCGATGGTGCAACACTCCGCGCGGCGATTAATCGCTTCTATCTTGTAAGCGCCTAATCCTCGTGAGCGCTTAGTCGATGCGCATTGGTGTTCGTTCAAGCAACTCCGCAAGCGCAACACCGGGATCTGGTTGTCGCATGAGATGCTCGCCAACGAGTGCGATGTTGATGCCATGCTCACGCAATCGGCGTAAATCGTTGGCGGTGCGAATTCCAGATTCGCTCACCAATACGCTTGTATCTTCGATCAATTCCGCGAGTCGAAGGGAGTGCTCGAGTTTCGTCTCCATCGTGCGAAGGTCGCGGTTGTTGATGCCGAGCAGCGAGTAGCTCGCGTGCGGGAACCCAACGATGTTGACGGCGCGCAGAAGATTTTCGACATCGTGCACTTCAAGCAAGACCGTCATGCCTAGTTCGGTCGCAAGAATCTGGAAGTCGATGATGTCACGCTCCGGCAACGCCTCAGCAATGAGGAGCACCGCATCCGCGCCAGCCGCGCGCGCTTCCCAGAGTTGATAGCGGTCAATGATGAAATCTTTCCTCAGCACGGGAAGTTTGATGGCATCGCGAATCTGATGGATGTACTCAAGGCGACCGCCGAAGTCCACTTCATCAGTGAGGCACGAAATCGCGCACGCGCCGTTGGCTGCGTACTGGCGCGCGATACGCACAGGATCAAAGTCCTCGCGTATGACACCAGCACTCGGACTCTTTCGCTTTACTTCCGCGATCACATGTGTTCGCGAAGGATCTCTGCGGTCCACGAGCGCGCCGAAGAAATTGCGAGGGCGACCGAGTTCTCGAATACGCTTCTTGAGTTCGCGCATCGGCACAGCAGCCTTGGCCGCTTTTACTTCGAGCCGCTTTCGCGCAATGATGGTGTCGAGCACAGCACTCATGATGGATCTTCAAGCAGAAAGAACAAGTCTCGCGCGCCGCGCCACACAACGCCTTCGTCGTCTTATATCGGTCAGAGACGACCTCGGCTACCGACCGGTTGTCGCAGAAACGGGCGTTCTGCTCTTTATTTTATTCATCTTCGTCGGCGCGATGAGTTCAGCGATCGCCGGAGCAACGCTGCGCGCGGATTTCGTCGGGCAAGGTTGGGGAGCGAGCCTCCCACTCACGATCGCAGCGCTCATGCAAGTGCTCTACGGCTTCCTCGTGTTTCGTTCGCGCGCGTATTTCGGAGGAAGCGCGCACTCGTGGCTGTTGCAGGCCGGACTGTTCGTGCTTGGCGTCTTCTCGTTGCTCGTGATGTTGCCCGTGTTGGTAGGAGCCGCATCGCTTGTCGAATCGGTTCGCGGTGCGTTCAGAATGATGCCGTCGCCAGTCGTTGCGCATCAAACACTTGAGCGCCTCCGCGATGCGGGATGGGGGCTCGAAGCAACAGTCATATGCATCAACGCCGGCTTGCTCGTTCCCATCGCCGAAGAATTCGGTTGGCGCGGAATGCTCTTGCCGACGCTTCGACGGTATCGATTTAGTCCACTCGCCGCAAACATCGTGACGGCAACGCTGTTCACCGCAGTGCATCTTGCGGTCCTCACTGATGGGGCGATGATGCAAGCGGTGGTGCTGCTGTTCATCCTCTCCCTCGCGCTCGGCTGGCTGCGCTTGCGCACAGGATCGCTCGCAGCGTCGATCGGATTGCACGCCGCTTTCAACCTTTTCAACCTGCTCTCCGTCCTCACATCTACCGCATAGACACGCCGCACGCGCAGCGTTTCGCCTATCTTTCACGCCATGACTGCAGTTCCCGCGCGCGAAGCCCGACCCCGCATTCTGACTGGCGACACGCCGACAGGCAGTTTGCATCTTGGGCATTGGGTTGGAAGCGTGAAGCGCAGAGTCTCGCTGCAGGACTCGCATGACTGCTACTTCATCATCGCGAATGTGCACGCGTACACAACACGGTTGCACAAGAGCGCGGAGATCAAGCGCGACACGATTGAGATCGTTCGCGACTATCTCGCGATGGGCATCGATCCTGCGCGCGCGACGATCTTTGTGCAGAGTGAGATCCCTGCGATCGCAGAATTGACGTTCCTCTTCGCGATGCTCATTCCATTCAATCGCGTGATGCGCAATCCAACGCTGAAGACGGAAATCGAATTGAAGGGGCTCGGCGACACGTACTCGTTCGGCTTCCCGCTTTACGCAGTTGGTCAAACAGCCGACATCCTCGCGTTTCGACCCACAGGTGTTCCTGTCGGCGAAGATCAAGTGCCACACCTTGAGATGACGCGCGAAGTTGCGCGACGATTCAATCAGATCTTCTGCAACATCGACGAGCATGCGGAGGATCACGAGCATGTCGCGCTTGGCGGCGTGTTCCCAGTGCCGCATGCGGATGTCGGCGAGGTCGGGCGTTTACTCGGCGTCGATGGCACGAACAAGATGTCGAAGTCGCTGAACAATGCGATCTTCATCAGTGATCCGCCGAAGGAAGTCGAGAAGAAAGTTAAGAAGCTCTTCACCGGTCGCGCAAGCGCCACCGAACCTGGCGACACGAAGAACGCGCTGTTTCAGTACGTGCGGACATTCATTCAAGACAAAGCGCGCGTCGCGGAACTCGAAGACAAGTACACGCGCGGCGACAACATCGGCGACGGTCACATCAAACTCGAAGTCGCTGAAGCGATCAACGCATTGCTCGCGCCGATGCAAGAGCGGCGCGCTGCATACGAAGGCCGCGACGATCTCGTGCTCGAAATTCTTCGAGAGGGCACCGCGCGCGCAAATCGCACCGCTGAGGCCACGCTGGCCCTCGCGAAAGAGCGGATGAATCTGATCTCGTGGCCTCGGTCGTGTTTGAGCGTTCGCGACTGACCGCGCGTTGTCTCAAGCTCGCCACCGTCGATGCAAGCGCGCGGTTTCGCTCACTCCGGTACGGCGCACCCGAGTAAATCGGGCAGCGCCTGAGCCACCTCCCGCTCAAACTAAAACGCGAATATTGCGTCGAGGACCTTTGCGACGATGCCTTTTTCGCCGGTGTCGCGGAGCATGCCGGCGTTGACCTTCTTGATGCTTGCATCGGCGACGCGATGGGAGGGCACCTGATTGTTCGTGTCGACGTCTTCGGGTCGGCAGACGCCGGTGAACATGATCGTTTGCTCTTCTTCGTCTTGCACGACGGTGCGATGCGCTTCGAGCACGAGGAGTCCGTTGGGTTTGATCTCCACGATTTCGGCGGTTACGCGTGCGGTGAAGTCATCGGTGCGTTGATAGTCAGCCTTGCCTTCGAAGTCTTTCTCGGTCTCGAGGGTGAATGCTGGGAGATCACCGGGCGAGATGATGTCGCTCGTGAGCCAGTCTTGAATGCCCGCATCAAGTTCGTAGGCCTTCTTCGCTTTCGATGTCTGCTTGCTCTTGCCGCGGCTTGACTCGCTGATAACGATCGTCACGAGATCATGAATCGCGAAGAGTTTGGGTTCGGGATCAGAGACGGCGAACAAACAACCGTAGTCATTGCGCGTGCCGTCTTCCGCGAACGCGGGCTGGGATGTGATCATCTGCGCCATCAAACTCTGCGTTGCTTGCGGCGGCGGTGCTTCATCTTTTCGAAGCACGCGTCCGCTGTATTCCTTGGGAGAAGCAGTCGGCGTGACGGCAGCACCAACGGGCGGCACTGGCTTTGTTGCTGGAGCTTGCGCGATCGTCGTCGCGGTGGGTAGAGCAAGTCCGAGCGCGAGGACAGTGCGTGCAAGAGTAACGGTGGAATTCTTTTGGCAGTGCATCATTGTGCTCCTTGCAGTGCGACGGCAGTTCGCGCGGACTCGGTCGATGGGCCGCGAAGAATCGCAGTTCCTGGTCCAGTGATTTCCGCAATGAATTCAGCGGGCTTTGCGTTGCGTGCGCCGCGCGTGGACTTTCCAGTCGAGCGCAGCGTGATGCGATCTCCCACCGCGCCTTCTTCTGCTGCGATGGCATCGAGTTCGATAGCGATCAGTCCAACTTCGCGTCGCACGATGACCTTGTCATTCTTGTGCACGACGACTTCGTCCTTTACTTGCGTCGAGAGCAGTGCTGTTCCCGCAATGATGCTGTTTCGAGCGATGCGTCCAGCGGCGTCATGCAGTGTGAGCGTGTGCTCGCTTGCTTTGGGCGACAGCCAGCGGAGTTCAGTGCGAAGGTCGCTTGGCGCGATTCGTGCGCCGCGCTCGAGCGGCATCACCACCACGCCGCATGCGGTCTGCAGTTTCGGTTCGATACGCACATGATCTCGCGCGATCACTCGTCCATCGCGTCGGAAGATCAACTCGACATCCACAACCTCGTCTTCAAGCGAATTTCGAGGAAGCACGTCTGCGGACTGTCCATCACGCGGCGCGAATTTCGCAAGGTCTTCTGGCGAGCACTCGAGGCGAAGCGGAAGTCCGCGGGCGCTCAGTCGTGCGACGAAAAGTTGCGCGCACACACCAAGCGGCGTGGAGTCATCGATCACCGTGAGTGGATCGATGATCGCCTTGTTGCTTTCTGGAGCAGTGATTCGAGCCTTTTCCACAGCAACCTTCGGTGCTTGCGCGATGGCGACGACGGTCGCACTCGGTCGCACGATGCACACACGGCCAGAGAGATCGATCTTCGCGAAGTTGGCATGCGCCGCACTGAGTGCATCGCGCACAGCATCGAGACGGAGTTCGAACGGGCTCGTCGAGGCATCCGCAACTTTGACTTCCGACAACGCGCGCGCGTCGACTCCATCGAGCGTTGCGATGTCGGCGAGTTTCACCACGGTTGCACCTTGCGGCAGCCGAATCGCACTCTTGAGCACGATCGTGTCTGCCGCAAGCGGTGCACTGAGCGCGCTGAGTGCGATACTGAGCGTGGCCATAAGAGAGAGCGATGTGAGCGTGAAGTGCATATGCGGTTCTTCCACGAATCAGGATCAGTACGCGCGGAGCTGAGCGATCTGACGGAGTGTTTCGCTGGTGCTCTCGATGACCTGCGAGTTGAACTCGAACGCGCGCTGCGTCTTGATGAGTCCTACAAGTTGGATGACTGGATCAACATTCGATGCTTCGAGCGTGTTGCCTTGCAACATGCCCATGCCGTTTTCACCAGGCGTGTTCTCGAAGGGCTGACCACTTGCAGCGGTCGGTGCGTAGATATTCGCACCGACGGTTTCGAGACCAGCAGGGTTCACGAAGTTCGCGAGCATGATCTGTCCGAGCACAGTTGGTTCAGTTTCGCCCGGCAACATCGCGGTCACCTGACCATTCGGCTGCACAGTGATGCTGGACGCGTCTTGCGGAACGGTGATCTCCGGCTCGAGCACATAGCCTTGCGAGTTCGACATCACGACTTGACCATTCGCATTGAGTGTGAATGCTCCAGCGCGTGTGTAGCCAATGCCATCACCAACATCTTGCGCAATCACTTGGAAGAATCCTGAACCAGTGATTGCGATGTCGAGAGGTTGACCTGTTGGTTCAGGCGCGCCCTGCGTGAAATTCAGTTGCGTTCCACTCACTTGCACACCGAGTCCAACATAGAGACCTGTTGGTCGCGTGTTACCGTCGCCCTCAGGAATGCCAGGCTGCGCATACTCCTGATAGAAGTAATCCTCGAAATTCACGCGCGAGCTCTTGAAGCCCGAGGTGTTCACGTTGGCGAGGTTGTTGGCGATGACATCTAAGCTTGTCTGCATTGCAGACAGGCCGCTGGCGGAAGCATTGAGGGAAATTGCGCTCATGGTGTGGCTCTAAGGAACTGTGCGTATTAATCAACTCATGATCAACTCATGCGGCCAAAGGTCTGAAAGAGTCGACCGGTCATTTCGTCTTGCGTTCTCATCATTTGCGTGCCGAACTCGAGGGCACGGGTGGTTGCGATCATTGAGGCGAGCGTGCGAACCGGATCTGTTCCGCTTCGTTCAAGCGCGCCTTGTTGAATCTCAGATGCTCCACCGATCATCGAGAGAATTTTTCCGCCTCGTACACGGAAGGCGTTGTGTCCGTCCTTCACCATCGTGTCCGCGCGGGCGGGCTTCACGATTGCGAGTTGCGCGATGGCACTGCCGTCTTGCGAGACGGTGCCGTCGTTGCCGACCAGAAGTTTTTTGGTGGGATCGATTTGAATGCGCGCACCGTCTTGATCAAGCACAGCCTGCCCGCTTGTGGAGAGGACGAGGTGTCCCTTCGTGTTCACTTCAAAGTTGCCGTTGCGGGTCAGGAACTTGTCCGCAGACTTCGAGTCGCGGCTCTCAAGCATGAAAAACCCTTCGCCCTTGATCGCAGCATCGAGATCGCGACCGGTGGGTTCGATCGCGCCTCCCGAGAAATCAGTTTGCGTCGGGAGGAACAGTTTTCCGCCACCGAGGCGCTCTAAGAGTGCATTTGGCTCAATGCCAGCAGAGTTGGAATTCTCAAGGCGCTCGGGCTTGCGATCGACCGCAACGAGGAAGTCTGGCTTGAAGCCGACGGTTTCCACGTTCGCGAGATTGTTCGCGATCACGTCAAGCTTGCGCATCTGCGTGATGACGCCCGCAGTCGAGAGGTGAAATCCATAGTTCATGACGCGCTCCGTTCTTGCAGCACAACTAGTCGAGGGAATGACTGCACAGCGTGTGCCTGCGTGGATGCGGATTCTGCTTCTGGCCGTCGCGCACGGTCGAGAGACGCCGCGATCGAACCGAATCGAACAATTTCTCGGCCCAATGCAAGGATGGAAGGAAGCGGGAGCCCATTAACGACACCGCCTTCGGCAGGAACTGCCGAGCGGCTTATGAGGTGGTGCGCAATGCTGTCGAGTCGCTGCGTCATGTTCGGCAATCCTTGCCGTGAATCGATCACTCCGGATCGAGCGGGCGATGAGCCCAAGGGTGTCCATGCAATCACGATGCCAAGCGCTGATGAGTCGACGGAATGTCGGACCTTCACGCTGCGTCCACAGCGAAGGAATGTGCCGCAAGAAGAGTGGAGCGACCGATGAACACCAACCCTATGTCGCTTGAAGACAGCACGGATTTTTGCCCTCATCTAGAGCGCGGCGACGCTCGCTGTAGCGCACACCTCAGACTCGGTCATCTCGATGAAGCCTTCTCGAATTGTTGCGGCGACTTCCACGCCTGCCCCGCCTTCGACGCGATCGAAGGCAGCGCGCGCAGCAATCGCAGTGGCTCCTTCCTCCGACTCTCCTTCGCAAGCGATCTCCGCATCGTCGCGGCGGCAGCAGCGGTCGCAGTCGCAGTCAGTGTCGACACGGGCTCCGCGCAAACAAGCGACTGCGACGGAACTACCGGAGAGTTTCAGCACAGCGCTGCGGAGTTTCCTCACGCATCTCAAAGTTGAAGCTGGTCTCGCAAAGTTGACGCTTGAAGCGTATGAGCGTGATCTGCGTGACCTCTTCGTCGATTTGAGCGCACGCGGCGTGACCTCGATTGCAGCCGTGGGACCAGAAGCGCTCTTCGAACATGTGCGATGGCTCACGACGGAGCGCGCGCTTGATCCCAACAGCATCGGACGACATGTCGTCACCGTGCGCGTGTTCTTTCGCTATCTCCACGCGACCCAGAAACTCGCCAACGATCCTGCGCGATTGCTCGAGCGCCCAACCCGGTGGAAGAAATTGCCGCACGTGCTTTCGCCTGGCGACATGCGCAAACTCGTCGAGGCGCCGTTGCCAGAGCACGGTGATCTCTGGCTTCGCGATCGCGCGATTCTCGAAACGATGTACGCAAGTGGATTGCGTGCGTCCGAGGTTGGGTCGCTGCGATTGAATCAATTCAGCGAAGTCGCTGGTGCATTGCATGTAGTGGGCAAAGGGTCGAAGCACCGCATGGTTCCGGTCGGCGAGCACGCGCTGCGTTGGATTTCGCGATGGCTGCAAGAATCGCGCGCGAGTTTCGTGCAAGCGGATGAAGGGCGCGCGGAGTTTCGCCTCTTCGTGAGCGTGCGCGGAAAGCCGCTTGAGCGAGTTGCGGTTTGGCAACTGGTCAAGAAGTACGCGGCAATCGCCGGACTTTCGAGAGTGCATCCACACGTGCTTCGCCATTCGTTCGCAACGGATCTCTTGCGCGGTGGCTGCGACCTTCGCACGGTGCAGGAGTTTCTCGGACATGCCAGCGTTGTCACCACCGAGGTGTACACGCACGTCGATCGGTCAAAATTCAATGAGGTGCTGCGGAAGTTTCACCCGCGGTTTTTAGCGCGCGCGACTCACGCCGCGTCAATTCAAACTTAGTTGCTGGCTTATAGGCGCGCCGCCTCGCTCGCTCTGGTACGGCGCGGCGAGTGAATCGCCGACGCCTAGAACCGCGTTGTTAACCACGAACGATGAGTTAAGGATTGTTCCCCGAAGAGAGCGGCGCCGAATCATCCGATACTCTCCCTCTATGCAATCGCCTGATCCCTGCACACTCGTAATCTTCGGTGCTTCTGGCGATTTGACCTCGCGCAAGTTGATCCCTGCGATGTACGAGCAATTCGCGCGCGGCGCGTTGCCCGAGTCCACCGCGATTCTCGGCGTGAGTCGCACGGTGAAGACCGACCTAGAGTGGCGCGCGGAACTGAAGCCGTGGGTCGCAGCAAATGCAGATGGTTACGTGGAGTCGACATGGGAGGCTTTCGCATCGCGCGTGCATTACTTCGCGGGCGACGCGACGAAAGCGGAGTGCTATCCACCATTGCGCGCGCGGCTCGATGAGATTCAAGCAGCGCGAAAACTCCGCGACAACTTGCTCTTCTTCCTGTCGGTTGCACCATCACTCTACGAACCGATCATTGCGCAGATCGATGCCGCGTCCTTCGTCACAGAAGGAAAGCGCTGGTGCTCGATCAGCTCAGTCGCGAAGTCGTGGCAACGCATCATCGTTGAGAAGCCATTTGGTCACGACATTTCGAGTGCGGAGAGTCTGAATCGTGCGCTCGGCCGTGCGTTCGAAGAAGAATCCACCTACCGCATCGATCACTACCTTGGCAAAGAAGTCGTGCAGGCGCTGCTGGTCTTCCGCTTTGCGAACGCGATCTTTGAACCGATTTGGAACTGCCAGTACATCGATCATGTGCAGATCACCGCTGCTGAAACAGTCAGTGTTGGTCAACGCACTGCGTTCTTCGATCAAACAGGCGCACTGCGCGACATGATTCAGTCGCACCTGTTTCAGATTCTCGCATTCGTTGCGATGGAGCCGCCGTCGAGTTACACCGCGGACAATGTTCGCGCGGAGAAAATCAAAATCGTTGATGCGTTGCAGGTTCCGACTGCAGCCGAGGTGATGAGCCACTGCGCGCTCGGACAGTTCGCGGCCGATGCGAAAGAAGGCGCGTATCACGAACTTGCAGGTGTTGCGAGTGGATCGACAACAGAGACGTTCGCCGCGGTAAAACTGCATTTCGATAACTGGCGCTGGGCAGGCACGCCGTTCTTTCTGCGCACGGGCAAGAAGCTCGCGAAGAAGAAGACGGAGATCGTTGTGCAGTTCAAGCCGCCAGTAGCAAATCTCTTCCGCACGATCATGCCCAACGCGCCCGAAGCGAATCGCATCGTGATTGAGATCGCGCCGGGCGAAGGATTCTCATTGCGTTTCTGCGCCAAAGTTCCGGGTCCTGGCATTCACATTGACGCTGCGGACATGCGTTTGGATTACGCGAGTCAGTTCAAGGCGGATCCGGTCGAAGCCTATGGTCCACTCATACTTGACGCGATGCGCGGTGATCAAACGCTCTTCAAGCACAAGACCGAAGTCGAGCGTGCGTGGAATGCGGTGATGCCATTTCTCGATGCGCGTTCAGCAGAAGCGCGCGCGAACATTCATGCGAACTACGCGTGTGGCTCGTGGGGACCCGAGAGTGCAAACGCGTTACTCGGTGCTGGTCGTCGCTGGAATGACGCGTAGACAATCACCACACGCTGAACGGGTAGGCTGCGCTCCATGACGGAATCCGGCGACGCCCATCTTGATGACAACGAACCCTACGCGGTCGATGAGTCCACAGCGATCGCGCCTTTGCTTCGAGGGAAGGTGCATCTCGCACGCAATCGTTTCGATGTGTACGACGCGCTGATGGCCGACCTCGTCATTCACGCATCGCAATGCGTTCGGCAGTTCGGCGATTTCCATCTCGCGCTCTCGGGTGGCTCCACGCCGATGCCGTTCTATGAACAACTCATGACGGATCCGCGCGCGCGTGGATTTCCGTGGGCGCGCACGCATCTCTGGATGGTGGACGAGCGATGCGTTCCCTTCGATCATGAGAAATCGAACTGGCGGCAGATCGAAGAGATTCTCGTGGAGGCTTCAGACATCCCGAAGGAACAAGTGCATCCGATGCTCGCGTATCTGCCGGATGCCGATGTGCTCTACGAGAAGGAACTCCGTGACGTGCTCGGCTGGAGAGAGAAGGGCCACGATCGACTCGATTTCGTGCTGCTCGGCATGGGCGATGAAGGACACACTGCAAGTCTGTTCCCACATTCCGAAGCGCAGGATGCTGGCGATCGACTCGTTGTCTTCAATCGGGGCGCGACAGTTGTTCCACCAGATCGATTGACGATGACCTACTCATTACTCAACGCGTCGCGATTCATCGCGCCACTCGTGTTGGGCGCGGGCAAGGCGTCGATGCTCGCGCGTATTGCGAAAAACGTCGACGACTTTCACGAGATTCCGATTATGGGCGTCAAGCCACTCGCGGGCGAACTCAAGTGGTTCATCGACTACGCGAGCGCGGGCGGCGCCAACGCGGACTGAGCGAACGCGAGTTCGCAGCCACGCCGCGCGACGGAAGAACTCTCGAGTGCAGCGAGCATCACGCGCAGGATCGGCGCATCAATCGGCGTTTGGTCCGCAGCACGCTTAAATGCGTCGAGCGCTTGTTGTGTTTCTTCGATGAGCGCGTCGTCAATGAATCGACTTCGCGCCGTTGCGTCGCCGCACGAAATCCAGCAACACTCCGATGCACGAGTGATTGCCACGTAGAAGAGTCGGCGTTCACTCTCGAGTGCACTCGATCTTCCATCGGTCTTCGAAGCATCCTTCGTATCGAAACATTCGCTCTGCGCTTCGCTCAAGATGGGCATCCGGCCTTCATCGCACTCGGGGACAAAGACGTGCTTCCATTCAAGTCCCTTCACACGGTGGACTGTCGTCACACGAAGACACTCATGCGTCGGCACGCCTTGTGTTGTGTCCACAGCGCGCACGATCTCGTCGAGCGCGCGCAGCGTGCATGCGCTCTCACGCGCGAACCCTTCGAATACTTCGTACGCGCGCAAGCACGCCGCGACCGACTCTTCACTTCGAAATGCCGCGAGCGCTTCGCGAAATTCAATCTCGCGTCGCAACATGCGAATGACCACCGCAGCGCCGCATGGTTCTTCGGCGAGCCTCGATGCCTTCATCAACACGCTGCCCATGTGCCGAAGCGCGGCTGACGCGGCAGGGAAAATGCCTGCGAGTTTGTGCGCAGCTTCATCGAAGAGCACATCCGCAATGCTGCCGCCAGTCGCGCGAACTCCTTCGATGACTTTCACGATGCCTTGCTTCGTGACTTTGCGAAAGGGGCGATTCACAAGCACGCCGAGCATGCGCGCTGTTGCATCGTCGAGAGGATCGCGAAAGCGCTCCACGAGGGTGAGGTACTGCCGAAGCAGCGCAAGCGAAGGATCCTCCACAAACGCGTTGTGTTGATCGACCGTGAACGGAATCTCCGCAGCGAGCAGTCGCCACTGCATACCGAGCAATTGCGTCCAACTTCGACCGAGCACCACCATGTCGCAAAGTGGAACATGCGTAGCGCGAAGAGACTGGATGTCGTCAATGAGCGCATCCGCTTCCGCGAGATTGACTTCGGGCTCCTCGCTCGTTTCTTCTGGCGCGGTGCGCAGCACGATGCGCGATGGCTTGCGCGGATCATGCGCGAACAAATCTTTCGGCACGCGCTCAGTGGAGACCGCTATTGCGTTCCAGGCGCATTGGGCGATCGCTGCGCCGAATCGAAAGGATCGCGTGAGTGGAAGCGTGAGATGCGGATGTGTGCGAAATTGGCGCGCAAATCCTCCACGAATGAAACCGCTGCGTGCACCGCGCCATTCGTGAATCGTCTGATCGTCGTCACCGATGACCGTCACGCGCGCGCGACTGCTCGCGAGCAGCGTGAGCAGTCGAAACTGCGCGAGATCAACATCTTGGAACTCATCGACGACGATGTGCTCAAAGCGCGCGGCGAATGCACTTTCGCCTCGCGGAGTTTCAAGTAATCGCACAGCATCTGCGGTGAGATCATCGAAGGTGCGAAACCGCTCACTCGCGCGACGCTTTTCGAAGCGCGAATAAACATCCACCAGGAAGTCATCGTCGGAGTGCCCCGCATGACTCGGCAACACGAGCATCGATTTCCATTCGCGAATCGCTTCGAGGCAACTCTCCGCGTCACGCCCGTCGTCCTCTTCAGGCTTCTCGCTGCGATCCGCGAGCGCCTCGCGTGCGCACTCGCCGACTGCGCGAAGGATCGAGATCTGATCAGTGAGTAACGGCGCCTCGTCAATCATCCCTTGGCGTTCTGCTGCGCGAATCAACGCGTAACTGAGTGCGTGCCAGGTCTGCACTTTTGCGGCATCGGTCGATACACGCAGCGCATTCAACTTTCGTTCGAAGTGCAACTGCGCAGCCTTGTTGAACATCACTGCGCGAATCTGCGCGGGCAGCACTCCATGTTCCTTCACGAGGTGCGCGATGCGGTGCGCCATCGTGGTCGTCTTCCCACTGCCCGCAACCGCGAGCACGGTGAGGTGCGCGCTCGGTGGAGCATCGAGGACGGCCTGCTGTTCAGCAGTGAGTTGCAGCGCGGAGGCTGCGAGCGCGCTCGTCACTCGTGGCCTTCATCCTGCGCATCGCACGCAGTCTCGCCACGCTTCATACGCAGGTGGTCTTCCAAGATCGCGCAGGCCGCGAGCGCATCACGCAACGCTTTCTTTTCGCCGTGCGTGCGTCCAGTGCGATTGAGCCTGTGCTCAGCATCGAAACTACTCAAACGCTCATCTTGAAACGCCAACGCGACGCGAGGCAATTTCGGAAGGCGCGCAAGAAGTTCGGTCGCAAACACCCGCACGAGCGCAGCCCGCGGACCTTCGGTGCCGTCCATGTTGTACGGAAGTCCGACAACCACGCAGTTTGGGCCGTATTCATCGATCATCGCGAGTGCGGCGACCACCTGCGCTTCTGGTGTAGATGCCTGCACAACTTCGAGTGGCTGCACGATTCCCACGACATCATCGCCGGATGCGAATCCAGTGCGACGATCGCCAAGGTCGATGCAGAGGTAACGCATGTGCTATCGAACGGAGAGCGGTGCGCGCTCCGCGGCTTCTTTCACTCGTTCACTCATCGCTGCGGGACAGACAAGTGTGGCGTCCTTTGTGTGCACGATGACGAGATCCTCGCAGCCAACAGTAGCGATGACGTGCGTCGGATCATCGCTGAGCACAAGGCAATTTTTCGATGCGACATTTGTCCAATGCGCATTCGATCGATTGCCATCAGCATCGGCTTCGAGCACTTGCGCGTAGCTAGGGTAACTGCCGATGTCGAGCCACTGCAGACTCATCGGAAGCACGCACACACTGAAACTGTGGGTGCCATCACGCTTCGAGGCTGGCTCCATCACCGCGTAGTCAATCGAGATCTTCGGCAGGGTTGGGTAGACGCGCTCAAGTGATTCGTGCTGCGCGGGCGTATCCCAGTCCTTCGCGAGCGCGCTGATTCCCGCATGATTTTCCGGTCTAAACTGCTCGACCGCGCGAAGAAACGCGCGCGCCGAGAAAACAAACATGCCGCTGTTCCATCCGAAAGCGCCGCTCGCGAGATACTGCTCCGCGCGTGCCTTGTCGGGCTTTTCTACAAAGCGCGTCGCTTGAAACGCTGCATCAAATCCAACGATCGCGTCGCCTCGCTCCACGTATCCATACGCAGTCGCGGCGTAGGTTGGCGTGATCGCGAAAGTGACGAAGCGCGTTGGATCCGCTTCCACAACTTTGAATCCCTCCTCGAGCCGTTTGCGAAACGCTTCACTCGGCTCGATGATGTGATCGCTCGTGAGCACCGCGAAGATCGCATTGGGATCTCGCTTCGCAAGTACCGCCGCAGTCAGCGCAACTGCGTTGAGTGTGTCGCGACCCATCGGCTCGCCGAGATAGTTGTCGTTGCAGAGTCCACGCAGCGCATCGGCGATCGGTTGACGAAATCCTTCTGCGCTGCACACAAGACGATGCGATGCAGGAATCAAACCTTCGAGCCGATCCCATGCCATCGCAAGCAGCGACTGCCCGCCAAGAATCGGAAGAAGTTGCTTCGGATGCGCTTTGCGAGAGAGCGGCCACAAGCGCTGACCGCTTCCGCCGGCCATGATCATCGCGTAGCGAGGTGACTGATGCATGAGTGGCAAGATACGGCAGCGTCAGGTTGTTCCGCGAAGGCGGAGCGCTTTGGTGACGAGCAATTGCGCGCTTGCGACTTCTGGGTCGATCGCGAGAATCCGTTCGACGAGATTCTGCGCGGCCGAACGGTGTTCGCCGAGTTGAAGGAGCACGAGTACGGCGTCCTCCGCGAATGGGTGACTTGACGATGCGTGTCCACCGGCAGCGGAGCCAGAAGCGCCGCTTGAGCGGGTGGTCGACAGAAACCCGTCGACCTTGCCCTTCAGTTCAACCACGATGCTCTCGGCGGTTCGCTTGCCGATTTCCGGAAGCGTTGCGAGGAATTTCGGGTCCTGCTGCACGATCGCCTCGGCTACTCGGGAGGGCGAGACTTGCAGCGCGCGAAGAGCCTTCCGATTTCCGATTCCCTTGACCGTGGTGAAGACTTTGAAGAACGCTCGATCGCTGCGGGACTGGAATCCGATCAACTTTGGAACAAAGCTTGACCCTTGTCCCTGTCCTTCAAGGTAATTTATGGTGAAAAAGCCGACATCTGCGCCGATCTGCATCGAAAGCGATGGGATATCGTATCCAGGCACCGCTACTTCATAGACGAACGAGCCGACGGATAGTTCGGCGTTACCGTCTTCAATAGCGAGGAGTGTGCCGGTGAGTTGGCTGATCATTTTTGCTTATTTTCTCTGAAGATCGACTCTATATCGTGCATTTTCGATGTAACTAGAGGACTTCAGCGTGCCGGCGTGCGTAATTCTGAATCATGGCTAAGTTGCGATTCACAACAGCAGGATCCACTGGTTCTATAGGAGTTGGGTTGTCAGGGTAGCCGAGGACGCTCTGCATCTGTTGCCGGATCAAATCACCAACGTCCTTGCCATGCGGCGTGACAGTTGGATCGATGTACGCAATGTAGCGCACCAACGGTCTCGTACGGCGCAGAACCGAAGCAAACGCGCCCACAGGCGGCGACGAAGAGTCGACACCTTCGAGATCGATGGACGCAACCAGAATTGGGCACTTCGCTCGCCGCGCGATGAGCTGAAGCCCACCCACGAACGGCCGAAGTTGCTTGGCAGGGCGCTCGATCGCTCCTTCAGGAAACACTCCAAGCACACCACCGGTCGCGAGATGTTCGATGGCAGTTCGAACGGCAGTCGCATCTCGGGCGTCGTAACAGACGGGAATGATCCGCTCCTGCCTCCAAAACCATCGCAAGCTCGGCACCATCATGTCGGCAGCCATCATCCAACGAATATGCGTGCGCAGAGGAAGCTGCAGGAGCAGCGGATCGATGCCGCTCACATGGTTCGAAACAAGGATCATCCCTCGCGGGTCCATCGTCTTCGGAATAAGCTCAAGCCCCGCGTACCGCGCGCTCTGGAAATAGCGAAGGTAGTACTTCCCAACGAAGCACCAGATGGCGGTCCCCGCCGGCGCCTCGCAAAGACGCCGCAAAAAAGGGCGCACAACGAGCCAAAACGCGCCCACAGCTACGACCCACGCCAGAAGTACAAGAAGAATTGGCCACGCACCCATCGTGCGATGATCATACTGACGAGCAGAATCGACGCCCAAGCCCCCAATCAAGGACAGGCACATGTCTCCGACAGAACTGTGACCTTGGCTTGCCTGTCCACGCTCGCTCCCAATCAAGGACAGGCACATGTCTCCGACAGAACTGTGACCTTGGCTTGCCTGTCCAATGCGCTCTCAATGCGCTCTGTGTCTGGCTTGCCTGTCCAACGCGCTAGACCTGCACGCCAATCGAGGACAGGCACCTTCCGACGTTCGCTCAATTCACTGAACTCCTTCAACTGAAGCACCCGCATAAGGGGTGTCGCCCTTACACTGCGGCCGATTTTGCCCCGAACTTCCCGAGCGCGCGCTGATGCGAGTTCGGGGGGTGCGGGATTCCCCCAGTGCACGCCCAATAGGACTGAGCCACGACCGCATGCCGCGCCGCGACGATATCCACACAATCTTGATTGTCGGTTCCGGTCCCATTGTGATCGGGCAGGGCTGTGAATTTGATTACTCCGGCACGCAGGCGTGTAAGGCGCTTCGGGAGGAGGGCTATCGCGTCGTCCTCATCAATTCGAACCCCGCGACGATCATGACTGATCCTGCGTTCAGCGATCGCACCTACATCGAGCCGATCACGCCAGAGGCCGTCGAGAAGATTATTGAGAAGGAGAAGGCACTCGGGAATCCGATTGATGCGTTGCTTCCAACGCTCGGTGGTCAGACCGCGCTGAATTGCGCGTGTGTACTTTGGGACCGCGGCATCTTGCAGAAGCACGGCGTTGAAATGATTGGCGCCGATCGTCGCGTCATTCAGCGCGCTGAAGATCGCGAAGAGTTTCGCGTCATTGTCGAAGCGCTCGGACTCAAGCAGCCACCTTCGCGCACCGTCACGAATCTTGAAGACGCGCGCGCCTTTCTCGCAGTCATCGGATTGCCCGCGATCATTCGCCCAGCATTTACGCTCGGTGGAACTGGCGGCGGCATTGCGTACAACCGCGATGAATTCGATGACATCATTCGTCGCGGCCTCGCGGCCAGCATGATCGGTCAAGTGCTCATTGATCAATCGGTGCTCGGTTGGAAAGAGTACGAACTCGAAGTTGTGCGTGATTCGAAGGACAATTGCGTCATCGTGTGCGGCATCGAGAACATCGATCCGATGGGCGTGCACACTGGCGACTCGATCACCGTTGCGCCGATCCTCACGCTCAGCGACAAGGAATATCAGCGCATGCGCGACGCAGCGTTCGCGATCATGCGAAAAGTTGGCGTCGACACTGGTGGTTCAAATGTGCAATTCGCGATCAATCCCGCCGACGGCGAGATGGTCGTTGTCGAAATGAATCCGCGCGTGTCGCGCAGCTCGGCGCTGAGTTCGAAAGCCACCGGCTTCCCCATCGCGCGTATCGCCGCGAAGCTCGCAGTTGGCTACACGCTCGATGAGTTGCAGAACGACATCACAGGCAACACTAGCGCGTGCTTCGAGCCAAGCATCGATTACGTCGTCGTGAAGATGCCGCGATGGACATTTGAAAAATTCCCTGAAGCGGACGAGACGCTCACCACGCAGATGAAGTCTGTCGGTGAAGCGATGTCGATTGGTCGCACATTCAAAGAGGCGTTCCAGAAAGCGATTCGCTCGATGGAAGTGAAGCGCTTCGGCTACGGCCTCGATCAAAACGATCGCTGGCTCGCTGCCACGCGCGTTGCAACAGCGGAGCAAGCGACGACTGCAACCACTGCGGATCGCGCCAAGGTTGTCTGGCCAGTGCCAGAAGACATGCTCGTGCGCAAGCTCGCGGTGCCTTCGCAAGGACGACTCTACTACGTTCGTTACGCATTCAAGATGGGTTGGTCGATCGCGCGCGTGCATGAACTGACGCGCATCGATCCGTGGTTCCTCCGCGAACTTTCTGAACTCGTCGCGTTCGAAGACACACTGTGCGCAGTGAAGTCGCTTGAATCACTCTCGCGCGAGACGATGTTTGAAGCGAAGCGCCTCGGTTACAGCGACGCGCAACTTGCGAATCTTTATCTCGGCGAAATCTCCCCAACGACCATTCTCAAAGTGCGTGCGTATCGCAAGCGCCTCGGCATTCAGCCGGTCTACAAACTCGTCGACACGTGCGCAGCGGAGTTTGAAGCAGCGACGCCGTACTACTACTCCACGTACGAAGCACCATTCACGATCAACGGCGAGCTGTGCGTGGACGATGAGATTCGGGTTTCCGCGCGAGAGAAAGTCATCATTCTCGGTGGCGGACCCAATCGCATCGGACAAGGCATCGAGTTCGATTACTGCTGCTGCCAAGCCGCATTCGCCACGCGCGACATGGGCTTCGAGTCGGTGATGATCAATTCGAATCCTGAAACAGTGTCGACCGATTACGACACCAGTGACCTCCTCTTCTTCGAACCACTCACGCTTGAAGATGTGCTCAATGTTGTCGAGCGACTCAACGGCGGCGACAAAAATGTTTCCACGCGCAGCGGTAAAGTTGTCGGCGCGATCGTCCAGTTCGGTGGACAGACGCCGCTCAATCTCGCGCATGGACTTGCAACTGCAGGCGTGCCGCTCGTGGGCACTGGACTTGAATCCATCGACCTCGCAGAAGATCGCGATCGATTCAAAGCGCTGCTCGAGCAGATGGGCTTGAAGCAACCACCGAGTGGAATTGCGCGAAGCCTCGAGCAAGCGGTCGAGTGCGCGACGCGTATTGGATATCCGGTGCTCGTGCGTCCAAGCTATGTGCTCGGTGGTCGCGGCATGGAGATTTGCTCCGATGAAACAGCGCTTCGCACCTACATGACGACCGCCGTCAATGTGAGTGACCTCGCGAATGCACCTGTGCTCATCGATCAATTCTTGAACGACGCAACGGAAGTTGATGTTGATGTCGTTGCAGACTTCGAACCCTTCGAAGCCACGCGCGCGCAAATGATCGCGCACGATGCTGATCGAGCACAGGCCGTTGTGTGCGGCGTGATGGAGCACATCGAAGAAGCGGGCATTCACTCCGGCGATTCGACCGCGATCTATCCGCCCTTCTCACTTCCTGCGCACACGATTGAAGAGATCAAGCACGGCGCGCGACAACTTGCGGAGAAACTTCGCGTGCGTGGTTTGATGAATGTGCAGTTCGCTGTGAAGGATGGCGAAGTGTTCGTGCTCGAAGTGAATCCGCGCGCATCGCGCACCTCGCCGTTCATCGGAAAAGCAAACGGCATCGCGTGGCCCTACATCGCCGCGCAAGTCATGCTCGGACGCTCACTCGCGCAACTTGGCGTGCAAGAACTCAGTAACCCTGGCTTCTACTCCGTCAAAGAGAGCGTATTCCCGTTCAGCAAATTTCCTGGCGTCGATGTTGTGCTCGGTCCAGAGATGCGCTCCACGGGCGAAGTCATGGGCGCAGATCGTTTGCTGCCCATCGCGTTTGCGAAGGCGCAGATGGCAGCGGGCGTGAGTCTGCCAATCGTGGGCAATGTGTTTCTCTCGGTGCGCGAAGGTGATCGCGACGATGCACTCGTCGTCGCGCGCGGGCTCGTCGACATGGGCTTCACCGTGTTCACCTCACGCGGCACGCACGCGTACTTACTCAGTCATGCAGTCGAGACACGACAACTCGCAAAGCTCACCGAAGGCGCGCGTCCCAATGTGCTCGACATGTTGCAGAACGGCGAGATTCAACTCGTCATCAACACGCCGACAAAGAAGGGCGCTGGTACAGACGAAGGTCGCATTCGCGCAACCGCAGTCCGACTTGGCATTCCCATGATCACAACCATGGCTGCTGCGAAAGCAACAGTGCACGCCATCGCCGCGCTCAAAGCCGGCGCGTGGACCGTCACCGCAATGCAAGATTATTTCCCGGCGCTGAAACCAACTCGCACGCTTCGTCCGATGCCCGTCTAAGTTCGACTTGCGTGCATCGCCCGCGCGAGTTTCACCCCGTGCGCAATCCTCTACACTTCGAAATCTATGGACCTGTCCCCGTATCTGCCGCTTCTTGATCCATCGACTGCGCAGGCGCTTGTGGGCGTGCTGCTTGTCGTTGCGATGTTGCACGTCATTCTTGGTGGTTGTGCATATGGCGTCATGCTTGAGCGCAAGTTGAGTTCGTGGATGCAAGACCGCGTTGGACCGAATCGCGTTGGTCCGCGCGGGCTCTTTCAGCCGCTCGCAGATGGTTTGAAGTTCATGATGAAGGAGGACTACAACCCAGCAGGGGTTGATCGTGCGCTCTTCATTCTTGCGCCAGCATTCATTGTCGTTCCCGCGTTCATCGGGTTCGTGATCATGCCGTGGGGCGGCGAAGTTGACATCACCGCGATCGTGCAGTTCTTCGGTCTCGCGCAGCCCAACGCGACATATCCCGTTCGACTCATCGCAGCAGATATCAACGTTGGCGTCGTCTATCTGCTTGCCACTGGCGGCCTCGGTGTGTACGGCGTCGCGCTTGGCGGTTGGGCGTCCAACAGTAAGTGGTCGTTCCTCGGTGGACTCCGCGCTGGTGCGCAGATGATCTCTTACGAAATTCCGATGGGACTCACGCTGCTCTGCGTGGTGCTCGCCGTTGGTTCATTCAATCCCTACGACATCGTTGGCGCGCAACTCGCAGGCCAGTGGAACATCGTGCAGCAACCGCTTGCCGCGATCATCTTCTACACGTGCCTTCTTGCTGAAGCGAATCGCTCGCCGTTTGATCTTGCGGAAGCAGAGAGCGAACTCGTCGGTGGCTATCACACCGAGTATTCCTCGATGAAATTCGCGCTGTACTTCCTCGGCGAGTATTTCCATCTCATTACTGGCTCCGCATTCTTCACGATGCTCTTCCTCGGCGGCTGGTCGTTGAATCCATTCACCGGCTACGACTTGCCCTTCGCAGCAACGCCGCTCGTTGCGTTACTGCAAGTTGCTGTCGTGATGGGCAAGATCACCTTCATGGTGTCCTTCGCGATGGCGATTCGCTGGACTATCCCACGCTTCCGCTTCGATCAACTCATGCGCCTTTCATGGGAAGGGCTCATTCCTGCGTCGCTCATTCTTCTGCTCATGGTCGCATTCGCTGTCTACTTCGATGCGCTCAACTACCTGTGGGCTGGTTCGATTCTCTGCGGCATCCTGATCTATATGTTCAGTTGGATCATGCCCTCGAGCAGCGAATCCAATCGCCGCATCAAGATGATCGGTAGTCGCTTCTCACCGGTGGTGGATGGCGAGGGGACACTCGCTGGACGACCCGCAGTAGCGCTCGACGACCGCGCGATGCCCGATCCACGCCAAGGTCCGATCTCGATCCATTGAACTTACTCTCGTCACTCCTCGGACTGCTCCGCCTCGGGATCGCGACGCGATTCCGAGTGCGCGGTAGATATTGGAAGTGGCGCGAGGAGACAGCGTTTGGATCCGATCGATCCAAGTGGCCAAGCGCGAAGATTCGCCGTCACGCGATGCTCGAATACGCGCGCTGGGCTTGGCGCATGCGCCGCACGCTTTGAGAATCTCTGCACGAAGTTCCAGAACTTCGGCATCGTTTCTCGATTGCGCTCCGCAGCGCGGGTAGATTCTTCGCATGGCGAAAGCGAAGATCGAATTCCTCTGCAACGCATGCGGCGCGAATCATCCAAAGTGGCTCGGGAAGTGCCCCGATTGCGGCGCGTGGGATTCGCTAGAAAAATTCGTAGTGGAAGCAGGGGTTGCGGGAGTTTCGAGCGCGCCGTGGGATCCGAATGCAGTTGGCGTGGGCGCAAGCGCAGCACGCGCAGGGGTAGCTTTGGGCTCGACGCCGATTGAACAAGTCAGCGATGTCGACTTCTCGCGCATCTCAAGCGGCGTTGCGGAACTCGATCGCGTCCTCGGTGGCGGCTTCGTCCCTGGCAGCGCGATTCTGCTCGGCGGTGATCCTGGCATTGGAAAGAGCACGCTCCTGCTTCAGGCTGCTGCAGCACTCGCCCGCAGTGGCAAGCATGTGTTGTATGCGTCGAGCGAGGAAAGCCCGCAGCAGTTGAAGTTGCGCGCCACTCGGCTTGCGGGCGAATTAGGGCTTGCGCCGCTTGGTGGAAGGCTGCACGCGATGTGCGAGTCGAGCGTGACGCGGATTGCGGAAGCGGCTCGACGGCTCTCGCCTGCGCTTGTCGTTGTGGACTCGATTCAACTGGTGTCGCGTCCGGACCTCACGGCAGCACCTGGCTCGATCACGCAACTTCGCCGTTGCTGCTTCGATTTGGTGACTCTCGCAAAAACGACGGGCGCTGTCGTGCTCATCGTTGGACATGTGACGAAAGACGGCGTGATCGCGGGGCCGAAATTGCTCGAGCATCTTGTGGACGTCGTGCTGAGTTTCGAAGGCGATCGGCACACTGCGCTTCGCATCGTTCGCGGCGTGAAAAACAGATTCGGATCGACGCACGAGATCGGCATCTTCGAGATGCAAGCCGAAGGGCTGATCGAAGTGGAGTCCACAACACTCGGCACGGATGCGAGCGGTCCACGCAGACCAGGATGCGCAGTTGCTGCAGCGATGGCGGGTACGCGCGGACTTCTCGCAGAAGTGCAAGCACTCGTTGCGCCTGGATTACTCGGTGCCGCGAAGCGTCGCGCGAGTGGCATTGATACCAATCGACTTGCGATGCTCGTGGCTGTGCTTGAACGACACGCGGGCTTACGGCTTGCTGATCAAGATGTCTTTGTACAAACCGTTGGCGGAATGAAACTCACCGAGCCCGCACTCGACCTCGCTGTTTCTCTCGCGATTTCAGGTGCTTTTCTCGGTCGCGTGCTCGCGCCTTCCACGGTTGTCATCGGTGAGGTTGGTCTCACTGGTGATGTGCGAAGCGTTGCACAACTCGAGCAACGCATCGCCGAAGCTGAACGTCGCGGCGCAGGATGCGTCATCATTCCATCGCGTGCGCAACGACCCGCACATGCGCGTGATGGATGCGAAGTGAAGTGTGTTGCAACGGTGGCTGAGGCACTCTTACTTCTCGAGCCACGCAGCACTGCATCGCACGACACAGGCTCGATAACGACACGCCAACGGTCACCGCGAGAGCGTCAATCAGAGCGCGCGTCGTGAGTTGCGTAGACTTTTTTCGTGCGGCGAGCGAGGAATTTTTCAGGTCGATCGCTTGCCGAAAAGGCCAAGAGACGCGCGCGGGCTGCATCGCTAAACTATTCCATGCACTAGACTTACGGCAGCGACCCAGCGACGGGTCGTTCCTCCTTGACTTCCCCAGCAACCTCCGAGTTGCACCCTTGCGCGGGATCGGTCTATACTCCTGTTTCATCAGATTGGCGGCATGCTGCCGATGGATGAGTTGACCGTTCGGCTCGAGCCTGTAGGTGGCTCGAGCACAAACGAACGGGTGGATGACCTAGGAATCTGTGGCCGAAGCACCACAATTCCGCTAGTACGGAGAGTTCCAAGAATGAGTTTGACTAAGACCATCGGCCTCGTCGCCGCCACCACCTTTGCCTCTTTGGCATTCGGCGCCGTCGAAACAAGCAACGACACACTCGCACAGATCGCTGAACTCCGAGCTGAGCTCGCATCGATCAAAGCGCAGAACGGTGGCGAGCAATGGCTCACCGAGCAGCGCGCAACCCAAATCCGCGGCATCGTCCAAGACGTGCTCGCTGATTCCGAAACCCGCCAAAGCCTTCAGGCTTCCGGCGCGACCTCGGGTTACAACGGCGGTTTCTTCATCGGCAGCGCTGATGGAAACAACTCGCTCAAGATCAACATCCTCGAGCAAATCCGTTTCACGTACAACAACAGCACAAGCACCGGCGACAGCGACACGAGCACCTGGGGCTTCGAGAACAAGCGCACGCGCATGACCTTCTCGGGCAACATTGTTGATTCAAGCTGGACCTACAACGTCAGCACGTACTTCGCGTACGACAATAACGCTGAGTTCGCGGGTGATCTTGCCAACGCGTACGTCAACAAGGATTTCGGCAACGGATTCAGCGTCACCGCTGGTCAGTTCCAAGATCAATCCGGCGCTGAGCAGGGCACTGATGCTGGTAACCTCCAGTTCATCGAGCGCTCGACTGTCAGCTACCTCTTCGGCCTTGGCTACACCCAAGGTATGGCACTGCACTACGCCTCTGATCAGTTCCGCTTGACCACGACATTCAACAATGGCGCGTTCACCGCAAATGACTCATGGGGCGCTGGATCGCCAGACACCGATGCTTCTTTCGGTGGCCGCTTTGAGTACAAGTGCGCAGGCACCTGGGCGCAGTTCGCTGATCAACAGTCATGGCGCGGCGAAGAGTCCGGCTTCCTCCTCGGTGGTGGTATCGCCAACGAGACGAACTCGACTGCTGCCGATGACTCGGTGATGACCTGGACCGTGGACGGAACGTACGAGTTCGGTGGTGGAAACATCGCTGCTGCGTACTTCGCTCGCGACTTTGGCGATGCAACTCCAGACCAGACCGGCTACACCGTCAGCGGCGGTTTCTTTGTCTCTGACGACATGGAACTCGTTGCTCGTTACGAGTGGGCATCGAGCGACGGCGCTCCAAGCGACCAGGACTGGTCAGCGATGACTGCAGGTATGAACTGGTACTTCTCGAAGAACACCGCGAAGTTGAACACTTCCATCGGTTACTCGTTCAACGGAATCTCATCTTTCTTGGATGTCGCAGCCGCAGAGAGCAATTGGCTCGCGGACGAGGAAGATGGTCAGTGGACCATTCAGGCTCAGCTCTCGTTCAGCTTCTAAGTTGAAGGATCGCAAGATCCCCTCAACGCAGAACTGATGCGATAGACAGCATCCACCCGACGACTAGCAATCTGCTATCAAAGTTTGTTTTGGGCTCAGCCGGCCGGACCCGCAAGGTCCGGCCGGTTTGTTTTTGCCACGAGCGCATTTCTACGGGGGATGCTTACGGCTGACCGATATCAGATCCAAGCGTTGGATGCGCTTGCGGATGCGGTTTGCGTTCGTTTCCACCTATTGGAGCAGTGGCAGGATGCCCACCAGAACCTCAATTTCGTCATGTATTGCGCCGCTTTCTTTGAGCGTCGCGGTGTTGTGTTGTGCGCCGATATTTGCATCGCCGCAGTCGCCCTCTTCGCCGCCGTCTGCGCAGGATGTGCAGGCACTGCTCGAGCGCGTGTCGCAACTTGAGCAGTCGAATTCCACGCTGCAGAATCAGGTTGCGGAGTTGAAGTCTGCGCCTGGGGAGCAGTGGCTCACGGAGCAGCGCGCGTCGGAGATTCGTGCGATTGTGGAGGACGTGCTCGCGGATTCTTCCTCGCGCAATACGCTCCAAGATGCAGGACTCACCGCAGGTTGGGACAACGGATTTTTCCTGAAGAGTCCAGACAGTCGCTTCACGCTGAATGTCGGCGGCATGATTCAAGCGCGCTGGATGGGTTCTTACATTTCTGGCAGCGGATCGAATCGATCGGGCATTACCGAAGCGACTGTGTGGGCGCTCGACAATGCGCAAAAGGTGTACGGCTTTGATGTGTCGCAGACGCAGTTGTGGGTGCAAGGAAATCTGTTCGGTCCCGACCTTGAGTACAAGATCAAAGGAAACTTCGCGTCGACCGACGAGTACGGAATCTCCGGCGCACCGTTCCTCAACACGGGGCCGAGCTCGGGCGACTTCATGTTGCTCGATGCGTATGTGCGATGGCACTTGATGGACGAATGGTCGCTGCGCGTCGGGCAGTTCAAGTTGCCGTTCATGCGCGAGACGCTCGTCGAAGATCAGAATCAACTCGTGCTCGAGCGTTCTGCCATCAGCGAGCATCTCGGTGTTGGTCGTTCGCAGGGTATCGAACTCACGTACATGGACGCGGACTTCCGCTGGTCCCTTGCCTTCAGTGATGGCGGCGAAGACAACGTCGCGGGACAGATGCAGTTCTTCGGCTCACAACCGCTCAATTCGCCGTGGGATCAAATTTCCACGGACTACGCGTTTACAAGTCGCGCTGAATGGAAGTTCGCAGGTGGATGGAATCAGTTCACGCATATGACGAGTCCCATCGGCGATGAGTACGCGTTGCTCGGCGGCGTTGGCACGCACTATCAGCAGGGCGATCCCGACACAGGCACCGAATCAAACAGCGGCGACGCCAACACGTGGTTCGCGCTCACTGGCGATGTCAGCGCGATGTACGGCGGCGCGACGCTCTTTGGCTCGTTCACCTATGTCTACGGCAGTTCGCCATCTGCAACCATTATGAACTCCGCGAACTTAGGAACACCCACGCCCTTTGATCTTGGACGCAGCGACAGTTGGGGCACCGTGATCCAAGCGTCCTACTACATCGATCCAAAGTGGGAGCTCTACACACGCTGGGAATACGGCCTGACGAGTGTGGAGGATCCAAGCGCGATCCCTGGTCAGTACCAGAACCAGATTTTGAAGTCGAACCACCTCTCGTTGATCACCACTGGTGCAAACTGGTATCTCGATGGCGAGGATGTGAAAGTCTCCTTCGACTTCGGCATCACCACCACGGCGACCGATGCGAATTGGTACACGCCCAATGCCGCGCTGCGTGCATCGGATCGGCAGGACGAAATGATCTTCCGAACGCAACTGCAGTTGGTGTTCTGAGCCGTAATTGAGCGGTTTTGCAGCGTGGCAAAGAGCTACACTTGGCGATTCGCCATGGCAGTTGTGACCACGCAGCCGGAATTACCCAATCGCACCACTGGGTTGAGCGCATTGCCGCCCATCCATCGGGTTGAAGTGCGCCCGCGTCGTGGACAGGTGGACTCTCGCGGCGCGAGTGTCGCGCGATCGATCGAAGCACTTGGCCTAGAGCGCAAGCCAAAGCGCGTGGATCACGCTCTCGTCTACCTCATTGAAGGTGAACTCACCAACGAGGAATTGCACCGCATCGCGGATGAACTTCTCGCGGATCCAGTCACGCAAGTTGCGGAAGTACACAGCACCTCACGAGCCTCGCGACCGAGTGCAGCGCCTGGAGTGAGCGTTGTCGAAGTGCATCCGCTTGCGGGCGTGACCGATCCCGCTGCGGAGAGTGTGCAAGCGGCGGTCCTCGCGCTCACTGGTCGCACCGTCCGTGTGCGCACTGGTCAGCGCATTGATCTTCATGGCGTGGACAGAGCGCTCGCGAAGAGCGTGGGCGATCGCTTGCTTGCAAATCCTGTCATTCACGCGATTCACACGGAGCCGTACTTTCCTTCGTCGTTTCCGGAAGGGAAGCCTTATGAACTTGTCGTGCGTGAGGTGCGCATGTCGAAGCTCAGCGACAAAGATCTTGAAGTGCTCTCGCGCGAAGGACATCTCTTCCTCTCGCTTGATGAGATGCACGCGGTGCAGGCGGAGTATCGACGACTCGGTCGCGAGCCACGCGAGATTGAACTTGAGACGATCGCGCAGACGTGGAGTGAACACTGCGTCCACAAGACGCTGAAGAGCACCGTTCGATATCGCGAACTGCAGTCCGATCCAGCGTTCGCCGGGCAGTTCTCGCTGATGCGCAACACCGCAGGTCGACCGTTTACCGAAATCGCGAGCGATGGAAGTGTCACGATCAAGAATTTGCTGAAAGGCACCGTTGCCGCAGCAACACACGAGCTCATGAAGGACGGCATCGATTGGTGCTTGTCGGTGTTCGTCGACAACTCTGGCGTGGTTGCTTTCGATGATGAGCACGCAGTCTGCTTCAAGTGTGAGACGCACAATCGACCGAGCGCGATCGAACCTTACGGTGGCGCCGCGACAGGCATCGGTGGTTGCATTCGCGATGTGATGGGTACGGGTCTCGGTGCGAAGCCGATTGCTGCGACCGATGTGTTCTGCGTTGCGTATCCCGATATCACGGAAGTGCCCACGGGATGTTTGCATCCACGCCGCACGCTTACGCAAGTTGTTGCAGGTGTTCGCGATTACGGCAATCGCATGGGCATTCCAACGCTCAATGGCGCCGTGTGGTTTGATGACAACTATGTGGGCAATCCACTCGTCTACTGTGGATGCATCGGACTCATGCCGCGTTGGGCGGTGAAGGGCGTTGTGAAGCGCGGTGATCGCATCGTTGCACTCGGTGGACGCACTGGTCGAGACGGTATTCACGGCGCAACATTCTCAAGCGCGGAACTCACCACTACGCACGCAGACGAATTCAGTCACGCAGTGCAGATTGGTAACGCGATCACAGAGAAGACGACGCTTGACGCAATGCTTGCGATGCGTGATCACAAGGACGGATGTCTTTACAGCGGCACCACTGATTGCGGCGCGGGTGGATTCTCGAGTGCTATCGGCGAGATGGGCAGTGAAATCGGCGCGAGTGTATTTCTCGATCGCGCGCCAACGAAGTACGGCGGCTTGTCGCCCACGGAAATTTGGATCAGCGAAGCACAAGAGCGCATGGTGCTCGCAGTGCCGAGCGAGAATCTTGCGAAGATCGCAGAGATCGCAGCAGATCACGGTGTCGAGTGGTGCGACCTCGGCGAGTTTGGTCGCGAAGACAATCACATTGTGTTGTCATGGCATGGAACGGAAGTGGGGCGACTCTCCACCGAGTTCCTCCATCAGGCGATTCCAATGCCTGTAAAAGAAGCGATTTGGGATGCATCGTGGGCGCAGCAACAGCGCATGAGTCGACGACCTGCGAAGTTCAACGCGGGTGGACGATTCAAGACAGGTGCGTCGAGCGCAGATGCGCTGAAGGTGTTGGAAGAGTTGCTCGCGCATCCGAATCTCGCGAGCAAGGCGTGGATCATTCGCCAGTACGACCACGAAGTGCAAGGCTCGAGCGTGCTCAAGCCACTCGTGGGTGTTGCAGTTGGATCAAGTGGCGGTGGGCCTGGTGATGCTGCGGTGATTCGTCCGAAGGCGTCGTCGACGCGCGCGCTCGCGATTGCGAACGGACTTGCCACTGGCCTCGGTGCAGATCCGTATGTGATGGCGCTCGCGGCAATCGATGAGTGCGTGCGCAATCTTGTGTGTGTTGGTGCTGATCCCACAAAGATCGCGATCCTCGATAATTTCAGTTGGCCGAGTTGCAAGGATCCTCGCAACATGGGCGCACTCGTGCGTGCATGCGTCGGTTGCTACGACGCGGCGAAGGCGTTTCGCACGCCGTTCATCAGCGGCAAGGATTCGCTCAACAATCAGTTCGTCACCGAAGATGGTCGAACGATTCAGATTCCGCCCACGCTGCTCATCTCAGGCTTCGCGCCAGTTGTGGAAGCGTCACGT
>Ga0209553_1000189_pt1 | contig 31837 bp, 32 predicted proteins | sample LauGreFBDMM110DN_2_FD_188217 | JGI IMG/M metagenome (GOLD analysis project Ga0209553, IMG submission 188217) | Freshwater lake microbial communities from Lake Michigan, USA - Fa13.BD.MM110.DN (SPAdes) (version 2) | ecosystem: Environmental > Aquatic > Freshwater > Lake | place: Lake Michigan...
ATTTCTTCCTGGAGTAGTATTTGCAATCTACGGAGGCGTCCTTGCTGATCGTTACGATCAGAAGCGAATCCTATTTTGGTTGAATTTTGCGGGATTTTTGATTGCAACATCAACTGGAGTCTTGGTGGCGACTGGCCATATTAACTTTAAAATTATATTGATCTCAGCCTTTTTACTTGGAATATTCACCGGCATCGACGGTCCAGTCCGTCAGAGCTATTACGTTCGTCTCGTTGGAGATAAGGACTTGCCGAATGCGCTGAGTTGGAATCAGATCAATCTCAATATTGGACGACTTGTTGGTCCTATAACTGCAGGACTACTGATTGAATACTTCGGTACCAGCCCCGGATTTATCATTAACGGTGCCACGTACCTAATCGCAGTTATTTTCCTAACTACAATCAACGCTACTTTATATTTTCCTGCACACGAACTTAAAGAATTTGAAAGTAAGGCCACCTTATTCGATTCACTTCGCTACTTGAAAGCGAATCGAACCGTGATGATCCCGATTGCAGTGGTCTGTTTAATTGCAATGGTTGGGCAGGATATGCAGATGACATCTGCTCTCATGGCACGAAGAGTCTTCGATGTAAGTCCGACTGCCTTTGGGCTTTTAGCTTCAATAATTGCACTTGGAGCAATAGCCGGTTCGCTTGCCGTGGCTCGCACGAGCGTGGAAATCGATATCGCGTTCTTGGGTCGAAAAGCTTTTTATATGGCGCTCACTTGGTTTCTGATTGCCTCTGCACCAAATTATTTTACTTATGCAATCACACTCTTCTTCGCTGGTTTTTTTGCGATGGGGGTAAATATCTCTGGAAATATGTCGATCCGAAGATACGCAGATCCAAGACATTATGGTCGGATCTGGGGCATCTATATCTCAATGTGGCTAGCTGGTCTGGCTCTGGGTGGACTAATTCTCGGATGGATTAGCGATACCTTCTCGATTAGAAGTTCAATTTACTTTGGGGCGATAGCAACTTTAATAATTGCGCTAATAATTCGCATCTACGATAAGCGCTCTTCGCCTAAAGCGGTCAAAGATTCGTTCTCAAATAATTAATTGCTTGCTCTGCAACACCAATCTCGTCTAATTCGGCTTCAAGATTTGAGAGCTCTATCGCAATAGGGCCTTCAAATCTCCGTTGAATTAGGTGATTTACTCGTTTGGCAATATCAATCTTTCCGGTTCCAAAGTTTACGGTTGGCCACCAACCGATCAGAACTCCTGGCACGTTAAAGTCAGCGTGATTTTCAACAGATAATCGAACCCCTAACTAGCGAGTGCGCTGGACCAGAACTTCTAGTTGATCGCCGGTTCGCTCCATCCGGATACCTGGGGCTTCATCGAAGTGCAAAGGTGATGATCTTGCCGCTTCCGCGTTCGATCATCTCTCCTGCTGCCGCTCTGGCTAACTGAAAGTAAGAAGAAAGGTTTATCTGAATCTGTTCTAGCCATACATGATCGCTGGTATCAATTGCCGGTCCTGGCTTTACCCCGCCATGCCCAATGACCAAAACATCTATTCCGTCAAGAGCTGCTCTCGCCTTATCTACAAAGACACCGCACTGCTTCGGATCTGAAAAATCTGCGACCACCAGATGAAGCCTTGTAGTCGGCGAGTTATTTGCGATGAGAAATTCTTTGAGCGCATCAAATGTGCGGCATCTCTTGCTGAAACAAGGACTTCTGTTCCAGCATCAATAAAAACTTTTACTAGAGCGCTGCCGATACCACCTGTGCCACCAGTGATAACTACGCGATTTCCCTTGATCTTAAAAGTACTCATACTTGCGCCCGCAATCGAATATTTTAGTTAAATTATCATTGATTTTAATTAGTTATCTTCCTATTCTTCTTTCATTAGGTCAAGGAAATTTTATGAGAGTAGAGAAATAAATAGATGACAATTTCTTGGGATAGTCGCAGTGGATTAACTGGTAATTGCGTTGTTGTAACTGGCGCAGCCGGTGGAATTGGTGCACCTATTGCCCGCGGATTCGCAGAAGTGGGAGCAAAGGTTCTCTTAGTAGATCGCCCAGGTCCGGCACTCGATCAAGTTCACGCCTCACTTACCGGAGATGGCCATAAGACTTTTGCAGCCGATGTCAGAAAAATTTCAGAACACTACCTGATTTTTGAAGCAGCCGAAGCGCTCGCGCCCTTTGTTGCAATGGTGCACTGCGCTGCAGTCTTGCGTCGTCGGGCAACTGTTGATGAGGTGACCGAAGAAGATTGGGATTTACAAATAGATGTAAATCTAAAGTCAACTTTTTTTTTAAATAGAACTGCCCGCGATGCCTTCCGTGCCAAGCAGAGGAAGGGATCGATCGTTAACTTCTCTTCACAAGGTTGGTGGAGCGGTGGCTTTAATGGATCAGTTGTCTATGCTGCAAGTAAAGGTGGCGTTGTTTCGATGACTAAAGGTTTGGCGCGTTCATTTGCCAAAGATGGAGTCCGAGTTAACTCTCTCTCACCAGGTGGGGTTGATACACCGATGATGTGGAGTGATACCAGCGAAGAGGCCATGGCTAAGTTTGTTGAGATGATTCCGATGGGTCGTCTGGCCAATCCAAATGAAATGGTTGGTGGCGCAATATTTCTCGCCTCTGATGCTTCAAGTTACATGACCGGAACTGTATTAAATATCTCCGGCGGACAGTTAATGTATTAAAAAAAGTAAAAACTACTTAAGTAATTCGAGCGCCTAAAGATTGTGAGACTGATATGACAACCGCCCCAATGGACAGCAAGCTCCTTGATGAATCTCCGGCTGGAGTTTTAGATTCAAATCTGATCGACCAACCCAATGAAGCCCGTGCCGAGATTGGCGTTTCTAGACGAGATATAACTCCCCCATTTGGAATTTACGGACCGGTCTGGGGATTTTCAACTCACGATGGAAGTTCGCGCGGAACCCATAAGCCAATCTTCGCAACCGCTCTTTCAATAACTGCCCAACCCGGAGGCAAACCAACAGTTATCGTCGCACTGGATCTTGGCACAAGTGGTGATTTAACTGGAATGGAAGATGAATGGATTAGAGAAAGCGTCGTCAAAGATTTAGGGATCCCGATTTCAAATCTAATGCTCGCCTCTTCACATACCCACGGCGCTCCTTGGCCATATCGCAGCCGCGTTGATTTCCCAGGCGGTGATCTAATCGAAGGTTATTTAGAGTTAATGAAGAGCGCAATTCTGGAAGCATCTCGCGAAGCGATCGAGACCGCTGAAGATTGCATCATTACCTTTAAAGATGGACGCTGTGACCTGGCAAAGAATCGCAACTTAGCTGACCCAGCAAATCCAACGCGATACCTAACCGGCTACAACCCAAGTAATAAATCGATTACAGATGACACGGTAATGGTGGGAAGAGTTACGCGAGTAAGTGATAACTCAATTAAAGCCACCCTGGTTAATTACGCCTGCCATCCCACAACTCTGGGCGGGGATAATCGACTTGTCTCACCAGATTTCATCGGCGGTATGCGCGATGTAATGGAGGCAAATACCGATGGAGCGATCTGCCTCTTCTTGCAAGGTGCATCGGGAGATCTAGCGCCGGCCTATCAATATGTTGCAGATACATCAGTGGCAGATCGTTATGGACATCAGCTAGGACATGCGGCATATTCCACATTGCTGGGAATGTACCCAGCGGGACATCGCCTGGAATATGTAAAGCCAATTGAATCTGGCGCACCACTTGCTTACTGGGAGCCTCGTCCTTATAAAATTGCAAAAGAGAGCGCAATCGAATTCGAAACTGTGGGACTTCCTTCCAAGGATTGGCCAGGGGTCGAGGAACTAGATAAACAGCTCGCTGCCGAAAGTGATTTTAGAATTAAAGAGCGCTTACTCCGCAAGAAGATAATCGCTAACTTTACGCAAGGTAAAGGTGCGATTCCTACGCAAATCTTTGCTTGGCGCTTGGGAAACCTAGTCTTCGTTGGAATCTCTTGCGAGATTGATGTTGCTTGGCAACAAGAGATTAGAGCAGCATTTCCAGGTTATGGCGTTGTTGCAATAACAGATGTGAACTATTCAGCGATTGGTTACATCGTGCGCGAAGAGTTGTGTGATCACAATCTTTATCAAGCCTGGCAGCCACCTTACGGAAAAGGTTCATTTACTTCTATCGTTGCGCACTGCGTGCGCCTAATGAAGAAATCGCTTAACTAGCCCTGATCTTTATGTGGAGCAGAGTTTCTAATTCCAGGACGTTTCCCATCAATTCGAAATGGCAGGCCAGGAATCTTATTTACTTTAGAAGTCGGATCGGGATAGTCAACGAGAATATCTAGCGCTGCGGCTTGCAGATCACTTAAAAGATCTTCCGGAAGTGCCAGGTGATCTGCTGGCACGCCACTTGCTGCCAAGAGTTCTACCCAATATTTAGAGCTCTTTCCGACAAGAACGCGCCCAATTTCGGCTTCTAACTGGGTATTATTTTTCACCCGATCTACATTCTCCTTAAATTTCTCATCCGCGATTAAATCTTCGCGATTAATTACAGTACACAGGCGCGCAAAGATCACATTGTTTCCAACACCGATCATGATTTCGCCATCGCTAGTTTTAAATAGCCCATAAGGCGCAAATGCAGGATGTCCACTTCCAGAACGGATTGAGGGCGCGTTCGTTACTTGAAAAGCAGATAGGTGGTAACTCATCCAAGAGACTCCAGTTTCATAAAGTGATGTTTCGATAACGCTTCCTGCGCCACTCTTTTCTCGCTTTATGAGCGCTGCCAGGATTCCAAGTGCGAGCCAAGTTCCACTACCTATATCTAGAACAGAGATTCCTGTTCGAACTGGTTCACCACTTCGTTCTCCAGTTACCTGCATAATTCCAGTTCTGGCTTGGACTGTTGCGTCATAGCCCGGAAAATGCCTAGATGGTCCTTCGGAGCCGTAAGAAGAGAGGTTTCCAATAATTAGTCCCGGACGCTTTGTCATCAACTCATCTGGAGTCAGGTGATATTCGGCCAATTTTTCTGGCAGGAAGTTGGTCAGTAAAACATCGGCAGAATCCAGCAAATTATCCAGGAACAAACGTCCTGCTTCAGATTTCAAATCTAGTGTGACCGCTGATTTATTTCGATTTACTACATGGAAATATGCCGAGCGATCACCTTCAACTGGAGACATAGTCCTCGCCGCATCTGCAGCTGGGGTTTCGATCTTTATGACAGTCGCACCGAGATCACCGAGGATCGCCCCACCAAATGGCCCGGCGATATTTGATGTTGCATCAAGAACTGTAATCCCGGCCAGCGGTAAATCCGACAGTCCCTGATCTTTGCTCACTGATTACTCGCTCTCGCATATTGAAATTGCATCTATAAGCGTTGACTTGCGCCTGATACGCCCATACTATAGCAATCGTTTCCAATAGTGTTTATAGCGACTTTTCGGAGGAGGCGCAATGCCAGCAATGCGCGTAAGACAAGCAATTGCAACTGCTCTCGCTGATGAGATGCGCACCGATCCAACGGTGATCGTCTTCGGCGAAGATATTGCAGCAGCTGAAGGACCTTTTAAGACAACTGAAGGTCTCTTAGAAGAGTTTGGGCCTATTCGCGTTCGAGATACACCAATCTCGGAAATGGCATTCACTGGTGCAGCAGTTGGCGCTGCAACTATGGGTATGAAACCTGTTATTGAAATCATGTTTATAGAATTTCTTGGCGTAGCCCTTGATCAACTCGTAACTGAAGGCGCAAAGATGCGTTACTTAAGTAATGGCAAACTCTCTGTACCAATGGTAGTTCGCGCATCCGTCGGTGGTGGACTTGGTTTCGGTGGACAGCATTCACAAACTCTTGAAAATTGGGTCGCTGCTACTCCTGGACTTAAAGTTTTATCACCAAGTGATGCGCAGAGCGCCTACAGTTTGCTGCGTGCTGCGATTCAGGATCCAGATCCGGTGATGTTTCTTGAGCCACGAGTTACTTATGCAGAACGAGGCGAAGTAGATACGAATCTTAAGATGGAGATCGGCAAGGCCAGAGTAGTAAAGCCTGGTAAAGATCTCACCATTGTTGCTCTTGGACAGATGACAAATATCGCGCGCCAGGCCGCTGCGACAAGCAGCACGAATATTGAAGTAATTGATCTCTGCACCATTGTTCCTTGGGATAAGAAAACTGTATTTGAATCTGTAAAGAAGACTGGTCGCTTAGTTGTTGTGGAAGAGCAGCCAGAAAGTGGCGGTTGGGGATCTGAAATTGTTGCAGCGGTTAGCGCTGAGTTCTTTGGTGAACTTAAAGCCGCTCCTATTCGTATTACCTGCCCAAATGTCCCGGTTCCTTATAACGGCGGCTTGGAGGCGCGCTTCCTGCCCAATCCAACTGAAGTTAATTATCAGATCGATCAACTGATGGCCACCGGTAAAGCGCCACAACCTTGGTGGATTCGGGAGGGTTTCTAAGATGAGTAAAGGTTTAGAGCGACGTAAAGCGATTCTTAGCGATCCAATCGCGCAGTTTGAACGCGCAGTTGAGATCCGTGAATTTGAAAATCAGGTCAATGCCCTCTTTGCATCAGGAACAATTAGAGGAACAACCCACCTCTGCCTTGGGCAAGAAGCGTTAGCAATTGGTCTAGCCAGTGTGCTTCGCACCGATGATCCAGTTTCTGCAACTTATCGAAGTCACGGTATCGCTCTCGCACTCGGCTTAACGACAGAGTCAGCAATGGCTGAAATTATGGGCAAGTCAACTGGTTGTTGCGGCGGCCTTGGTGGATCGATGCACTTGTGCGATCTTGAGTTAGGACTGCTGCCAACTTCTGCAATTATCGGTGGTGGTATGCCAATTGCCGCCGGTGCCGCTCTTGCATTCCAGATCCAAGGTAATGATCGCGTTGCAGTTGCGGTCTTCGGTGATGGCGCAACAAATATCGGCGCATTTCACGAGACGTTAAACCTGGCAGCCATTTGGAAACTTCCTGTGGTCTTTATCTGCGATAACAATGTTTATGCAGAATATAGCCGCATCAATCTGACTACTCCGATTGAGGATCTACATATCCGCGCCGAGAGTTATGCAATGCCACATTACGCACTCGATGGCATGGATATCGATGTCGTGCGCGAAGGAATTCAAAGCGCAGTCGATCGGGCCAGATCTGGTGGCGGACCAACTCTTATCGAAGCGAAGACTTATCGCTTCGCGGGCCACTCACGCGCTGATCAAGCACTTTATCGTCCCGAAGGTGAACTCGAATCTTGGAAGTCACGCGATCCACTGCTGCTCTTAGAAGAGCGGGCAAAGAGGATCGGAAAGATGAGAGAGAGCGATGTCGCTGATTTGAAAGCTCGAATAGCAAAAGAGATTGAGGCAACTGTCACCTTATGTCAGGGAGCACCTGAACCTTCAGCGAAAACTATGTTTGAAAATATCTGGAGCAGAAAGGTGAGTCAGTAAATGAGTATCGAGATAACCATGCCGCGAGTTGCTGAAACCGTTGATTCGGTTTACCTGGTCTCTTGGCTTAAAGCTGTTGGAGATATGATCAATAAAGGTGAAGATCTCTTGGAGGTTGAAACTGATAAAGCACAATTGACAGTCCCCTCCCCCGCTTCAGGAAAAATCACCGAATTAAGATTTGCAATTGATGCCGAGATTAAAACAGGCGATGTCATCGTCGTTCTTGAATAACGCTGCGTAATATGGCCAAGATAGAGCGAATTGAGACGATTCCGCTTCGAGTTCCTCTAAAGCATATTTATAAGGGTTCGTATTACAAGATGCGAAATCGTTGCACCATCATCACCAGAATCCATACCTCTGATGGAGTAATCGGCCAAAGTTATAACGCTGATACAGATGAAGAGCAAGATATAATTCTGGCAATCATCCACGATGAGATTGCACCGCTAATTACCGGGATGGATATTCGCCAAGTCGAAAAAATTTGGCACGCAATGATTCCGGTAACTCTTGATCAACTTCGCAATCGCGCGATGCCAATGCAGGCAATTGCGTGTATCGATAGTGCGGTTTGGGATGGTTTTGGCAAGATTGCAGGTCAACCACTCTGGCGCTTGTGGGGCGGGTATCGAGATCGAATTCCGATGATTGGTATCGGTGGTTACTACGGTTCCAGTGAAGCAGATCTAGAGCGAGAGTTAGCATTCTTTAAAGATGAAATCGGCATGGTTGGCATGAAGTTTAAGATCGGTGCCAAACCACCGGAAGAAGATGCAGCACGTCTAAAACTTGCTAAATCTATTGTTGGCGATGACTTTCTCTTTGTTGTCGATGCAAATCAGGGCTACACAGTTGCAGAAGCGCTTAATTTTCTCTCACTCATTGAAGGTGAAGTGAAGTTACGTTGGTTTGAAGAACCTACGAGATGGCACGCTGACTGGCGCGGTCTAAAAGATGTAAGGTTGCGTGGCAATGTAAATGTTGCCGCTGGTCAAAGTGAGATTCATAGAGTCGGCATGCGCGAGATGATGCTAAATGGCGCTATAGATGTCTGTAATTTTGATGCATCTTGGAGCGGTGGCCCTACTGAGTGGAGAAGGGTCGCAGCGATTGCACTTGCCTTCGACGTTCAACTTGGCCATCACGAAGAAGCACAAGTTGCATCGCACTTGCTTGCATCAGTTCCTAACGGAACTTATGTTGAATCATTCTCCCCAACCAGAGATCCGATCTTCTGGGAACTTCTTGATAATCGTCCAAAGTTAGTTAATGGAGATTTCATTCTTCCAACTGAGCCAGGTTTTGGCTGGAAGTTAAATGAAGATTTTATTGCGCAATATCGAGTCGATAAAAATTAATGGCTTCAGTTGCGATCTATGGTGCTGGGCAACTTGGCCAAGCGGTTGCAGCGGGTCTACGCACGCGAGGAAGCCATCGCGTCTCGGGCCCTTTTCGACGAGAAGATCGCGAACTTGCCCTTAACTCTGGCGCAGATGTAGTTCTGATTGCCACAACAACGCTCTTTAAAGATGTCGCCGATTACATTAGAGATGCGGTTAACGCCGGTTCCAATGTGTTGGTCTCTTCTGAAGAATGCGCCTATCCATGGGCAGTTGATAAAGAACTAGCAGATGAGCTAGATAAATTAGCAAAAGCAAAGCGCGTCAGCATTGCTGGTGCTGGTGTAAATCCGGGACTCATCTTTGATGCGCTAGTTGCAACTCTGCTTGGTCCAACACCTTCTGCCTTTAATAGCGATGGATCACCAAAGACAACAATTGCGGTGCGACGTACGGTAAATATTTCTGGTTTTGGTGCGACAGTTCTGCGTCGCATAGGTGTTGGCGCAACAGCTAAAGAGTTTGAAGAAAAGGTCGAACGCGGTGAGATACTGGGCCACGCAGGGTTTCCACAATCCATGAACGTCGTCGCCGATGCACTTGGTTTAGAAATCGAACGAATCGATAAAGAATTGCTACCACTGCTAACTGATCGCGAGATAGATCTGCCGGAGAAATTTATTATCAAACCAGGCTATAGCGCCGGTGTTAATCAGACCTATACCGCAATCGTTAAAGGTAAGCCTTGGTTCTCATCTCACTTCTTTGGCTATGTAGACCTTGCTGGGATAGAGAAGGTTGCCAAAGATGAGATTGAGATCAGTATCGATCAAAAGGTGCATCAAACAATCTCGCTCAACCCAGGAATTGGCGCACAGATGGGATCGCAGAATATGGTCATAAACTCAATTGAACGGATCATTCAAGCGCAACCAGGTTGGGTAACTGTTGCTGAAATTGCACCAGCGCTTGCCCGAAGTGGCGGAAGTTTTTCTAGAAAATAATTAAATTAACCAGATCTAAATTAACCAAGTAAAAGGAGCAGAAGATGTCGGTAAAGATAAGTAAGGTCGAGGCCTTTCCGGTGAAATACCAAGAGCCAAATGATTCAATGGCTTGGCGATATCTCACCTTTGTTCGAATCACCGCATCCGATGGAACTACTGGATGGGGAGAGGCGATCACGCAATTCCCTGGAAGCACTAAAGGAACCGCTGCGATTATCGAAGATTTAGCAGATGTGATTATTGGAAAAGACCCACTTCAAAATCTCGGTATCTGGCGCGATATTCGCAAGCAGACTTGGTGGTATACCTATCGCGGCGGACTCGGTCACTTCGCACTTTCTGCAATTGATATCGCGCTCTGGGATCTGCGTGGAAAAATTACTGGACAATCTCTAATTGAGATGATCGGTAAGCGCGATAGCCAAGAGGTAACTGAGATTCCGGTTCTTGCTTCAACCCACGTCTTCAATGCAAATCTCGATGTTGAGGTAGAGCGCCATGCGCGCTACGTTAAAGAGGGTTATATAGGTTTCAAAATCGGAATGGGCAAGCGCGGTGATGCCCGAGTTGGTTATGAGTTAGAGCGCGATATTAATTTTGTGCGTGATCTTCGCAAAGCAGCTGGACCAGATGCCTGGATCATGATGGATCGTGGCCAATCACTTAATTGGACCTTTGAAGATGCCGTTAAGCGCGTTAGCGCTTGGGAGGAGTATGGACTTAAGTGGATTGAAGAACCTTTTGAGCCATGGGAATACGAACAATTTAAGCGCTTGCGCAACCACACTAAAGTCTTGATCGCAGGCAGCGAGCGCGAATGGGATTATCGCGGTTACACCGAAACTATTAACTCGGGAACTCTAGATGTAATCGGGTGTGATGTCGGGCGCGTAGAAGGAATCACTGGAGCGCTGGCGATTATTAAATTGGTTGAGACTGCTGGGCTCTGGTTTAACAGCCACGCTTGGTCCAGTGCGATCAATACCGCTGCATCTATCGCACTTTCAGCATCTACTCCTCGATGCCTGCTGCAAGAGTTAAAGCCAGATGAGAATCCGATGCAACATGAATTAATTACCGAACCATTCACCCATAAAAATGGAAAGATTGCGGTTCCCTCAAAACCAGGTCTTGGAGTCGAGGTAATTGAGAAGGCCGTCCAAAAGTATGTCTTCTGATAGCGATCTATCTATAGGTAGGGGTCTTGAAGGCAAACGGATAATTGTTACCGGTGCTAGTAGCGGGATTGGAAAAGCGACTGCGCTTCTGCTTGAGCGAGTCGGCGCATCTGTAATCGCTGTTGGCCTAGATCAGGGACGGCTCTCCAAATTAGAGAGTGAGTTCTCTGATGCCTCTCGCCATCTCATACTCTCCGTTGATCTATCTACCGAATCCTGCGCCGATCAAATCATGGCGCCAACAATCACTCGATTTGGTGGGGTGGATGCGGTGATAATGGCTGGTGCAACGTTGACGAGAAAAGATCTCAAAGATGTCACTGTCGCAGATTGGGATTATCAATTGAGTACAAACCTGCGCTCTACTTTCCTATTAGGACGAGCTGTGGCCGAGCATTTAAAAGAGAGTAAGCGCGCCGGTTCAATTCTGACCTTTACCTCCCCCTCTTGGTCAACTGGTTCATTCTTTGGCGCAGATGCTTACTCTGCCTCCAAGGCGGGAATCGTCACTTTCTCAAGAGGGTTAGCAAAACAATTGGGAGCTTTTGGAATCCGCGTCAATACTATTTCTCCGGGACAGATAGATACTCCAATGCAACATCGCGATAATTCTCCGCAAAACGTGCAAGCCATTATTGATGCCTGTCCGCTGAAGAGAATTGGTCAACCAGAAGAGATCGCATCGGTTGCAGTCTTTGTTACCTCGGATCACGGATCATTTATTACCGGAGCAACGCTAAACGTGAGCGGCGGAATTCATATCTATTGATTACTTGCCAGCAAGAAATCGCTGTGGATTCTTTCTTGTCAACGTATCAATCTGATCATCGGTGACTCCAGCACTTCGCAGGATTGGCAAAAACTTTGTGATTAGGAATTTATAACCTTCGCTGCCGTGAATCTTTAGCCGAGATCTTGCTGCAATATCTGTCGAGATCAAGATCTTCTCCAAATATCCTTCACCGATTAAAGTTGCAATCGTCTGCGCGCGCAGTTCATCACGTTGTTTATCTAACTGGCCTACCGCGTCGTAACCTATCCATACGCCACGCTTAAGTAATTTGCGTGAATATTCAATATCGCGGTTTGTATCGCAGTGGCCAATCAAGGTGATATCAAGGTCTGCACCAGCTGCTTCTAAAATATTTAATTGTTCGACTCCCACTTCGGTATATAGCGCGTGGGTTCCGATAGGTCGCTTTGTCTGCGCCTGAACTTTTGCAGCCGCTTCCAAAACTTTGCGCTCATTTGGTTTAACGCCACGATGGTGGGTTCCAAGTTCTCCCATAATGCCGGCTTTGATACTAGTACCTGGAAATCCATCAACAATGTGGTCCAGCATTCGATCAGCGATCTGTGAGACGCTCCAATCATCTAACCATTCTGGGTAATACTGCTGATGATAAAAACCGGTTCCGGCGATGATGTGAACACCTGTTGCTCGTGAAATTTCTGCAAGCCCAGACGGATCTGGATGTAGGCCAAAGATTGTCTGATCAACGATGGTATTTCCACCTGCAGCTTTGTAATCGGCAACCTCAGCACTCATTGTTGCCACCTCAAGGAGTACGCCATCTGAGTTACGTCGAACATCGTAGGTGTCAACGAGCAGATGTTCATGCGGCAAGATAAAACCTAGTTGATCAGCAGGTACTGGGCCGAGTACAGTCTCAACATTTTTCATAAATATCAGCCTAATCCAATTCACCGGGTATTACGAGAACTTTCTTCCGCAATAATTACTGGAACAGCGATGGAATTGCAGTTCCTATCTAATCTGTATCTATTCTGGATTCATTTCAATATACTCAGCCAATGGCCTTTAAATTTAATGAACTTAATTGGCAGCAAATAGATAGCCTCGATAGAGATAAGACAATTTTCCTGTTACCGACTGGTGCCATTGAACAACACGGCCCGCATCTACCGGTTGATACCGATATCTTTAATTCAAACGCCTTGGTAGAAAGCGTTGCTAAGAGTTTTAAGGGGACTGCAATTGCACTGCCACCGATCTGGTGGGGAACTTCTCCGCACCACAAGGGATATCCCGGAACAATCTCGCTTAGATTAGAAACTTTTCACCATCTCTTAACCGATATCTTCTCCTCACTTACCGCCCACGGTTTCTATCGCTTTCTCGTCTTAAATGGCCATGGTGGCAACGCTGGAATTCTCACCGCTTCCACTGCAGATTTAAGTGAAACTCTCGGCGTATCTATCCCGACATATTCATACTGGCAGTCGATAAAGAACGTTCTGGTTGAGATAGGAGATTCAGAAATTGGTGGAATGGGGCATGCCTGCGAGATGGAGACTTCACTTGCTCTCTACCTGCGTCCCGAACTTGTTAATTTAAAGGCAATCGCTCGGGATATGCCTGATATTCGAGTTGCGCTCTCGTGTATTGATTTTCGTCAACCAGGCTTCTTGGGGATTCCCTTAGATTTCCGACGCGATTCCAAATCTGGAGTTATGGGAGATCCAACCCTGGCAACTGCGCAAAAGGGTGAGAAGATATTTGTGGCGGCGCTGGCAGCTGCAATAGATGCGGTGCAATCACTACTTAGCACCGATCGTGAGGTTTTGATTACCGAGAGATTTAATTAATGTTGGCGCTAGCAGTAAAACTTCTCTTTGCCCCCGTATTTGTTATCGGTACCTATTTGATTCAGAGGAGATTTGGCGCCAGGTGGGGCGGAATCTCTATGGCAGTCCCATTTATTCTCGCACCCATATTGATAGCGATATATATCGAACAAGGTAGTGATTTTCTCTATAGCTCTATCGTGGGTTCATATGCCGGACAGATCGCGCTGCTTTTCTTTATTGCAATCTATACCCGAATGGCGCCACGCTTTAATTGGTTAATTTGTATATTTTCAGCAACATCGGTCTTTCTGATTGGTGTGGCAGTTCTAAGTCCACTCATAAATGAACTTTGGGTGGGTATTGCACTCTGGATAATTGTTTGGTCTATCTCAATGAAAAAATTCGTTCCTTACGATAGAACTACCAAACTTCCACCTGCTCCTAAGTGGGATATCTGGCTAAGGGTTGCCTCCGCACTCCTTCTGATCTTCACTATTACTCAATTCGCTGAGAACCTGGGACCACGTCTTTCTGGAGCCTTTGCAACTTATCCTGTGATGACTTCAATTATGACGACCTTTAACCACTATCGCTTTGGTCCAAATTCTTCGATAGCCCTTATGCACGGACTATTGCAATATATTCCAGCTACTTCGCTTTTGGTACTTCCTCTTGCCACACTTTTAATTTAAGTAATTACCTGGAAATAACTATCTTTTCCAGTAGATAACAGGTAAGAAAAAGCATTGACTTAACCTTTTCTCATTTATAGATTAACCATTCATAGGGATTAAATGAAAGTAGGTCTCCCAATGGCCGGTCTAAGAGTTGGCGCAGCTTCAATAATTATCAATCCACCTTTAGGTTTAAGAAAGGGTGGATTTAGACTCTTTGGCGAACCGATTACTTCAGTAGATGATGATATTGAGTTAGGTGTTGCAGTTCTGCAATCAAAAGGGGTGACTATTGCAATAATCGGTTGTGATCTCGGTAGTGCAACTAGAGAAGAGTCACACGAATTTCGGGATACCGTTGCAGAAATCTTAAAAGTAGATCGGGCCCACGTCCTCTTTAATCTCAGCCACAACCACAGCGCTGCTACTCTGAGAGGAAACAATGGCAGCCCTAGCAATGAGGAAGATCTTCCATTAGTAAATGAATATCAAAATGGTCTAGTAGACAAGATTGCACAGTGCACCCGTTCAGCGCTAGCTAATCTAAAAGATGCGCGTATGGCACATGCTTGGGGCGCTGCCAATCTCAATGTTTATCGTAGAGAGTGGAATAACGGACAAGATATCCTCGGCGAAGTTGTTGGACATCCGGTCGACGATAGCGTCGGTGTAATTAGATTTGATGATTTAAATGGAAAAGCGATTGTTACCTTCTTTAGATTCTCCTGCCACCCAGTTGTAAATGGGGCAGTCTCACCAACCTTATCGGCAGACTTTCCGGGACCGGCGCGCAGATTGGTTGAAGAGAAAGTTGGTGGAGTTGGAATTTTCTTGCAAGGTTGCGGCGGTAATGTAAATCCACAAGTTGGTATCGGATACGAAAAAGATTGCAGCGAATCGGTATACAGAGTCGGTACTGCGCTGGGCGCAGAAGTTGTACGCCTAGCGCTAGGCCTAAATACCCATCGCTTCCAAAGTGATCGAACCACCCTTAATAATGTGCCAAATATTCTCTTCAAGCCTTGGAGTACGCGGACCGATCATCCCGAAGTAACTCTTGCTGGCGCTGAAGAGATTGTTAAATTCAGATTTTCACCATTACCAGATGAGAGTTATTTGCGAAGCCAGGAAGCGCATTGGCGAAAAGAAATTGAAGATCGAATCGCACGTGGCGCTCTCTCTTGGGAGATCCGCTTGGCCAAAACTACTTATGCATGGGTTGCAGCGACGCTAGCAAGGCTAAGTGATCCAAATCCAACAGATGATTTCTTGGCACACGCGCTACGTATAGGAGATATTGCCTTGGTAGGACTTGGAGTCGAAGCGTTTTTTCAAACTGGAGAAGAGATCCGTGCTAAATCACCGATGCCAGAGACTTTTGTCCTTGGTTATTCCAATGGAACAATAATGTACCTACCGAGAAAAGAGGATTTTCCACCGGGCGGTTGGAAATATCCGAATACATATGCGCTTCCAGATTTAATGCCGCAGGTTTACTGTCAGCCAGCGCTATGGCATCCTGATTCAGAGCAGGAAGCTGTAGCAGCAGCGCTACGCGCGCTAGGACGAGTCGCGAGCGTTTAGTTGTTGGAAAGCTTTCCAGTAATCTAAATCATGGCAATCTAGCGGTCAATGGTTTTTAATCGCTCAAAGTTGTCAATTAATTGTGAGAGAGAGAAGGTTGTCAGATGGATGGAAATCTTCGACGATCACTGCTCGCTGTTCCAGCAAGTTCTGAAAAGATGGTTGAAAAATCTAAAGGGCTCGCTTGCGATCAAATTCTCTTTGATTTAGAAGATGCCGTCGCACCCAGTGAGAAAGCAAGTGCCCGAGAAAATTTGATTAAGCTCTTTGCATCAAAGCCAACTTTTCGCGCGCGCTATATTTCAATCAGAGTTAACGCCACAAATACCCCTTACTTTAAAGATGATCTAGCCGCGCTAAAGAAAATTGCATCTAATTCGCTCTTCTCAGTGGTAATGCCAAAAGTCGAAAGCGCCAGCGATCTTGATCTGCTCGGATCTTTCTACTTGATTGACGCACAGATCGAGAGCGCAGTCGGTCTTAGCAACGTTGATAAAATTGCGGCGCACCCTCGCCTAATCTCGCTCTCATACGGTCCACTCGACTTTGCGGCAGATCTCGGCGCAGCCCTTGATTCGCTCACCGAAGTCGACCTTGAGGAATTTACGCTCTATCCCCTAATGAAAATTCTTGTTGCCGCTCGCGCAAATGGAAAGCTCGCCTTCGATGGACCAGAAGTAGATATTCGTAACTTAGAGAAATTTAGTACCGGCGCTAAACGGGTTCGCGCCCTCGGCTTTGATGGCAAGTGGGTACTCCACCCGAATCAGATTGAACTCTGCAATGAGATATTTACGCCAAGTGATAGCGAATACCAACGTGCCAGCGATCTAATAGCAAGGTATGAAAGTGCGCAAAGCCAGGGGGTGGGGGCTCTTACCGATGGCGATCTAATGATTGATGAAGCATCAAGGCGACACGCAGCGAAAGTTGTTGCCCGTCACGAAGCTTTTAAAGCGCGCTAACTGCTACTTCTCAGTTCGGCGTTCGTTAATTCGATACTTTTCTGCGTAATCGCGATCCAACTCCCAGCCCAATCCAGGGGCATCTGTGAGCGTAATATTTCCATTTTTTAGCGGTGGACGATTAGCGATTAAGTTATGCCAGATCGGATCGCGGTCCTTATGGAAGAACTCCAAGTAAGTTCCGTGTGGAATAGATGCAAGTAAGTGTGATGCCGCTTGTGGCTCTTCGTGATGTGCCATCTTGATGTCGTATAGATGTGCTGTAGATGCTGCGCGGCGCCACTCAGTTGGTCCACCAGACCAAGATGAATCAAAGTTACAGAAATCTATTGCGCCAACTTCCATAAGATCACGACACCCCGCAGCAGAGAACTCGGTCTGACCTGCGCAGACGCTCACGCCTCCAGCATATCTAACATCGCGCATGGCTCGCTTATCGTTCTGCCATATGCACGGTTCTTCGAACCAAAGAAGATTATCTCCCTGTACTAAATGTGAAAATTCAATTGCTTGAGGCACGGTATAGCCCTGATTCGCATCGACTGCGATCCTAAAGTTATCTCCACCGTACCTGCGTGCCTCTTTAAATCGCTTGGCATCTTCCTCAGGAGTCAAGCCACCGATTTTAAATTTCATTCCGGCAAAACCTTGTTCAACAAGTGATTCAACTTCTTCTTGAATCGTCATCTCGCTGTTGTAATAACCACCAATGGTGATCACTGGAATCCAATTTCGATATCCACCCCAGAGTTTATGAAGTGGAGTTGAAAGTGATCGCGCATAAAGATCCCAGAGAGTGAGATCAATTGATGCCGTTGCAACTAATCCAAGTCGGCGATCTCTCAAAATATCCCAAGTCGCAGGGCGCGCAATCTCCCAAAGTCTTTCAATAGCTGATCCATCTTCTCCGAGGATCTTAGGCGCAATCTCTTCATGAATTATCTGATCAATCTCTGCAAGACCAGCATCTTCATCCCCGGCATAAGCCTCACCAACCAAGCCACTGGCGGTAAAGATTCTGGTGATAATCGTTGATCTATGGGTCATCTTGTAGTGGCTACCCCTGTAGGTACGAACCAGTGGGACCCTGATTTGCTCGGTCTCAATTGCGGTAATGGTTAAATCCATTGAGGCGCCTTCCCATTTTTTGCCTATAGCAAACGTTTCCAGTAAAGAGTACCGTAGGCCCACTGCACTGACAAGAGTTAGTCGCTCGTGAAAGGGCAAGAAATGAAGTGAACTTCTTTGGTTTCCAGGAAATTTTCCTGGAAATGAAATAAAGAAATTTACTTTACATCGAATTTATTAGTTCTTAAAAGGAGTTTAGAAGTGGCAAGTGAGGTGTCAGAACACGGACGTTCGGTAAATCAACGTGTAACCATTCGCGAAGTCGCTGCAAAGGCAGACGTTGCGCTATCTAGCGTCTCGCGCGCGCTCTCGGGGCATCCCGATGTCTCCGATGAAATGCGAAAGCGAGTTAAGGAAGTTGCAGATGAGCTGGGCTACGAACCAAATCTAGTAGCACAGTCACTTCGTAGCGGCGTAACTCGAACTATTGGATTCGTTGTTCGAGATATTAATAATCCAATGTTTGCTCTCCTTGCCCGTTCGTGCGAACAAGAATTGCGCCGCAACGGCTACTCAATGATCTTAGTCAATTCTGATAGAAATATTGAGAATGAGAATCGTAACTTCTCACTTCTTCGTCGCCGGCGAGTAGATGGCATCATCGCATCCCTTGTCTCTGAAGATTCTCCATATATAAGAAAGAATTTAGCTGGTCCACGTTGTCCAATTGTTCTCCTTGATCGTGAAGTCAAAGGTGTGAACGTAAGTGCAGTACTTGCTGATCACGCGGCAGGAGTTCATGAAGCGGTTACTCACTTAATCAAGGCAGGCCATCACGAGATTGCATTTGTTACTGGATCAAATAATGTTTTTCCAACCCGAAATAGATTACAAGGATTTAATAAAGCATTTGAAGATGCAGGTATAAAGGTGCAACCGGATCTCTTAGCGATTGGTGGCTTTGATGCTGAGTATGCCTTATCGCATGCTCGGATCTTGCTCCATAGAAATCCTGCTCCTACTGCAATTCTCGCTGGTGGGCACGGCGCTTTAATGGGAATTAGTAGAGCCCTGAAAGAGAAGAATCTAACTATGGGAAAGGAGATAGCCTTTATCGCACTCGATCAACTCCCTTATCTAGAAATCTTCTCCGACAATATCTCAACGGTTTATCGTGATACCGAGGCGATTGGTCGAGAAGCAGCGATTTTGATTCTGGAAGGAATCGCAGGAGAGAAACCGCGCATAAGTGTAATTGAGTCGGAATTTATCGAGCGAGCTAGCTCGCAGGGCGGTCTGTAGCAGCCTTAATTATGAGCAATGCTTCTAGGAATTGGTCAGATCAAGATTTAATCAAATCTGCATTAAGCCCGATTGAAATCACAGGCGAAGATCGCGATCGAGCCTACCTACTCTTCTCTGATTATCTTCACTTACTGCTCTCTGGAAAGAAAGAAATTGCTACTCAATTGAGTCAGGACCAACTTTCTAACGTTACCTACTTCGCAAAAGCCTCCAGCTTTTCAGACCTTGATGATGTCAATTGGAAGCAGCTCACCCATCCGGGGTCAATTATCTTCTCTGCCTTACTTCCACTTCTCCTTAGCAAGGAGATTAATGCCCAGAGTTTTCTCCGCGCTGTTATCGCGGGCTATCACGGATCTAGCCTCTTCGCGCAAATTCTGCACCCAACTCATTCTCGTAACTGGCACGTAAGTGCAACTTCTGGAATTTTCGGTGCCACTTTAGCAACTGCAAATCTGCTTGAGTTAAGTGATGATAAAAAATCGCAAGCTCTCCACTTCGCATCAGCTGCAATCGGTGGGAGTGCCAGCGCGCCACGCTCTCAGAACGGTGCATCTCGATTTACCAGAATCCACGCAGCTCTGATGGGATCGCTATCAACGTTAGAAGCTGCTGAGTCTTCACCTGCTCCGCTCTACATTGTTGATGGCCCAGGCGGTCTGAGCGAGCGATTCGGAGTAGTAGATCAACTTTCGATTACGAATCCAGTCGATGCGCTTCATCAGATTTCAATTCGCTACTATCCATACAGCGGTTTTTCACATAACGCCCTTGAGAAACTCGCTGCTTATCTCCCGCTAGATCCAAAGTCGGTGAGATCGATTGAATTGCAATTAAATGAGCCGCTTTGTTCACTTGTCGGATCTAGTAAAAAAGGTCCCTGGTGGGATCTTTCAGCAGCGATAGTGAACACGATTGCCAGCGGTGATCCGTTTGATTCCAGAAGAGGTGATATTGACCCTGATATTAAGGTTGAAAAGATTGAGTCGGGACCCTCGCTAGCGAAAATTAAAATGGCCAGCGGGGAGATCTCATTCGAATTTGGAATTCAAGACCGATTAGGCATAGAAGCGATTGATATCCCGCGCGTGCAGCGGAAGTGGTCTTCGCTCTATTGTGGTAGCGATGAGTTGACCGGTATTGCAAGTCAGATTATTGATGGTTCCGAGAGCGCAATCGCTCAATTAAAAAAGCTTATTCTGGCAGCTGATTAAGATCGCTGTAACTATCGCCAACTAGGGTTAGGCAATCTCCGCGCTTAACGCGTGGGTAACCGCGAATTACTCCAACTGTTCCCGAACGTGAAGCCAAAACTAGATGCGGTTTACGGTCTGCAGAATCTGGGAAATGAATCGCTCCGATTACTTCGTCCTTTTCAACTCGCTCCCCAAGCTGCTTCTTATTTTGGTAAATACCTTCTTCTTCGGCCCAATGATATGAATCGCTATCTCGCATATCTATAAATTCTCGATTTACTACTTGTACTTTGTGATCGTAACTTTCGCTCTGGAAATCTGGCTTCAGTAAAAAAACGCTTTTCAGAGCAGATATCAATGCAGCTCTGGTAATCCGATTGCTTGTGGCGGTAGTAATTCCAGATCCGCCAAATTCTCCAGTAAATAAAGGCTTTCCTAGGCTTGCTACATAACCAGGCAGAAGTGACTTCTCATTTGTCCCGGGTTGTGGAGGGAAAATCATGGAGTAACGGGTATTCCAAGCATTTAAGTTTTTGATCAAATCACTCCGGTATTTCTTATCAGCGCTCCAAGTCATCGTTGCACTCTCTAACCACTGGAACCCTCTGCCACCGCTATGAATATCAATCACAACATCAACGCGAGGAATCAATTCTGTCGCCACATAATGAGCAATTTTCTCAGGAATTAACCCATTCTCATTGCCTGGGAAGATGCGATTGAAGTTACTACCATCTGGCCAAAGGCGGGTGCTGGCATAACTTGCAGGGTAAGAGATAGATGGAATCGCAATCAACTCACCTGCGATATCAGTATCTTTAAGAATTCGGATTAAATTTGCTATTGCAAATTGACCTTCATATTCATCACCGTGATTTCCACCGATAATTAAAACTTTCGGGCCAGATCCAGAGTTGACCGAGTAGATCGGAAGATTAAATGTTGCCCAACCACTGTTATTGGTTGAGTCACCGGCTTGTAAATAACCAGATTGCTTGCCACGCTTATCAAAGTCGATAGAGGATGAAACTGTTCCGCTCATCGCGCACTCTTTTCTTGTATGGACTTTTCAAAAGTTTCGATATCGGGGAAAAGCTCGCCAATTTGGCAAACCACATCTCCAGTAGTAACCGGTGAATATCCTCGAATTAGCGCGACCGTTCCACTACGCCTTGCCCGCACTTCTACCACTTCATTGTCGGCACTCTTAAAATTATGAATTAGGCCGACTAAATCTCCGACTTCGACATGCTGATGTAGATCAACTCGATTCTCATATATTCCATCTGTTAACGCGCTTACAAATGAAACTGAATAATCTCGGGAATCTATAATTTTCCCCGCTTGATCTATGGAATCTGCATATGCGCTGGCGGCGATATCTTTTCCTACATAAACACCCATGCCGCGAAGGTAATTTTCAAGCCCGCTACTAATAACGGCCATAGATTGTGCTGTGGTAACTCCAGATCCGCCAAATTCGCCGGTTGCAACCGCCTTACCCTGACGAACTACATCACCTGGCAGGAGCGAGTCTGGGTTGGTAGAAGGCTGTTCTCCTCCAAGAAGAGTAAATTCACTCTTGCACATGAGCGCCTGTCGGACCATTTCATTGCGCAACTCAACATTTGAAACCCAGACCATAGTAATACTTGGAATAAAGTGCATACTTCGTCCACCGCTGTGCATGTCGATTACAGAATCACAGGTAGGAAATAGGTCATTTGAAAGAAAAAATGCAAGTTTTTCTGCGACTGTTCCATCTACTTTTCCAGGAAAAACACGATTAAAATTTTGTCTATTTGGCCAAAGTCTGGTGCCTGCTGCAGAGGCAAGAATAGATAACACTGGAATAATTAAAATTTCACCTTTCACGTCCGCAACTTCTAAACGGCGGGCTAGATCTAGCGCCGCCGTCTGTCCTTCATATTCATCGCCATGGTTTCCAGAAAGGACTAATACTCGTGGCCCGCTGCCATTTTTTACTGAAGTTATGGGAACGCAGTGGTTGGCCCAACCGCTATTATTGGTCGAATCACCAATCTGAATGTAGCCGGTGCGTTTGCCTATGTAATCACTTGAAATATTTAGATCAAAAGAGCAGTTGGCAGTTAAGGACATGCTTTAATACTACTGATCAGCTAGTCAAATTAAAATAGTTTTTAGAATGTTTCTACAAATCTCATATACCGTAAGGGAAATTCATTGACCTAAAATCGCGTAACTGTTAGGCTCTTATAGCAGTGTATTTCGCCATTTTTGCGCCTCAAAGGTTCAAATTTCAGAATAGGAGTTTGGTAATGGGAGAAGTTAAGCGCGTCGATGGAAATCGCCCTTGGGCGGCAATCGTTGGTTATTCCCGGGCGGTAAGAATTGGAAATCTCATCGAAGTTGCAGGAACAAGTTCCACAACTCGAGATGGCAAAGTTATGTTCCCAAATGATGCATATGGCCAGACTAAATATATTCTTGAAGAGATTCAAAAAGCGGTCAAAGAGTTAGGCGCAACTTATAAAGATGTAATTCGTACTCGAGTGTATCTAACTAATATTGAAGATTGGCCAGAAGTAGCAAAAGCGCATGGTGAATTCTTTGCAGATATCCTCCCAACTTCATCCTTTCTTGAAATTAGCCGCTTGATGCTCCCCGAACTCTGTTCAGAAGTAGAGATGACTCTCTACCTTCAAGATTAATTTTAATTTTATGTATCAAATTCCATCGCCAGAATTCACGACTGGAGAGAAATGAATCGTATAGATATCGAGCACGATACGATCGTGGTAACCGGTGGCACCAGCGGCCTTGGCTTCTCTTGCGCACAACGCGCAATGAGAGATTGGCCAGATCTACATGCATCCCTGTTTGATTTGAAAGAAGGTCGTATTGATGAGTTGGCGCAAGAGTTTGGAAAAGATCGCGTTAAGTTCTTTAAGACTGATGTAACTGATTATCAATCTGTTCAAGATTCATTCAAAAAAACCCTTGATTGGCGAGGAACTTTCTCAGGGTTAATTGCGGCTGCAGGTTATGCCACAAATAAATCAAGTATCGAAACGACTCCAGAAGAGTGGAGAGCGATGATCTCTTGCCATCTAGATGGCACCTTCTTCTGTAACCAAGCTGCAGGGCGTTTCTGGATAAAGAATAAGCGCCCGGGCGCAATCGTTAACTTCTCCTCTGTTTCCCATATTTATGGTTGGCCCCGCAGAGTTTCTTATGCAGCAGCAAAGGCAGGTATTGATTCAGTCACTCGTACCCTCGCGGTGGAATGGGCGGAGTTCGGTATCCGCGTCAACGCAGTGGTTCCGGGATATATCAATACTCCCCTCCTTGAAGAAGCGTTGAGATCAAGAACAGTAGATCCATCAATTAGAGAAATGCACGCCATGGAACGCTTTGGTGAGGCAGAAGAGATCGCCGCCGGCGTGAAATTCTTGTTATCTAACGATGCAAGTTATATAACTGGTGAGATGCTTACAATCGATGGTGGATTTACACCTCGCAGAATTCCGTGGAACCGTGATTAACTCACTCGCACAGGGAAAAGGCGCAATCCCAAAGATTAAGAACCTTTCGGCTCGCCGAATTACTCTAAATCTTCCGTCACCAGTGGTGCTGGGCCAATACGTCATCCGTTCTCGCGGATTTGCAGTTATTACTGTTGAACTTGCAGATGGAAGTAAGGGACAATCCTTCGGACTTGATCGCGGTACTCCCGTTGCTGACACAGTCAATACTCTGATTGCCGAGCCATATAAAGAGATTTTTGATGGCGACCCAATTAATACCTTTGATGCAATCTTGCGCCGAATGAGCGCACCGCTTTCATCTGGTGCATCACTTCGTGGACTTTCACTCGTTGATCTCGCAACGCACGATGCAGTTGCTCGCCATAAGGGTACAACCGTTGTAGAAAGTTTTGGGAAGAAAGAGAAAGAACACCCGATGTGGGCTGTTGTTGGATACCCACCATCACGCGGACCAGAAGATATCGCGTGGGAAGTTGAAGCTGCAGTTGCTGCAGGGGCAGTTGGTGTGAAGTTACCTGTGGGTGCAAACCCAAAAATGACGCGCGAGCGCATTGAAGCAGCGCTTGCAACTGCCCTTTGTCCGGTCTCAACAGATCTTGCTTGGTCTTGTCGCACTGCAAAAGAGGCCTATGAGATCGTTAAAGGTTTAGATCTTGCTTGGGTCGAAGATCCATTTATTCCAGGCAGCATCTCTGAATTAGTTGAGTTGCGGCGCCTACTTGATGTTCCACTTGCAAGTGGTGATGATGAGACACATCTCTATCACCCTCAGGCATTTATTGAAACTGGCGCACTTGATATGTTGCGAATCGACGCAACCTGTCAAGGCGGCTTATCGCGGATGGTTTTGCTAAATGAATATATGTCTAAAACGAATTTGGCGATTTCTTGGCACGTTTATGACGCTATCCATCACCAGATTGCCTCAATCATTGACTCGCCAACATTTTCAATTGAATACTCCGCACCGGGTGCGAGCGTTGATCCGCTCGCTGAAATGATTCTGGATCGCCGTAAATCAGGTCATACCCACGATGGCAAAGGATTTAGATTGGCGGTTCCTGATCTGCCTGATCTTTCTGATGCTCTTGACGGACCGCCACGTTGGATGAGTTATAAATAACTTCAATAACCTAGCGCACGTTGTGAGGAATTTAAATGAGTAATCAAGCCCCCGTTGTACTCATTACCGGTAGTGCCCACGGTATTGGCTTTGCAACTGCGCAAAAGTTCTTCGCAAATGGATATAACGTTGCAATTTCTGACCTCAATGAGAGTGATGTTGCCTCAGCGCTCAAAGAGTTGGATCGAGAAGGTAATCGAAGTATTGGCCTTAAAATAGACGTCACTTCGCGGCAAGATATAAAATCGGGCGTTGCAAAGCTCATCGCTAAATTTGGACGCCTTGATGTACTTGTCAATAACGCTGGTAATTTTCGCCAAGGTGCAACCGATACCTATAGTGATAGCGATTGGGATCAGATTACATCTGTTCATTTAGATGGTGCCTTTAAAGCATCGCAGATCGCTTATCCCTACCTAAAGAAATCACCTGCCAGCGCAATCGTCTCAGTCTCATCTATCGCCGCGCGAGTTGGCCTGCCAAAGCGCGCTTCCTACAACGTTTCCAAGGCGGGGATAGAAGCGCTGACTAGAACTCTTGCAGTTGAATGGGCAAGCGATGGAATTCGCGTAAATGCGGTTGCACCTGGATTTACCGAGAGTCGTAATATGAAAGATCTGGAAGATAAAGGGCTTACAACTCCAGCGAAATTACTCGCAGCAATTCCACTTGGTCGCTTTGCCAAGATGAGCGAGCAAGCAGCAGCTATCTATTTTCTAGCGTCAAGTGAGGCATCTTTTATAACCGGACAAACACTGATTGTCGATGGTGGAACCACAATCGATATCAGAATTTAAAGATTTAACTCTCTAAAATTATCGCTTTAACTTAGCCCGTGCCGCTTTTCCAAGTTCACCTGGGATCGATGCAAGAAGCATTTTGGTGTACTCCTCTTGCGGATCGTTAAAGACTGTTTCGGTATCTCCTGATTCAACAAAGACGCCATCTTTCATTACATATACCCGCTTTGTTAAGTAACGGATAACGCCGAGGTCGTGAGAGACCAAGACAATCGACAGGCCATCATTTAAAAGACCTAAGAAGAGTTTCAAGAGTTGTGCTTGCGCGCTCTGATCAATTGCTGATGTAGGTTCATCTGCGAGTAATACTGTTGGGTTGGCAGATAAAGCACGTGCAACGCTTACTCGTTGACGCTGTCCACCAGAGAGTTGGCGAGGTTGCTTGAGAGCATCTAACTTTCCGATACCCATTCGCTCCAACAGCTCTAGCGCCTTCTGCTCTGCCTCATCTTTACCAACTTTGGTATGGATTCGAACCGCTTCCGCTACCGCTGAAAGTCCAGTTAGTTGTGGGTTTAGGCTGCCATATGGATCTTGGAAGACCATTTGGACTTGGTTGCGATTTCCGCTTTGGAAAGATTTGTTGCCTTTAAAAATATTATCGCCGCGGAAACGGATTGCACCAGCTGATGGTGGTTGCAAGCCGGCCATAACTCTGGCAAGTGTTGATTTTCCAGAGCCCGATTCTCCTACGATTCCGATTGGTTCACCTGCGTTCACGGTGAGAGAACATTTCTTTACCGCTTCAACAGCGCTTGAACCAGAGCCAAAGGTGACGCTGACATTTTCTACTTCTATCAAAATATCGCGCTTACTCATCAGATTTTTCCAATCTTATCGGAGTGAAGACATGCGCTTTGGTGTTCACTTTTTTTACCAGAGAGTGCTGGATGATCTCCAACGAGACAATCTTGTTGAACATAATCACAACGTTCTGCGAAGCGACACCCCGGATTCCATTGACCAACTGATGGTGGATTTCCCTTAATTATTAAAAGTTCACCGCCAGGCTTTGCAACATCGATGCGCGATGAGTTTAGAGCGACCGTGTAAGGATGGCGCGGCTTTGCCATGCTCGCGGTAGGGCCAACCTCTACAGTTGCACCTGCATGCATCACAACGATCTTGTCACATACTTCATCAACCAGAGCTAGATCGTGGGAGATCAAAATAATTGCAGTGCCCAGATCCCGGCGAATCTCACGGAGTAGTTCCATGATCTGAGATTGCACCGTCACATCAAGACCCGTTGTCGGTTCGTCAGCGATAAGTAACTTTGGTTTGCTCGCAAGAGCGCAAGCAATCATCACACGCTGTCTCATTCCGCCTGAGAGTTGATATGGGTACTGCTTCATAACGGTATCTACGCGGCGAATCTTCACCAGATCAAGAAGTTCCTTCGACCGATTCTTCATCGAACCAGTGCCTTCAACTTGCGATAGCGCCTCAGCTAACTGCTTCTCGATAGTTAAGACTGGATTAGGTCCAGCCAGTGCGCTCTGTGGAACGTAGCCAATGACTTTTCCGCGAAGGGTCTTCCATTTGGCTTCATTTATAGTTCTTAAATCGAGTCCTTCAAAGAGAACTTCTCCGCCAATTACAGAGGCGCCACGACGTTCTAGAGTTCCGATAATTGCGCGACAGATCATTGTCTTGCCAGAGCCAGATTCACCAACGATGCCAACCATCTCGCCGTAATTCACATCAAAATTTGCCTCGCGAACAATAACGAGAGTTTCGCGTTTACGGCGTTTGATACCGACTGCGACATTACATATATCGAGAAGTTTTACATCAGAAGTCATTGCTGATTGCCCTCACCAATTCTCTTAGTGAGACCCTCAGAGAAGACCGCTACCGAAATTCCCGCCCAGCAAATGGCAAGACCTGGGAAGACCGCTGCCCACCAAGCAAGGGTGATGATATTTGCGCCATCTTTAATCATTGCTCCCCATTCGGCTTGTGGTGGATTAACACCAAGGCCAAGGAATGAGAGCGCCGCTACAGCGATGATCACGATAATAAAGTCACTGAGTGCATAGGCGCGCGTTTCAGATGAAACATTTGGAATGATGTGGCGGAAGAGAATTCGAGACGGTTTATAACCTAGAGTTCTTGCCGCTTCAACGTAGCCTTGTTGGTTAACCACGACCGCTCTCGTTCGGGCAATACGCGCATAACGTGCCCAGTTAACTAGCGAGAGCGCGAGGATGATGCTTCCTAAGCCAGCCCCGAGGAAAGCGACAAGTGCGATAACGAAGATCAAAAATGGGAAGGCGTTGATACCATCGATGAGCGAACCGATAAATGAGTTAACTCTTCGATTGCGTGAGATACCGAGCAATGTACCAATAATGGTTCCAACGGCTAGCGGGATCAATACCCCTGTAAAAGCTGTTCCGATATCAACGAATACCGCATCAAAGACTCGGGCAAAGACATCGCGCCCCAACATATCTGTACCAAAGAAATGATCACGACTTGGAGACATTAATTGATCGGCGCTAATTTCATTGGCGCCGTACTTACCAAACCAAGGAATGAGCAATCCAGCGAGTAAAAGCGCGAGCATCATTGCGGCGCCAATAATTATGCCGAAGGTTCCCTCTGCTCTAACTTTTTTGCTCATGAAAGAGTCACTCTCCGATCAAGTAAGTAACCAAGCAGATCTCCAATAAAACTGGTGAAGACAACGATAAATCCAAAGATCATTACGATTCCCTGAACAATGGCATAATCACGGGTACTCACCGCCTCAATCAACTCTCTACCAATTCCTGGTAGCGAGAAAATCATCTCCATCACAACGGTGCCGCCGATCATGATGCCGAGCATGTAACTGATCAAGACAACAGTTGGCGCAAGTGACGGGCGAAGCAAGTAAGACCAATAAAACTTTAACTTTCCTACGCCACGAATTACTCCGGTTTCCACAAACTCTTCACCGAGGGTATCCATTAAGGAGCTGTGCAGTACACGGGAGAGAATTGGAACTAGTGAGAAGCAATTTACTAAAGCTGGTAGCCAGAGATATTTGAGATTACTTGGGAAATTGCCTTCATAGCCAGCTGCCGGAACCCAAGTTACGACTGTGCCGAATAATAGAAGCCCAAGGAGGGCAAGAAAGAAGCCCGGTATTGCAAGTGAAATTGATGTTGAGGTGCGGAAAAAATATGTAATTATTGGGCGACGGCTTAGCGCAACAGATAGTGCGATCGGAATTGCAAATAAAATTGCTGCACCCATTGAAAGTAGAATGATCATTAACGTAACCGGAAGGTGCATTGCTACCACTTCGATAACTTCACGTTGCGAGAAGAATGATGTGCCAAGATCGCCGCGGAAAAATCCCGTGAAGTAGTCGTAGAACTGGACAAAGAAGGATTGATCTAGCCCATATTTCTGCTTCATCTCAGCAACTGCTGCTTCAGTTGCCTCTGTTCCTAGCGCCAAACGGATGGGATCTCCTGGGCTAAAGCGAAGAAGCGAAAAGGCGATAAACATTACCCAGAATGCAACTATGAGAGATCGAATAAACCTACCAAAAAGTGTGCGGCGCAGAGCAATCCGGTTTTTGTCGGGAATTTTCTGTTCGACTGAAATTTCCTCAGCCGGTGCTCCTGGATTTATCGCTGATGAGGCCATTGTTAGCCTTTCCCGTCCTTGTCACAGTTGGCCAATCTTGAAATTGGGCGGTTAGATAAATACTAGTAATGCATGCTGTCACATCTATGAAATATCGTGGGGAAATTTTGAAACTATTTAGATTTGCTAAATAAATCTGGGGGAGGCATCTCGACTCCTCCCCCAGATTTATAACTAGCTTTTTACCTGCTGCTACTTTTTCTTGAAGCCCTTTGGGCAGACAGGTTTGAAGTCCGTGACTTTCTTAGTCACTTTTCCACTAACGCATGTGATTGTCGTCTTAACAGGCGCTACTACCGCAATCGCACCGTCTAGAGCGGGTGTCTGTAATACGGCGTACTGATCGTTAGCAGTCTGGTTCTGGAAGATTCCTGCAGGAAGACGTGATGCTCCCCAACCTGAACGCTGTCCAACAACAAGGTGTGCTGACTCATCCCAGATCAATTGTTCGATCTTGGTGAGTACGGCTTGCTGTGCCTTCTTACCTTGCGCAGCATCGTATTCAACAATGAGTGAGTCATCAGACTTTGATTTTGCCCAACCAGTCCAAGCACCCTTAGATCCCATATAAGTTGCAAGGCCACCGCTCAACCATGTTGAACCGTAACCTGACAACTGAACCTCGAAAGTACCGTTGTTTTGACCTGCAGCACCGACAGCATCTGGCTCAGCAGCAACAGTGGCGATAACGCCAATCTTTGCCCATTGTGATGCGATAACAGCTGCGGCATCAGCCCAACCTGGACGGTTGAATACGCTGAGACGAATAGTAAATCCAGCAGATGCACCAGCCTCGGCAAGAAGTGCCTTCGCCTTTGCGATATCTTGCGTGATTCCGCCTGGCTTAACGCAGAGGTAATTTGGATGCGATGGGAAAGTCAGCGCGCAAGAAGGTGTGACATCGCCATTAAATGCAAGATCGCTAAATTGCTGACGATCTAGAGCATATGAAAGCGCTTGACGCACTCTTGAATCAGCCCATGGTGTGCCAACTGCCTTAACCAAATTGAAGTCGAGGGTGAAAGTTCCGGCAAGTTGCCATGGTTGAGCACGGAACAACTTCGGATCTTTTAGCTGATTACGACCAATTGATGCTGGAAGGTCGAATGCATAATCGATTGTTCCTTGCTTAAGTGCAAGAACGCGTGTTACTGGATCTGGTACTGCAAGGAAGCGAATTTGCTTCACTGCAGGCTTTGCCCAGTAATTCTGATTAGCTTCGACTAGGAATTCATCAGAGCCGACTACCCAAGTCTTAATCTTGAAAGGGCCGGCGCTGAGCGGATTATTCCAGTAAGCAGCATTTCCTTCTGCCTTGCTACGTGGGTTTACTACGCCGTAGATACCGGCAAGTGCACGTGGGAAGTCAGAGAATGGTGCCGATAATGTAAATACAACTGTCTTTGCATCAGTCGCAACGACACTTGTTACAGAGTTGAAGCCAGGAACTGCCTTCTGGCTGTAGTTGTAACTAAAGACCGCGTCATCTGCAGTAACTGGAGTTACGCCATCTGAATACTTCATAGTCTTAAGAGTCATTGTGTAAGTAAGACCATCTGCTGACACTGTGTACTTATCAACTAGATCTGGCTGTGCAATGCCCTTGATGTCGTAACGGAAAAGCTGTCCCTGAACTAAAAGTCTTGTTACGTAGTTCGGATTACTTGTTCTACTTGGATTATTAGGGTCCAAGGTTACAACTTTACCGATCAAAGCGACAGTGATGAGATCACATTGTGCTTTCGCTGCTGGAGTATTTACCTGACAATTCACGCCTAGCGCTGCGTGTGCAGGTGCAATTCCCACTAATAAACCTGCAACTAGTGAGGTTGCGGTGAGAACTCCTAAGAGCCCTCTCTTCATTGATACTTTCATAGTGTCCTCCCAGACAACAAACATTCTCGAGTTAGCGGTGGCAACGATTCCAATCGCACGTAAGCGCATCTGGGATTTCCACCTTCATAAACCTTACCCCGCGAAAAGAACAGCGGCAATGGTTTTGGGTGCAACGCTTTGATTACGTTTGAATAACGCAAGTAAGTAAAAATGCAAGATTTGCTGGAAATTTAGCTCTGTTCCAGGTTTGTGCACTTGTTGACACTTACGTTCATCCTAACTCGCCGGTAACTCCCAAGAAAATTGCTGCAGGTAAAACGGAGCTATGGAAAGGCATCTCTTGACCAGAATCAGTTGCCTCGGAGTGAATCCAAATTCAATCCCCCTCGAAATCATGCTTAGACGAAGGGGGTGAGACCCTAAATGCCAGTGAATTGGAAAAGGCCCCGATCTCTCGAGGCCCCTCCCATGCAAAGCTGATGCAGCTCTTTTGACCATTACCAATAGATCGAGCTGAAACAGTTAAGACTGTGGTGGAGGCGACGG
>Ga0209553_1000190_pt1 | contig 31837 bp, 21 predicted proteins | sample LauGreFBDMM110DN_2_FD_188217 | JGI IMG/M metagenome (GOLD analysis project Ga0209553, IMG submission 188217) | Freshwater lake microbial communities from Lake Michigan, USA - Fa13.BD.MM110.DN (SPAdes) (version 2) | ecosystem: Environmental > Aquatic > Freshwater > Lake | place: Lake Michigan...
GGCCTCACCGTATGGTCGGCGGAAGTATTTCAAAATTTCCGACGTGTACAGCAAAATTCTCGGAAAGATCGGTTCAAGGAGACGGAGACTTACGTCGGAGTTCATCGTCCGAGGCATTGAAGCAGCGGCCTTCAGTGATTACTGAGCGTGCGTCCATCGGAAAACGTTTCAAGACACTGGATCAGAAAACATGAGCCATGGCCATGTGCGGCTGGTGATCGCAGACATGTGTTGATCTGTCAGGCTCCGCAGTCCCAAGAGGCGTGGTTCAAATTCCTGCGACACTTCGACTTTGATTGTATCCGTGATTCGCTGGATTTCACGGCCGATGTCATGGGCCGACTCACCGGTTTGCCGCGCCGACATCATCTGTTTCACGGCTGTTTCCTTTTCATGCAGCAAGGCCGTCAGTCGCGCCTCTAACTCGGCGGGAAAGGCATTCGTCCCCAGAAAACGCTGGGGGTTATACTGCATCTCCCGGAGTTGTGACTCGACGTGCTGTAACTGCATCAGTTGCTGCCGCTCATCGGCAAACAGAAACCGTGAGGCACTTGCCACGGCGAATGGCGAGGGTTCCACCGCCCACCAGTTTCGGATCAAGGCATCCGTGCATGGATCGTATTGTCCGCCGCCCGTCCCATGGACAAAAAGATCACTGAATAACAATCGCAACATGGCCGTAATTAATGCTCCCCGCGGCACCAGTTGTTGACCGGAAAACAACAGCGAAGTGAGTGCTTCGGCCTCGTTTCCCGGTTGCAGTGTCAGCAGCCGTTCACAATTAGATTCCAGCGTTAGGCCTTCGGGTGTGCGGCGAAGCTGCAGCACATGTCTGGTCCCTGCCGCATGATCGACGACCCAAAACGGAAGCTCGCACCAGTCAACTTCAAGCTGCAGATTCGGAAACGGATTGGCTGCGTTGCGAATCCGATGCGCGCTGCGAAATGCTGTCAGAGTTTGGTTGTAGCATTGCGAGAATTCAAACGGTCGCTGCATGATCGATGCTGCGAAGCGGATAAATTCAGGAAAGCTGCAGACCGCGGACAGCGGCAGTTCCAAGAGCTTACTACCAATGTCGGCATTCCAACGCGTGATCAGATTGGCTTCCATTGCCGAGAAACCGGCTGGCAATAATTTAGCAAGTGCGCTGTACTGGCTGGCGACTGCCTGAAATGCTGTCGCTGCAGATTCTTTGCCGGATGCCCGGAGGTCGTTTTCAATTGCCGACAATTCCGAGGAAAGGACATCGGGGGCCTTCAATCGACTCCCAGAAAAAAGTCCGGGGTGGCTTGCGAGAGTTGTGGACTTAGCAACGAATTGCGGCACACTGGGGTAGAAGGGTATCTGCAAACTCCGCGGCGACGCATCGCCTGTCGGATACGAGAATGTTCCGGCATCGCCGGCATCGGTATCGATCACAACCGCGACCGCAATCAGGCCGTGCTCTGCCGCAAATGCTTCAGTCGTCTGATACTTGAAGGTTAACCCGGAATGGAATATCACCGGTTGATGTCCGGTCATGACAATCGGCGTTGTTGACGGATCACCAGTCAGGAGCGGGCGATCGCCAGACATCAGTCCCGCCCGGCGGGCAATATCGGACAGGCGGAGCACAAACTTTTCTGCCGAATGCACCAGTCGTTTTCGCGCCTGCTGCCGCAGTTCTCGGAGCGCGAGGTGCGACATCTCCGAAAGGCCAGTGGGCCACATTGAGCGGGGTGGTTCCAAGATTACGGATTCAAAGGTCAACGGGTTATCCGATTTTTAGGAGGTGCAAACACTTCGCGCGCATGATTGAGGGACGCATGGCAAAGGGCGAGGATGATTCTCGCCGTTCCGTTGTCTGCATACTTTTCGAGGAGCTGAATGACACGCACACTTGATCTGGATAATCTACGGTCTGACTGACCATCACAGAAGTCTGAGCCACAAAGCCGGCCATAACTTCGCTGATGACCGTCAACAGTGAGAACCCGGACACGAGATTCAGTGGAGATGCAACCTTGGTTCAATCCCGCCAGGAAATCCTGCAGAAAATTCACAAGAAGATCGCCGCAGGCTTGCCGATTATTGGGGGTGGTGCCGGAACTGGCATCAGCGCAAAGTGTGAAGAAGCCGGCGGTATCGATCTGATCGTGATCTACAACTCCGGTCGTTTTCGCATGGCTGGCCGTGGATCGATGTCGGGCCTGATGCCCTACGGAAATGCGAATCAGATTGTTCGCGAAATGGCGAATGAAGTATTGACAGCCGTCACACACACACCCGTGCTGGCCGGTGTGTGTGGCACAGACCCGTTCATGCTTCGCGATCATTTTTTGCGAGAACTCAAGGACATTGGGTTTGCCGGCATTCAAAATTTTCCGACAGTCGGCCTCATTGATGGGATGTTCCGTGCGAATCTGGAAGAAACAGGAATGGGGTTTCAGCACGAGATTGATCTGATTGCTGCCGCGCATCAACTGGACTTGCTCACAACACCGTACGCTTTTGATCCGGAACAGTCCGCCGCGTTGACGCAGGCTGGAGCCGACATTATCGTGGCGCACATGGGATTGACCACGAGCGGCACGATCGGAGCAACTACAGCATTGACTCTGGAAGAGTCTGTTGCAAAGGTTTCGGAGATCACGGCTGCCGCTAAGTCTGTGCGCAAAGATGTTATCGTCTTGTGCCATGGCGGACCGATCGCCATGCCCGACGATGCACAGTTCATGCTGGATCGTGTGCCGGAGATTAATGGGTTCTATGGAGCCAGTTCGATGGAACGCCTTCCCACAGAAATCTCGATCACGGCACAAGTTCGTAACTTCACGGCCATCCGGCGCAAATGAAAGACAATTAATCTCATGGAAATTCATCGCCGCCTACCTGAACGTCGTCCTTACCCCGCACCGCGGAAAAATGTGTTGCTGCTCAGTTGCATGGATCTCAGATTGATCGACGATATTTGCGAATTCATGGAGGGCGACAATTTGGCGAACCGCTACGATCAACTTGTATTCGCAGGAGCTGCGCTGGGCGTGATGCAGCCGCGACATGCCGCCTGGCGAGACGTCTTCTTTCAGCACTTTGACGTCGCCGTTCAACTGCATGAAATCCGCGATGTGTACATTATGGAACATCGAAATTGCGGAGCCTACACGCATTTTTTGGGGCCGGAATTTGAATACTCGGATTCTCCCAATGGCCAGATGACGGAAGAGGAAGAACACCGCAAACATGCCCAGAGCCTGCGCGACGCCATCATCCAGCACTGCGCCGAGCGGCGTGACAGCGGAGGCGACCCAGAACTTTGGAGCATTAACGTCCGCTGCTTCCTGATGGATCTCCGCGGGTCCGTCAAAATGTTGATTACCGAAGGCGAAAACTACGACTTCTGATGACGCCGTCAGACGTCGTCGTGGTAGAAATTGCAATTTCTGTCTCAAAATAAGTAACAGAATTGTGTGATTTTTATGCATTCAGGCGGCGGATCTTGTAGTTTTGGCACGAAGAACGAACCTAGCCATTTCCGACTGTGTCGCTATAACACCAATGAAAATAGCGATTTACAAGGAATTATGGACGCGTGCCAAGAATTGGCGCGACAGTTGCGATGAAGAAAGACATCAGTTCGACAACAATCAGGTTTCAAACCTGTCTCAAAAAGGGAGCGAGTACCATGCGAATCCAAATGACCCCAAAGACTGTTAGACGACTCCTATCTGCTGATGGATACCTAGATTTGGGCATGCCTGAACGAGCGATCGAAGAACTTGAAAAAATCGCTGATGCGGGTCCCTTGGAAGGCCCCACAAAGCTGATGTATGGGATTGCACTCAAGCAGATTGGCAATTTTTCAAACGCAATCACACAGCTGGAAAAAGCAGCTCGCCTCATGCCCAAACCGATCAATCGCTTCGCATGGCGGGAACTCGTGGATGCTTACCGCGCCGTCGGCAGTCTGAAATTGGCCGAAATGGCGGAGAAACTCGGCGGTTCCGATGAATTTCAGTTGAAAATCGCACTGCCATTTGCGGACATGATATTGGATGTTCCCTCGTACCCCAAAACCGCCTAGTGTCGCCATGCTGCGCAGATCTTGAGTTTAGGTACTCCTTTCTGGGCTCCGTCGATCGATTCGGCGGGGCTTTTTTTGTTAGAAACGGTTAACGGTCTTTCCGTGATTGAAGGAAAACCGATACTCTTTGCAGCTAGTGACAATCTGCCAGCCATTTCGTGCTGCGCGCCAGAGAGGATGTTTTTGGCGATGGAGATTGTGGCTCGAGAATGGAGTCGATCGGGTCATGGCACGATTCGGGATAGTGGTTATTTTAATCTGCTCAATCGCCACCTTGACCGGCATTACGGGATGTCGCAACCGCCAGAAGGCGCATGTGCTGAGTCAGAGCGACAAGGACATGGTTGGTAGTCATACGGCCGGTGCCGAAACATGGAAGCCGCTGATCGATGAGTCGGTTTGCCGGCTGTTGGCCAAATCCAGCAGCACAGTGCATCAGGCGTCTCACACCACGATTAACGGCGAGGGTGGAGTTGCGCGGTCCGTCTGTTTTGTGGGGGTCGAAAACCGCAGCAGCGAAGAAATTGGTGACTTTAAGGAACAAATCTACGAACACATTGATTCGCAAATTTCACAAGATCCACAATTCAAGATGATCAGTCGGCGATACGTTGAAGCTGCGATGTCGGAGTGTCGCTGTCGTCCTGAGACTTTGGTCCTTCCCGCTAAACAGCGTGAGTTGCAACTGGCCCTTGAACGCTCGGAACAACCCTTTGACTATTTGCTATTTGCCAGCATCACGTCTGGCACAACAAACAGCAACGTCGACTATCAGCGCGACTATCGTTTAACGCTGGAGTTGCTTGATATTCATACGGGTGACTCCCAGAAAGATTCCGCGGCGCTGCGAAAAGGCTATCACAAGGGAATCTTTGGCAAGCTGAAGCACTATCACGATTAAGGCATTTCATTCAGGGCCGTTCGGATCAGATGACGCACCCTCACCCCCATTCTTTGCCATTGCTTTGGTGGCTCAGGCGTTCTGCCCGAGTTGCGGGAGTATGCGTCGTATGTTTGGGGGTGATTTGTCTTTGTAGCGGCTGTCAAAACTGGCAGAAGTCTCACGAAGCGGCAGTGGTTCAGTTTGGTCGTGGTGACCTCGAGTTATCCCGCACGGCATTGAAAGAATCACAGGGAAAGCTTCGCTCAGAAAAGAAGATGCTGGAATTGGATGCGGGGGTGCTGGATCTTGCATCCGGCAATGTGATTCAGGCAGAAGCCCGCTTTCGAACCCTGCGCCGCGAGTTGGAGCATCTAGAACAAAAAGATATGACCGAGCTGGCGTCGTCGATGATGACGGACGCGCGGGCGGTGGCGTATTCTGGACGAGACTTTGAACGCCGCATGATTTTGAATATGGCGTTACTGACAAGTCTCTTGGGTGACGGTCAGGATGCGTTTGCGTATTCGCTCCAAGCCACAGAGGCCGCTGCCAACCGCCGCACAATTCTGGCAAACGCCGCCCTCAAGGCAGCTGCCTCGAATTCAGTGGCCGAAACCACTCCCGCGCCCCATGCGATGAACGTGATCACTCCCGCCAGTTACGACGCACAACGACCAGCTGTCAGCCTTGTCGCTTCGCCGCTTGACCAGCCGCTGGCCCTGAGTGCTTATCTGTCGACGGCGGTGCAGTCCGAGCAGCCGACGCGTTCCGATGAAACTGAGAAATCGCTGCACGAAATTGAGTTCTGGAACCCGGCTTTTCGCCGGCACGATCAGGCCTCACCCTCTGGTGAATTTGGAACGCGGTGTCAGCCCGGCAACGGCACGCTGCATGTGATCACGCTTGTCGGCAAAGCGCCTCGTTGGGTTTCAGAATCGGCCGAACCCACAACAGTCTCGCTCCTTATTGCAGACCGAATCATCAGCGCAACAGCAAAGCATACGCTGCCTCCGACGATAGCATGCGTCCAGATTGCCCGTCCGGAACCATGCGGACATACAATCCCGACCGGCAGTGTGCAGTGTCTAGTCGGGCCTTACGGAGCGACCGCGGCGGCATCTGCACCGCTGACATTTTCCACGGTTGTCGATTTGAATGAAGTTGCCCGTGCTTCGTACCACGAGCACCGGGACGAAGAAATCGCGCACGCGATCACGCGTCGTGTCGTGAAGAAAGGCGCTGTTTATGTGCTGAAAGAAGCGCAAAACATTCACCGAAATTCATTTGTTGATCTAGGAATTAATGTGGCGGGCATCGCGTGGGAAGCGATGGAAAAAGCCGACACTCGCTCTTGGCGACTGCTTCCTGCTCGGATTGATATCGCCCGCACAGAACTACCGGCTGGACATTGGTCGACAACGCTGCAACTTTCGCAATATCATTCATCGAGCGGACCGCAAACGATCCCCGTCCAAATCGAAAACGGTCGAAACACATACATTGTCTGCTTGATCCCTGAACAGGATTTTGCTGGCCATATTCTCGTTGGCGGCGCTGACAGTGCGACAATTCCCGTGAGACCGTAGCCGGCCAGATGTTGAGCGGGGCAACGTTTTGCAACCAGAGTGACGTCGCACGCCCGACTGTCATTTTCCAGAAAAACGTTCATCCCGTTCAGATCGGCAATGGACGCGGATGGAAGACGGCCTACAACACGGGAATGACAGTGCCGCGCGGATGCTTTTTCAGATTTGTTGGTGTCAATCCGCGCCGCTCACCGCATGATTCAGCAGGTCGGAGAGCTAGATTCGATGAGCCATTTTTTTTCGCCAAAAGCCGTTGCAGCTGCGATGGGTGTCAGCGAATCGTCACTGAAGCGATGGGTCGATAAAGGCTTGATTCAGGCGGAAAAAACGGGCGGTGGACATCGAAGATTGCAACTAGACTCTGTGTTGCAGTACGCGCGGGAGGCTGGCAAACCGATTACGCGACCGGAACTGATTGGGCTGCCTGAGGGACTCGGGTCCACTGCGTTATTCGGAGACGGTGCAAGTACTGAATTTGAAAAGGCATTAGCCTCCGGAGATGAAATTACCGCGCGACGCGTTGTCCTTGACTTGTATCTCAACAACACTTCTGTCGCTACGATCTGCGACACGATCATCACGGCTGCGTTTCAGAAAATTGGTAGCATGTGGCATTGTGGGAGCATGGAGATCTACGAAGAACGTCGCGCCTGTGAAACATGCAGTCGCGTGATCCATGAACTCCGTCGTGCGGTTGGCACCGGAATGATCGGTGGGCCGGAGGCGATGGGGGGGACTTTGGATGGTGACCCCTATACGCTTGCGTCGAGTATGACAGAATTGGTGCTGCGAGATTGTGGTTGGCGGGCGAACTCATTGGGCAACATGCTGCCTTTCGAGACACTGCGGAGAGCACTGGAGCGTGATCGGCCGCGGCTGATGTGGCTGAGTGTCACGTCGATTCGCGATGTCGATCGATTTATTGCCAGTTTTAATACGCTCTGTGAGACGGCGACGTCACATGGGTCCGCGATCGTCGTCGGCGGGCAAGCGTTGACGGCTGACATTCGGCGCCTTCTCCGCTACACCACGTACTGCGATAATTTTCAACATTTGGAAGCCTTTGGCAAGTCCCTGAATCCCCGGAACTGAATGTCTCAATATGGCCAACTCAGGATTATCGCAATACGATGCGATCTTGTTTCTGTCGTTCGGCGGTCCCGAAAAACGTGACGACGTGATTCCTTTTTTGGAAAACGTGCTGCGTGGTAAACCGGTGCCGCGCGAACGACTGCTGGAAGTCGCGGAGCATTATTATCATTTTGGAGGCATCAGTCCGATCAATGAACAGTGTCGCCAACTGATCATAGTCCTCCGGCAGGAATTGGATGCGCACGATATTCGCTTGCCGATCTACTGGGGTAATCGAAACTGGACTCCTTATCTCAACGACACACTCATTCAAATGAAACGCGACGGAGTCCGACGCGTATTAACTTACGTCACATCTGGTTTCAGTTGCTACTCAGGCTGTCGTCAGTATCGCGAAAATATTGCTGCGGCGTTGGAGCAGCCTGAGGCGGCTGGAATGCAGATCGACAAGTTGCGCGTCTTCTATAATCATGCCGATTTTATTGCCGTCCTCGCTGAACAAGTTGGAAGTGCCCTCGAAAAATTTCCGGGAGAAGTCCGCGACGCAGTCCATGTTGCGTTTACAGCGCACAGTATCCCGTTGAGCATGTCAACGACGTCGGACTACGAAAAGCAACTTCGTGAAGCGTGCCGCCTTGTGGCTGAGAGACTTGAGATCCCGGAGTCCCGCTGGAAACTGGTCTATCAGAGTCGCAGCGGTCGCCCTCAAGATCCTTGGCTGGAACCCGACATTCTGGATCATCTGCGGGAGGCAAAGGCGAGCGGCATCAATCAGGTATTGATTTCTCCCATCGGATTCTTGTCTGATCACATGGAAGTACTCTACGACCTTGACGATGAGGCCCGACGATTTTGCGACGAACATGCGATTCAAATGGTTCGCGCCAGCACCCCAGGCAATCATCCGCAGTTCGTCAGGATGATCCGAAAACTTATTCAGGAACGCATGCACGGAGCCAAGCGAGAATGTCTCGGCGAATTCCCTGCCAATCACGACGTGTGCCCGCTTGATTGCTGCCCAGCACCGATCTCGGGACGACCGGCTGCGGGGCGACCTCCAGCGGCGATTCCCTCCACATAACCCCAACTTAAGAGAAGAAGGACAACGAAAAGAGTCCTTGTTTTCTCGGCTGAGGCACACGGCTGAAATGTCCATTTCCAATTGCGGCATTTCGCGAACCCGTCGGTTGTCGTGTGTGGGGAAAGGATGTAGACTTTCCGACGACGAGTGGCAGGCGGGGGTCGCAAAATTGCCAGAGGGGTTACCTTCAGGATCAAGTCTGTCTGGAAAACAAAAGCGATCGTGGCGAAATTGGCAGACGCGCATGCTTCAGGAGCATGTGGGGTAACACCCGTGCTGGTTCAACTCCAGTCGGTCGCAATTCAATGAAAATCAGATGACCGCAGTGACTGAGTCTGCAGTCAACTACTGGCGCCGCGATAGTGATTCAGGCTCCATTGGAACACCCCCCGCGACGCCAGCAGTGCAACTGCGGCAGCGATAGCGGCGACAATCCCAAACATGCGATCATCGAGCGTGCCGACAATGATCTGAGCAGGCACTGTGACGACGAGCAAGACGGGAACAATCCACGTGAACCCAAATTGCAGCGCTTCGCCGGTTTCAAATCGAGTGCTGTCAGTTCCATCGTAGATGCTACGAGGGTATTGAGCGAAAATCGTGATATAAAACCAGAAGTCGTAAAGTCCCTGATTCCTCCCGAACCAGATGCTTGTGCAGGCCGTCGTGATCATCATCGAATAAAAGAAAGCGACGGCAATCGCAATATAGAAGAGATACAGGGCCACTTGAGTGAGCGAAATCGGCGCCCCGATGTTGATGAGCGACCAGACCAGCAGAGCTACGGCTAAGATGATCTGACTAATCATCGCGAGACTCACACGCTCCATCGAAACCAAGAATTGCGAATCGATTGGTTTGGTTAGGGAAAAATCTAGTTTACCCGTGCGAATATTCTCACAAAACGCAGCGCAGTTTGGCATAAAGAACGCCTCCACAATGGCGTTGATCAGCATTCCTGTAGCCATGAAGGCAAAATACTGGTGCTGCGACCATCCTTGGATGTGATCGACTTCCTTGTAGATCACGGTGAATAGAGCAACCCGCGCGAAAAACCAGAAGAGCCGCGTGACCACTTGAATCATGAAGTTAGCCGGAAACATCATTTCACGAATGAGCGAGTTTCTGACAAACATCCAGAGGACACCGGCATAAAACATCAGTCAGACCCAACGAAATTCGTGCAACAGCAACGTGAATGCCACAGTGTTCGACAGCGTCGCAACATCAGGGACCAGCAGCATATCGGTCTTCATGGCTGGTTACAAATCGAACGTGAATTCAGGTGAAATCTCAGGACTTCGGTGGAGGTGCGTTCTGCCACCACGACCTCAATTCGGTTCTACTTCTTAAACTTCCCGATGCACTTCATCCGGTTCCATGTTCGCCCCCGACTCGAAGCGAATTGATCGTATTTGAAGGAATTCTTTGACATGGAGTGTTATACTACGCTGTCTCATCTGTTTTTTACCTGACGCTGAATCCCGAGCCGCAACATGCAATTTCTGTCGACACTTTTCACACACTTCCGTTTCGCTCTGCTCCTCACCTGTTTTGTGATAACCGACAACGCACATGCTGCCGATCTGAAACTGCTCTTCATGGGTGACAATGGGCATCATCGGCCGATTGATCTATTTCAGCAACTCGCGCCGGTGCTGGAACAGCGGGGGATTGAGCTCAAGTACACGGATCGTATGGAAGACCTCACGGCCGCCACGCTGAATGGCTTCGATGGGCTGGTACTGTATGCGAACATCGACAGGATCGAAGACGCCCAGGCGACGGCTGTGTTGGATTATGTCGCGGGTGGCAAAGCATTTATCCCGCTGCACTGTGCGACCTTCTGCTGGCGGAACAATGCGGAAATCGTGAAGCTCATGGGGGGGCAGTTTCAACGGCATGGAGGCCAAGTGTTTGGGACTCAGATTATTGAACCGACTCATCCCATTATGAAAGGCTTCAGTGGTTTTTCGAGTTGGGACGAAACCTACATTCATCATTTGCACAACGAAGAGAACCGCACCGTTCTAGAATACCGTGTGGAAGGCGAGCAGGCTGAAGGCCAAAATCGTGAACCGTGGTCATGGATCAGAACCCATGGCAAAGGCCGAGTTTTCTACACAGCCTGGGGACATGATTTAAGAACATGGACGAACCCGGGTTTTAGTAATCTAGTAGAACGCGGTATCCGCTGGGCCTGTGGGCAAGATGTTTCGGCTGTCCCTGCGTTTGCCGATCTGGCCGCGTTTGCTGCGCCCAAGATGACCGCGCCACGCCAAGATGTCGCTCCGTTTGAATTCGTCGAGGTCGGGCCAAAGATCCCGAACTACACTCCCGGTCGCAATTGGGGCGTGCAAGGGGCTCCGAAGACAACAATGCAGCTGCCGGTGTCGGTGGATGAATCGATGAAGCACTATTCCGTTCCCGAAGGTATGGCTCTGCGATTGTACGCTGACGAACGCAACTTCGATTCGAAACCCATCGCCATGAATTGGGACGAACGCGGCCGATTGTGGATCTGCGAAACGCTTGACTATCCGAATGAACTGGGCAAAAATCGCGACCGCATCCGGATCTGCGAAGATACCGACGGTGACCACGTGGCCGACAAGTTCACAATCTTCGCTGAAGGTCTCTCAATTCCAACGGCGATTATGATTTATCGCGGTGGTGCCGTTGTGCAAAATGCGACGGAAACGTTGTACTTGAAGGATACCGACGGCGATGATAAGGCTGATCTGAAGACGGTCTTGGTGAGTGGCTGGGGGGCGGGTGATACGCATGGCGGAGTCAGTAATTTCCGTTATGGGCTGGACAACTGGATCTGGTCGATGCAGGGCTACAACGACAGTGCGCCTGAATTCAATGGCAAAACGACTCAGTCATTTCGCCAAGGATTTTGGCGATTCAAGTTGTCGCAGGATGATCCGCCAGTTGTCACCGATCTTGAATTCGTAAGATCGACAAACAACAATACGTGGGGCCTTGGCATTACAGAAGAAGGCCTGATCTTTGGCTCAACTGCAAATCACAACCCAAGCACCTTTATGCCGATTGCGAATCGTTACTACGAAAGAGTACGCGGCTGGGCAGCTCCTGATATCGGCACGATCGCGGACTCATACCTATTCAAAGCTGTTACCGAAAATGTCCGGCAGGTGGACCAGTTCGGCGGCTACACAGCAGGTGCCGGTCACGCGCTGTATACGGCCCGCACGTTCCCTCAGCAGTGGTGGAATAAAACGGCATTTGTCTGCGAACCGACTGGGCACCTTGTGGGCACCTTTGTTCTGCGTCGCGACGGAACTGGTTACAAAGCCACAAGTCCGACGAACTTGATTGCGAGTGACGACGAATGGGCGTCGCCGATTATGGCGGAAGTGGGCCCCGATGGCGCTGTCTGGATTTTGGACTGGTACAACTTCATCATCCAGCACAATCCCACTCCGCAGGGTTTCATGACCGGCAAGGGCAATGCCTACGAAAGCGATCTGCGTGACAAGAAACATGGTCGGATCTACCGCCTGTTGCCTACGAGTGGCGAGAAAGACGTCCTGCACGCCTTCAGCAGCCTCCTGACAGCATCCCATGAGGAATTAGCTGCGACCCTGAAACACTCATCCTTCAACTGGCGTTTGCAGGCTCAGCGTTTGCTGGTTGAAAAGAATGCGACCGACGTCGTGCCGCAATTGTTGACCATGATTTCAGAGACTTCAGTCGATCAGATTGGACTCAATGTGGGGGCCATTCATGCACTCTGGACACTCAACGGGCTGAAATTGGACGACTCGGCGCAAGCCGTCGAGGCGGCGGCGGCAGCGTTGTCTCATCCATCCGCCGGGGTGCGGCGGAATGCGGCGGCGGTCCTGAGCCAATGGAATGCCGGCGCAAAGGCTTTGCTTGCGGCGCATGCGCTCATATCGGACACGGACATCCAGGTGCGTCTGCAGGGAATTCTGTGCCTCGCGGATATGGAGCCTTCTGACGAAGCGGGCGAACTTGTGGCAAAGGTTGCTCGTCGCGATAACCTCGACCTGTGGGAAAGCAATGCGGTCACTGCTGCTGCTGCGATTCATGCGGTTTCCTTCTTAAAGGCTTTGGAACAGCCGGGCGAACAGGAGCATGCTCAATTGAGCGCCGGCGCTCTGCAAACCTCGGAGATCGTCGCGGAACACATTGCCCGAGGGCGTCCGGTAGCGGAAGCCATACAGTCGTTGTTGACGGGCCTTGTACAGGCGTCGCCGCAGTTGACGGAAGTTGTTGTACGCGGCCTGATCGCTGGCTGGCCGCGGGAATATCAGATTCAATCAAGCCCAGCGATGGAAGCGTCACTGCTGAAGTTGTTGGATCGTGTGCCCGCTTCCTCCAAAGGTAAGTTGCTGCAACTTGCATCGTTGTGCGGATCGCAGGCTTTGGAGTCGTACGCAACGGAGATTGTGACTTCACTTTTGAATGTAGTCAGCGATTCTAAGGCTGTGACTCCGGATCGGATTAATGCAGCACGGGAAGCCATTGGATTTCATGCCGAGAATGCCGAAGTACTTAGCGTTGTCCTAGACATGGTCAATTTGCAAACGACGCCCGAATTGGCGGTTGGGTTGATTGAGGCGGCCGGGGTCAGTACGGCAGATGCCGTTGGGCCGCAATTAGTGGAACGCACTACTCAGATGACGCCCCAGATGAAAGCGGCCACCATCCGCGTACTGCTTTCTCGTCCCGCCACCACGACTGCGTTGCTCACGGCGATTGCAGCCGGTACGTTGGATATCGGGGATTTGACGCTTGATCAAAAACAGGCACTGCGCGTCCACCCGAATCAGGCTGTCCGCCAAGTCGCCGAAACTCTGATGGCCGCAGGCGGAGGATTGCCGGATGTCGATCGCGACAAAGTCCTCAAATCGCTGCTGCCAATTTGCGAAGAGTCAGGTGACTTAGTGGTCGGCAAAGCCATGTTTGTCAAGCATTGTTCACGATGCCACATGCACGGCACCGAAGGCAAAACCATCGGACCCAATCTAACCGGCATGGCCGTGCATCCCAAGCACGAATTATTGACTCATATCATTGATCCAAGTCGCAGTGTTGAAGGTAATTTTCGGATCTACACTGTCGTCAAAACGGACGGTCGGTTCATCAACGGAATGATGTCGGGCGAATCTCGAACGGCCCTCACTTTAATCGATGCTGAAGCGAAAGAACACAACATCGCTCGTGAAGATATCGAGAACCTTGTGCGTTCTCGCAAATCTGTCATGCCTGAAGGCTTTGAGAAGCAGATGACGGCGGAAGAACTATCGAGTCTGCTCCAGTTCCTGACAGACAAAGGCAAGTTTATGCCCGTGTCGCTTGATCGCTATGCCACCGCTATCAGCACGAAAGGCCTGTTTGATGTCGGTGATGAGGGTCCCGATCGGATGGTGTTCGGCGACTGGGCTCCCAAGATCTTCAAAGACGTGCCGTTTATTCTGACCGATCCACGGGGGATGACGGTGCCTAACATTATCCTCCTGAACGGACCGAATGGCGTTCTGCCACCAACCATGCCCAAGTCTGTGACACTGCCCTGCAATTCCGAGGCGAAAGCTATCCACTTGCTCAGCGGGGTTGGCGGCTGGAGTTTCCCGTTTGATACCAACAAGACAGTTTCCATGATCGTCCGACTGCACTACAAAGATGGTTCCATTGAGGATCTTGAACTGACCAACGGGGTTCATTTCGCGGACTATATTCGACGTGTCGATGTGCCAGAATCTGAATTTGCCTATGCGCTCGGTGGCCAGCAGATTCGTCGCATTATCGTGACTCCGAAGAAGCATGATTTGATTGAAACCATCGAACTTGTCAAAGGTCCAGATCGCACGGCACCGATTGTGATGGCCGTAACCATCGAGCGGATGTAACTTCTTGCGACTGCGACCTGCGGGGACAATTGAGGCTGATCGACGGCAGAATTACACAACTGAGAATGGTTGCCACGGGCTTGTTCTCGCGAGAAGGCCCGCACACAGGCGGAGCTCCCAAAGGCTAGTTTCCCCTTGTGATATTGTTCCCACTCGCAGATGTGGTTCCTCCGCAAGCAGCACGAGGTTGGGCCGATCGCTACATCCAGCAAGACAACGCATGAAGTCTGAGTTTCGTGCAGATTGCCAAACACAGGCTGTAACGCGCGCTACGCGTTTTGCGATCCCCCGCGCCAGCACAAGTGGCCGATAGCCGGATTCGCAAGAATTCGGAGATGTGCATGATTCATCACGGAATCCAGTCGTCCTGCATCCCCATCGCTAAGGCAGGCAAGGTTACGGCTAATGGAAAGCCCTGTCCGAGCGCCGTTCGAAGCACGCAGGTCATGACTGCGTCTGCTGAATGCGCCAATGGGATTGGCCGGCTGGAGTGCACCAATGCCGGAGGCTCCATCGATCACCGCAATTGTGACGCGAGATTCTGTTAATCCACAACGCGTAAACAGAGACTTTCCGTGGCGAGCAAAGTCCATACACCCCAAAACTTGCGCCCAGCAAGGCGCATAAAAATGCCCTTTGGCAGGTAAGCAATGTGCGGGGACAGAACGATGAAGAGAACTGGGGAATGCTGCAAAAATCTGGGTCATCTTCTTGCAGCGAGTGTATTCTTCGTTCAACACTTGCTTTACCACACCAAAGGGCGGCTGGGTATGACATCCAAATGCACAAGCTGTGCCATTTTGTTTAAATTTTACTAAGTCATTTGGATATCGATTAAACACAGGGAATTGGCAGAATCTGCTGGAATATAGCGCCCAAACAAAAATGTCAGTTCGGCGCTGAACAGCCACAGAATGGTTGAAACTGCGGCGCTCAATCCGTATATTCCGCTGAACTTCAGCGCCGAAGCGTGCGCCGACGCAGTGTTTTACGGGCATTGAACAGTGGCATTTTTTCTCACCGGTTCTCAATTGACCAAACGCGACCTGCGTGGGTTGGTCGCCACCCTCACGGGACTGGTCGTGACATACTGCGTAGCCGTGCTGTGGTATGTCGCGACATTTCCAGACGTTGGTCTCCGCTGTTTGCTTCCAGATGCGGAACCATTGCAAGATGGTGGGATTGAGATTTCGCAGTGGATAACGCAGTCTGGCGAAAACACGAGCATTGGGCCAAGTGCAGGCGATCGCTTGGTTCGTTTGAATGGTCAGGACATCGGCACGTTTCTGGACTTCGTTTCGTCTCTGCAGAGTCTCCGATTTGCCAAGATTCCTCCGGGTGGACAGTTGGCTCCAGGGTCTGATCCTGCAGAACTTAAGGTTCCGCCCTTAGTGGAAGTGTATAGTCGCGATCCATCGCAACCCCCGGAGCGGTTGGTGGAAATCGTCTATCGAAACACGCATTCGTCGAAACCAGAACTTGAAAACCGCGTCTATGTGTCCGTTCGTCCTATTGCAGTCAGTGAAGTCTCCATCACGATTTTCTGGTTTGCTTGTCAATTGTCGATTCTCGCTGTTGCGTTGACGTCGTATTGGTATCGCCCTTTTGATCTGGTATCTCAAAATTTCTGCCTGATGTGTTGTGCGTCCATGGGTGCGTTTGTGGCGGGTTTCCATTGGTGGGTTTTGGCTGGCAATCCGTTGCTCAATATTCCGTTCATTGTTTGTGCTGCATCGCTCCCGGCGCTGGTCTTGAATTTCTTTTTAGTGTTTCCTCGTGAATCAGAATTGATACGGAGAAGGCGACTCCTCATCCAGATGGCGGTTTTGGGACCAGTTGTATTTTCCACATTTGTCCTTGTGATTGTGTATTGGAGCAGTTGGAGTTTGAGTGGCAGTACGACCAGTGGTGACTTAAATGTGTTTCAAAAGCTAGCGGTTTTGACTCAGCTCGTGTTTCGTGGTTCTGCGTCCAATTTGGTTATTGTGACCCATGCCACAGCGTTGCTACATCTGTTGCGATCGACGGTTTACGCCTCAATCGGTCTTGCCTGCCTCTATTTTCTGCTCATTGTCTGCAAGCTGATCCATGCTTGGTTTACGATTGAAGTCCCGCGTGAGCGACAGCAGTTGAACATGATCTTGGGGGCTGCTGTGCTTTCCACAATTCCGATTAGCTACACGCTTTACCTTGCCTTTTTTCAAAAGATTGAGTTTGCGTTGGGCCGGGCCCAGATCCCCATGTTCATCGCAAGTATGCTCTTCATGGCGGCGTACTCACACGGGATGTTGAGGCACCGGCTGATGCTGGCTGAAGATCCAGAAGATAAGGGTCGTCGATACATCTTGATGTCGCTGCTGGTTTCAGGAAGTTTCGCCACATTTCTGGCATTTGGGGGGGTGGCGGCGCACTCTTACAGTTTGCCACTCAATTCATCAACCACGCAACAGATCTCATTGTTTCTGATTCTGTTGCTGGCGGCAGGCATTACGCTGTGGGTGCGAGATCGTCTGCAGACGGTGGTGGATCGCACCTTCTTCAGTGAAAAATATCAACTCGACCGCGCCATGCAACAGTTGAATCGGTCGGCGGCATACCTGACTGAGCCTACCGGGATGGCCGATATCACGCTGAAAACCTGCCAAGACGTGATGGACGCAACTTCTGCCATCATGTTCGTCCGCGATGGGCAGGGCAGTTTTCGGCTGATCGGTACAAAATCCACATCACAGGCCCCCGCGCAATTGAAGCCTGAGCAAATTCCGGTATTTGTGGCCGGCGAAACAGTGATCCGGAGGATTCCTCAGGCAAACCGTGACACCATGGTTCCGGTGCAGCGTTTGCTTCACGATTTGAAATCGGAATTGTTGTGTGTGATGGAAGGCGAAGGTGGTGTGCACGGCGTGATTATTCTCGGGCGTCGTCGCTCAGGAGGTGCATACACTGCCGAAGACATTGCGTTCTTGCATGCCATCGCGCAGATGAGCGTGCTGGCTTTGCATAGTTCTCGCGCCAATCAGACGATGGCACGGTTGGATGCCGAACTGAAAATGAAGATGGATCGGATTGCTGAACAACAGCGTCAGATGGCAGTGTTGCGCGCCGAGCTGACTTCCCTTCAACGCGATGCCGGGCAGGCACCGGTGGTTGCATCTGAACAAGGTTTTGACCGTGAAGGAATTCGCGGCGGCAGTCCGGCTTTGCTGACAGTGCTGTCACAGGTGAAGAAAGTGGCTCGCAGTCCGTCCACTGTTCTAATTCGTGGCGAAAGCGGTACGGGCAAGGAACTTTTGGCGCGTGTGATCCATCGTAACAGCGATCGAGCTGCCGGAAATTTAGTCTGCGTCAACTGTGCCGCATTGTCTTCTTCGTTGCTTGAGAGTGAACTTTTCGGGCACGTCAAAGGCGCGTATACGGGGGCCCACATCGACAAAGCCGGGCGTTTTATGGCGGCCGACAAAGGGACGCTATTTCTGGATGAGATCGGTGATATTTCCGCTGAAACCCAAGTTAAATTGCTCCGCGTCCTGCAGGAACGCTGTTTCGAAGCCGTTGGCAGCGACAAGACGGTGCATGTCGATGTTCGTGTGATTGCAGCGACGAATCGCAACCTAGAAGACATGATCGCACGCGGTCAGTTCCGAGCGGATCTGTTCTATCGTCTGAATGTTGTCTCGCTGACACTGCCTCCGCTGCGAGAACGTCCAGAAGATCTCGCCGAATTGGTGTTCTTCTTCCTCAGCCGGTCAGCTCAAAAGACAAAGAAGCAGATTCGGCAGATCGATCCGAATGCGTTGGCCGCAATTGAAGCACACGAGTGGCCGGGAAATATCCGCGAGCTGGAAAATGTGATTGAACGGGCGGTTGTCCTAGCCGACAGCGACATGATCACGATGACTGATCTTCCGGATGAGTTTCAAACGGGGTACGAACGCAAACCGCAATTTGGCAGATTACAGGGCAAAACGGCAATTGCGACATCAACCGTGCGAAGTGTCTCGCGGAGGATTACAGACAGCCATGAATCTTCTGCCAACGGCGGCGAAGGGACATCAACCGACTCTGAAAAACAACTGCTGCGAGAAGCTCTGCGGATTGCCGCGGGAAATAAAGCTCTGGCTGCTCGCCGCCTGAATCTGCCACGCAGCACATTCTTCAGCAAGTGCCGCAAGTACGGAATCGAATAGGCGTCATTGTCGAATATTTGACGTAGTTTGGAGACCGTTAGCTGCTGGCTGCGATTTTGTGCGCAGACGAATGATGGGGCGTTGTTAAAACCGATGTGGCTCACCACGAGCAGAGAATTGAGAGGAATTCATTGCGGTTTGCGTTTCCGCCTTTTTCCTTGCTGGTCGTCAAACGTGGTTTTATGGCGCAGGATGTGATGGTAATGCTGCGCAAAACGGTGGGCTTCGTCGCGGACGTACTGCAGCAGACGCAAGCTGTAGGCGTGGCGGCTGAGTCGCAGTGGTTCGGAGTCACCCGGCAGATAGATTTCTTCATCCCGTTTGGCGAGTGAGATCGTCGTGGGCGGGGTGATCCTGAGAACCGCAAAGGTTTCCAGCACTGCGTTCAATTGTCCTTTGCCCCCGTCGATCAGGAGCAAGTCCGGAAATGATTCACCGTCCTGCGACAGTTGGCGAAATCGCCGCGTGATCACTTCACGCATGGAGGCAAAGTCATCGACGCCCTCCACGGATTGAATTCGATACCGTTTGTAGCCGGGCTTAAACGGAAGTCCATCGATAAACTGCACGAGGCTGGCAACTGTTGCGCTGCCTTGCAGATGCGCAATATCTACACCTTCAATGCGGCGTGGCAGTTCCTTAAGCTTCAATACTTTTTTAAGGCCTGCTAATCCTTTTTGGGGATCGACATAAAAGACTTCTGGCTGTGCATGACTTTCCAAGTCTCCGCGTTGGCTGAGACTTTTCAGGGATTCAATCTCATCGCGGATGCGCGCGGCCTTTTCAAACTTCAATTCCTTGGATGCCAGCAGCATGGCGATTTCCAGTTCTTTTAGCAGACTGGCTTTACCACCGTCTAGAAAGACACGCAAGCGGCGGATATCTTCGCGATAGTCTTCTTTGCTGATGCGCATGTTGCAGGGCGCGGTGCATTGATTGATGCTGGCCAGCAGACATGGTCGAAACCAACGCCAGCGTTCGTCATTCTCGGCGATGTCTAAAGTGCAGGTGCGAAACCGAAAAATCCGCTGCAAGACAGCAATCGTGCCGCGCAGTTGCCCAGCATTGGTGAACGGGCCATAGAGTTTGACGCCGGATATTTCTGGTTGTCGAGTGAATTCAACGCGCGGGAAATCTTCGCGGGTCGTGATCTGCAGATAAGGAAACGTCTTATCGTCTTTTAGCATTGCATTGAAACGCGGCTGAATATCCTTGATGAGTCTTGCTTCAATCAGCAGAGCATCGACTTCGCTGTCGGCATCGATATAGTCAATGTCTGCAATTTCGGGGATCAACTTCGCCGTCCGGAGGTCGACTTCAGCGGCTTTTGTAAAGTAACTTCCGGCACGGCTGCGAAGGTTGACCGCTTTGCCGACGTAGATGACTCGTCCTTGAGCGTCTTTCATGAGATACACGCCCGGCGTTGTGGGAAACGTGCGAACTTTCTGATGCGGCTCAATTGACGCACTGGATGCCGAAGAGCACGCTTGATTATCCGGCTGCCGGGCTTCTGTTTCCTCGCCGTCCATGAGAAATGTTTCGTAGAAAATGGCTGAATAACTTGTTGAATCGTCTCAGATTGCGCAATGTATCCGTCGTTTCCTGATGTTCCAGCCTCAATTGTGGAACTTGTCAGTTTTCGCATTGGCAAGGCATTGATTTTTCGCGGCTTTTTCGTACGGTCTAGCAGTCGCTTAGCCGTTTGGACAGGCGGTTTTAGGGTCGCGACAGCTAGGTCTTGACTATTGCTTTTTGAAAGGCTGGGAAATGAAATTGATTCGATCTCTGGGGATGTTGGTATTGTTAGGCAGCGTGTCTTGGATGTTGGGATGTAGCGCCAAGGAAAATACATCCGGACCAAGCGGTGGTGGGGGCGGTTCGGGCGTAGCAGGCGGTGCAGTCGTGCCGCATTCACATGAAGGTGAAGCTGCGCACGCACATGAAGGTGACGCACCAAAGGCAGAAGAACCAAAGACTGAAGCTCCGGCTGCTGACGCGGAAAAAACGGCAGAGCCAAAGGCTGATGCTGCTCCAAAGAGTGAATAAGCATTCCGTGTTTGTGATGCTTTCTGTGCCACCGCAGATCGACATTCAAGGCAGCCTGTTTAATGCGGGTTGCCTTTTTCTATGTGTCGACCAGCCGTATTCCTAGGGCATGCTGTCGGGACACTTAATTTCATGGACTGCTGGCAAGCGTGCCAAGGCTGCGTCATAATCGGAATCATCACGTTGACAAGCACCAAGGCATTTCTGATCCACAATGGCAGATTTATTGAGGCATGCATGGCATTTGCTGCGCTGGGGTAAAAGAGAATGACAACAAGACCGCGATATCGCTGTGTTCCGCTGTTTGGTCCGCCTGGCGTTGGTAAAGGCACTCAGGGGAAAATCCTGTCCAATATCCCCGGTTTTTTTCATCTGTCAGTGGGCGACGTATTTCGCTCGATCGATATCGGCTCAGCGAACGGTCGCGAGGTCTACAATCACATTTCGCGCGGAGAGTTGGTGCCAGATGAACTGACGATTAAGATCTGGCGGAAAGCCCTTGAAGCGTACGTGGCTTTGTCATGGTTCAAGCCGCGCGAAGACCTCTTGATTTTGGACGGCATGCCGCGCAACGTTCATCAGGTCGAGATGATTCAGGAACACCTTGAAATCCATCGCGTCATCTATCTAAAGTGTTCTGACGAAGAGGACATGATTCACCGAATTCGCCGCCGAGCGATTCGTGAAAATCGAACGGACGATGCGAATGAATCGATCATTCGTCGGCGGTTCGACGTTTACCGAGAGGTGACGGCACCAGTGCTGCAACAGTACGATCCGGCCATCATCCATGAAGTGGATGCCAATGGATCGCCGTCGGAAGTCGTCCATTCGATTCTGGACTGCCTGATCCCGGTTCAGAACGAATTATTTGAAGCCAACCTCCGCGAAGAGGAATCGCGGGGTACCTGAAGACTGGATCGCAACTCCTAAACTTCGCAGATCCGTTTGAATCGCTCCCAAGCATCGCTCCAGTCGTCAGCGTTTCGCGGATGAAATTCGGTGATAGATTCTGAACGCCGGACGATGTCGCGGATTTCGCTCAGCGACGAAATATCCCCGGCTGACATTGCCTGAACCAACACGTTACCCAAGGCGGTTGCTTCAACGGGACCTGCGATCACAGGAACCCCACACGCATCGGCGGTGAACTGATTGAGCAACGCATTCTGCGCTCCTCCCCCGACGACGTGAACCACTTTCACCTGAATGCCCGTGAGTTCTTCTAGGCAAGTGAGTACCATCCGATACTTCAGGGCTAGGCTTTCAAGCGCGCAGCGGACAAACTGTCCTTCGTCTTCCGGAACCGGTTGTCCGACTCGACGGCACTCGACGGCAATGGCTTCCGTCATGTCGGTGGGACGCAGAAATCCCGGATGATCGGGATCCACAAGCGAGCGAAACGGGGTTGCGCCCGCCGCTTTCCGCGTCAGTTCAGCATAGTCCGCTTTCAGTCCTCGTTCTTCAAATGCCACCTTACAGCGTTGCACGAGCCACAGGCCCATGATGTTTTTGAGCAGCCGGTAAGTGCCATCGATCCCGCCTTCGTTCGTGACGTTCAGTTCCATCGCCTTATGCGAAAGGATGGCGTCCCGAACTTCGACGCCCATCAGCGACCAAGTGCCACTGCTGATGTAGGCCCAATCCGGATTGCCTGTATGCGACGTTGGCACCGCCGCCACTGCGGAACCGGTATCATGTGTGGCAGGAGCGATCACTTTCACATCTTTCAGCCCGGTGAATTCAGCGACTTCGCGGCGTAATCCGCCAAGCTGCGTGCCCGGCATGATGATTTCCGGAAACATCTCGGTGGGGATTTCAAGTTTCCGCAGCATCTCCACTGCCCAGCCACGCGTCTTGGCATTCAGCATTTGCGTCGTTGTGGCGTTGGTAAATTCGACGACCCGACTGCCGCTGAGGCACCAGTTGAAAAAGTCCGGAACCATCAGGAATTTCTTGGCCTGATCGACAAGTTCGGGATCGCGCTCGCACATCGCTAGTAATTGATAGAGGGAATTGATCTGCATAAACTGCAGTCCGGTCTGCGCAAACATCTCCGCGCGGGGTACACGCTGCAGAGCTTTCGCCAACATGCCGTCGGTGCGGGAGTCACGATAATTCCACGGCTGCCCGAGAATCTCGTCGTTACGATTCAACAGCACAAAGTCGACGCCCCACGTGTCAACTCCGATGGAAGACACTGACGCTCCATACTGCGTACTTGCTTCACGCAGGCCGTTCTGGATTTCGTTCCACAGGCCAATCAGATTCCAACGCAGAGTTCCCCCGAGCCTCACGGGACCGTTGCTGAATCGGTGAATTTCATGCAGTGAAACATGCTGCCCGTCAAACCGACCCGCCATCACGCGGCCGCTTTCTGCGCCCAGATCGACCGCCAGGTACGTTTTTTCTTTCATGTTCGAGTTCTCATTCTCGTTGATTCAGGATTCGCCACAGAAGAACGAGAATGATAGCGAACAGGCGCCTCAGGATGTAGCGCACCGGCTTTGAAAAGGGGTCAGGAACCAATAGTGCGCAGCACCCTTCGGGCCATTTGGCTATTGGTTCGCTGACCCCTTTTCCAAGCCTTCAGGATCTGTTCCGACCATGGCCGCCGGACTGGACCTGCAGAACCGGCTGAGCGCGTTCGCCGCTGCAGATGACGACCAGCAGGTTGCTGATGAGTTGTTCGCGTTGGGAATCGCTCATGTGCAGTTCGGCAGCTGCCAGCCGGATAACCGCATCTTTCACAATTTCAACCGCGCCTTCGACGATGGTTTTTCGAGCGTCAATCAAAGCCATTGCCTGCTGCCGCATCAGCATTGCCTGCGCGATTTCCGGCGCATACGTCAGATCGTTCAGACGCACGTTGAGAACCCGAATCCCCGCCGCGTTCACCGCCGTCTGAAGTTCGTCGATGAATGACTTGGTCACAACATCGCTCTCGTGCTTCAGGCACGGTTCGGAGACATCGGCAGATTCGTAAGGAAACTGTGAACTGCAGCGTTTGATCACAGCACTGGCCTGATCTTCGATGAACTTGCGATAGTTCTCGACTTCCAACGCGGCTTTGTATGAATCTTCGACTCGATAAACCACAATCGCGCTGATCTGAATCGGGTTACCGTTTCGTTCCAGCACGGTGGTCACTGCGATATCGTGCGTCATGTCGCGAGTCGGAATACGATGCAGGTTTCGTCCAACGGGATGAATCCAGCAGATCCCTTGTTTCCGCAGCGTGGTCACGAACTTACCGAATCGGAGGACCACAATTTCTTCGCGGGGATTAACAATTACAAATCCGAACAGCAAAACCACGCCGAATGTCATTCCCGTCACCAGAATCACCAGAAACTTCTCCAGAAATCCCTGGTTCTGTCTCATTTCATTTTCATCAATGGTCTTCATGTCCCTCCCCTTTCGTCGTTGAGAATCGTTCCGCCCTGTGTATCAGACAGCACGAACGCCGTTCCCGGGAGGGTGGATCACTGATTCTGGTGAGATTTTTCGCCTTGATCTGGTCGTTCCTGATGTACTGCCAGCGGCGATCCGTCAGCATTACTCACATTCGCAGTCACATTCATCCTGACAGCAACAGCTGCAGCTAGCATCGGGCATCTGAGCGAAGTAGGAGGGACCGTACTTTGAAGGTGCGTCTGCTAGTGAATAGGGTTCAAATTCCATCCGGTAGCCGTCGCATGGGCGAGCGAACATATTCCCGAAGCCGCGTGGCCGAAACGGTGCAGGGGCGCAGCGTTGTGACTTGGTGAGGGTTGCAGCTCGAGGCCGATACCATGACGTATACTTGTCAAAACGCGTCGAAAAATGATTGAATCCGTTTCCAGCAGAACCGGGTGCTCCAAGATCCGGATTCGAGCGAATTTGAGCGAATCCATTGAAGGAATGTTCTGGCATGATCGCGTCTCCGGTTCGAACCGGAGCGAACTTTCGGAGCGAGTACTTGCTCGGAACCAGAGACGGATTAGAACCCTGCGCTGGAGTCACCCCGTCGCTATCATTCTGCGGAATCGGCGGTTGAGCAATACAACTCAACTGCCCAATCAGAAGTGCCAAGACAAAAACAGGCACTGGAATGTTGCGTTTCATGGCTGTCATCCTGACAAAGTGAATCCTGATGCGAAGGTAGAACGTACAGGCGACCTTTCGCACTAGGGTTTTCGGCTGGTGCCAACTTTCTCTCCGCAGGGATTTTGGAGAGGAACTGACCAATGTGGTATCCTCGTCTGTTTCGTCTTAAAGTCCGGGTTGTAACAGCGGGTGACTAGCATTTAAACACAAAAAAATCATGGTATTCCAGCAATTTCTGCCACCCTCGACTTCCACCCGGTCATCAGAGTTTTCGCAGTCAGATTGATCCTGTGACGCACTTCACGGGAATTTTTTTGAGGTGCAAATGAGTCCACGGTTTCAATTAGCAGAGCAAATGAGTAGACTTCTGCTGGAACGAAAACTGGGTAAATAAGGCAGTTTTCAGCCTGTGGGTTCAGGTTTGAAGATTGACTTGGATGAAGCTGCGTACCTTTCCGATTCCGTTGCTGGATGTTGTCTAGGGTTTAAAAAGCTATCCGATGAATTCGCCCGCGCGTGAAATGGCCGCTGTCACGGTGAATGCCGAAGTCTCAATTGATGCACGGAAGGTTCGAGACGAATTGCAGCCAACCCTTCCTGAGTGTTCTGGCACCGATCATGGTTTGTCGTTCCGCCGGTCAAAGCGGGTCCAGAGACTGACAGGTTTCAGAATCCGTTCCATCGGATCGTACGTGCCATCGCGCATCGTGACGAACGAAGAGCTGGAATTGCGATATGGATTTGAGCCTGGCTGGATCGAACGTAGGACGGGCATTAAGCAACGGCGGTTTGCCGCTGAATCAGAATCGACAAGCGACCTTGCTTTTGAAGCCGCTCGACGCGCTATGGCAGCGGCCAATGTTTCTGCTTCAGACATAGATCTGTTAATTGTCGGGACTTTTACGCCCGACTTCACATGTCCCTCGACTGCCTGTCTAGTGCAGAACAAGCTTAAGCTTGACGCCCCTGCGATGGACTTGCAGGCCGCGTGTTCCGGATTTATGTATGCCTTGGCCACTGGGGCGCAGTTCATCGCGACTGGGAACTCGCGCCGCGCACTGATCATCGGTGCCGACGTCAACAGTCGAATTGTGCAGCCGGATGATCAGCGAATCGCACCGTTGTTTGGTGATGGTGCCGGAGCAGTGATCCTTGAACCCGGCGATGCAGACCAAGGGCTCGTCTGCTACCAACTCGGAGCGGACGGAGCGGGTGGCTGTCTGCTCGACCGACCTGCTGGTGGGACGACATTGCCACTGACTCCTGAACTCGTGGCGGCGGGCGAACATTTCCTGAAGATGGACGGTCGCAATGTATTTAAGTGGGCGATCGAGGCTGTGACGCAATCGATTGAGGTGGTGTTGGACAGCGCCGGGGTGACGACTGAAGACGTGAGTCTGTTCGTACTCCATCAGGCCAATATTCGCATCATTGATCATGCGATGAAGGTACTCAAGATTCCGCGAGGCAAGGTTTATAATAACCTAGACCGAGTCGGTAACACGTCGGCCGCGTCCATCCCGCTGGCGTTGGACGAAGCCTGCCGTGAGGGCCGGATTCATCGCGGCGACCTTGTGGTCATGTGCGGCTTTGGAGCAGGCCTGACGTGGGGTACTAGCCTATTTCGCTGGTAGTCCCTGCACGGCTTCTTCGTCGTAGAAGAAATTGGCCATGAGATGTTCGGAACAAAACAAGAGGATGACCAGTCCCATCAGAACGGGAAAGACTTCAATCCCGAGACGCCCCATTCGCACCGCGCGTTGCAATTCCAGAGCGTCATGCACGATGGCGACGTTGCTCCCAGCCAACATTGCGTTTAATTGATCGTCGCGAATTTTTTCCAGAGTGCTTTCTGCATCGCGCATATTCACAGCGAACGCGGCTTCAAACGGACTGCGAGCTTCAAATGGTTTCAGACGATAATGACCAGTGTCCGTGGCATCCGTAAGCAGCACAGACGATTCTTCGGGCAACATCGATCCGGGTGTCTGTCGCAGACCGGGGCGACGCAACAGGTATTGCTCAAATCGCTGACTGACAGGTACGGGAATGACGATGGATTCGCCTGCAATGTAGTTGCGTTTCGTGTTGCTGGCCCCTGTCAGATGTTGCAAGATCTTGTCGGTTAGCACCGGAAACGACCAGTTATCGACGACGAAATTATTCCACTGCATGCCGCCATCCGTCAAATTGTCCATGGCCGAATTAAACATCAGACAACGCCCCTGTCCGACGGTCCGTTCCATGAGTGCTGGGCGATCTCCTGGCCCCGTGAACCCCAGCAAAGTTGTCGATGTCGGATCGGCATCCACGGCCCAACAGCGATCGAATGCTGCGCGTGACAATTCAACGCGAATCGATTCATCCTGTGCAAACTCGCGCGTCAGCGAGTGCTGTTCGGTGACCAATTTGAGTTGCCCCGGTTCTGTATTGAAATTGACAAAACGCAGCGGCGTGCCAGGCAGCAACTCCTTGGCGGAACTCACCATCCATGCGCCCGGCTGAATTTTATTGGAACCGGCTACAACAAATACACCGCCGCCAGTGTTCGCAAAATCCCACAAACTTTTCCACAGCCGTTCATCCGGACGCTGGCAATTCACCAACATCACTACATCAAAATTTGACAAAGTTGCCTGCCCGGCCTGCGCCGTCGTCACACTGGTACATTCGCAGTACTGAATTCCCTGCTGCTCCAGTTGAATGGGTTGCAAAGCATTTCGCAGATAAAGACTTTCCTCGAGGCGATCGGCAATCAACAAAATACTGGGCTTTGGGCGAACTCCGCAGGTAAAGGCCCGGACGTTATCTTCGGGCAGTGGATCCTCGGAGGTTAGACGTACGATGCCCTCCATAAATGGTTGCGCCCCAGTAACCCGCAACGTCATCTGAACTTGCGACGCCCCGTTTTCAATCTTTGCGATCTGCGGTGCGCCGACGCGGGTTTCGATGCCGTTTTCCAGCAATAACGTTTCGACGGTCGTCAGCGTTGGACCTCCCGGCGTGGAGGACACGGTCATGGTCAGCAACAGGTCGCGCCCCGCAACGCTAGTTTCTTCCGACAAAGTTAGGTGTGTAATTGCCGCATTGATCGGCTGCGGAACCGCCACGTCCACAAGATAGACCTGCAACCAATTAGCCGCCTTGAGGGCATCTGAGAGTCCACTCTCATCTGGTTCACGCCATGCGGTTTTTGAAAAATCCGTCAGCACGTAGATTTCGCGTGCGTGCGTATCGGAAGTGCCGCCAGTCCCTAATCGCTCCTGATCCTGCGTGCGGTCATCGATCTGAAACTGAATCGCGGCTTTCAGGCGACGATTGATGGGTTCCGGAACATTCGTCGTTTCTAATGTATCGAGGCGCGACGCGGCGCCGGCGAGATCCGCTTGGAAGACAATATCATCATGGGCATTCAGGCCGGAAATTGCCGCCCGACTTCCGGCCGGAAAACGGCCGAGATGTTCGCGAATCACCGTGCGCGCCTGTTCGAGACGTGTCTTGTTTTCAAGGCGATAATTCATGCTCACACTCGTGTCCACCAAAAACACGGCCGCGATCGGCACGTCTTCTGTCGCTTCGTTTCGCGGTGCAGAAAGTTCTGCGCGCACCCTGAGGCCCCACGGGATGCCCACGGCCATCATTGCGGCTAGGGTGCCGAGCACGACACACCATAATCGCAGCTTGCTACGACGATCTTTATCATCACACGCCGCACGTGGCATAGGGACGCGATGTGTGAGCCAGAAGTACGCCGCAATACTGGTCGCCGCGGTAAGAGTCAGGATCATCCATTCCCACCATCGAAGGCCGTACCGTGCGGCTGGCAGCGACGGTCTGGCAATCGCCAGCACAAGTACGGCAATCAACAACGATCGCAGGATGAGTAACAACAAATGCCGCAACCGCATCCGCCGCGAATTCGAGACTTTGCGGTTCTTTAATAAACGCAACGCTGGAAATTCGAGACGCTTGGGTTTCGCCCGCATGATCATATGCAAGATCACGGGTAACGCCGCTAGGCCAAGACCAAAGAGCAGGCTGGCATTGATCAACGACATGCGGTGGTTTCTCCGACGATCGGAGCGGGATCACGTTCCAGTGAGAAGCGACCGTGCTCCAGAAAACATTTTACCGCCGCGATCGCTGTTTCGTCGCTTATCAAAAAAGAATGGAGTTTTGGGATGAGCAGATAGTCAGAGGCCCCTGCTAGCCTAGCGCTGGCGACCGTCACTGTCCCGTCATCGTCACCGGCAAGCAGTGGATTGAAACCTCGCTCGCCACCCTTGCCACCTGCGATGATTCCAAATTCGAAATCCGGTGTCGGAAGCGATCCAATTGTGCCATTTGGATCCGTGACCAATTCCTGCCCGGCCGGTCCATAGACGGTTTGGAAAATCAAGTTTCGCTTCAGCATATCCGCCAGTTCCGCACCGCTGTTCGGGGTGCCAAGCATCACCAGCCTTTCAAGCCGCGGATCACTGTGATCTTTCAGAAAACGACGGACGACCAGCCCGCCCATGCTGTGAACCACAAAACTAATTTTTGAAACGTCGGTCAGAGATTCAATTAGGGAATGCAGATAGTCAGCCGCCTGTGCCAGCGGCACGCGGGTACTTGGGTATTCAAACGGCACATGCACAAACCCGTCAGTTGGCATGGCATCAAGTAGGGGTCGCATCGATCTGGATGTGCGACCGATGCCGTGCAGATAAATCACGGCATGCCCGGTATCCGGCTTCAAATTGGTTGCTGCGCGCAGCTCATTGAGCGTTTTTCGACAGTCTTCGATCGTCCCCGATTGATAGCGCCGGTTGTGTTTGTCGAGCAACCGAAAATGTCCGGTGAATACGTGCCGCTGAATCCTGTAACCTTGAAAGTAGCAGACATCGCCCCAGAACTGCATCCCTCCCAGAGTTGGGGCCCCCGGCTGCGGTACCTCAGTGTCTGTCATTTCCTCATCCTTAACTTCCTCGGCGATGGAATACGGGCCAGATTCATCGGCCTGACCACGCACAACGCCATTGCTGATTCCGACGCTCAACAACATCCAAAGTCGCTGCATCAGATCACGCCTACTTGTCATGCTGCACTCCGACATACGAGATGCTTTGCGTTCGGTCGATAAAGTATAAGGGCTAGACTTTAAACCTTAAAGGCCGACATTCAGGAGTACGCCTCGAGCAACTCGAAAGCGATTCCTGCGAGAAGCCCGGACGGCCGCTGGCGTGCGGGCAACCTCATTCAGAGCGACATTCAGCCGAGCGCCGCGTTAAAAAGCTCATCACGCGGAGCGTTGACGGCTTACATCGAAACGCCCTTTGCGTCTCGTCGCTGGCATCTTCGCCATAGCCGCCATCAACACCGTCGTTATCAACAATCGAAAGCGCACACCCAATTTGGCGCGCGGTGGGCGCTAGCCCATTCGGTACCCCTTCTGAAATCTCAAATCTGAAATCCCGCAGGCTGGGCCGGCTGGCTGACCGGCAACCACGGGCTCTGCTTTGGCCCGCGTTTGTTTTCGATTGGGGCCACTACCGCGGCAGCCCTGACGGGTCCCAACGCTCCTCCCCCCCGCCGAATTCGCCGAGAGGTCTAATTGGAAGAACAATCCGGACAAGGCGGAATTACTGCGGAGCAGATGGGCCATCAGCAGCAATATTTGCCGGAGGATAGCGTCTGCTGTCGTCGTCTTTGGAATCCTGTGGCGGGAATCCTGTTTATCCGGCCCTGAAATTCGGCAAATCGGACGATGCTGGCAAAAACTGATGTACATGTTCGCCGATAACAATCACAGTATTGTGGGAAAACGCAGACGCTGCCCGTCTGCGCTGGGGCTGAAAAAAAATCGGGCTGATTCCCGTTTTTAGCGACCGCAATGAGTTGCATAAAAAGGATGATAGAACATGGTGCCAAATCTGTTTGAGCGGCGAATTGCAGCGACGATGGCGGCGTTTCTGCTGTGGAATGTGGCCGAGACGGCGTTGAGTCAACAGATTAGTGCGCCGCTGGACAGTGGTTTCGCGCGAACCAGTTCGATTGCGATGAGTGTTGATGAAATGCTCGGTTCACGCAAGACCCGCGCGCTCACGGAACCTATTCTGGGGCCTGGCTATCCGGCAGTCTGGATTGCTGAGGTGCAGTACAAGCCCGTCCGTCTGAGGCGGCTGGAAATTTTGGATCCCAAAACCGGCGTCGCGCAGAAGGAATTAGTGCGGTACATGGTCTACCGCATGATTCTGCGAGACCCGACGGAATTGGCAGGTGCCGAAACAGCTGAACTCCGCCGCAAGCTGACTGACCCCAATGTTGATCCGGAAAATACGCTGGATCCGAATGTCACGCTGCCCCTGCAGTTGCCACGTTTTATTTTGAAAACAGAAAATGAAAAAGGGGATGAGGAACATCTTTACGTTGATGAAATCAACTTAAATATTCAAAAGGCCGTCTTCGAGCGGGAATTTGGGCGTCGCGGGTTGACCATGAAGATGCTCAACAGCGTCGAAGCGATTGCCGAGGTCGGCAAACCAGTGCCGGGCGACGATAAAGATGCTTTGTCAAAAGCTGTCTATGGTGTTGCTGTCTGGAGAAACGTCGATCCCAAGGCCGACTTTTTCTCAGTCATTATGTCTGGCTTCAGTAACGCCTATCGCATCTCAACCGATGAAAAAGGAAATCGCATCATCGAGGAGAAAGTCATTGTGCAGCGATTCCGCCGACCAGGGGATGAATTTGATCAGGACGAACAGGAATTTCGTTTCAAAGATGATTCGGATACCGACGGTGACGGAAAGATCGATGTTCGTTATCCGGACTGGCAGTGGCGTGTCCGCGATGCAAAGCTGAATATTGACCATATGGACACGATATTACGCAATGCGAAAGTCAGTTTTGGGGATGCACAAAATAC
>Ga0209553_1000191_pt1 | contig 31775 bp, 33 predicted proteins | sample LauGreFBDMM110DN_2_FD_188217 | JGI IMG/M metagenome (GOLD analysis project Ga0209553, IMG submission 188217) | Freshwater lake microbial communities from Lake Michigan, USA - Fa13.BD.MM110.DN (SPAdes) (version 2) | ecosystem: Environmental > Aquatic > Freshwater > Lake | place: Lake Michigan...
CCCATAACCCCATTCTACCCCCTCAGCTACAGCCCTTGGCAACCGCGCCTTACGATCCGGCTTTGCCCTATTAGCCCAGCCGATTATAGAGTCGCGAAAGCGATGCGCGCCCGCTAGGGTACCGCGCGATCATATTGTTTCGGAGGGTGCATGGCAGCCAAGGACGCGACCATTAAAAAAGGCTTCGTCAACGTCGGCAACGGTCAGGTTCATTACCGCATGGCGGGGTCGGGACCACCGATCATTCTGCTGCACGATTCGCCGCGCTCCTCGGTGTTGCATATTCCACTGCTCAAAGAATTCGCCGATCAGTTCACCGTGATCGCGATTGATACACCTGGGTACGGTAATTCCACACCGCTCGATCATGGTCGGCAACTTGAAATCCCCGATTTCGGTACAGCCTTAGCTGAAACGATTGGCGCTTTCGGCGTTCAGCGCTGCCCTGTTTATGGATTTCACACCAGTTCCAAAATCACTTTGGCGTTTGCGGCTAAACACCCTGAACGCGTAGCCGTTGCCATCTTAGACGGGTTATCGTTGCCGCCCGGCGGTGCCGACCCAGCTTTCATTGCCAGTTACATGAAGCCTTTTGTTGTGAGTGATTCCGGTGGGCACTTGGCAGAAGAGTGGACCCGTGTGCTCGACTTCCAGCGCTGGTTTCCGTGGTTTGCAAAAACCAAGGAGGGGCGGCAGCCTACCCCCGGCAAAGACATGGGCGCGCTTCACGAGTACAGCATGGATTTGTTCATGGCGGGGCCGCACTTCTCCGACGCCTATGCGGGCGCGATGCGCTATGTGGCACTACCTGTGATCAAAACTTTGAAAGCGCGAACTATAGTAATGGCGCGGCAAGACGACGTTCTCCATGCCTATTTATCTGCACTGCCCAATCCACTGCCGGACGACGTGACAAAAGAAAGCCTGGCGCCTGATCGTGACAAATGGAAAACACGGCTGCGCGAAATATTTAACGAGTGCGCCGACTTCAAGGGTGCGGCAAACTTCACGCCGCCCGATCCCTTAAAGCAACCGGCCCTCATCGGTCGCACGACCAACAGCTACGTCAACTTCCCGCAAGGCCAGGTGTTAGTGCGTCGCGCGGGTAGCGGATCCAAACGCCCGATTATATTTTTGCCAGATCTCCCCGGCTCAGCCCGCCAAGACGAACATCTTTTGCTGGCCTTAGCGCAAGATCGCCCTGTGTATGGCATTGATCTGCCGGGATGTTGTGAATCAAGTCCGCTATCGCAACCCACGCCGCAAGCCTACGCCGATACCATCGCGCGCGTGATTGAATCATTGGGCTTGGGTCAAGTGGACGTGATTGCCGAGGGCATGAGCACGGCCCATGCCGTGTGCTTTGCGGCCTCGCACGCGGCACTGGTGAATAAACTCATTCTTGATGCCGTGATGGTGGCCGACGCCGATCAACGCACCGAAATGCGGATTAACTATTGCCCCGATCTGCGCCCTTCGCGCGAGGGCGGACATTTGCATAAATGTTTCCACATGATCCGGGACCAAGAAGCACAGTGGCCTTGGTACGATGGCGCCGCGCAAGCCATTCGTAAAATAAAACCGCGCATGGGTGGGCCGCGATTGCATGGTCGGGTGGTTGATACGCTGAAACAATGGGATCATTACGCTGAGCCCATTCTGGCCGCGCTTGAGATTGATGTGGCAGCCTTGTTGCTAGCCGTAACTGCGCCCACGATGGTTTGTACCGTCAGCGAGGATGCACGCTACGCCCAAGCCGAGCACGCAGCCAAGAAACTTAAATCGGGCGCAACGCTCGTACGTCTGCCCAAAGTCGAAGATCGTGCCAGCGCATTTCTTGCGGCTTTGGACTAACTGATCGTTGCAATGTTCAGGCTTCTCACCCTGGCAGTCACTGCGTTTTACTTCGGGGCCCTCACGAGCGCAGTTGCGGGTGACAAAATTCCGGCTACGATTGCAGCCTTCTCGATGCTGCAGCTGTCGTCGGATAAATTTTACAATGGCTGGGGCGATGCGCTCAAGAATGCGCCGGGCGCGCCCTTCGATGTCAAAGTACTGGCACGAGGCGAACTGGGGGCGGACGAGAACATCTTTAACGCGCTGCGCCGCGAACGCGTTCAATTGGTGGGCGTGGGCTATGCATCCATTGCTACTGCGGTCCCCGAATTTACGTTGCTGAATGCCCCGTTCCTGTTCGATACCTGGGACGAGGTAGATTTTGTATACGACAATTTCCTGATTCCACTGCTGAACGATCTACTGCACGAACACGGCATGGTGGGATTGCGACACTATGGTCAAGTTTGGCATGGCATTTATGGCCGCGCACCAATCACCGAGCCGCCGCAGATGAAAAATATGCGATTCCGCGCGCTGATCGACCCGGCCTCGCAAATCATTGCCCGCGATTTGGGCGCAGATATGATTCAGATTCCACTCACAGACATTGTGACCGCGTTGCAAACTGGCCTGATTGACGCAGGCGAGACCAACGACCTCATTTACCTGATGACAGGAACGAACCGAGACGCCCCCAATTACACCTTCACTCGACACACCACGTCAATGCTCGGCATTATTACCAACGCCAAATGGTGGAATGCACTGACGCCAGAAAATCAGCGCATTGTCGACGCCGGCTTTCCCTCCACACGTGAGGCTCGCAACGGCATTCGAGTCGACAGTGTACGCGAGATGAAAACCGCTATGGCGTCTGGCAGTGTCCGCGGCCAAGAACTCTCGCCCGAAGCTCGCGCGCGTTGGAAGACAGCCACAAATCAGGTTTATCATGAACTTATATCTCATGCTGGCGGTAGGGCACAGGAGCTTTATGATCGCGTGATCGAAGGAAAGCGCGCCTATTTGCAGCGATTATTAAAAGCGGAGACCAAGCCATGACCGATACAACGCGCCGTAACCTTTTGAAGACAACCGCCACCCTCACGGCAGGCGCGTCATTAATTTCCAGCGCCCAGGCCGAAGAGATCGGCACGCCACGCGTAGTAAAATCGCTGAGTGCCAGTGGCAAAAAGATTGAGCCTTACAAAGCAAGCTGCGTGCAAACGCGTGTTACCCCCACATTCGATAAATCCGGGAAGTTTCGCGCCGATGCGTTAAATACAAATCTTGATCGCGTTGTTAAGTTTATCGAACGCGGTGCCGATGAAGTTGGCGCAAAGTTGTATTCATTCTCTGAGTTTTGTCTGCAAGCCGCCGAAGGTGGGCCTGGCGTCAAAGATTGGATGAAAGCCTCGCTGCGTGTGCCTGGCAAAGAAACCGACCGCATCTCCAAAGCTGCCCAAAAAGCAAAAGCGTTTGTCGGATTTAACACAACCGAAATTATCCCTCAGTTTCCAGATCGCTATTTCCTGTCGGGCGTGATCCTTGGGCCATCCGGCGACGTGGTTTTGAACTACCGTAAACTTTATGACCTCACCACGAAGTCTCGCCCAAGCGATGTATGGACTGAATGGCTTGATAAAATGGGGCCTGAGTCAGTTTTCCCCGTGGCCGATACCGAGATTGGGCGATTGGCATCGATTGTGGCACTCGACGTCAACTGGCCCGAGATGGCGCGCAACTTCGTGTTTAATGGTGCCGAGGTCCTGCTGAACCCAACCGCTTCGCCAGCACCGCCCGGTGTTCAGCCACCCGACATTCGTACGCAAATTCGCCGCGTGCGCGCTTATGAGAATATGTCCTATGTCTTGCTCTCAAATTTGGGTCCTGTCGGCGAAGATGAAGCCGGTCAGTTACAAGCGCGAATTCCTTCTGAGATCATCGACTATACAGGCAAAGCCCTGGCGACGGCCGCTGACGGTGACGAAGGATTTGTGACCGCGACTATCGATATCGATGCCTTGCGCAAAGCCCGCACAACGCCGAGTTCACAAAATTGGCTGGCAGAATTGCAAGTGCCCGTTCACAAGCTCGGTTACGACCAAGCCAAATTTTTCCCGGTTGATGCGCTTGCCAAGACGCCTCTGCAGACAGCGAAAGATTACGACCCGATCAAGGCGCGCGTGATTGAAGACCTGCTGGCGCGCGGCATTATTAAGGCCCCAGGGGCGTGAATGTGAAACCAAGCTTCCGGCAAGCCACAGTTCATGATCTAGCGATATTGTGGTATTGCTCGCTGATGACACGCTCGGCGCAGCGCGCGATGGTTCATTTGACTTAGCGCGTGAGCAAAACCTGCGTGCGTTCGCCGCCATCGAGGCCGACCCGAATAACGAACTGTGGGTCGTGGAAGATCAAAACGAAATCGTTGGTCAGCTTCAGCTTACGTTTATTCCGGGGTTGTCGCAACAGGGGTCGACCCGCTGCGAGATCGAGGCGGTTCGCATTGCCTCGCAACGCCGGGGCTAGGGCCTAGGCACTGTAGCGATAAAGTGGGCGATTGATCGCGCGCGCAGCAGGGGATGCGCGTTGGTCCAGCTCACCTCGGACGTTAAGCGCACTGACGCCCACAGATTCTACGATCAGCTCGGCTTCACGAAATCACACGCGGGCTTCAAATTAAAGCTTTAGCGGCTTCGCCAAAATCGGTGTTCGCAAGCCGAATCATGACGACAAAGTAGGGCGCAGATTCTGGCGCGCTCGTCTATAAAGTGTGTCATGGCCCGCTTCGACATCAGCCTCACCGCCATCCGCGAGACTCTGTCTCATCGCAATTTCCGCGTCTTCACCGCCGGAAATGCCGTGTCCTTGTTGGGCACGTGGGTCCAACGCATGGCCGTGGGCTACCTGACGTGGGAACTGACTAAGTCTGGGGTGTGGCTCGGCGCCGTGGCCATGGCCGAGTTTATTCCTGTCATTGTCTTGGCTCCCATCACAGGCGTGATTGCCGACCGCTTTGATCGCCGCAAGATTGCAATCTTTGGGCAATTTTTTGCTTTGCTCCAAGCTATCGCTTTGGCTGTGCTAACGCTAACGGGCGACATCACACCCATCTTGATCTTCCTGCTTCAGTTGTTTGCCGGCGTCGTACAGCCGCTGATTCAAACCGCGCGCTTAGTTTTGGTGCCAATGATTGTGCCGAAGGACCGCGTGGGGAATGCTGTGGCGATTACGTCACTCGTTTTCAACACCGCGCGTATTTTGGGGCCGGCCTTGGGTGGCGTGATCATTACCTCGGTCGGCGTGGGCTGGAGTTTTGTGCTCAATGCCGTGAGTTACGCGGGCGTCATCACCGCGCTGTTGTCGCTTCACCTTCCGGCGCACGGCACCGCTATTCGACGTGGTGCGGCGTGGGCGGGCATGTTCAACGATATGGCCGCGGGTTGGCGCTATACGTTGAAGCACCCGCTGTTAGGTTGGTTCATCCCCACCGTTGGCATCGCCAGCACGCTCACGTGGCCCATTGGTGATTTGATGGCCGGGATTGCTGATGAGATATTCAATCGGGGCGCAGGCGGATTAGCAACCTTGACCGCCGCTCAGGGCATTGGGGCAATCTTTGGCGGGTTGCTTTTGGCACAGCGGCCTACAGCAGATGGCCTAAGCCGCCTTGTGATCGGTGCCATGGTCATGAGTGGAATCTGTATCTCAGTGTTCTCACTGATGGATGCAGGCACTTATTTTATAGGAGTTGTGGTGCTGGCCGTATCGGCGTTTTTCGGCGTTATGGTGGGTGTGGGTTCGCAGTCTCTCACACAAACCGTGGTGGACGAGGCCATGCGCGGGCGCTCCTTAAGTGTGTGGTACACTATCACACGCGCAGGCCCAGCCATTGGCGCATTGGTCCTGGGTGCCCTGGCCAACACCTTCGGGTTTGAGGGCCCCTTGTTCGCCGCAGGAGCCATCACGGCTGCAGCCGCAGCCTTGACGTTATTTATTCGTAATCCCCAGGGACCAAGCAAGCCCGCAGCTTAAAGCCGATGATTGACTTCCCACACCATGCCATCGGGATCATGAAAGCCCATGGAAATCATTTTAGTTTCGCCCACGCCGCCCGACTTGGGCACAGCGCGCTCGAATGCTTCGCGAGTCACTTTCACACCACTGGCCTTCACCTTTGCAAACAAGCTGTGCGCATCATCTGTACCGGCTACAAACAATGCACGACCAATGCCGTACGCCCACGTTGCCTCTCCTGGATCTGGGAGAGTATCTTTGACAAACTGTAAGGCCGCCGCCATACCAATATAGTCGTGCTGACACTTACATACTGCGAAGCGCACCGTATCGCCCGCCTTTCCCGCCGCCAGCATGCCCTCGATTTGCATTGTTGAGTCTTGGATTTTGGGCAGACCTAATGTGTTGCTATAGAACTCGAGTGTCTTGTCAATGTCGCGCACGATATGAGTCGTGCGGCGGATCAGAAACGTCTCGGGGTTGGGACGATTATAGCGGAAATAAGTTTCGTAGAAAAATCCCTCAGGGTCGAAGAACGCCATGGACGAGTATTGAATCTCGCCAGCCCCTCGTGGGTCGGGGAAAGCACCGTCCTTTGGCGCAGAATGGATCACCGCACCTGGAAACGCTTCAATCTTTTTCACCAACTCCGTCATGTTGGGGACATCGGCCACCAGCACGATATCGCCAATGCCTAGGCGCGATCTGACAGGGCCCGGATCGGGCAAACGGGGATTGACCCACTCCAACAACCCAATCTTGGCAATCTCTTTGGCGGCCCCCTCCATGATGATGAGCTTGACCTCATCACCGGGTTTGCCGCCAGGGATAATGCCGCCCGACAATTTCATGTTGGATTGGTAATCGACACGCCAGCCCAATACATCGCGGTAAAAACGCATCATACGCTCGGCGTCGCGGACAATGAGCGTGGTCCGTTTAAGTGTAACTTGGGTCATGACTACACAATCTTGCGGGTGTTGAGTTCATAAAAATAACCGTCAGGGTCGAAAAAGCTCATGGTCGTGAGTTTCAATGTCGATCCATCGGCGGCGGTGACGCTATCATCGCTGGGGGGACAAGAAATATGTGCTGGCGCCCCCACCATGCGCCGATAAATCTCGTTCACATCCTGAGCGCTGGCGACAAAAATAGGATCGCGAATTTGCAAGGGGCGCTTAGGTAATGGCACAGGTTCAATGGGCGGATCTAAAAATGCCATAATACCCAACATGCCCACCACCGGGTCTGCACCTTTGAGAATCGCCACGCGCACTTTTGCTCCGGGTTCGCCGGCTGGCAGCACCTGGCCGCCCACAGTCATAGTCTGATCGTACCAAAGCTCCATGCCCATGACGCGGCAATAGAAATCAACACTCAGGTCGATGTCGCGCACAATCAGCGTAGTCCGACGAATCGCAAACTGCGCAACATTTGGCATATTGCGCTTGTGATTGACCTCGAAAAAGAAACCATCCGGGTCGAAGAACGCCAACGTCGTCATCTCGATCTGGTCCTTGCCGTCGGGCGTAGGCACCGACCAGTCGTGCGGAGGGCAGTGGATATGGCACTCGGGCGACGCCTTCAGTCGTGCATAGAGGCCATCAAGATCAGGCGTTTCTGTGACAATGACAATGTCGCCGATGCCCATTCGTTTGCGATAGGGCGCTTTAGGTTTCTCGAGTGGCGGGTCGGTCCATTGCAGCAGGCCAATCTTGGCCACGTCGGAATGATTGCCTTCCATAATGCCCAAATGAACATGTGCGCCAGGCACGCCTACGGGGATGACCTTACCACCCACCGTCATGGGCTGGTCGTAATACAGTTTCATCCCCAGCACATCGCGATAAAAAGCGATGGATCTGCGCACGTCTTCGACGATCAACGTCGTGCGTTTGAGAAATGTATCGGACATGGCGGGCCTAATTTAAGACAGGGTCAAACTACTTAGGCAGTTTGATGCTGCCTTTGGCATCGATCTTCCAGAACGGATTGTAGGCAGTTTCCCAGTCGTGCCCGTCAGGGTCGGCAAAATAGGCGGTGAACCCGCCCCAAAACACCGGGCCGGCATCGCGCAAGATGGTGCTGCCTGCCTTCTTGGCCTTTTGCAAGACCCGCTTCACCTGTGCTTCGGTCGAGACATTGAAAGAGATGGTGATGTTGTCGAATCCCGACCCAGGCCGATCAACACCAGCATCTTTCGCCAACTCTTTGGTGGGAAACAAACACAACGCAAAGCCATTCATTGGAAAGAAGGCGACGTTCTCATCGCTGGCTTTGGTGGCCGCCCAGCCAAGCTTTTCATAGAACGCCCGCGAGCGATTCACATCGTCGACACCGAGCGTAATTGCGCTGATCCGTTGGTCCATGGAACCTCCTATCTGCGGCGAAAACGAAGCGATAAAAAGGGCGAGAGTTCAATTAAATCCGAGAACGCCCGGATTAAGCTGGTGGCCAGGATCTAGGGTGTGTTTGAGTTTGGTCACAAGCCGCGCGGTTTCAGGTTTGAGCGATTGCAGATATGGATACGTTTTCCCAATTTGATTGGACGACGCACCATACTCAGCAAACATAGCCGCGAATTTCAGCCTGATCTCGTGAACCAATGCGCGCGCAGCGGGGTTATCTGCCGGCTCTTTCAGCTTTGCCAAATGACTGGGCTCGGGTGTACGAACATGAACCGGCAACCACGAATCGTCCCAATGCAGCACAGGTTCGTAACTGAAGGCATAGGAGTCGATGGCGATGAACAAGCGCGACACCCAGATGCCATTTTGTTTCATGCGCTCGCGGTAAGGTTCCAGCAGCTTCTCACCAGCATTGATAATGGGCATGGCATCGGAGTGCGCGACCTTGGCATTCATCGCAGCCCAACGATCACCCTTGGGGCCTAGCACACTATTCAGTGGTTTGAAAGGATCGGCGCGTACGGCCTTGGGGATCGAGTTGGGCATCTCTTCGCCGCCGAGCTTGGATGCGATCTCACGTGCTGCCGCCAAATCAGCGTCCACAGCAGCATCGGAACGACCGCCGGCCACCATGTGCAAGGAGAACATGCCGTCTTTGGCGAAGCTGCGACCTGCCAAAACCAACTTCGCGCCCTCGATCAGGCCCTTAGCGAAAGACCCCTGCCCCTTCACCACACCGGCGAGCGTTTTGAGATCCTCAACCACACTGGCACCGGCCATATTTTTGTCGGTCGATTCCGGATCAAAAACATAAGCTTCTTCAGAAATTCCCGAGCGCGCAATTTCCGACATGGCCGCTGCTGCTTTATCGAGGCTTGAAAACGCAAATGACGCAAAGCCAATCGAAGTGGGGGTGCGAATTAATTTCAGCGTGGCTTTGGTCTTAATTCCAAAAGCACCGCCATCATGAATGAACAGGCCCGTGATATCGGGGCCGTAGGTGCGATAGAAGGGCTTGGCATTTTTGAAGCCGCCCTGCCCCGTGGTGATCACAGAGCCATCGGCCAGAATCACTTCAAGGCCCAAAACGATATCAGCACCCTGGCCATAGCGCGCGGTGCCCATAAAGAGTGCGCCTTGCGACAAGCCACCGCCCACAGTTGCCCGTATGCCTGAGAATGTGCCGAAGAAGGGCAAACGAAGACCCTTTGGCTTCAACGCATCATAAATTTGCTTCCACGTCACTCCAGCTTCCACCGTGATGTACATGTCGGCTTCGTTGATTTCGAGAATGCGATTAAGCGCACCGACATCAACCGTCACCGTATCAGGGCGAATAGGTGTGTAACCATTTGTGTAGGACATGCCACCACCACGGCCAATCACCGCATATCCAGAGGCCGTTGCGGTGCCAATGGCTTTGGCCAACAACGACACATCTGTCGGGCGAAGCGCGGCAGCGCAATGCTCGCCCTCGGAATACACGTCTGCTGAATAGAATCGACGCTCGGCCGCGTCTGTAATGACGGCGCCTTTGCCCAGAATATCGACCAATCGTTCGACTAGACGGTCATTACGTAGTTGTGTGTCGGCATTCATGACGCTCACTCCAATGTTATGCAGCTCGCGGATCTTTCCGCATCACTTTTCCGTCGACGATATCCCACGTTCGTCCGCCGATATAATCTCCGGCGACTGGTGAGAAGTTCATCATCTCGTAACTGTCCCAAATTTTGTTCTTGAAATAGGGGTCGCATTCAAAGAGCGAGCGCGCCTCGGCAGGGCTGTCGGCGCGATACATCAGCATTGACCCTTCAAACTGGCGCGGATCGCTGCTGCTCAAGGGCGGGCACGTCCCCGCGACCACGATTTTATCGATCACGGATTCAATATAGCGCAAATGCTCAAGCAGCACGTCACGCCGGATCTGTGTTTTGTCGCCACCGTCCTTGCAGATAAAAGCGTAAATCACAGCCTACCCCTAAAAGAATGCCTGGATGCCCGTTTGGGCGCGACCCAAAATCAGCGCATGGACATCGTGTGTGCCTTCGTAGGTATTCACGGTTTCCAGATTCATCATGTGCCTGATGACGTGGAACTCATCGACGATGCCATTTCCGCCGTGCATGTCGCGTGCAACCCGCACGATATCCAAGGCCTTGCCACAATTGTTGCGCTTGATGACGGAAATCGTTTCCGGGGCAGCGGTTCCATCATCGATCATGCGACCAGCCTGCAAAGCCGCTAACAACCCCAATGCGATTTCGGTTTGCATGTCTGCTAGCTTTTTCTGCACGAGTTGGTTCGCCGCCAAGGGACGACCAAACTGCAGACGATCCAGTGTGTATTGCCGCGCCGCATGCCAGCAGAACTCCGCCGCACCCATCGTGCCCCAGGCAATGCCAAAGCGCGCCTTATTCAAGCAACCGAAAGGTGCTTTGAGCCCCTCAGCGTTCGGCAATTGATTGTCGTCGGGGACAAAGACGTTATCCATCACAATTTCGCCCGTGATAGAGGCGCGTAATGAAAACTTGCCCTCAATTTTAGGCGTAGTCAGCCCCTGCATCCCGCGCTCGAGGATGAACCCCCGAATAATATCGTCTTCGGTTTTGGCCCAAATCACGAACACTTGCGCGACCGGAGAATTCGAGATCCAAGTTTTACTGCCGCTGAGGGAATATCCGCCATCAACCTTTTTTGCGCGCGTCGCCATACTGCCGGGGTCCGAGCCCGAATTTGGTTCGGTCAACCCAAAACAACCCACCCATTCGCCCTTGGCAAGCTTGGGCAAATACTTTTTTCGCTGCGCTTCGGAACCGTAGGCATAGATCGGATACATGACCAGCGAGGATTGCACCGAGATCATTGACCGATACCCCGAGTCCACACGCTCAATCTCACGTGCGATCAGCCCATACGACACATGGCTGACGCCAGGCCCGCCATACTCTGTGGGAATCGTCGCGCCCAATAGTCCAAGCGCACCCATCTCGGGATAAATTGCTGCATCAAAGGTTTCGTTGCGAAAGGCCTGCACAATTCGCGGCAACAACTTGTCTTGGGCATAGTTGCGCGCAGTATCGCGAATCAAGCGTTCGTCTTCATTCAGCAACCCCTCGAAACCCAGTGGGTCTTGCCAATTAAATTTAGCCCAACGCGTTTCCTGCTCAGGTTTTCTTTTTCTTGCTGTCGCGACCCATTCAGGCATGGCTATCTCCATTCTGCTCATCGTATGAGAGTATCATAGCATGAGCACTTGCTATACGTCCCAGCCGGATTGAGTCGGCTGAAATGAGGGTCTAGTGTTTCTGGCAGAAATTTAAGAGGTTTTAGGCATGGGTCAAACACTGGTTGAAAAGATTATCGCGCGGGCATCGGGCAAAGACTCTGTCCGCCCGGGCGAGATTGTGACATGCACAGTTGATTTGGCCATGATCGTTGATTCTGGTGGCCCACGTAAAATCTGGCCGCGCCTGAAAGAATTGGGTGTTGGTGTCTGGGACCCGGAAAAAATCGTCGTGGTGTCTGACCACTTTGTTCCCGCGGTCGATGCCGACACTGCCGCCATCTTGAAACTCTCCCGCGAATTTGTTCGTGAATTCAAAATCCCACACTTCTACGACATGAAAGGCATCTGCCATATCGTGCTGCCCGAGAATGGTCACTTACAGCCGGGCATGTTTATTTGTGGGGGCGACAGTCACTCGACCATGGGCGGCGCCTACGGCTGCTACATGGCTGGCTTCGGCGGCATCGAGATGACGGGCGTGTGTATCACGGGCGAGATTTGGACCCGGGTGCCTGAAACCATTCGCGTGGATTGGAGCGGGAAATTCAACCAAGCCGTTGTCGCCAAGGATGTAATGCTATTCTTATGCCGCCAACTGGGCATGGACAACGCCTTCACGGCTATCGAGTACGGCGGTAACACCGTGACTAGTATGTCTATGAGCGAGCGTAGCGTGTTGTGCAACATGGCGGCTGAGTTAGGGTGTGAGACCGGCGTGATAGCGCCTGATGAAACGACACTGGCTGCTATTCGCGCGGCTGGTAAGCAACCCGCAACCGATGCGTTGACGTGGCACAGCGATCCCGACGCCTCATACATTTCAAAGCACGCATTCAATGCTACAGAATTGCAGCCGCAAATCGCAGCACCCCACGCCCCCTCCAACAGCGGGCCTGTGGGCGACTATACCAAGATTAAAATTGATCAGGCTTATATTGGCGCGTGCGTGGGGGCAAAGCTGTCGGACTTGTGCATGGCCGCAGAAGTGCTGAAGGGTCGCAAGATTGCCAGCAATGTGCGCTTGCTCGTGGCACCTTCGTCGCAAAAGGTTTATGCTGATGCAGCGGCCGATGGCACGTTGAGTATTCTGATCGATGCGGGCGCGACGATGTTGGCGTCGGGTTGCGGGGCGTGTGCAGCACTTGGCGCAGGCGTGCTGAGTGCAGGCGAAGTTTGCATTTCGTCGACCAATCGAAATTTTAAAGGTCGCATGGGCGCGAATGAAGCCTCGGTTTACTTGGGATCGCCCTATACGGTCGCAGCCGCAGCTGCTGCTGGGCATATCGCCGACCCGCGGGAGTTTCTGTCATGAGCGCTATTGTCGGGAAAGTTTGGCGCTTCGGCGATGAGATCAACTCTGATCTTTTAGCGCCGGGGTTTTACTTGAAAGCTGCCAACGAAATCATGGCACAACACTGCCTGGAGTCCGTCGACCCCACATTTGCCAAGTCCGTGCAGCCCGGCGACATCATGGTAGCAGGGCACAACTTCGGCGTCGGCAGCGCGCGTGAGCAAGCTGCGCTCAGTTTGCAGCTGTTGAAAGTGGGGGCCGTTTTAGCCGACAGCTTCGCGCGGATTTTTTATCGCAATGCGCTGAACTTCGGTGTGCCTTGCCTATTTTTCCCTCACTACAAAGAGATCAATGCAGGCGACCGTCTGTCCGTCGATGCCGTCTCGGGCAAACTTGAGAACCTCACGTCGGGCAAAAGTTATACAGTCGATCCGATTCCAGCGCACTTGATGGAGATGATCACCGACGGCGGGCTGATGCCTCATTTGAAGAAGCGCCTTGGACAAGGAAAAGCAGCATGAGTCATGCAAAGGCAATGCGCGATCTGCTCGCGGGGCCTGGCGTTATAGTCGCACCTGGCATGTACGATGCCTTCACATCCCTGCTGATCGAACAGCATGGCTTTAAGTGCGCTTACTTGGGCGGGGCGAGTATTTCCTATACGCGCATCGCGCAACCCGACATCGGCCTGACGACACTCACTGAAGTTGCGCAAGTAGTAAGCCATATCCGCGAGCGCATTTCGATTCCGTTTGTGGTCGATGCCGACACCGGCTTTGGCAATGCGCTCAATACCCAGCGCACGGTGCGCCTGCTCGAACGGATGGGCGCATCAGGTATTCAGTTGGAAGATCAAACCTACCCTAAGCGCTGCGGGCACTTGGCAGGCAAAACGTTGGTCTCGACGGCTGAGATGGTGGGCAAAATCAAAGCGGCCCTTGATGCCCGCCAAGACGCAAACACTGTCATTGTTGCGCGCACGGATGCGATTGCGGTGGATGGCATCGACAAAGCCATGGACCGAGCTGTTGCCTATATGAATGCTGGGGCTGACGTGCTGTTCATTGAAGCGCCGCAAACCACCGAACAAATGGAACGCCTGGGCAAAGCTTTTGCAGGTAAGATCCCGCTGCTGGCCAATATGGTCGAGGGCGGAAAAACACCACTGAAATCAGCAGCCGAATTGGGTGCGTTGGGATTTAAGCTGGTCATTTTCCCAGGCACCATGGTGCGCGTGATTGCCCATGCGGCCAGCCGATACCTGAAAGCCTTGCACGAAGATGGATCGACGGCGCGTGTTCTTGACCAGATGTTTGATTTCGCCCAGGTGAACGGTATTCTGGGCTTGAACGACATCATGGCCGCAGGGCAAAAATACGACGAGAAGCTGGCCAAGGCTGCCGAGTAGGTACCACATAAATTGGGGACGACGTTATGGAGCTATCCAACAAAACCGCACGCCAGCTGTATCAAGACGTGAAGGCTAACCCGGCACGCGCCAAGTTTGGTTTTGGCACAAAGGCTGCGCTGGTGAACATCGACGTGCAGAAGGCCTATACGCGCACCGATTTATACAAAACCGCCTATGAGACCGACCCCAACCAAATCAAATACATCAATGAAGTCTCGGCCTTGATGCGCGCGCGAGACTGGCCAGTGATCTGGACTTATGTGGCCTATATGGAATCGGGCGAGGATTGCGGGGTGTGGGGTACGCGCACCAATACGCCCGACAGTTTGCAGAATATTAAGTTTGGCTCGGATCGATCCAAGATCGACGAGCGCTGCGACGTCGACTACGTGAAGGATGTAGTGTTTTGCAAGAAAATGCCCAGCCCCTTCCACGACACTGCGTTGGTCAGCCTGCTGACATTCCACAAGATTGATACAGTTTTGATCACGGGCGGATCGACATCGGGCTGTGTGCGCGCTTGTGGCGTCGATAGTTTGTCACACGGCTATCGCACTACGGTGATTGAAGAGTGCGTGGCCGACAAACACGAGAGTTACCACTTCGCCAACTTGACCGACCTTGCGCTGAAGTACACGGATGTCGAATCCGTCGACACCGTCAAGGCTTGGCTGAGCGGCAAGAAATAGACCACGCACCAACGCATCATCTGTACTTTCCGGAGAGTCCGTCGTGAAACCCGATCTCAATTTGTATGACTATTGGCCCTATGAAAACCGCCCCAAGATTACCTGGCCCGGTGGCGCGCGTGTGGCGTTTTGGGTCGCCCCCAATATTGAGTTTTACGAAATCAATCCGCCGATCAATCCCAAGCGCACACCCTGGCCACGCCCTCACCCGGATGTGAACCTGTATTCCAATCGCGATTACGGCAACCGCGTCGGTCATTGGCGCATGATGGAAGTGATGGATAAGTACGACGTGCGCGGTTCTATCTCGCTTTCTGTGGCGTTGCTCGATCATCACCCGGAAATCATCAAAGCCTGCGCGGACCGCAATTGGGAGTTCTTCTCGCACGGCATTTATAATACGCGCTATTCCTACGATATGGACGAAGCGCAAGAGCGCGCCATCATGGAAGACAGCATCAACTCGGTGAAGAAGGCGACAGGGCAACGCATCGCTGGCTGGCTAGCGCCTGCGTTGACGCACACCGAACGCACGATGGATTTGTTAGCGGAGTACGAGTTCCTGTACACCTGCGACCTGTTCCAAGACGACCAACCGCAGCCGGTGAAGGTTAACAAGGGCCGCCTGATCTCGATGCCCTACTCGCTCGAGATAAACGACATTATTGTCTACAACAGCTACCTCGCCACGCCGCGCCGTTACGGCCAAATGATCAAAGATCAGTTTGATCAGCTCTACGAAGAGGGCAAAGACTCAGGAACCGTGATGTGCATTCCACTGCATGCTTATGCGGTAGGTCACCCGCATCGCATGGCCGCGTTTGAAGAGGCGCTCGATTACATCACCACAAAACCGGGCGTGTGGGTGGCCACCGCGCGCGAGATTGCCGAGTACTACTACAAAAATTGTTATGACACCTGCGCGGCTGATATCGCCGCCCGCAAGGGAGCTTAAGCCATGACCGTCGCCAAAGAGTACATGGAATACCCCATGCGTCGTTACGGCATGGACCAAGATTTCTACGAGTGGTCGATTCTGTTCAACCGCAAAAAAGTGCAGTGGCCCAACGGCGCCCGTGTGGCGCTGTGGATCACGACGGATCTAGAGTTTTTCCCACTCGATCAGCCCGCCAAGCCCTTCAAAGCGCCTGGCGGCATGGTGACGTCGTACCCAGATTTGCGCCACTTCACGACGCGCGATTATGGCAACCGGGTTGGCATTCAACGCATTTGGCGCGTACTCGATAAGCATAGAATAAAATCATCGGTCGCGATGAACTCGATGGTCGCCGAGCGTTACCCGTACCTTGTGAACGCGATCAACGCGCGTGGCGATGAAATCATCGCAATGGGTGTGGACCAGGGCAAACTGCATTACGGCGGCATGGACGACGCCTTGGAACTGGCTCAGGTAACCGAAAGCTTAACCACGTTGCGCAAGTTATCGGGCCAGCCGATCAAAGGCTGGATGAGCCCGGCGAAGTCGGAAAGTTGGAACACGCTCAAATATGTGAAAAACGCGGGCATTGAATACGTATGCGACTGGGTGGCTGACGACATGCCCTTCGAACTGACCGCACCCGATGGCGCGGGCAAACTGTGGGCGATGCCGCACAGCAGCGAGATCAGCGATCGCAAGATCATCATCGACAACAAACACAGCGAAGATGAGTTTGTGGAGCAGATCCAAGATCAGTTCACCGGACTTTATAAAGAATCGGAAAAGCACGGCGGGCGGATTTTGTCGCTCTCGCTGACGCCATACATCATGGGCCTGCACTACCGCATTAAGTACCTGGATATTGCGCTGCGCTGGCTCATGAAACAGCCCCATGTGTGGGTGGCCAACGGCACGCAGATTCTGGATGCCTTCAAAAAACAGTAATATGGCTTGGATCTGAGCAATGAAACCGCCGGGGGAAACCTCGGCGGTTTTTCGTTGGGGCCGCGCGTGAGGCTTGTTTATAATCTGTTGATGCGCATCTGTTTCTTCGGCGAATCCTACGTCAACAGAATCGGAGACCCAACTTATCAAGGTTGGGTCGGGCGATTGTGTGAGATTACGCGGGCCAAAGGGAACGACATCACTTCCTATAACTGCGGCTTTCGCGGCGCTACCAGCGATTTGATTGCGCAGACCTGGCTTCGTGAGGCCAAGTCGCGGCTGACCAATATGGAAAAATCTGCCGTGGTTTTTAGCTACGGCACGAACAACTGTTGGCGTAAAAACGACGCGCCGTAAGTTCCATTCGAGCGCCAAATGGAAAATACGCGCCTGATCTTGAGCGAGACTGCAGACTACTGGCCAGCGCTGATGATTGGGCCGCCTGGCTTGCCGACTTACGCTGAGAACACGCTGCGCGAACCTGACCATCGCGCACGCTGCGCCTCCATGGAGCGAATCTGTACCGAAAACGCTGTGCCGTATTTCGACATACTGAGCGTATTCCCCACCCTTAAGAATTGGCGGGTCGAGGCGGAGGGCCGTGACGGTGCGCACCCCGGCGCAGACGGCTATACAGAGATGGCTGCGGCCATTTCTGGTTGGCCTGCATGGCTTGTATTGGTTGAGCACCACAAATCGTAGTCCGCGCTCACTCTGCTAACGCTTGTCATCACAGGCTTGTCGCTATGCACAGCTCGTGGTCAGGTATGCGATCTTTCTCTGACCGGGAGCTCACCTGTGGCCACAACCCCTTTGTTGAAGCGCATCAAAATTGCCACCATTGCCGTCCCTCATTTGGACGAGACTACAGCGCTATACAAAAAATGGCTGGGCTACACTGCCATTGAAACTGGCAAAGTCAGCGCCGCACATGCAATCTTGTGGGGCGCCCACGCAATGGCCGGACGGCGCGCAACTGTGATGCGCCCGGCGAGTAAAGCCGATGTTTATATTCGCGCAGTCGAGATTGATCGTGTCGCCAATTACCAACCCCTGACCACCTGGGGATGGAGCGCAGCGGAAATCATCGTGGCGGACCCCGAGAAATTTCATGTCAAAATGAGCAGATCGCCATTTCATATTATCGGAAAGCCCCGCTTTCTCAGCGGCTATCCGACGATCTGCGCATTTCAGGTCAAAGGCCCCGGCAATGAGGTGCTTTACCTGACGGCTGATACTGGCAATCCCGGTACTGGCTTACTGCCCAAAGCTGGGGCAGAGGTTGGCCGCCCCTTCATCATGGTATTGGCCACTGGATCAGCGGAGCGTGCGCGAAATTGGTACTGCGATACGTTTAAAATGAAGCGCAATAAAATTGGCGGCAATACCGTGGACATTATTCAAAATGCCCAAGCTTTGCCGCCCGATCATCCGTTTCCAATAACGGTGGCCGCCTTGGCTGACCACGGAAATCTGATTGAGATGGATGGTTACCCAGCCAATACCGGCCCACGGCCACGCAACCATGGGCAACTGCCGCCCGGCGTGGCCATGACGAGCTTCGGCGTCAAGAACCTCGATACATTCAAATTGAACTGGCTGAGCCAACCTGCAAAACTGAGCGGGGCTGGTTATGAAGGCAAGCGCGCGGCATGCGCTGTTGGCCCTGCTGGAGAGATCATTGAACTGATCGAAGAGTGAGAAATCGCGATATTTTTTTAATACACGGGAGAGCTTGATGATGAACGTCTTGAACCGGCGCTGGCTGATCGCAACCGCGGCTGCCATTGGAATGCTCGGCATCATGCCGTCTCTGAGTGCTCAAACGCCAGCCCCAGCACCTGCAGCGACGCCAACACCTGCTGTCACGCCACTGATTACGCGCATCAAAATGGCAACGGTCGCGGCTCCTGACGTTGCGCAAATCGAAAAACTTTACAACGAATGGCTGGAATACAAGACGATCGAAAAGGGCAAAATATCTGAGGCCATGGCAAAAAGCTGGGGCACACCCAAGATGGCAGGTCGTCCGTTCGTGACCATGAATTCAAAAGGATCGCCCGACGTCTATATTCGCGCCGTTCAAATTGATGCGGTAAAAGACTACAAAGCCATGACCACACATGGCTGGAATGCGATTGAGATTTTGGTGGAAGACCCCGACAAAGTTTATGAGCGCTTAAGTAAGTCGCCGTTTGTCCACGTGGGAGGTCCTAAAAATTTGAACCCCCCTTACGCCACTATCCGCGCAACTCAGTTCAAAGGGCCTGCAGAAGAAATTCTTTACTTCACCGCCGAGCAAGGTAATTTGACAAAATCACCGCTACCGGCCGCAAAATCATTCATCGATCGCCCGTTCATTATGATCCTGGCCGGGGCTGATGCCGACAGCATGGTGAAATTTTACATGGAAAATTTCTTGCTGCGGGGCGGCCCACCGAACCCGACAACCATCGACATTATTGCCAAAGCGCAAGGCCTGCCTGCCGATCAAAAGTTCATGCTGGGCTTGGTCCGCATGGGCGAGAAAGGCAACAACATCGAGATTGATGGATATCCACCCAGCGCCAAAGCCCGCGCGCGCGCCGATGGACAGCTGCCACCCGGTGTCGCGATGACGACTTTTAATGTGAATTCGTTGGACAGCCTCAAGGTTAAATTCATCCAGCCACCCGCGAACTTATATGGCCCGAAACGCTCGGCCACATTTATTGGCCCTGCGGGTGAGTTGACTGAGTTGATCGAAGACCCCCGGCCTTAATATCTTTATCTCATGAGCGCGGACGCCAACCTTTTGTTGCAAAGCGACTTGGGCGGCGTCCGCACGCTCACGCTCAACCGCCCCGGCGCACGCAATGCGCTGTCGTCGGCATTGATCACGCGACTAACATTAGCGCTGCAAAATACCCATAATGATTCATCGATTCATGTGGTGATCTTGGCGGGAAGTGGGCCAGCCTTTTGTGCGGGGCACGACCTGAAAGAAATGCGCAGCCATAACGACCCAGCATGGACGCTCGCCCTTTTTCAGGCGTGCGGCGATTTGATGCTGACCATGACGCGCTGCCGTCAGCCAATCATTGCCCGCGTGCATGGCATCGCCACGGCAGCAGGTTGCCAGTTGGTAGCCACCGCCGATCTTGCAATTGCTTCGGACAGTGCCACGTTCGCAACCCCTGGTGTGAACATCGGACTGTTCTGCTCGACGCCCATGGTAGCCTTGACGCGCACCATCGGACGAAAGAAAGCCATGGAGATGCTGCTGACGGGACGAGCGATCAGCGCTGCCGAAGCAGAAACGGCAGGCTTGATTAATGCGGCCGTCGCAACAGATGCACTAGATAAAAAAGTGAATGACTTGGCCCAGTCCATTGCCGCCAAATCGCCGAAGGTATTGGCTATTGGCAAACGCGCATTCTACGAGCAAATCGACCAGAGCATGGTCGATGCTTATACGACAGCCAGTGCTGTGATGGCCAAGAACATGATGGAACCAGATGCCACTGAGGGCATCGACGCGTTTTTAGAAAAACGAAGGCCTGTTTGGCAAAATCTTTGATTTAGCCGAGCAGCTGAATCACCGCGCCCATGGCAAGAAAAGCGGTTAGCGTATTACCGCAGTTAATCAATGAGAACGCAGCCGAAGCGCCGTTATAGCGGTCGTGCATCAGTTCCATTGAACCCACGAAAACAAGCCAGATGGCGCCCGATGTCATGAGGGCGTCGCCAATCGATACAACGCCCTTCCAGTCTAACACTACCGATAATCCGACAGCGGCGATGAGATACATCACCACAGAATTACCGACAGCAAGCATTGAATTGTCCATTTGTTCGGGCGTTTTCCCAAGCTCGGCCTGCCAGCGCTTCATAAACATGAGCGGTGAATACCACAGCGAGCCCACGGCCATGGCCGCAAGCTTAGCCGCATCTACTCCAAGACAGTTCACACCTTGCAACATGGCGCGCTCCTACTCGGCGGGGTGAGGTTGGGCCCCGATTGGCAAGTGCACTTCACCCTTGGCCAAACCCATGCCTGCACCAAGCGCGAACAACAGCCAGCCAATCATCGCCGAGAATCCGCCGACCGGGGCCAGCCCGCCAAATTTGTCGAAGGTGATGGCATAGACGCTGCCCGAGAACATAAGCACTGAAGCGCACAGCAGAATTCCTGACAGTTGCATGATCCGGCGCGACCAGCCTTCGGCCATCAGTTGGCAAACCACGGCAACAATCAGTACTGCGATCCCTTGGTCAGCTTGAAACATTGTAGCATCAAGAAATGTTCGCACCGCTTGGGCTGGGTATTTCATGATCTGGCCAAGGCCATGAATACCGAAGGCCGCAAGACCGACAGACGAACCCGCCGCCAAAGCCCCGAAAATCAAAAATGCGATGGTTGAACGACGCAGTGTCATGAGTTCCTCCCCGGGAATAAACCGCTCTACCGTTGTTCAAGCTTGAGCGCTTTTTCTAGTTGCTGGAATCCAGCAAGAAATTCGCGCTCGGCTTCGGCCACCGACAAGGGGGTGAGTTTAACATGTTTCAGCGGCTTTTCCTTGAAGTTGAGCACACTGCGGCACTCTTTTTCGCTAAAGCCTGCCAATTGCACCGCCTCTGTCGCTGCGGCAATCAGATCGGCGCGTTTGATTAACGCTTTATCGGGCGTCGCTAAAACAGCCGGTAAGCCGAATCGAAGAAAAATCGCACGTGTCAGCCGATTTTCCACCTCTTTAAACACATCCCCAACAACAGCCTTGAGGGGCGTGATCAGATCATGGGTCACATACTCAGACGCATCGTGAAGTTTAGCCGCCATCAAGAGGCGAGCCGTGGCCCGGGGTTTCAACCGCCGGACGATATCAACAACCAAATCACTATGCTGTGCGACGCTCCAGGCATGAGCACCTTTGGTTTGGCCGTTCCAACGGGTATTGCGTGCCAAACCCAACGCAATGTCCTCGATTTCGATGTCCAGCGGTGATGGGTCTATCAAATTCAGCCGTCGACCAGACAGCATGCGCTGCCACGTTCTGGGCGCATGGGCAGCCAGCCTGGCAGAGGGACTCGGGGCTGAGGGCTGAGGCGAACGAGTTGTGGTCATGACAATGTGCAAAAAGTTGAATTTTTCAGGAAATAGAATACCTTATGCCCAATTGGGGCCACTTGCCCGCAACTAAGACCGCGCAACATCAATAGCGCGACAGAACGTTAAGGCAAGAACGGCGACAATGGCACTGGTTACCACAGACTATTCAAAGCCGATCTCGTTCCTCGTGGTGGACGACAGGCCCTATATGCGCCGGGTGATCAAGAACGTCCTTAGAGACGCCGGGCGCTAAAATGATCGAAGAATCCGATTGCGGCCGCAATGCCATGAACACCATCCGGCAATGGCCGCCCGACGTCATTTTGACGGAATATTGGCTTAGTCTCATGAACGGTGTCGAAATGCTGCGCACCGTGCGCACCGACAAGGGCCCGTTACGCTTTACGCCAATCATTATGGTCAGTGCTGAAACCCGTCGCGAAAAGGTTATCGCCGCGCGCAATGCCGGGGTTACCGAATATATCGCCAAACCCATTACGGCCAAAGACATGCTGCTTCGTATTCGTGAAGTTATTGAGCGCCCGCGCCCATTTGTCGATTCCAAGGCGTACTTCGGACCCGATCGCCGCCGCCGCACTGAGATTATGGCCGGGGGTGCAGATCGTCGTGGCCTGGGTGTGTGCCCAATACCCGTTGGGAAAGAAGGAGCGGAGGGCCTGACGCAGGATCAAATCGACCGGTTGGTTGCCGACGATACCATCAAAGACTTTGGTGGACGCTGAGGCAAACACTCTCGCTTCGAATTTCCTTCAGCATCAAACGTAAAGCCACTTATGTCAGAGCATAAAGTTGTCATCATCGGTGCCGGCGAAGCGGGCGGACAGACCGCCATCTCGCTACGCCAAGGCAGCTATGAAGGGCGTATCATTGTTCTGGGTGATGAAGCTTACATTCCTTATGAGCGTCCGCCCTTATCCAAAGCGTTTCTGGCTGGCGAAGCCGAACTTGAGCGCATGTACATGCGCGGGCCAGAATTTTACCCGCAGAATAAAATCGAACTCCGGCTCAATACGTCAGTAAAAACAATTGATCGCACCAAAAAGCGCGTAACGCTCATAAATGGTGAGGCCCTCGCTTACGACAAACTCGTGATTGCCACCGGCGGGCGGGTGCGGAAGTTGTCATGCCCCGGAGCCGAGCTGCCTGGCGTTCATTACTTACGCAGTATCGATGACGTGATAGGTTACCGTGACCAGCTGGTCGCCGGAGCAAACCTTGCCATTATCGGCGGTGGATATATCGGCCTTGAAGTTGCAGCTGTCGTCATCAAACGTGGATGTAAAGTCACGGTCATCGAGGCCTTGCCGCGCGTTCTCAATCGCGTCGTTGCCCCAGAAATGTCCGCTTTCTATACCGACGTTCATCGCCAAGCGGGTGTGAACATTCTCACCTCGACCGCCGTTACAGCGCTCGAAGGCCAAGGTAAAATTGAGTATGTCGTCTGCAATACCGGACAACGGATTGCGGCTGATCTAGCGATCGTGGGAATTGGCATTGTACCGAACATTGCAATTGCGCAAGCTGCTGGGCTGAACTGCGATAATGGAATCGTGGTCGACAAATTTGCGCTGACCAGCGACCCTGATATCTACGCGGTGGGCGATTGCTCCAACCATCCCAATGAAATTCTTGGACGGCGTTTAAGACTGGAGTCAGTCCCCAATGCATTAGCGCAAGGCAAAGCTGCGGCCTTGCATATCCTTGGCAAGCCCGAGAAATACGCTGAAGTGCCCTGGTTCTGGTCCGATCAATACGATCTGAAGTTACAAATGACAGGTCTGTCAGAGCCCGGAGATACTGTAGTCATTCGTGGTTCCATGCCCGAGCGGAAATTCTCGGCCTGCTATTTGCGCCATGGCGTGTTTGTCGCCTGCAATGCCGTCAATATGGCCAAGGACTTTCTGCAGTCTAAAAAATTGATTGCCGCCAAAAACCAGATTGATCCGGTAAAATTGGCCGATGTATCCATTCCCCTCAAAGATATGGCGGTATGAACGGTAATCTGTTCGCCCTGTTGCGGTCACGATTTCCGCAAAACCTGGCCGCTCCCTTTTTAATTTTGCAATCTGGTCGTGTGGTTTCATATGGCCAGATCGACGACATGTCGGCCAGCTTTGCACAAGTGCTGGTCGAGTGTGGTGCGCAGATCGGCGATAGGATCGCAGTTCAAGTTGAGAAAAGTGCTGAGGCGGTTGCGCTATACTTAGCCTGCTTACGGGGCGGTTTTGTATACCTGCCGCTGAACTCTGCATACCGGGAGGACGAGTTAGATTATTTCCTGGCCGATGCCGAGCCTACTGTTGTGATTGGCGATCCCCGATCACCCGAACTTGATACGATTGCATCGAAGCGTCGTGTGCGCAGCTTTCTCACATTAACTGCCGATGGTACGGGAACCTTGATGGAGCGCGTAGTCGTCTCGACAACTCAGTTCGCGCTCGCCGTGAGAGCCAGGTCGGATTTGGCAGCGATCCTTTACTCCTCTGGCACAACCGGGCAACCCAAAGGCATCATGCTGAGCCATGGCAATCTGTCATCCAATGCGTTGACGTTGCATCAGCTTTGGCAGTTCCGGCCAAGTGATATACTCCTCCATGCGCTGCCGATTTTTCATACCCACGGCCTTTTTGTGGCGCTGAACACAACGCTGCTGAACGGCACATCGATTCTTTTTCTTACCAAATTCTCGGCAGATGACGTCATCGCCGACTTGCTGCGCGCTACCGTCATGATGGGCGTGCCAACCTACTACGTGCGACTGCTCGCTCATGTTGCATTCAACACTGAGACTTGCCGCAATATGAGGTTGTTTATCTCTGGCTCGGCGCCGCTGCTTGAAGAAACATTCACTGAATTCCAGAGCCGAACTGGTCACAGCATTCTCGAACGCTATGGCATGACTGAAGCGGGCATTATTACAAGCGCACTGCCTGCTCAGCTACGCAGGGCCAATACCGTGGGCTGGCCCTTGCCCGACATCGCCTTACGCATCACAGGCGAAGATGGCCGCGAGGCCGCATGCGGCGAGACGGGTGAAATTTTGATCAAAGGACCCAATGTCTTTCAAGGCTATTGGCGCAAGCCCGACAAAACGGCCGAGGATTTCACGCGTGACGGTTATTTCAAGACCGGTGATTTAGCGCGCATCGAGCTCGACGGTATGGTTTCGATTGTGGGGCGGGCCAAGGACATGATGATCTCGGGCGGGTTCAATGTGTATCCCAAGGAAATTGAAAGCTTGATCGATGCCCTACCGGGTGTCGATGAGTCGGCTGTCATCGGCATGCCACACCCAGACTTCGGCGAAGCAGGGCTCGCGGTGTTGACCCTGAAATCGAACAGCCCCGCGCTCGATACAACAAGTATCCAGACTGCGCTGAAGAATAAACTCGCAAACTATAAAGTCCCGAAGTTGATTGTGATTGCCGAGTCCCTTCCACGCAATGCCATGGGCAAAGTACAAAAGAAAAAACTACGCGAGACTTACCGTTCAGCTTGGGAAGCTTATCTTGCGGGCAAGTCTCAGGGCTAATCGCCGATTTCCATTGGCAACTTGGGATCAGCAGCCCACTCGGATATCGAGCCGTCGTACAGCGCTACATTCTTGTGCCCCAGGAGCATCAGCGCAAAAGAGTCCGTGGTCGCGGAGATACCACCGCCACAATAGGTGATAACCTTCTTGGCTTTCATCGCACCAACAGCGGCAAATATTTTGCGCAGTTGTGCCGCCGGTAAGAACTTTTTTGTTATGGGATCGATGAGATCTTTCGCAAACACATTCACCGAGCCAGGAATACGCCCCGCCCGCGCATAAGATGTTTTGCGACCAGCGTGTACATCTGGATGAAGCGCATTAATGACGCAGGTTGATGTGGTACTGAGGGCCACTTTCATCTCGGCTTTGTTCAAAATTTGCCCTGGCCGGGATTTGGCCTCGAAGATCGCTTTCGGATTTTTCTTCGCGAGTGTCGTCGTGGGGCGTTGCTCCATGGCCCATTTATCCCAACCGCCATTGAGAACCTGGACCTTGGTATGCCCCATGGCACGGAACATGAGGAACAGGCGGGTTGCCCAATAATTGGCCCCCCGACTGTACACCACAACACAATGCTTGTTCCCGATGCCATGCAGTGACATCACACGCGCGAAATGATCGGCTGTCGGCATCATGAACTTCAACGTAGGATGCGGCGCAGAGAGCTCAGAGATAAGATCAATAAAATGCGAACTGGGAATATGTGCGGCCTTCCAATCGGCCAGCCCTGGCTCGATCATATACCCGCCCTCGGACTTAACAGTCATGCGCACGTTGCAGTCAATGATACGTAAATTTTGATTCTTGAGATTTTTCTCAAGCCACGCTGTTTCTACCAGTAGCGATGCGTTGGGGTAAGGCTTTGCAGACTTGCGCGGCTTGGTCACGACTGCTTTGGACATTCTATAAGCTCCCGCCCTTTGATAGGGCTTATGCATGGCGGATTTTACTTGTGCCGTATCGCGCAACATTAGATCGGTTAATGATGCAATCCTATTCTTGAGCAGGAAACGTAGCCATGACCACCAAACCTAAAAAAAGAGGATCGCGGCCATCGTGGTTAGATCACGGTCAGTCATGAGATTGCCGAATGCAAAAATGACCGCAAACACATTGGCCGCAAAGCACAAGCGCGTGGTCATGGGATCCTCAGGCAGCCGGGCAGCGATGATAATGAGAAACGCGAGAAACAGCCCCATCAGACCGACGCCGATAAACCATACAAGGGACAGCTTAATCTCGCTAGAGATCGCGCCTGCTGTGGCGACATGAGCGCCACTAATTATAATGATCAACACGATGAAAGCGCGGTGGAACTTGGCTTTCATGCTTTCACCAACTCAGGAAAATACTTGGCGAGCATGCGCTCTGAATGATCCACCAAATTGCGATGCTTCAGCGTCGCGACTTTCAGCGGAGAATCCCAAGGCGTGCGGACAATGCTTGCGATAAATGCAAACAGCACGGCATCGAGAACTGTTGGCGCATCACAAAAACACCATGGGCGCGCGCCGAGCCAATGACCGAGCGCATGGACGTCATCGATACCCAACTTCCAGATTGTTTCGTCGGCATGGCGGCGAATGCCGTGATGCCAGAGTGATTTTTTAATATCCCTTTTCACGATAGGCGGGATAATTTTCGCGAGCAGGCTCTTCAGGCCAACCACAGCGCGAGCATAGCCGCCAGTCTCGTCAGGATTTGCAGGATCAACCCAGCGCGCAAAACCAGCGACTTGATAAAGATGCTCCTCCATAAGGCGCTGGAATGCCAGTGATTGCGCCCGCTCGGCCAAGGTGAGCTTGCCGTCGACAGGGTGGCCATTCGTGCGCTCGAGATGTTCGATGATTAAGCCGGAATCGCAGAGCACATTTCCATCAAGCTCAATGTAGGGCGCTTTACCTGTGGCTGATTTGATTCGCCCTTTGATTATTTCCACCGTGTGGGGCAATGCGGCCATGCGCAAGTACGTCTCAAGCTTAATGCAGAATGGACTGGGATTGGGGAGCCCATACATAGGGGCAAATTGATGAAGAACAATGCTCATGTTAAAAATGATCTCTCGTTAAATGAAGCCACCAGCTTGGTGCTGCCAGAGCCGGGCATAGGCACCGTTCAAGGCCAACAACTCGGTATGGCTGCCTTGCTCAACAATGCGACCCGCATCCAGCACAATAATACGATCAAGGTGCATGATCGTCGACAGGCGATGCGCGATGGCGATGACCGTGCGACCATCCATGAGTTTGAGCAAGGCGTCTTGGATCAAGTTTTCCGCCTCGCCATCGAGTGACGACGTGGCTTCATCGAGAATAAGAATGGGAGCATTCTTCAGAAAAGCGCGCGCAATTGCCACCCGCTGACGCTCACCACCCGACAGCTTCATCCCGCGCTCGCCCACCACGGCGTCATAGCCCTTAGGCCGGGCTACGATAAACTCATGACAATGGGCGCTCTTGGCTGCCGCCAGCAAAGCCGCCTCATCAGCATCAGGTCGGCCATACAGAATGTTATCCCTGACACTGCGGTGAAACAGAGTGGGTGACTGCGGAACCTCCGCAACGGCGTGATGGAGCGACTCCCATTTGACGTCGGCAATATTTTGACCATCAATGAGTATACTGCCCTGCTGCCATGGGAATTGACGGCGCATCAGTTTAATCAGCGTACTCTTGCCAGCCCCTGACGGGCCAACGAGCCCCACGCGCGCGCCGCCTCGGATCGAGAGCGACAAACCTGAAAACACTTTCGCGCTTTCAGAGTAACCAAAATGCAGATCGCGAAACTCCACCGCGCCCCTTACTACCGTGAGATCGCTTGCGCCAGGCGTATCGATAATCTCATGAGGGCGGGCGATGACCTCGAGACAGTCGACAAGTTGCGTGTACTGTTCTGAGAATTGCAGGAACTGATCACCTAACGAAGCCAGGTGCCCCGCGATGAGCAAAGCCAAAGTCATGATCGTTGCAAATAAACCAACGGTCAGCTCGCCCGCCTGCGCGTCAGCCAACCCTTGCCAACCAATTGTAACCACGAACGCCATTGCAATCATTTGCAACACGATTCCCATGATTGATTGCGAATCAACCCACCGCACTTTTGCCTTCGCCTCACGGTCACTGATTGGGCGAAGCTGGAGTTGCTCGAATGACGCGCGTGCAAAACTTAAGACCGTATCCCAATTAGCAACGACGTCGACTTTGCGCCCAGATTGTGCCGTCGAAGCCGCCGATAACGAACGCCCATACGGCCAGCAGAGGCGCGCACCCCAGAAAGATAAAATCACGAACATCGCCACGAATATGGCGAACACTGGAACCAAGCGCGGCGCTTGGGCTGAGGCCATGATCAGCGCGATCAAGACCAGCGCTGCAAAGCGGGTGAGGCGGAAGAAGAGGAACTCGATCACAAGATAGGCTGCCAAGGCGCTTGTGCGAATACGATGGCCGACAGAGCCGCTGCCTTCATCGAGAAAAAAGCGTGGTGCATGACCAAGAACGTAGCCCAAGACCTCATCATGGATGCGAGCCCTTAAATCAGACTGGAACCGACCAAGATAGGCCCCCAGCAAACGCAGTGCAATCGGCGGCACCATCCAAAAGCCAACAACGACGGCGAAAATAAAAACGGGGTCGGCTATTGGTAGAAGCGTCGACGCTGGCGCTGTAGAATCAGGCGGATCAGCGGCAAGCGCATTGATCAGCTCGCCGAAGGCAAATGTGCCACCCGCCTCAACAACCGCAACAATCACGCTAATCGCCACGGTGACGGCAATGCCCGCCATATGGCCCTGGCGCAAGAAGTGCCAGACAAACGCCAGCGGCGTGGCTGGCAACCTTTGAGGCTTCGATATGCGCGCGTTGATCAAAGCGCCTTGGCCCGTTCACGCAGAATAAATTTCTGGATCTTTCCGGTCGATGTCTTGGGCAGATCCGTAAAGACGACCGTTTTGGGAGCTTTAAAATGCGCCATGTTGTCGCGACAGAACGTGATGATGTCTTTGTCGCTGGCAACCTGGCCCGTCTTGAGAGTCACGAATGCGCACGGCGTTTCGCCCCAGTGCGCGTCAGGCCGCGCCACAACGGCGGCTTCAAGCACCGCCGGATGATGATAAAGGACACTCTCGATTTCAATCGTCGAAATATTTTCACCGCCCGAAATAATAATGTCTTTCGAGCGATCTTTCAGTTCGATGTAACCATCCGGGTGCATCACACCAAGATCGCCGGAATGAAACCAGCCGTGCTTCAAGACTTCATCTGTGGCTTTGGGGTTTTTCAGATACCCTCGCATCACCACGTTACCGCGAAACATCACCTCGCCCATGGTTGCGCCGTCAGCTGGCACCGGCGTCATTGTTTCGGGATTCATCACGTTCAGGCCATTGAGCACATGATACGGCACGCCTTGACGGGCCTTTAATGCAGCGCGGTCCGGCAACGACCTACCGTCCCAGTCTTTATGCCAGGCGCAAATCACTGACGGGCCATAGGTTTCCGTCAACCCATACCCATGCGCGACAGAGAACCCCATGATTTCCATCGCAGAGATCACCACGGCCGGTGGTGCGGCCCCCGCCGTCATCACGCCGATCCCTTTATGTAAACCAAGCTTCATCTCATCGGGCGCATTGACCAACATACTCAATACCGTTGGCGCGCCACAAAAATGTGTCACACCATGGGCCTTCATCGCATTGAAAATGGCGTTGGGGTCTACTTTACGTAAGCACACGTGTGTGCCGGCGAGCGCTGTGATCGTCCAGGGGAAGCACCAGCCGTTGCAGTGAAACATCGGCAACGTCCAGAGGTACACAGGATGAGATCGCATATCCCACGCAAGCAGGTTCCCGATGGCATTCAGCGCCGCACCACGGTGATGATAAACTACACCCTTCGGGTTGCCGGTCGTTCCCGACGTATAATTCAGTGCAATGGCTTGCCATTCGTCCTCGGGCCAATGGCCTGTGTAAGCGGGATCGCCTGTTGTAATGAAGGAGTCATAGTCCACCTGACTCAAGCGGGGCCCTTGCGGGCCTAAAGCATCAACGATATCGATCACCAAAGGTTTCGCAGTGCAGTGCTTTAATGCCTCTGCGGCGACAGGCCCCAGTTCAGTATCGACTAAAAAAACCTTCGCTTCGCCGTGATCGAGAATGAACCCAACCGTCTTCGCATCAAGCCGCGTGTTGATCGCATTGAGCACGCCACCTGTCATCGCCACACCAAAATGCGCTTCGAGATGCGCTGGAATATTCGGGGCCAGAACGGCTACCGTATCTCCGAGCCCAACCCCCGCCTTTGCAAGCGCCGAGCCTAAGCGTCGGCAGCGTTCGGCAAATTGGCGATAAGAATAACGCGTGGTGCCGTGGATGACGGCCACATGATCTGGGTAAACCGCAGCACTGCGCTGCAAAAACGCCAAAGGCGTTAATGCTTCAAAGTTTGCAGGCCCGCGGGGCAGGTCACGTTCATAAATGTTCAGAGGCATCGCGAGCGTCCTTCTCTTCAAACCAGAGCCGATATTGACGAGAAAGTGAGCACGAGAACAAGCCAAGAAGTCATGCATAAATGTATGACATCGATGACTAAAAAAGCGGTGGGAGCCTGAAGGCCCCCACCGCTGATCGCATTGCTCTACGTTGGCTTATTTCGTTTTCGCGATCTCGGCCAGTAAAGCCGCCGTTTGGGCATCAGGCGTATAACCAGTTTGCTGCGCCTTGTCGGCCGTGACGACAATTTCTTCCAGCTTGGCCAAACGAACCTCGGCTTTCTTGTCCCCTTGAGCCATTGCCAAGGATGGCATGGCAACAGCGACTAGGATGGTCGCGACAATCAGTTTTTTCATCGATAGACCCCTTTCTGATTTTGACGTTCAGTGACGGCGATGCGCGCCGCACGCTCCGAGGCCATGCCTCGGTTAGAAGTTTTCCCGACCGGAACAAAATCCGGCGCATGGTCCCAAACACCCTGATCGGAAATGGAGTAAACAAGGCGCACTTGGCCCAGCAGCACTGGGCTTTGCAACGCTTCCAGATGGCCGTCTGGCCGGATAGTACAAAATTTGAATACGTGGATCGCCCCCCCAAACAGAACCGAGCGTGATGCCGTTGCTGCCCTGTTTAAGTTCGCCGATACTTTTGATCAGATGACCATTGGAACGGCTGACAACTTCAGCAAAAACCCGCCATCCATAGGATTTGATGCCTGTGCCCAAGGCCTGTTTGTTGAGTGGTACACCGACTTCATGAAGACCCAGCGTGAGCATATGGAGATCAATAATCCCGAGCATTTTGTGGGGG
>Ga0209553_1000192_pt1 | contig 31765 bp, 29 predicted proteins | sample LauGreFBDMM110DN_2_FD_188217 | JGI IMG/M metagenome (GOLD analysis project Ga0209553, IMG submission 188217) | Freshwater lake microbial communities from Lake Michigan, USA - Fa13.BD.MM110.DN (SPAdes) (version 2) | ecosystem: Environmental > Aquatic > Freshwater > Lake | place: Lake Michigan...
TTTTAAGCCTCTCCATTCCTTGCATGGCTGAATCAAACACCCCTTCGCCACGCCTTAGATCATTCTGAAACTGCATCCCATCAATGCTGATAAGAGGCGTAACATTTCCCGCTTCAGCAAGGCGATTAACATTGGCTTCGGTAAATAGCATGCCGTTGGTGATCGTCTGAAAAAAACAATCCTTGTGGCGTTTAAACACATCCCAAATACCCTTATACATGTAAGGCTCGCCACCCAGCAATGTATAGTAATAGGCTTTGTTTTTCTTCCCAACGCGAATGATGGCGTCTAGGTCTTCCGCAGGAAGATGAAATGCCGTGCCTTCTTTTTCAACCCAACACCCATGGCAACGCAAATTGCAAGTGTTGGTAAGTGCAACAAACATGAAGGGCGGGTACAACTTCTTGTTTTTCAAGCGGTGCTTGTATGCCCTTACTGCAACAAATCCTTTGTAGACCCAAAGGTGAGCAGCTTTCATTGCAAGCCTAGGCGACAATTCTGTAACAGCCCTATACGCAAGTTTATGAAGCATTGTTTTTCCAGTTAATTGTTCAGTGAAGATCTAGCCTTAAATTTCAAGGGAATCCAAAGAGTCCATTAGATTATCGAGGTCATCCTTTGGCGAATCTTTTTTATCAGGCTGCCTTTTGGGAATACCAACACTCAATCCTACCGCATCTCGACCATCACGCAGCAATTCTTTATCTCGCTCCTTGGCTGCAATAACCAAGGCGTCACCGCCACCAAATAGCTTGGTAAGATCAATCTTCAAACCACTAATTGCACCGACGGGGGCCCCAGCAATCGCAGGGCTTTTGTAATCAGGAAACATGATGGCTTGCTCTGGGCAAACCCTGCTACAAGCAGGGCAACCCTTCTTGCAACTATCTTGGTTATCAACATAAATCCGCTCGAGACTATCTACACCATACACACCAAACAAGCAGAAATCCAAGCATTCCATACAGTTGGTGCAACGACTGTAATCAATCACAGGGTACCAGCGTCGGCCTGGTATTTTAAGCATTTCTTCTTTAAGGAAGGAGGCACCATTGGCGTCATTACCATTCAACAAGGTAGCACCATTTAACACGGCAGCACCATTTAAGGCGGGGGCAGAAATATTCATACCAAGCTGAACCATTGCAGGTTTTGATTCAGGTATTGCAGCAGCCCACCTTTGCTTGCATTCGGTTAGAATTCTGCGAACTTCCTCTACATAGGTGCGGTGGTCCTTGGCATCCCGCAAATCGAGGCAAAAAATAAACCGATCCTGAACTTTAACAGATCCAATGCCCTTGGGTTTACTGGCCTCTTCGCCTTCTTCATCTTCGTCGTCGTTGTTGTCAGCCGGCTTAATATTGGTTTCGCCGAGTTTTCCCTGAATGCCATCCCGATCCAACAACCAATAGGCTGCCCGGGGATAAAGCCAGGAAATCACGACCATGTCGCCTTGAACGCCTTCAAGATAAAGCCTGCCAGTATGGCCTTCATGCAAATCGTAAAGCGCAGGAACTATGCCTAGGTCAATGCCTGGTTCCATTAGCAAGGCTGCTGCAATTTCTTCTTCTATGGCTCTGCGATTAGGGTCTTTACCCTGTGCCTGAGACAAAACCACAGTAAGTTTTTTCTGACTCATATTAATCATCCCCAATGTTCATTTTACCTTTTAACATGCGTTGGGCTTTTTCCCAATTCTCTGCAAGAAAAACATGGTAGGCGTTTGCATCCATTAAGCTATCGATAGTGCCATCCATTTCAAACAACCAGCCTTTATCGTAACCATTCACATTAATTGCAGAGGGATCTGCCAAAACTTCAGGATTAAAACAAAGCACTGTTCCCTCGAGGGGTGCAAAAAGGTCCGAAACAGCTTTCGATGTTTCAATATGACCGATTTGTTCCAGCAGAGCTACTTTATCCCCTGCATTCACCTGCCAATCAAGAAAATAAACATCTTGCATGAGTTTGATGGCATAGGAAGAAAACCCAAAGCGGGTTTTTCCAGCAACAACCCTGCACCAGAAATGATTACGGGAATAATACAAATCAGCAGGCACTTCTGCCGCATACTTACCCATCATGAATTGCAAGGGCTCGCTCATACTGTATCCACAACCTTACAAAAAACTAAGTGTATCGGGCATTTAAATGATCAGGTTCAAAAAATCTGGGCAACAACCTGTCTACCTGAAGCAAACCATCCATGGTGACATCGGCCGAATTTTGACCAAGTTTCAACCATCCTTCTTTTTCAAGCGACCCCCACTGAGAGTCAAACTCCTTGAATATTTGGACCTTGAATTTATTTTCAAAGTATTCTGATTCAAGGTGTCCGGTTTTAAGCTGCAAGATCATTTCTCGGATCAACTTTTGATGCTTTGTTACGGGAAGAGCTCTGCCCAAAGGAATACTTCCCTTCTGCAATTCACCAAGATAGTTATCCCAAGCATCCAAGTTTTGCAGGTGAACCCCATTAATATGCCCAAAGGAAGCCACACCTGTTCCAAACATATCTGCCCCATGCCAAAGCTCATCCCGGTAAACAAATTTCATCTTCGCCTTGCTCCGAACTAGAGTGTAGGCGCTGGATATTTCGTACCCATTTTCCATCAAAGTTTCAAAAGCATATTTAACCCAAGCTCGCTTCGTGGGCCAATCAGAAACGGCCAAAGGATCAGGTTGGTCAACCTGCTTTAATTCCTTTGAAAACACGGTGTTAAAAGGCAACTCCATCTGATAAATAGTGATGCAATCAGGTGCAATTTCAATTGTTTTCTTGATGCAATCTTTCCAGTTTTCTGTGGTTTCACCCACCATACCTGCAATGAGATCAATATTAATCAGGGGAAAATTCAACTCCCGTGCCCAAGTGTATGCCTTAACTATTTCGGCCGAATGATGGGCCCTGCCATTCGATTCAAGAATCTCATCATTAAAATTCTCAACCCCCAAGCTTAAGCGCGTGACGCCCATCTCCTTAAGCGCTGCGAGCTTATGTTGCTGAAGAGTACCTGGCTCGCATTCGAAAGTAACTTCTCTAGCCCCATTCCAAGTAAAAGAGTTTTTTATGCCATTAAAAAGTTTTTCGAGCTGATTAACACTCAAATAGGAAGGAGTGCCTCCACCAAAATAAACGAAGTCAAGATCTCTGCCGCCACGCACAGGCAATTGGGAACAAAGGGCAATTTCTTGGATAAGCGCATCAAGGTAATTATCGACATCCTTGGCGTTTTTATCGGTATAAACCCTAAAGTAACAAAATTTACAGCGTTTCCTGCAAAAAGGAATGTGCGCATAAAGCCCCAGAGGCGTGCCCGCTTCTGGCGCAGAGTTTAAAACCTTCTGGGCCTCTGATAAAAAAGAAGGCTTCCAAAAGGAAAAAGGAGGGTAGTTGGCTACAAAATAATTACCCAACTCGGTTTTTTCACTGGAGGGATCGCTCATGAATCAAATTTCCCGGCTCGTTTCATAAATTATTATTCTAATATAATCTACCACTAATCCACACTATCTTTCTCAAAAACCGTAAGTAAATCAAACTTTTTACAATCTAATGTTTGAAGTTTAAATCGCAATCGCTAAACTTAGAAGATAAGCCGAAGTGGCGGAATGGCAGACGCGCCGGACTCAAAATCCGGTACCCTCAAAGGTGTGTGGGTTCAAGTCCCACCTTCGGTACTATTCATTTAGACATCATTTTATGTTGTTTTCCGGTCATTATCACTTATGAAGTGGAAACCAAAAACCTGTAAAGTTGAAACTCTTGGTTGTAAAGTCAACCAATATGAGTCGCAATATTTTAGGGAAATGCTCGAACTTAATGGCGTAGTCGAAGCTTTAGATAACGAAACCCCCGATCTTTGCATTATCAACACCTGCACCGTCACCCATGATGCAGACGCCAAAGGCAGAACTTTAATTCGGAAAATCCACTCCCGAAACCCAAATACCAAAATCCTAGTAACGGGATGCTACGCAGAACGCGACCCCAAAAGCATTGCAAATATCGATGGTGTATCAAGCGTAATCGGTAACAAAGAATCCTTCCTTTCATCGCTTGCAGAATTTGGCATCGACCAACGCCCCTTAAATATTACCCGATTTGATGATCACCAAAGGGCCTTTGTCAAAGTTCAAGACGGGTGCCTTTTAAATTGTAGTTACTGCATTATTCCATCCGTAAGGCCTGCCCTCATCAGCAGAAAACCCGAGCTAATCCTTGCAGAAATTGCAGACCTTCAGCTTTCGGGTTATCAGGAAATAGTTCTTACCGGCATCCATTTAGGCCATTACGGTATTGATCTAAGTAAGGGCAAAGAAAAAAGCGAATGGTGCAGACTATGGCACCTGCTCGAAAAAATTAGTTTAAGATTCCCCAACCTAAGAATTCGCCTAAGCAGCATCGAGGCAGCAGAAGCTCGAGATGATCTGATCGAGGTAATGAAAACTCACCCCTTGGTCGCTCCTCACTTTCATTTATGCTTACAAAGCGGCTCAGACGAAATTCTGCGTCAAATGCGCAGGCGTTATTCAAGGCAGGGTTTTATCGATCGATGTGAACGCATTTCAAGTGCTTTGGATAGGCCGGGGTTTTCAACCGACATTATTATTGGATTTCCTGGCGAAACCGATGCCGATTTTGAATCCACCTGCGAATTAGCGCAAAAAATCGGGTTCTTTAAAATGCATTTGTTCCCTTACAGTCCGAGGGAAGGAACGCCAGCAGCATCCTTAAAAGATCCAGTTCCCGCACCGGTAAAACTGCAAAGACGAAAAATATTAGAGCAAATCGAACAAGAGAACCTGCAAAAATACCAACAGCGCCTCTTGGGAATTAATGAACACATACTTGTTGAATCAAAATCGGTAAAAAGATCAGGTTGGGTGGAAGGCACCTCCTCACGCGGAATTCGGGTAATGCTACCCGGTATCATTGAAGCAGTGCGCCGTAAGATGATCCCAGTAAAAATAACAGGCGTTTATAAAGGTATGCTTGAAGCTGAACCACTTCCCTATCAAGAAACAGACGAAATAATTCTGCTTCCAGCAAAACAAAGAATGCCCCTTGCATTAATCTCTGTATAAAATCTGCCTATACAATTCCCTTTTTTAATGCCCGCCGATTTTATAATTAAATTCGCCGTAAGTATTCCTTGCTTGACATTGGTAATGGCTGGGATAAATTGATAGAAGAGAATAATTTAACGCCATTGATCCGACCGGAGATTTCCCATGAGCCAATTCAAATTTATGAGTTACGAAAGACAGGGTGATGGCCTCTGTCTAAGGTTTAAGAATTTAAGACCTTCCGAACTCGAGATCCAAGACTCATTTCAAGAAATCAAAAAGATCATAGCCGATGAAAAAGCCAACAAGGTTGCGCTCAGCCTTGGGCCCAACATGGAATGCATGTACAGTGTGTTTCTCGGAAAAATAATCTCCCTACAAAGGCAATTAAATGAATTAGGCGGTAAGCTTGCTGTTTGCCATGTCAGCCCACAGGTAAAATCTATATTTGCAGCATGCAAATTGGATGACCGGTTTTGTTTCACCGAAGATTTTCCAAGCGCACTGCTAGCCCTGAACAAGTAAGCATCAGACTTTAACTGATTGCCACTTTCCAGAGCCAAACCTGTAAATCAGTAATATTCCCCGTACAAACAAATCGATAAACATAGCCAACCAAGCCCCGAGTAAGCCCAAAGCCAACTCGGGCAAAAAGATATCGTCTGATGGGTTTCTTGCAAACAGGAATGCAGCAGGAATCCTTAGAAGAAAAAATCCAATGCAAGTATAAAGCACGGGCACCCGAGTATCCCCCGCGCCCCTCAGCGCTGAAGTCATGATGATGCAAGAAGCCAGAAAAGGCATCGCAAAAGCTATTAACCTAAGTACCGGCGCGCCAATCCGAACTATTTCAGCTTGAGCAGGATCAGGGCAAAAAACCAAGAACATAGCATCCGCAAAGAAAAAAAACAGCCCTCCCATGATCGACATGAATACAGCGCCCAAACCATAGGCTGTCCATGCACAACGGCTTGCCTCGTTTGGCTGCCCCGCTCCAAGGTTTAAACCCACAAGTGCAGTGGCTGCTGTGCCAAATGCAGCACCAGAAAGATACCCCAACGCTTCCCATCCCAATGCTATTCCATGCGCACCACCTGATGCCTCGCCCAATCGATTGATAATCGCCAAGAATACAAACTGCCCTACGCCAATACCAAGGCTGTCAACCCCTGCGGGCAGACTCACCCTAAGTAACCTTCGAATCAATTCAAAATTTAATTTTTCTTTCCAATCCCATTGAAGCGAGGAAGTTCCCCTTAATAACAAGAACATAACTAAGAGACTTCCAGAAGCATGACTTATCGAAGTACCAAGAGCTATACCGGGGAAACCAAGCTGAAATATTCCCAGAAATCCCGTTGCAAGAATAAAAGATAAAGGAATGTTAAGCACGGTTACAAAACCAAGCACCATCAACCCTGTAAGTGTATTTCCAGCCCCAACCATGCAAGCAATACCTGCAGCTTCCATCATTTGAAAGGGAAGCAGGATGAAGATATTAAAAAGAAAGCCATAAGCTTCTTGCGCAGCAACCCCCTGAAGCCCGATGAGGGACAAAATAAAGGGTACAAAAGTAATGGCAAGAATACTCGCAAGCAAGCCAAACAAAAACGCAAGAAGCAGGGATTGATGCACGACTTTGGATGCGGATTTAAAATCTCCCGCCCCGACAAAGCGAGCGATAAGAGCAGTACTACCCACGGTAACAAGAACGCTATAACTGGAAATCAGCCAAGAGAAGTATTGGCCTGTGGTTTGAGCAGATTGAATTGAAAGGTGTGAGGAAGAATCGCCAAGCAAAAATCTACCTGCGATAAAACGATCCCATAGATTAATGATCAAATGAAGAAATTGAAGTATCAAAGCGGGCCAAGCCAGATAAAAAACTTTTAGCAGGGTGGACTTGCTTGGATCGGTGTAAAAGCTGTGCTTTACAACAGGATTTACTACTGCTGAACCACCCATGTTTCTCCTTTAAGAAGACCAAACTTATCATTGGGATGAAGGGTAAAGCCCGGGGCGGTAACAACCTGCCCGTTAACTTGGATTTGCCCCTCTTTAACCAAGAATTTAGATTGACCCCCGGTACCCCCAATACCCGCTTTTTTCACCGCCTGGGCCAATGAAATTGACTCGGTGGAAAGTTGCAATATCTTGTCACTTTTTCCTTCAGCTTGCTTATCCATAAAATTCTCCAATGCCATCACTCAAAAATTAGGTATTATTACATTAGGCCAAAATGTAATTAAGGCCCCTGTCCCGACCATAAAACTTTGGGAACCCTTGCAATGAATGATATTATCAAAGAAATCCAAGAACTAAAAAAACAAAAAAAAGCTACGATTCTAGCTCATTACTATCAAGAAGGGGAAATCCAAGAAATCGCTGACTTCAATGGCGATTCTCTGGCTCTTGCCCGAGCAGCAACCAAGGTGGAAACCCCCATCATTGTTTTTTGTGGTGTTCATTTCATGGCCGAAACAGCAAAAATTCTTAATTCTGCAAAAAAAGTATTACTCCCAGACCTTCAAGCCGGGTGTTCTCTCGCAGACAGTTGCCCTGCAGACAAATTGGCTAGGTACCAGGAAATGCTTCGAATCAATGGCAGAAAATTCCAGACTGTAACTTATATCAACAGTACTGCCGCTGTTAAAAGCCTTTGCGATTGGGTGGTGACCTCTGGGAATGCCGAATCGATTGTTAAGAAAGTTCCCTCAGATATGGAAATTCTTTTTGTGCCCGACAGGCACCTTGGGCAATATCTGGAAGAAGTAACAGGCAGGAAAATGATTCTTTGGGATGGTGCATGCATGGTGCATGAAATTTTCAGTTTGGGCGACCTTTTGGCGATGAAGAAAAAGCTGCCCAGCTCCATGGTGCTTGCGCATCCAGAGTGCCCTGCTAATATCCGGGCTTATAGCGAATTTGTTGGGGGCACCGAAGCCATGCTTAATAAAATTGCAACATTCAAAACCCCTACGGATTTCATAGTTGCAACGGAACCGAACATGATGTGGCAAATGCAAAACCGTTACCCGCAGCACCGTTATCACCCGGTACCAGGGATAACCTGTGCCTGCAATAAATGCCCGCACATGGGTAGAAACACATTGGAAAAGCTAAGGGATTGCCTAATAAACGAGTCGCCTGAAATTGTTTGGGATCCTTGTTTTGATCGAGCCAAGGAAGTATTAACCCGCAGTCTTTTAAATTAAGAAAGCATTGCTTCCATGCAACCTGTACCTTCAAGATTCCTTATTCGGCTCGCACGAAAGTGCCTGAATCACCCTGGAGTGCCCTTGGCCAAGGGAGACGCATTATTAGACCTATCCAGCGAATATACCCTTGCTAATTTATCTGGTTTGGATGGGCAGGAAGAATTCGCAGAGATGCGGATGTGTTGGAATGCCCAAGGGTTGGGATTTCAAGCCACCATCAAGGGCAAAAAGCAACCCCCAGAAGGCGACCAAACCCGGCCTAGAAGCTCCGATGGGATAACTCTTTGGCTTGACACCCGCGATTCAAGATCAAGCCACAGGGCCACCCGATACTGCCATCAATTCCATTTTCTTGCATCTGGGGCAGGCCCGGATCGAGAAGACCCATGCTTCGTTCAATCGAAAATTCACAGAGCCTTGCAGGATGCGCCTTTTTGCACTCCAAGTGAAATCATGTTTCGATGCACCAACGAACCAGGTGGTTATTTCATGGAAGCCTTTTTACCATCGCAAGCACTTGCTGGTTATGACTCAGAGGAATGCCCCAGATTAGGCGTTTGTATTCAGGTGCATGATAGGGAGTTGGGCAACCAGATATACGACAGCACCTTGGATTTCCCTTTTTCGGAAGATCCAAGTTTATGGAGCCAAATGATATTGGTTCAATCTGATCAGGATGAAAAGACAACTAAGAAGAAGGCAGGAAGAACTATAACTTCTAAAGCTGAAAAATCAAGCAGAAAAAAAAACGAACCTTAAAGCCCTTCCTCTGCTGCTTCTGCATCCAGCTTCGCACGAAGTGGCCCACGGTAGGTGATTCTTCCCTTCGATAGATCGTAAGGAGATATTGCAATCGTTACTATGTCGCCGGGTAGGATTCTGATAAAGTTTTTACGGATTTTGCCAGCAATATGCGCAACCAATTCATGCCCATTATCAAGTTTTACCTTAAATTGAGTATTTGCGAGGGCAGCCGTAACCTTGCCCTGAACCAACATCGCTTCTTCTTTTGCCATTAAAACTCTCCCAAGCCAAAAATATAAACCAAAACGAACACTTAAAAAATAAAGAGGGTTCACAAAGAACCCTCTTCAAAAACAAAACAGCATTACTTTGCAAGCTTGCTGCGTATTTCACCGATAGTTTTAAGCAGCCCTTTGAAAGGATCTGCAAATTTCCCCAAACCTTCAGACATCAAAGTTTCTTCCAGATGCTTCATGTTAATCTTGGCATCAATATCATCCAAGATTGCCTTTGCAGGCATAACATCAACTTGCTTGGTGAAAGTCTGACCACTCTTCTGAGTAGCATCATTCGTTTCAGGGGGATTCGTTTCGATATCCGAACCTGCAAACGCCGCTACATACTTGTATGGTGCATCAGAAGGCTTTTTAGTACCAGTGCTCGCAAAAATAATCTCTTGCTGCAATGGTAAATTTTTGTCAGCCCAGAACTTTTGGTTCATTGCACACAATCTTTTAGCGTTCACGATCCCCACCATGCCTTGAGCCTCAGCAGAAAGCGTAGGAGCATGTTGTTCGGTATAAACATCCAAACGGCTAACAAAAATACTATAAACCGATTTGAAGTTTTCGAGTGACTTACGACGCTGGGCACCGCGCCAAATTGCTGCTCTTGCTTCCAAGTATTGCCTCTCGGAAAAGATCAAAGTACAGTTCAGGGTAATACCAGCGGCACAAAGTTCTTCCAATGCTGCCAAGCCACCGGGCGTTGCAGGAACCTTGATCATACGATTTTGGTGGCCTTTAGCCCACTTCTTACCAAGTTCGATGTAGTGAGCTGCTTTTTCTTGAACAGAAAACTTGCAGTCATTGTCTTCAAGCAGTGGATCCAATTCAAAACTTACATAACCATCATTACCTTTGGTGGAAGTCCAAACAGGAAGAAAAACTTCTTGTGCTTGGGATACCAAAAGATCGGTCATTTTCCAAGCCAAGCCTGCATCATCAAGGCCTTCAGCAGCAAATTTGGTTATTTGATCATCAAAACGATGTGTCCCCAATAATTTTGAAATGATGATTGGATTGGAAGTCGCACCGGTCGCGCCCATGGCACGATTCACTTTAACCAACTCTGGGTCGATGGAATCAAGCCAAAGTTTTGTGCCCGCAGTTATTAAGGATTGTAAAGGAGTACTCATGCTATGCCCTCTGTAAAAATAAGTTATTCTTTTCTTCCAACATTTCCCAAACAGATATCTTAAGCATTTATACAGATTGTTGCTATTAGTTTTTCTAAAATTTAAGCTTATTCATCCAATATTTACATCTGTTTAGTCACATCAAAATGAGAGAGAACAAAATTGGTGGGTCAAGGCACGGTTAACGATGCCCCATTATTAGCTTCATTTAAACCCAAAATGAAAGGCACCGCACTTTTCGCCCAAGTATTTGCGGAGTGGTAACTCGAAGCGCCATCACCAAATGCAGTTTTTAGCATATCAGTATTAATAATACCGGGGTTTAAAGGGATTGCAGCCATTCCTTTGGGCAATTCCTGCGCCAAGGCTTTAGTCAAACCTTCCACTGCATACTTCGTTGCACAATAAGGCGCAAAATTTCCAGAAACCGATCTACCCCAGGCAGAGCTTAGATTGACAATAATACCCTTTTTTGCAGCAATCATTGAAGGGACAAAAGAGCGAAGAACATTAGCAATTCCCTTGATATTTACATCGATTAAAAGGCTAAATTCTTTTTCGGAGATTTCCCATAAAGGAGCAGGTTTATTGATAAGTGCTGCATTATTGATCAGTAAATCAGGCAATCCATGCCCCAGCACAGATCTTGCCCAGCTCGCAACGGATTTTTCCAGCGCAACATCCACTACTGTAAAGTTACCTTTGGGCACCTTTTTTTGCAGTGCCTCCACATTCGCCTCTGATGTACCACAACCATGAATCTCATGCCCAAGTTCAGCCATACCCAACACCAAAGCTTGCCCAAGGCCTCTTGTTGCTCCTGTAATCACAATTCTGAGTTTACCTTTTACACTCATCGAAATTCCCTTTTTAAAACCAGCGCAATTTATCAACCCCATTTAACAATGGTAACTGATTCAGAAACCTCTGCAAATTTTCCACAAGAAATGCCAGATGCCTCGAAGCTATGGGCGGAGCATACCCCGCAACATGCGGAGTCAGAATCACTTTATCGCTCATTTTCCATAAAGGATGCGTTTCAGGCAGCGGTTCAATTTCAAAAACATCTAACCCCGCACCTGCAATCAAACCCTGTTCTAAAGCTTTTACAAGATCATCGAGCACAACAATGGCGCCTCTGCCTATGTTGATCAAAACTGCATCATGGTTCATCTTCTGGATTAAATCTAAGTTGAAAAGTTTTTCGGTAAGCGGTGTGTGAGGGGCAGCGATCACAACATAATCAGAGGATTTGAGAAATTCATCCAATCGTTCCATGGGCCAAGGTTGCGGAATTTCTTTTGAGGGTTCCAAGCAAAAAGGATCAAGCCCTATGCAACGCATATTAAATGCAGCACCTCGCTTGGCAACTTCTTTTCCAATGCCCCCTAAGCCAAACACCCCGAGGGTCTTTTCGCTTAAGACTTGATGTTTAAGATCGATGGAATTAGTGACACCCGGGCCACTGGCAAAATCAACCCTGCCTTTCTCGCCCCCAAGAGGAGCCCATCTTCCCTCCACTTGCTGCATTACATATCTGTGCAGGTTTCTTGAAAAACTTAGCACCATGCCCATCGCATGATCTGCAACCACATCAGAAAAAATCCCCCGCATGTTCGTCAACACTGATGGATGTTTGATGAGATCCGGAAAAACATAATGTTCCAAACTGGCAGTCATCGACTGCACCCACTTGAGTTTGCCTGCATTCCCTAGCAATTCGGGCGTGATTTTCCCTATAAATCCATCAGCATCAACAATTGCATCCATTGCATCTTTAAACGATTTGGCGTTAACCACTTCGTGAGGATCTGCAATTGCTTTAAATTTAGAAGCACGCTGTGCTTCAACAGTCGGAAAGAGTACAATTTTCATTTTTACCGCATTCGAATTCAAGCTGATTTTCGCGACATTGGCATCTCTTGCAAACAACTTGCATCGGTACCAATCAAGATGGGATTATCATACATTTCGAAGGCGCTGTCGAGGGGTTTCGAATAACAAGCCACCGTTTTTATCATGAAGTAATAATGCATTAAGCTTCCTATGATTACTACCATGTGAAAAACTTCATGCGGGCCTACCAAACCAGGAATGATCACGGGTTGATGGGCCAAATTAAATGCCGCTCCCAAACTATAGATGATCCCACCCATTATGAAAGGCCGGGCTTTTCTTTCTGTAAGCTTCTTCAACAATTGAAAATAAAGCAATAGCCCCATCCAACCCAACATGAGATAGACCGTGGTTCGCACATAAAGGGGCATCGTGGTACCACTTACAATAACGGTTATTCCTGCACAGGAAAAAAACCACATGCTGGATAGGAACATGAAGCGCCATCGCTTTTCCATGAACACTAATGCTATTGGAGTACAAGTACCTGCGATGAATAAAAAGATGCAAACATGATCGAGCGATCTACATGCTTCAATAATTCTTTCTGAACCCCAGACGGAATGAAATAAACAACTGCTTGCAAAACACGCAAGCATACTCAAACCATAGATAAGCAAACCAAGAGTTTTAAGTTTATCCTTGCGGGTTCGCCTCATCAGCAACACCAATGCGGGGATGCAAAAAAGCACCCAGGCACCATGGGTCAAGGCGCTGACAGGCTCTCGAATTGGTATTCCATCAATCATCCGAACACCCATAACCAAGCAAATTTTCTAAAATGATGGCTAACGCTCACATCAATGGATCGACCCTGCTTCCAGCAAACTTTATGCAAATAAGCTTCAAATCAGATGAATTCAATACCTCTGAATCCAGTTAACCGTTAAATTTTAAAGAATAGAGCGATTTCTACTGCTAAATCGTTAAATAAGTCTATAAGTGAAGCATCAATTTGAGGGTTTATTGCAATGAGCTATCGAAATTTGAGGCAGTGCATCACGGATCTTGAAAAACACAAGCACTTGATTCGTATCGATATTGAAGTTGATCCCCATTTGGAAGCAGCGGCTATCCATCGCAGAGTCTTTCAGGCAAATGGCCCTGCTATTTTTTTTACTAATGTCAAAAACTCAAAATTCCCCATGGTGAGCAATCTCTTTGGGAACATCGCCCGGGCAAAGTTCATATTCAGGCATCAACTTGCCACGGTGGAAGCCATGGTTGCCTGCAAGGCTTACCCCGAAAAAGTGCTTAAAACACCTCTGCGATGGCCTAAAGTGCTGTCTGGTTTATGGAACTCGCTTCCTCGAATTGTGCGAAGAGCCCCTTTGCTGGAAAATCAGACTCTTATTTCAAAACTGCCTCAATTAGTTTGCTGGCCTAAGGATGGGGGGGCTTTTGTCACCCTACCTCAAGTGCACACCGAAGATGTGGACAGCCCGGGTTGGAGGTTTTCCAACATTGGTATGTATCGCATCCAACTATCAGGTAACCAATACAAAACCGATGAAGAAGTTGGATTGCACTACCAATTACATCGAGGCATTGGCGTTCATCACAGCAAGGCCATCAACAAAAACAAACCCTTTCGCGTTGCGATTTCTGTGGGGGGCCCGCCCAGCCTTGCGGTTGCTGCTGTTATGCCTTTACCCGAAGGAATGCCTGAAATCTGTTTTGCGGGCGCTCTTGGCGGCAGGCGAATGGACTTGGTTAAATTTCCAATGCCCTCCCCCGATATTCGACCCATGCTACTTCCTGCTGAAGCTGATTTTTGCATCGTTGGCGTTGTTGATCCGACCAGACTTTTGCCTGAAGGACCGTTTGGAGACCATCTCGGATATTACAGCCTTGCGCATGATTTCCCGGTTATGAAAGTTGAAGCGGTATACCACAGAACCAATGCGATCTGGCCTTTCACCGTGGTTGGCAGACCGCCACAAGAAGACACAGCCTTTGGCGACTTGATCCACGAATTGACCGGCCCCATTCTTCCCACGGTCATCCCGGGCATCCATGCTGTCAATGCAGTCGATGCAGCAGGGGTTCATCCTTTATTGTTGGCCATTGGCAGCGAACGATACACCCCATACAACGCTCTCGTAAGGCCCCAAGAGTTGCTGACCGCGGCCAACGCAATATTAGGCCAAGGGCAACTCTCTCTTGCCAAATTTCTACTGATCATCGCAAAGGAAGACAACCCTGAATTAGACATTAAAGATATCCCATTATTTTTCAGACATTTACTCGAGCGCATTGACTTCTCCAACGACCTTCATTTTCACACACGCACTACCATCGACACGCTTGATTACAGCGGCAGTGGTTTAAACCTCGGATCTAAAGTGGTATTTGCTGCTGCGGGCCCGGTGCGAAGAACGCTTCCCACAACCATCCCCGAAAAGCTTAATCTGCCCAATGGTTTTGATGCACCGAGGGTTTGTCTGCCCGGTATTCTCGCAATCAAATCTCCACCCTTTCAATCTCCACAAAACCAAGATGCCTTGTATTTCTGTGATGCATTTAATCCCAGCGATACCATCAACCAATTCCCAATGATTCTTCTTGTCGACGACAGTGACTTCGTAAGTGCATGCGAGAGAAATTTTCTGTGGACGGTCTTCACCAAAACAAATCCCGCCAAGGATATTCATGGCATAGCTTCGGTCATTAACGACAAGCATTGGGGTTGCATAGGTTCTTTGGTGATAGATGCAAGAAGCAAACCGCACCATGCCCCTGCTTTAGTCGAAAATCCTGCAGTGGAAAGGGCGGTAGATGCTTTGGGTGCAAGAGGCGGACCCCTTCACGGAATCATCTAAACAACCACACTTATGGGGCCTTGGGCGCAAGAGGCGGACCCCTTCACGGAATCATCTAAACAACCACACTTATGGGGCCTTGGGCATTGGTTTTGGAGTAACACCTTTGATTGATTCCAAGGCATTTGCCGCGGCTTGCTTGACTGGTGCGTACACATCTTTTTTTGCTACCAGTTTCGTCAGGGGATCTCTTGCTTCTCTTGCCTCCACATTAAGGCTTCCAAGTGTTAGGCAAGCGTTAAAAACCACCCAGTTGTCTTTATCTTCAAGAAGATCAATCAAATCGGGAACAGTGGGTTTTGCTAGAGCCCCTATCACCGAAATTGCACGCATGGCTTCCAACTTTACCTGCAGATCACCTTGTTTAAGCATACGGCTTAGAAACTGAACATGGGTTGCAGCACTTAACACATCTTGATTTGCCAAGCCCACCTTGGCCCAAATCGCAAAGATCTTGTCGCTGCCATTGGCTAACTCGGTCAAGGCTTTGTCTACCCCCGCAGACACCATAGCGTTATTTGGTTTACCTAGAAGCGCAATTGCTGTTATGGCTGCATATCGCACAGGAATAGCAGGATCTTTCAAGGCAATTAAAGCCGCTGTTACCGCTTTGACATCTGGCCCTGTTGTTTTATCTATGCCAAATTTTACAAGGGCGATCAAAGCGATCCTCCGCACTTCATAAGCATTTGGATATTTTGACGCATCGACCAGAGCTGCGATGGTTCTTCTTGCATCTACAGGATCAAATCTTTGCAGGGCATTAATTGCAAGATAACGCACCTGAGCTTGCGGGTCTTCTTGGGCTCTTTTTGCAAGAGCATCAACCGTTCTGGGAATATCTTTGTCTAAAATTTCTAGTACGCTTAGCGCCATCACCGCTTTTACCCGCACTCCTGCATCGGGATCTAGGCAGCGATCAATTACGGCAGGAATCGCTTCCGAAGTGGAGGAACCATAATTAGGGATTGCACTAAGTGCAAAATCGCGCACGCTTGGGTCTTTATCTTTCAGATCAATAATCCAAGATTTCAGCGATTTAATAGGGATTTTTGGGGCAATATCTTTCTTTTCCCCGCCCTCTTTCTTTTCTCCACCCTCTTGAGCCCATGATGATAAGCCTATGATCGTGAACACTAATAACGATATATTCCAAATTCCTATTCGCATGACTATCCCCCTGAAACTTTAGGGCTGACTAAATATAGAACAAGGATTCACAATACTTTTGCGCATAGCAAGACCGCTTTTCAGATATCTTACTTGCAGAATTGGTTTTTTATTGCCAATATAGGTGGAGTTAATCCTTCCAAAAGGTTTTTGACATGCCACATAATTTTCTGGTAGAACCCGAATTGAACATGAAACCACTCCTCCGAATAGCTTTGACATTCCTTGCCTTGATTCTGCCACAAAGCATAATTGCTGCAGAAGATAAAGTCAAAACAAACACCCTCACAAGTTATTTTAAAGATATCAGGCCGATTTTTCAGCAAAACTGCCAAGGCTGCCATCAACCCGCTAAAGTGCAAGGTAGCTATATGATGATCGACTTTCCTTCCTTATTTTTGAAAGGCGACCGGGATAAAATTCAAATCTTTCCGGGGGACCCTCTAAAAAGTAACATTTATCAGGTAATGATTGCCCATGCAGACCAAAAAGCTGAAATGCCCAAAGGTAAAGACCCTCTAACTAAGGATCAAACCGAACTCGTTCGCAAATGGATATTAGAAGGCGCCAAAGACGATTCACCCAAATCCGCCAAGAAACTTGTCGATCCCGAACACCCCCCTATCTATTCCCTGCCCCCCGTGATTACTTCGATCGATTTCTCTCCCGATGGGCAACTTCTTGCTGTTTCTGGTTATCACGAAATCATATTGCACAAGGCTGATGGTACTGAAATCGTTGGCAGACTAATTGGCCTTGCAGAACGAATCGAATCCCTTGCGTTTTCACCCGATGGGAAGCAAATTGCAGCGGCTGCCGGCTCGCCTGGCCGTTTTGGGGAAATCCAAATCTGGGATGTTGCCAAGAAAAAACTCACCCTTTCTGTCCCTTCAACTTTCGACACCCTTTACGGAGTGAGTTGGTCTCCCGATGGCTCTAAAATCGCCTATGGATGTGCGGATAACTCCGTTCGAGCAATCGAATCTACCACAGGCAAACAAATACTTTATCAAGGTGCGCATACCGATTGGGTGTTGGGCACTGCTTTTTCCCGCGATGGCCTTTTTCTTGCTTCCATCAGCAGAGATCGCTCCATGAAACTTACCGAAATTGCAACCCAGCGCTTTATTGACAACATTACCAGCATTACACCAGGTGCACTTAAAGGCGGACTTCAAACTGTCTCCGTCCGGCCTCGTAAAGATAAAACCATGGTCAAAGGTGCTGAGGGAACCGATGCTGCAGAAAAAGTTTATGAAGAGCTACTCATTGGTGGATCAGATGGCATTCCAAGGCTATACAAAATGCACCGGGTTACCAAGCGCGTCATAGGGGATGATGCCAACAAAGTGCGTGAGTATGAAGCCATTGCAGGCAGGATTTATGCCACATGCTTTGATAAAAGTGGTGCTTTATTTGCAGCAGGAAGCAGCTTGGATGGAAAAGGGTTTATTAAAATCTATCAAACGGAAGATGGTAAAGTGGTTACCCGGATTGAAACCGGGCTAAACCCCATCTACTCCTTAGCTTTCACCCCCGATGGTTCAAAAATCGCAACCGCAGGTTTTGATGGAACCGTTAAATTGTTCAAGGTTCCGACAGGTGAAAAAGAAAAAGAATTCGTTCCCGTACCAATTACAGTAAGTAAAAACTAAAACACACACACCAAGCCTGTTTTCAGGAGATTGTAAATATGAATAATCGATTCCCCAACATAAAAGCCTCTACTGCTTTTACTCTTACACTACTTTTTTTTGCGCAAGCAAATCTTGTTCTTGCGCAAGAACCTGAAAAGCTGCCTGCTGGGGCCAAAGTTGAAAAAATCTCCATCACCCCAGCTTCGCTCGATCTGGCGGGCCCTTTCTCTTATTCCCAAGTTTTACTAACAGGTATTTTAAACACAGGCGAAAATGCCGACCTTACCCGACTTGGTAAATGGACTGTTCCAGAAGACTTGGTTAAAATTTCTCCCTCGGGCCTTATCTCTTCCCTTAAAGATGGTGCGGGGATGATTTCCGCCTCTTTTGATGGAAAGACTGTTTCCATACCCATTAAAATTTCTCAGACTAAAAGCCTCGCACCCACCAGCTTTATCAACGATGTTATGCCTCTTCTCGCACGAACCGGCTGCAACCAAGGCACTTGCCATGGTTCTGCTGAAGGAAAAAACGGCTTTAAACTTAGCCTTCGTGGCTACGATTCACTTTTTGATCACAGATCACTTACCGATGACCTTGAAGGTCGAAGGTTTAACCGGGCTGCTCCTGATTCCAGCCTTATGCTCTTAAAAGCTTCCGGGCAAACCCCGCATGCCGGCGGATCTCTCATCCAACCGGGCGACCGAACCTACGAAATTCTGCGAAAATGGATTGCTGAAGGCGTCAAGTACGACCCCTCCACTCCTAAAGTTTCTAGAATCGAGGTTTTCCCTAAAGATTTCGTTCTCCCACTTCCCGGCATGAAACAACAAATGCTTGTCAAAGCATTCTACCCAGACAACACCAGCAGAGATGTTACTGCCGAAGCATTTCTTGAAAGCAGTAATATCGATGCAGCACTTGTAGAAAAGAATGGCGTAGTGCAAGGTTTAAGAAGGGGAGAAGCTACGGTTCTTGCTAGATTTGAGGGCAATTATGCTGCCTCCACCTTCATCATCATGGGGGATCGCAAGAACTTTAAATGGGCGCCTCAGATCGAAAACAACTTTATTGATCACTTGGTATTTGAAAAACTTCAATCCATCAAAGTGCTGCCTAGCGGCCTTTGCAGCGACACCGAGTTTCTGCGCAGAATCACTCTCGACCTTACTGGCCTGCCCCCTACTTCTGAGGCGGTAAAAGCCTTTCTTGCAGACAAACGCGAAAGTAAGACAAAGCGCGAAGAAGTGATTGACAAGCTCGTTGGCTCAGCCGATTACATCGAACATTGGACCAACAAATGGGCCGATCTTTTACAAGTCAACAAATTATATTTAGGAGATCAAGGCGCAGCTAAGCTTAATAGCTATATCCGTGATTTAATTGCAACCAACAAGCCCTACAACAAATTTGCCAGCGAAATTCTCACTAGTTCTGGGTCGAATTTGGAAAACCCTGCTGCAAGCTACTTTAAAATATTGCGAGACCCCGCTGCTGCTGCAGAAAATAGTACCCACCTTTTTCTGGGCGTCCGATTCAATTGCAACAAATGCCACGATCATCCATTCGAACGCTGGACCCAAGACCAGTACTACCAGCTTTCTGCTTATTTCGCCCAAATATCTAGAGTGGAAGACCAAAAGTACAAAGGTCAAAAAGTTGGCGGCAGTGCAGTTGAAGGTGCCCAACCCCTGGTTGAAGTGATTCAAGATTTAAAATCCGGGGAAATGAAACATGAGCGAACGGGATTGGTTGCACCGCCTCAGTTTCCTTTCGCATTGAAAGACAAAGCGGCTGATAATTCCAGCAGAAGACAGCAGTTGGCCCACTGGGTCACCTCGAAGGAAAACCCTTATTTTGCCCGTAGCTTTGTCAACAGGCAATGGGCCTATTTAATGGGCGTTGGCCTTATCGAACCGATTGACGATATCCGAGCTGGAAACCCTTCTTCAAACCCCATGCTCCTCGAGAAACTTGCAGCAGAATTCATCCAAAGTGAATTCAACATCCAGCACATCGTCAAGCTTATTTGTAAATCACGGGTTTATCAGCTTTCTGTTCAAACCAATGAATGGAACAAAGATGATGAATCCAATTTCTCCCATGCCCTAGCACGCAGGCTGCCTGCTGAGGTTCTCTTTGATTCCATCCATCGTGCAACCGGCTCTATCACCAAACTTCCAGGCGTACCCGCTGGCACCAGAGCCGCACAATTAGTTGATGCTTCGGTTGATGTTGGTGGCGGGTTCTTTCAATTGTTTGGCAAACCCCCACGCCAAAGTGCTTGCGAATGCGAAAGATCTTCCTCCATGATGCTCGGGCCCGTTTTAAGTTTGGTAAACGGCCCAGTCATTGGCGATGCTGTTCGCGACCCTAACAACCTTATCGCAAAGCTTCTAGGCACCCAAAAAGACGACTCAAAACTAGTTGAAGAATTGTTTCTCAGTGTTTTAAATCGGCCTCCAACCCAACCCGAAATCAATGCAGGCTTAAAAGCCCTCAAAGATGGCGAACCAGAATTCCAACCCCTGATGGAAGAATTTAATCGCAGAGCAGAGGCCCTCGAAATTCACAAGAAAAGTGAATCACAGCGCATCACACAGTGGGAAAAATCCTACACCAAAGTTGCGGAGTGGGAAAACATCAAAACCTCCACGGCATCTGCGAAATCTAAAGCTAAATTTACGAAGTTGGAAGACGGCAGCTTTCTTGCCAGCGGCGAAAATCCACTCCAAGAAACCATCACTGTAAAAATTCCTGTTGATAAACAGGCTTGGACTGGCATTTTGCTTGAAGTCTTACCCCACGACTCCCTACTACCAACCAAAGGGCCCGGCCGTGCGCCCAATGGCAACTTTGTTCTCAACGAATTTAAAGCTACTTTTAACCTCGATGGGCAAAAGCCCATGCCCCTTCCTCTTACTAATCCAAAGTCCACTTTTAACCAACCGACTTTCCCCATCGCCAACGCCATTGATAACAATTTAACCACTGGTTGGGCTATTGCACCCGAGTTTGGCAAACCAAACTCCGCTTATTTTCAAATTCAAAACCCCGCACTTATCACTAATAAAGGTGAGATAACCATTACTCTAATTCAAAATTTTGGCACCCAGCATACTCTGGGAAGGTTCAGAATTTCCCTCACTAAATCGCAGGGCCAAGTTCAGCCCTTCGGTGCAGAATCTGAGCTCGTTAAAATTCTACTGTTGGAACCTGCCAAAAGAAATCCCATGCAGATAAATGCTGTTTTAGCAGCCTTCAGGGATCAAGATGCAGAATTGATCCGACTGCAAAACAATCTTTCTTCCTTCGGTAAGCCAATCGATAAAAGACAGGTCGGGGCACAAGATCTCGTCTGGGCGTTACTTAACTCAAAGGCTTTTCAATTTAACCACTAATCAAATTGCAGAGGCTGCATACCCGTTACATGAAACCATTTTTCTGGTATGCTTTGCAATCTTGAAACCATTAACTTTTATTGAACCCATTGTATTTGGTTTTTATCATTCATCGTTTGGAGCATTGTTGTCATGGCAACAAAATGGATCGTAAGGCATGGTGCAATGCGCTTGATGGGAGAATACGATCCTGCTTTGACTACCTATGTTAAGGGCGCAACCGTCATCATTCAAACGCCAAGAGGTCAGGAATCTGGTGAAATTCTTTGCGAAGCAACGGCGGACTCCCTTAAGTGGCTGGTAGATCCAACCAAGGGAACAATTGTTCGGGAAGCAACCCTTCAAGATACCCAATGCATTGCGCAAAACAAAAAGCTGGAAGCAAGGGCCATCAATACCTGCTGCAAATTTTCCGAAAAAAGAGGCATTCAGCTTACGATGGTTGATGCTGAACTTCTATTTGGCGCAGAGAGGCTTATCTTTTATTACCTTTCCGAAAGCAGAATTGACTTCAGGGATCTGGTAAAAGACCTTGCGAAAGAATTTCAAACTCGCATTGAAATGAGGCAGATAGGCGTCCGCGATGAAGCAAAACTTCTTGCAGACTTTGGAGATTGTGGCAAGCCTGTTTGTTGCAACTCTCATATGATCGAGATGCCTCCGGTTTCCATGAAAATGGCTCGCATGCAAAAAGCTTCTCTTGATCCTGCTAAAATATCTGGAAGGTGTGGCAGGTTAAAATGTTGCCTTCGGTTCGAACAGGATGTATATGATCAGCATCAGCAAGAATTGCCTGAACTAGGGTCGTTGATAATAACGGAAAAAGGCAAAGGCCGTGTATTAGCACAGGAACTTCTTTCGCGCAGGCTTCTGGTAGAGTTTGAAGATGGTCGTAGAATTTCCATTATGCATTCAGAAGTTCTAAATGTTTCTGCAAATTAAACACTTAGGGAATAAATAAAAGTCATGGGTTCTTATCATCCTAAAATCCACGAAATCATAAAGAAAGACCCAAGGTTTCCCTATGAGGCCTATGAGTTTCTTTTTCAAGCACTTGCATATACTCAAAAAATGCTAGGGAAAATTAAGCCCCCCGATGGAGAAGAACCCGCCAAGGAACATCATGTTTCAGGCAGACAATTGATCGAAGGGATTCGAAAATTTGCCCTTGAAGAGTTCGGCCTGATGGCGCGGTGTGTTTTCAACCAATGGGGAATCAAAAAAACCGGCGATTTCGGAAACATGGTTTTCAACCTTGTCGAAATCGGACTCATGAGCAAAACCGATAATGACTCCATGAATGATTTTGAAGATATATTCGATATTGAAACTGGGCTTATGCATGATTATGTGATTGCTTTTAGGCCTGAAAATGAGAGAGCACGATGAAGCCAAACCGCTTGAGGCTTCTCCTCGCCATGGGTTTGTTTTTATCTTGGATCAGTTATTTGGGATTTTTGGTCGCCCATACCACGCGTGGTACGGATGGCAAACCTGTGCGCTTATCCCATCCCCAATTCTTAACCTCTGAACTCGACTTGATCCTTGAAGTTAACGAACAAGAAAACATCGTTCTTACCCGGGTTACCGAGGTCCTTTATTCTTCTTTAAAAGATAAAACGCCTAAAGTTGGTGATTCTTTAACAATTAACAATCTGGAACTACCCGGAAATTTAGTGAATGAAAAAAAATCTTGGCTCGTCCCCCTTCGAACCACAGACTCAGGAAAATCATTTGAAATCATGCCGGTTCCCTCCTCACCCGGCTTTTCAGGCAGAACCTTAAAAATTTACCCTGCTTTAGATGGGGTTTTACGCCAATATAAGCTTTTACCCAAACCTTAAATCCCTTCAAATGCATCAATATTTACAAAAAAACAAATGTAAATACACTTAGAATGTTGTTTTCGCCTTGCCTTAAGACAATAGCTGGCCTATATTTACTTTTCTCCAAGGCTAGCAATGCTAGCGTAGCTCAATGGCAGAGCACTGGTTTTGTAAACCAGCGGTTGAGGGTTCAAGTCCCTCCGCTAGCTCTGGTTGGGGCGGTTGTAAGATAGCTTTGTAGAAAATTTTGCAGGGATTTGTTGGTTTTAATTTTTGCGCCTTCAGAGTTTGAACATGGGTGAGTGTAACTCTGCTTTTTAGGCGGAAAATTCAGCCGGGTAGGTGGCCGAGCGGCCAATGGCAACAGACTGTAAATCTGTCGGACTTTGTCCTACGGGGGTTCGAATCCCTCTCTACCCACTGGGATTTCTGTAAGATTATCTGCCATGCGGGTGTAGCTCAATGGCAGAGCACCTGCCTTCCACGCAGGCTATGGGAGTTCGATTCTCCTCACCCGCTTTGTGGTTCCCTAAAAAGTTCCACTACGCTGCTGTAGCTCAGTGGTAGAGCACTTCCTTGGTAAGGCAGAGGTCCTGGGTTCAAGTCCCAGCAGCAGCTATTTAGTAAGTCCGGGCACTTACTACCAATGACTATCCCAGTGTCTCACTGGGGGTTCACTTGTTTTTTAAAATTTACAGGTGTATTTTATTGGTTTTTTCCTAGAATCTTGGATGTGGCTTTTGTAGGCATCCTTGTTAACCTTATTTTGATCTTTCGGAGGCGTGATGGCTAAGGAAATTTTCAATCGTAATAAACCCCATGTTAATGTTGGAACCATTGGGCATATTGACCATGGCAAAACCACAACAACAGCGGCTATCGTCGCTCGTCGAGCTCACATCAACAAAATCCTGAAATTCAAGGATTACAAGGAAATCGCCAAAGGCGGTACCGTTCGCGATGATCTCAAAACCGTCACCATCGCCGTTGCACATGTTGAATACGAAACCAACAAACGCCACTATGCACACATCGATTGCCCAGGGCATGCTGACTATATCAAAAACATGATTACTGGCGCAGCACAAATGGATGGTGCCATCCTTGTGGTTGCTGCAAACGATGGACCAATGCCACAAACGCGCGAACATATTTTGCTCGCCCGCCAAGTGGGTGTGCCTAAAGTGGTTGTTTATCTCAACAAAGTTGATCTCGTTGATGATCCAGAACTTCTTGAACTTGTTGAAATGGAAATTCGCGAACTTCTTAACAAGTATGAATTCCCAGGCGACGAAGTGCCAATCATTCGTGGAAGCTCGCTTCCTGTTATGCTTTCAGGTGGCAAAGATGATGCTGCTGGCAAATGCCTCGACGACCTTATGGATGCCTTGGACACCTATATTCCTGACCCTATTCGTGAAGAAGACAAGCCTTTCTTGATGAGCATCGAAGATGTGTTCTCAATCAAAGGTCGTGGTACTGTTGCTACTGGCCGTATCGAACGCGGTGCTTGTAAAGTTGGTGACGAAGTTGAACTTCTTGGGCTTCGCAAGGATCCGGTGAAAACCGTTATCACAGGTATCGAAATGTTCCAGAAGACCCTCGACAGAGGCCAAGCTGGTGACAATGTTGGTGTTTTGCTACGTGGTATTGACCGCGATGGAGTTGAGCGAGGTCAGGTTCTCGCAAAGCCAGGCAGTATCAACATTCATACCAAATTCGAATGTTCAATCTATGTGCTTAGCAAAGAGGAAGGTGGTCGTCACACCGCATTCTTCAGCGGCTATCGTCCCCAATTCTATTTCCGCACCACCGATGTTACAGGATCTGTAACTTTGCCTGCTGGGGTTGAAATGTGTATGCCCGGTGACAATGTTAAAAGTTTAGTGGTTCAACTTTTACCAGATTCTCCAATTGCTATGGAAGAAGGCCTCCGCTTTGCAATTCGAGAAGGTGGCAGAACTGTTGGATCAGGCGTGGTAACCAAGATTCTTGAGTAATACCACCAAGGTTAAAGCCGTGGGGCGCCCGCACGGGAAAGATTTCCATTCGGGTGCCCTTAGTTTTTAGGCCATTTGTTATTGGAGTTTAAGATGCGTGAATATGTTTGGCTAGAATGCACTGAATCAGGCGAACGCAACTACAGGGCTCAGAAAGAAACTCGTGGCCCAGAACGCCTCGAACTTAAGAAATATTGTCCAAAATTGCGTAAGGTTACTATTCATAAAGAAACCCGCAAAAAGTAATTTCAACCAACCTGGTGTTTGTGATAAGATGGGGTTGGTTTCATGGATAATACGGGTGTAGCTCAACTGGCAGAGCACCGGTCTCCAAAACCGGGGGTTGAAGGTTCGACTCCCTCCGCCCGTGTTCTTAATAATATTATCGGGAAAAAAAATATTTTTCTCATATGATCTTCTTTGGCGAACAATTGCTAACTCGCCTGGTTTTTTCAAACTGTCGGTATTCGTAGGACAAAAATGGCATCGACCATTAAAAATAAGCCCGAATCAACCTTAGCTTCTGTAAACGCAAATCCTGCGATTTATAGTCTGGGATTCCTCGTTCTTTTTGTAGCAATTGCTTTCGCTTTGCTTCAATTACTACCTTGGGCTTGGTTTAATTTGTTACATCTTCCCTCTACCTCTACTTCAAATATCACACTTGCTTTAGCAGGCTTTGGACTTGGTATTTTTGCTCTTATCATCATTGGTAAAAACAAAATATTCCACGAACTTCCTGGAATCAAAGCAGGGATCTTCATCGCATTCGTTCTTGCTCTTGCCAACCTTTATTTGGATTCTTGGTGGGGTAAATTTACCGAAAGCCTTGTATTTGATAAAAGAGCTTTCCCCGAATCTTTTGGAATGGGCTTGGCTGGTGCGGGCGCCGCTCTTATCGCAATTGGTTCTTTCATCTTTTTCTTTCGTCCTGCAAACTTGAAGCTTTTTAATCGTATTGAAGAACAAGGTTGGTTCTCCCGCGATTCATTCAAACAAAATCAAGGTGCGAAAATTCGAAGAGGTACCATCATGTGCCTTCTGATTCTTTTCGGTACAGGCATCATGGTTCTTGTTCGTAACGATAGCCTTGCAAGAAATGGATCGAACTGGCAGATTGAAATCCCCTACACCGGCAAAGTGAAAATTAATCCCGATAAAATTGGCGATGCGCTTGCTATGCTTCAAACTGCGGGTTACAAACCTGAAGAACAGTTATTGGTTTCTCGGGAAGCTTTTCGCGCAGCAAATTCAGCTATCGACCCGAACCTTTTTATTAAGATTGGTTTATTGACTGGCGATTCTAAATATAAAATAGATGACATAGTATCCAAAGATTTATTCCAAGAAGAATCTCGTGAATTAACTAAAAACGATCGTAAACCTGCTGAATCTGTTCCTTTAAAAGCTGCAGAAGGAACGGTGATTTATCATTCCTTTATTCTGCTCCCGGGCGTTCAGTTTTCAGGACCGATTCTTTTGATCATTCTTGCTTTATGGGTCTCGTGGAAAGTTGTCAATATTCCGGTTTTTGCCGATTTCTTGATCGCAACTGAAGCCGAGATGAATAAAGTTTCTTGGACAACTAAAAAGAAGTTGTTTCATGATACCATAGTGGTATTAACTACTTTGGTTTTGATGTCTGTCTTTTTGTTTGCAATGGATCAGTTTTGGAGAATTTTCCTGACAAAAGCGGGGGTGCTTCGTTTCGGTCAGGATAATGTTCAGAAAAATACAAGTGTTGACCTTAAAAAATGGTAAACAACTGTTTCGGAGTTCGAAATGGTATCGGATAATTTAGAACAACCTGTTGACCCTTCAGTCGATACTGAAAGTCATCCCGTTCAAAGTTCTACACCTGAAATTAGTGCAAAGCCTAGCTTGGGCAAAAGCTGGTATGTTGTCAAAGTTCAGAGTGGTAGAGAAGAATCCATCAAAGAGGCTCTCGAAAAAAGAGTCAAAATTGATGGTTTGGAGGAATTCTTTGGCCAAATTCATATTCCGATTGAAAAAGTAACGGAAATGCGCAGAGGCAAAAGAGTTTCCAGAGAAAGAAAACTTTTTCCAGGCTACCTCATGGTCGAAGTAGAATTTAACGACCCGATCTTGTACCTGTTCCGCGAAACCACTGGTGTGGGTGATTTTGTCGGTGGCACCGCCACTCACAAACTTCCCACTCCTATGAGCGAGCGGGAAATCGAACGAATGTTGCGCGTTAAAGGCGACAATGTTGCGCCCACTGTTGTTAGCAGGCCCGCATTTGATGCAGGCGATCGAATCAAGGTAAAGGATGGAACCTTTGCGGGCATGGATGGCGAAGTCAAAGAAATCATGGAAGCATTGGGCCGTGTAAAAGTGGAACTCACTATTTTTGGAAGGCCAGTTCCCGTTGAATTGGAATACTGGCAAGTTGAAATCGTTTAAATAAGGGTTTGAAATGGCAAAGCAAGTTACAGCACAGATTCGTTTACAATGTCCAGGTGGCCAAGCCACTCCTGCACCACCCGTTGGCCCAGCATTGGGGCAACATGGTGTGAATATCGGGGCATTTGTTTCCCAATTTAATGAACGAACAAAAGATAACAAAGGTATTATCGTACCTATTGTTATCACTGTTTATTCTGATCGTTCTTTTGAATTTATTGTTAAAAGCCCACCAGCTTCTATCCTTCTGAAAATCGCTGCGGGAATTCCACCTGAAAAGAAAAAAGGTGGCGATGTAATTCCTGGGGATGAAAAAACTAAGGGAAGTGGCAAATACAAGGGATTTAAAGTATCTCAAGCACAGGTTCGAGATATTGCACAAAAGAAGCTTGTAGACCTTAATGCCCGTGATTTAGACCATGCCGCTCGTATCATTGCTGGTACCGCTAGAAGCCTTGGTTTAACAGTCGAAGCCTAAGCGTAAATAAAAATCGTCAAGAAACGGCCAATATCTAGTGGCCGATCTTGCTATTTGTATCTACTATAAATATTCACGAATAATTTGGGAAATAGTCATGGCAAAATCAGAAAAAGAATCAAAAGTGTCAGAAGAAGCAACAACACCTGTTGCTACACCTAAGGCTGCACCTGCTGTAACTTCCGAATCCACTGGTAAAAGGAAGGGCAAGCAACCCGGTAGGCCGCCACATAAAGGCAAAAAACTTAAAGCACAAATTGCTTCAATTTATGCCAAGGTAACTAAAGAAGGCCAAGTATCTTTAGATAAAGCGATAACAATTTTAAAGCAGGTTAAACGCGCTAAATTTGATGAATCGATCGAAATTCATATGAGTTTGGGAATTGACTCCGCTCAAAGCGATCAAATGATTCGTGGTAGCGTAGCTCTTCCCCATGGCGTGGGTAAGAAAGTTCGCGTTCTGGTTTTCTGCCAAGGCGATAATACCATCAAAGCTAAAGCAGCAGGTGCGGATTTCGTTGGCGAAGGCGATCTAATTAAGAAAATTCAATCTGAAAACTGGTTGGATTTCGATGTTGTACTTGCAACCCAAGACATGATGGGGCAAGTAAGCCGCCTTGGTAAAGTGCTTGGGCCCCGTGGTTTAATGCCAACTCCAAAGGCAGGAACTGTTATTGGTTCAGGTCAAGATATTGCTGCAATCATCAAAGAATTTAAATCGGGTAAAGTTGAATACCGTTCTGATAAAGGTGGCAATGTGCATGCAGGCATTGGCAAAATCAGTTTCGATGCTGATAAAATTGCATCTAACGCTTTGGCTTTTGTTGAACAAGTTCGTGCATCAAAACCAACGGGTATTCGAGGTAACTATATTAAGTCGGTAACAATATCAGCAACGATGTGTCCTGGAATTCCAGTCACTCTTTAATTAAATCAAAAGGATAAGATTGAACCCTAGAGTTTGATCTATAGCAGGAATACAGAAAACATGAGCAAGCTTATAAAAGGTATGGAAATTGAAGCCCTTCGTAAGGACTTTAAAAATGTTAAAGATATGGTTTTCCTTGAGGTTCAAGGGATTACCGCTCAAAACAACACTGCCCTCCGTGCTACGCTTAGAAAAAAGAAGATCCACTTTAAAGTTGTTAAAAACACCTTGGCTCGCCTAGTTTTAACAGAGCAAGGTATTAATGTTGGTAAAGATTCCAAGTATTTTCATGGGCCTACTGTTTTGGTTTGGGGTGCTAATTCAATTGCAGAATTGTGCCGCACACTTGAAGCCGAATTAAAGAACCCAAAAACCTCTGCAGGTTATAAAGCCACAGTTAAAATTAAAGGTGCGATCGCTGATTCGCTTCCTGTTACCTTTGATGTTGCGATCAAAATGCCAACTCGCGAAGAAGCGATTGGAACAATTGCAGGCATGATTCTTGCACCTGGTGCAAGGCTTGTTAGCCAGATAACTTCAGTTGGCGGCATCATTGCCAGCCAAATCAAAACAATTTGCGAAAGAATTCCTGCGGAAACCACTGGGGTGTCTGCAGAGTCTACTGGGGGCACTGCAGAACCTGCTGCAAGCTAAAGGGGTCTTTTTAACCGTTATTACGCACCAATTGCTGCTAAGCTTCAAGCAGCGTTTTAAGAAAGGAAAGTTTTCATGTCAGATGCAACAACTTACGCTCCTGAGATTAAAGATCTTGGAGAAAAAATCGTTTCCCTTACCTTAGGCAAGGCAGTCGAATTGGCTGATTACCTTGAAAAGGTTCACAATATTAAACCCGCTGCTGGTGGTGCCGTTGTTATGGCCGCCGCTGGTGGTGCTGCTGCAGGCGCTGAAGCTGCCCCAGCTAAAACTGAGTTTACCGTGGTTTTGGACGGCATTATTGCTGCTGACAAGAAAATCAGCATCATCAAGGTTGTTCGCGAAATCACCGGTCTAGGCTTGAAAGAAGCCAAGGACTTGGTCGAAGGCGCTCCAAAGAATGTTAAAGAAAACATTGCTAAGGATGAAGCTGAAACCGTCAAGAAGAAGCTTGAAGATGCTGGCGCAAAAGTAAGCTTGAAGTAATCAAACTAATCTTGATTCCGGGTAGCTTCTTTAAGCAATTAAAGATGTTCTCCGGAATTGATTTGTTTTTTATTTTGAAAAGCTTAGTCTTTGTGGTTTAATACGAAAATGAATTCGTTGGTTTGATGTTTGCTCTGAATTAAGGAAATGGATTCCCTTTGTTTAGAATTGCTGCTGTTTGAAAGGGAAAGCTCACTTAAATATGTCAGCAAAAGGATATCTTATTATCGAGCTATTATTTGACTTTACTAAGGCACTTAGCCAGGTTCTTATACCTGGCTTTAGCTATTTTGGGAGATTTTATCTTATGCCAAAAAATCTTGGTAATGTCTATATCTCTTTAAACCATAATCTTACTAAGCGCTCAGATATTGTTTTAAAGTTGTTGAGTCCTCCGGCTTTTATTTTTAACTTTTGATGTTCCCGTTGGGCTGACTTGGGAACGTTTTTGGTTTGTCACCTCTTTCGTACCTGTCGGCATTATTGAACTTTGCTTGGAATCCACCAAGGGTAGGAGCTACTTGCCATGCCCATTACTTCTAAACGCACGATCACCCCAGAAGTTGTTAGAAACTTCGGTAGATTTGGCGATACTATTGATGTTCCTTCGTTAACCGACATCCAGACTAAATCTTACGATAGATTTATTCAATTGGATGTGCATCCTGAAAAACGCGATGCCTCCGGCTTAGAAGGCGTTCTTAAAGAAATATTCCCCATCGAAAGCTACGACAAGACGATTCGTCTTCAGTATCTTCGTTATGAATTGGGCAAACCTCGTTTTGGCCCTGATGAATGTAGACAGCTAAGGCTGACCTACGGCAGGCCATTTAAAGTTTGGCTCCGTCTTGAAAAAGAACAACCCGTTGAAGAAGAAGTTTTCCTCGGGGAAATGCCCATCATGATTGGTGGGGGCGAATTTATCATTAACGGTGCAGAACGAGTTGTTGTAAGTCAACTTCATCGATCTCCAGGCGTTGATTTCCAGAAGACTATCGATGGCGATAAGGAACTGCACAGCTGCAGAATTATTCCTGAACGCGGTAGTTGGATTGAAATCAATGTAACCAAAAAAGATGCGTTAAGCGTCCGAATTGATCAATCCGGCAAGTTTTCTGCAATGACTTTACTTCGTGCCATGGATCCTAATTATTCCACTGATGCGGATATCATCAAGGAATTTTACGAAACTGAAGTTGTAAAGATGACAGCGGCAGGAAAAGCCAAGTTAAAAGCAGCTCAGGTTGTTGGGGATGTCATCGACCCACAAACGGGTGAAATTTTCGCTGAGAGTGGCGAAATTCTCACCGAAGAAAAAGTTAATGCTATTTCTCTTACGAATGTAAAAGAAATTACCATTCTAAAAACTATTCCAGCTCCAGCCGTACAGAATGAGAATAGCCCGAAAAAACCTGATCAAAAGGCTTTAGATCCTATTATCATGGCATCATTGAAAGATGATGCAACAAGCACCCACGAAGAAGCGTTGCTTAAAATTTATCAGAGGCTTCGTCCAGGTAATCCCCCCCAGTTGCAAAAGGCCAAGGAACTCTTCAAAGAAAAGTTCCAAGATCCTAGCAGATATCGTCTGGGT
>Ga0209553_1000193_pt1 | contig 31718 bp, 29 predicted proteins | sample LauGreFBDMM110DN_2_FD_188217 | JGI IMG/M metagenome (GOLD analysis project Ga0209553, IMG submission 188217) | Freshwater lake microbial communities from Lake Michigan, USA - Fa13.BD.MM110.DN (SPAdes) (version 2) | ecosystem: Environmental > Aquatic > Freshwater > Lake | place: Lake Michigan...
GGATGGGGGAGTGATTTAGCGGAGTGTTGGCCTGTAAGGTCGACGAACTTACAATCAAATTTTCGTTCTCGGCTTATAAATTCGTCCACAAAATGAAAGCAGCTTACACTTGCTATTACTTCTTAACCTATAGAGCCGAATCTAAATCTTCGTTTTGTGGCTCTCAGATTCGTGCGCAAAGTGTTTTACGAAGGGCAATCGGCTTTCATCGCATTCGGAGCAACATTCAGCACATAGCGACCTTGTAAACTTGCAGCGGTAAAAATGGCATCGCTCGGCATAAAGCCTTCAGGTCGAGCTAGGCCTGACAGGTCAGCCCAAAATGTGAAAAACATTTGTACTTCACGAACCTGATCACCATTCATCAACACGACAAGCTGGTAGCGATCATCGGCCACCAACTGCGACTGAAGAGAACCGATTGAATTGTCGACCCACCGCGCTTTCCCCAGCACAACATGCTGGCTCAGCGTTTTACCTTGCTCATGGGTCACAAAAAAAATGCGGTCCCAAGGCTGGGGAATGAATCGCGTGGGACAGATGAGAGGATTGTCGGCCAGACCGCGTGGTGTGGCTTCGCGGCTATCTTCGGGCTCGGCGGCATTGGGGTCGGCTGCCGCACGCAAGGCGATGTCGGCTCCAAAGTCGTGAAGCCATGCGGGCGGCACAGTTTTGACATAGAAGTACGAGGCAATCGCCAGCCCCACCGCAATAAAAAAAATGACCACCTTGCCGCTTTGCCACCAGGGCGTGGGCAATAGCTGGGCGTCGTTCACTGCGCCAACTTCTTTTTCAGCAACTCTTGGCACAGCGCCGGATTGGCCTTGCCTTGCGTGGCTTTCATCACCTGACCGACAAACCAACCGATCAGCGCTTCTTTGCCCGCACTCACCTGCGCCACTTTGTCGGCGTTGGCCGCAAGGATGTCATCGATAGCTTTATCAAGCGCACCCGTGTCGGTGATCTGTTTCATGCCGCGCTCTTCGACAATCACATCGGGTGCTTTGCCGGTCTCCAGCATGATCTCGAACACATCCTTGGCCAACCGATTCGAGATCGTGTCGTTCTTGATCAGCGTGATCAGCTTGCTCAGGTTGTCGGCACTGATGGGGCTTTCGGCGATGGAGAGGTTTCGTGCATTGAGCACGGCGAACAAATTGTTCGACACCCAACTATTCGCAAGCTTCCAATCACCCGATTGCGCAGCAACCTTTTCATAAAAGTCAGCGTTCTCTTTTTCGCCTACCAACACGCCCGCGTCGTAAGGGGTGAGGCAGTATTGCGAGATGAAACGCTCTTTCTTGTCGTCGGGCAGTTCGGGCAGCGTGGCTTTAATGCTTGCGACATAAGCGTCATCAAATACTAGCGGCAGCAAGTCGGGGTCTGGGAAATAGCGATAGTCATGCGCGAATTCCTTTGAGCGCATGGTGCGCGTTTCGCCTTTGGCGGAATCGTACTGGCGCGTTTCCTGGTCGATCTTTCCGCCATTCTCATACACATCCACATGACGCTTGGCCTCGAACTCGATGGCCTGCATCACAAAACGCATGGAATTGACGTTTTTAATTTCGCAGCGCGTGCGCAACTCCGTCGAGCCCACCGGGCGCACCGAGACGTTAGCATCGCACCGCATGCTGCCTTCTTCCATGTTGCCATCACAGGTGCCGAGATAGCGCATGATCGAGCGCAGCTTTTTGAGGTATGCGCCTGCCTCGTCGGGGCTGCGCATATCAGGCTTAGACACGATCTCCATCAGCGTCACGCCCGCCCGGTTGAGATCGATGAACGATTTTGTCGGATGAATATCGTGGATCGATTTACCCGCATCTTGCTCTAAGTGCAGACGCTCGATGCCCACCGCGCGCGATGAGCCGTCGGGCATGTCGAGCACCAGTATCCCCTCGCCCACAATCGGCTGATCGAACTGGCTGATCTGATAGCCTTGTGGCAAATCGGCATAGAAATAATTTTTACGCGCAAACACACTACGATGATTGATCTTGGCTTTCAGACCCAAGCCCGTCCGCACGGCTTGCTCAACGGCGACGGCGTTGATAACAGGCAACATGCCCGGCATCGCCGCATCGACGAAGGCAACGTTGGAGTTTGGGTCTGAGCCAAACGTCGTCGACGCGCCCGAGAACAACTTGGAGGCCGAGATCACCTGAGCGTGAACCTCAAGCCCGATCACCACTTCCCAATCACCAGTTTCGCCTTTGATGATGTACGCCATGATTAGCTCTCCCCGATCAGACCGGGAAACTTCGCGCTGTCTTCCAACACCTGGCAGACACGGAATAAGGTTTCTTCGTCCCAGCGTTTGGTCAGCACTTGCAAGCCCAAAGGCAAGCCATGCGCCGTCAACCCCGCCGGAATCGAAGAGCCAGGAATTCCCGCGAGCGAGGCAGGTACCGTGAACACGTCGTTCAAATACATCGCCACCGGGTCAACGACTTTGTCGTTCAGCCCGAACGCAGCGGTAGGCGCGGTGGGCGTGAGAATGGCGTCAACCTTGGCAAACGCTTGTACGAAATCCTGCGCGATCAGCGCGCGAACTTTCTGGGCCTTCAGGTAATAGGCATCGTAGTAACCTGCCGACAGCACATAGGTGCCGATCAGAATGCGCCGCTTCACTTCTGGCCCGAAGCCCGCCGCGCGGGTTTTAGCGTACATCTCATCGAGCGAGTTGCCCGCAACGCGCAGGCCATAGCGCACACCATCATAGCGCGCGAGATTTGAAGACGCTTCAGCGGGCGCCACGATGTAATAAGTCGGCAACGCATATTTTGTATGAGGCAGATCAATCTCGATCACCTCTGCGCCCGCCTCCTTCAGCCACTGCGCGCCTTTATCCCAGAGCGTTCCGACTTCAGCATCCAGACCATCAGGCCGATATTGCTTGGGCAAACCGATCTTCATGCCCTTAACGCCCTTGCCCAACACCGCTTCCACGTCGGGCATGGCCATGGCTGCAGAGGTTGAGTCTTTGGGGTCATAGCCGGTCATGACATTGAGCATAATGGCCGCGTCGCGCACGGTGCGCGTCATGGGCCCGGCTTGATCTAGCGAACTGGCAAACGCAACAACGCCCCAGCGCGAGCAACGCCCATATGTGGGCTTCACACCAACGATGCCGCAAAATGCCGCGGGCTGACGGATGGAGCCGCCCGTGTCGGTGCCCGTCGCGCCCATGGCCAGGTGCGCCGAGACCGCCGCCGCAGACCCGCCCGATGATCCACCCGGCGCTAAGTCATCCGAGTGTCCGCGCGCTTTCCAGGGGTTGACCACGTTGCCGAAGTGGCTGGTCATGTTCGACGAGCCCATGGCGAACTCGTCGAGGTTCAGTTTGCCCAGCATCACCGAGCCTGCATCGCGCAACTTCTGTGACACGGTGCTTTCGTAATTGGGCGTGAAGCCTTTGAGAATATGCGAGCCTGCGGTGGTCTGCACACCTTGGGTGCAGAACAAATCTTTGATGCCAAGCGGAATGCCCTCAAGCGGCTTGGCATCGCTGTTCTTAATGCGGAAGTCAGACGCCTTGGCCCGCTCGCGTGCCAAGTCTGCGGTTTCGGTGATAAACGCATTCAAGTGGCGATACTTTTCCATCGCTGTGATGTGAGCATCGGTCAACTCCAGAGCTGTAAAATCTTTTTTGCGCAGATGGTCGCGCGCCTGGGCAATGGTGAACCTGGTCAGATCGGTCATGGCCCTTACTCCACAACCTTAGGCACAGAGAAGAAGTGATCGTGCTTATCAGGCGCGTTGGACAACACCTTCTCGGGCTGTGCGCCATCGCTCACGGTGTCTTTGCGCCAGGCCAATGTCATGTCGGTGCCGCCGGTCATGGGGGCGACAGCATCGGTGTTCACTTCTTTCAGTTGCTCGATCCAGTTCATGATGCCCGTGAGTTCCTTGACCATGGGGTCGAGGTCGGCATCCGGGACTTCAATGCGCGCCAAATGGGCGATGCGCCGGACCGTGGCTTTGTCGAGTGACATAGGCTATGGCTCTCTTAGAGATACGGACGCCTGGACCCCTTGAACGAGGCCCGACGCGACCGCAGAAATACAAGGGAAGGCCGCGTTCGTAACATCCACCATGGCGATCTGCAAGCCCACGGAAATCAAGGATAAACTGGCCAAGGGCCAAGCCGTTTTGGGGCTGGATCTGGGCACCAAGACCATCGGCGTGGCCATCTCGGACATCAGCCTGATCATTGCCTCGCCCATGCTCACCATCGCCCGCAAAAAATTCACCCAGGATTACGCCGCTTTGGAAAAGATTATGGCAGAACGGCAGGTAGGCGGGCTGGTGATTGGTTTGCCGGTTGAGATGAACGGGCTGGAAGGCCCACGCGCCCAATCGGCCCGCTCGTTCGCCGACGAAGTACTTAAACGCCGCGATATGCCCATCTCATTTTGGGATGAGCGCCTGTCCACCGCCGCCGTACAGCGCATGCTTACCGACGAAGCCGACATGTCACGCAAACGCCGCGCCGAGGTAGTGGACAAAGCTGCCGCCGCATACATTTTGCAAGGGCTGTTGGATTCGCTGCATCGCGAATTGACCCCAATCGCGCGCGCGTGATTTGCGGAGCACACCTTGCTGCGCCAGGGTGCGTGACATTCAAAAAAGGATTTCACCCATGCGCCGACTCTCTTTCCTCGTATTAGCTTTTGCCGGGCTCTTTTCGCTCGCGGCTTCTGCCACCTCCATCGATATCGGCCCTGCTGTGGGCGCAAAAATCCCCATGCCGTTCAAAGCGCTGGATAAAACCGGCGCGCCAATAACCTATGCAGATATCACGGGCAAGAACGGCACAGTCCTGTTGTTCGTGCGCTCGGGCAGTTGGTGCCCGTTCTGTCAGGTGCAGTTGATCGACGTTAATCGTATCACCGCTGACTTGGCCAAGCGGGGCTACACGCTCGCGGCGCTGAGCTATGACTCGCCCGAGGTGCTGGCGAACTTCGCAGCCTAACGCGGCATCGGCTACACGCTACTGTCGGACAAAAAGTCGGAAATGATCGACGCCTTTGACATCCGCGACCCGCAGTAACCCGCAGGCGATATGGCCCACGGCGTAACTAAGCCCGCGATTTTCATCATCGACACCAAAGGCGTGGTTCAGGCCGAACTCGCCGAAGACGGCTATCGCGTTCACCCCTGTTTGACGCCATGCTGGCCGCCATAGACACGATCAAAAAGTAGTCATTTTGCCGCCCCCGAGAGAGTAACCTCTCGCGGTGCAGCATTTCGCCTTGAGTCGTGCGCTCAAATCCTGCACAAGGCGCGCCTTATGGCCGCGCCTCTTTTCCAACTCAGCAATGTTCATCTCACCTTTGGCGGCACCCCGCTGCTAGAGGGTGCTGCCTTAATGGTGCACGAGAACGCCCGCATTGGCCTGGTGGGCCGCAATGGCTCGGGCAAATCGACGCTGTTGAAAATTGCCGCCGGGCTGCTGGAAGCCGACCGCGCCGACCGCATCGTCCGCCAGGGCGTGAGTATTCGATACTTGGCCCAAGAGCCCGACCTGTCGGGCTACCCCACCACGTTGGCCTATGTGGAAGCGGGCTTGGGCGAGCACGACGAAAATTACCGTGCGGCGTATTTGCTCGATCAACTGGGTATGACGGGCGAGGAAAACCCCGCAAACTTGTCAGGTGGCGAGAACCGGCGCGCCGCACTGGCGCGCGTGTTGGCGCCTGAGCCCGACATATTGTTGCTGGACGAGCCCACCAACCACTTAGATCTGCCCGCTATCGAATGGCTAGAGCAAGAACTGCGTGGTTTGCGATCATCGCTGGTCATCATCAGTCACGACCGACGCTTTCTCTCCAACCTCACACGCTCAACCGTGTGGGTTGACCGCGGTGCAACGCTGAGTGTCGAGAAAGGCTTCGCCGAATTTGAAGACTGGCGCGACGACTATTTGGAACAAGAAGAAATCTCGCGGCACAAACTCGACCGCCAGATTGTACGCGAAGAAGATTGGGTACGTTACGGCGTGTCGGGCCGACGAAAAAGAAACGTGAAACGCATGGCCAACTTGCAGGGCTTGCGCGAAACACGCCGCGACAACCGCCGCGCCCCAGGCACTGTCAACATGACAGTGGCAGAGGCCGATACGTCGGCAAAACTCGTGAGCAACGCCGAGGGTATTTCCAAAGCCTATGGCGATAACATCATCATCAAAGACCTGACCATCAAAGTAGCGCGCGGTGATCGTATTGGTTTGGTTGGGCCCAACGGTGCGGGCAAAACCACACTACTGAACATACTGACCGGAACACTTGCGCCCGACAGCGGCCAAATCAAAGTTGCGCAGAATTTGCAAATGGTCACGCTCGACCAAAAGCGCGAACTGCTGAATCCAGCGTGGACCTTGAAAGAAGCCTTGGCGGGCGAACGCGCCGACTTCGTGCAAGTGGGCGACACCAAGCGCCATGTCATCGGCTACATGAAAGATTTTTTGTTCACGCCTGAGCAAGTCAAGACCACAGTCGACAGACTCTCGGGCGGCGAGCGTGGACGATTAATGCTGGCGCGTGCGCTGGCTAAGCCGTCGAATTTTTTGGTTCTGGACGAACCCACCAATGATTTGGATTTGGAAACCCTCGACCTATTGCAAGAAATGATCGCCGATTATGCCGGCACGGTTCTGATTGTCAGCCACGACCGCGATTTCCTTGACCGCACCACCACATCCATTGTGTGCAGCGAGGGGCGTGGCACGTGGGCTGTGTATGCCGGTGGCTATTCCGACATGGTGGTGCAGCGCGGCTCGGGCGTGGCTGCGAAAGTTGTGAATCGCAGTGGTTCGAAAACCAGCGACGAACCTGTTGCGCCCGGATCATCACAACCCGCCGCACCGCCTCAAGCAAAGCGCAAACTTAGCTTTAAAGAAAAGCACGCCATGGAAACGCTGCCAGGGCGCATGGAAAACCTGGAAGCCGACATCGCCAAGCTGGAAGATAAAATGGCGACGCCCAATTTATTCAAGAGCGATCCTGAGACTTTTGCCAAAACCGCTGCCGCACTTGAAAAGACGAAGTCAAAACTCGCCAAGGCCGAAGAAGAATGGTTGGAGCTTGAGATGCTGCGCGAACAGGTTGAGGCTTAAGCCTGCGCCACTGGCAAATATTTCCTCGTCAGTTCTTCCGACTTGGCCCACAGCTTCGCGGCCAGTTCCATGTTCTGCATGTTCGCAGTTTGTGGAATCACGGGGTTGCAGTCTTCAAAATACAACCCGCTGGTCGTCGCGAGAGCTGGAGCAGTGGCAACATAGCTTTGTGTGGCCGCACCTTCTTCTGGCGTTTTCATAAACGTCCAGCCAATCAAACTTGCAGCAATGCGCACATAGAACGGAAAGTGACGGCCTAAGTTTGTATTGATGATACCGGGATGAATGGAATTTGATGTCGTGGTGGTTCCTGCTAAACGCTTGGCTAACTCCAGCGAGTATAAACCATTGGCCAACTTCGATTGGCCGTACATTTTATTGGGGGTATAGTCTCGCTTGCCATCAAGGTTATCGAACTCGATACCCGCTTCTGGGGCCCAGCGATAACCCATGGAACTAACAATCACCACGCGCCCCTGAGGTGCGGCCTTTACTTGGTCGATGAGGTGATTGCCCAGAATAAAATGACCCAGATGATTAACCACAAAATGCTTTTCGATGCCGTAGACTTGCTCTGGCTGTTGCAGCGCCATGATGCCCGCGTTGAGCATCAACACGTCGATGGGCTTAGCAGTGGCCTTCACGGCTTCGGCCGCTTTTTGAACCGTATCGAAATCTGATAACTCGCAGGCAAAGGGTGTAGCCGTGCCTTTGTTGCCGGGCAGCGCCATGACTTGCGCAATGGCCTCGGCTGCCTTGTCGGTGGTGCGCGCCAGGCCCAACACGTTGGCCCCGCGCATCATCATCACGCGCATGGTCTCGAACCCGAGGCCTGAGTTGCAGCCGGTGATCAGCACCGTCTTGCCGGACATATCAATACCGTCAGTTACCTGTTCGGCGGTGGATTTTTTATCGAACGTACTGCGCACCGCGCCCGGCACCAGCAGCGCATCCTTCATGGGTTCTTGCTTTTCTTTATCTTGCGCAAAAGCAGATGCAGCTGCGCTGACGGCCAGCGCTGAGCCTGCGGCCAGAACCTGACGACGGCGGATGGATGTTCTCATGTGAAGCTCCCCAAATGGTTTCGTCTGTACACAGCGATTGATGAGCTAGATTACACTGATAAATGACTGTGAGGCGAGCCCGACCCAATCAACTCTGCCGTCCGACCACCTTGCGGAGGTTCTGTGATAAGACCCTTCGAAGGAAATCCCTTGCGGCGCCCCGTTCCTCTTTTTTAGACCCGGCAGCCGACCGAGCCTGCTATATTGATGAAGGCTTGGAATTGATGAAGGCTTGGATGAGTAATTTCAAAACAACAGTGACCACCTGCGATGACGCACGACATCAAAACAGCTAAAAAGACTGCTGAAAAGGAAATGCACTCAGGCCCTGATACCGTTACATCGGTCGTCCGGTCTTTTGCAATTTTGACTGCCTTGAATACGAAGAACGGCTCGACCGTATTGCAGCTCTCGGCCATGACTGGTCTTCCCAGGGCCACAGCGTACCGCATTCTGGCTACGCTCGTGAATCTGGGGTACGTCGAGCGCGGCAACGAGAACGGTGCATTTTTCCTGACGGGGAATGTGCTTGACCTCAGCAAAGGCATTGACGGCCAAGCCTGGGTGAAAGATTACGGCAAGCCCTTGATCTCGACACTGGCCAGCGATGTGGTCTGGCCTGTCAGTCTTACAATCCCACGCGATGCGACCATGGTGATGCGCTTATCAAGCGACTTCGAAAGCCCGATGATCGAGACGCGCTTTCATACCGGCACGCTCTTGCCACTGCTTGCCACTGCCTCGGGCCACTCCTATCTGGCCTTTAGCGCGCCTGAATTGCGTGAGGAACTCATGACCGCCAGCATGACCGACACCTATAACAAATTGCGCGGCACGCCGGCGCAATTGACGACCTTTCGCGGGGCGCTGCCCACCATCCTCGAAAAAGGCTACGCCTTTTTTTCAGGCTATGCCCATAACGCAGGCCTAAAGCGAACCGCCGCCATTGCCGTGCCGATCATGGTCAAGAAAAAGGTCGTCGGGTGTTTATCCATGCGCTTCTTTGCAACCGTTCTGAACAAGAAGGTTCTGGAAGAAAAGTACGTTCAGATTTTTAAAGACGCCGCACATAGCTTGGAAGCCAAAATCGGCTGAGCGAGATTCAGGGATGTGATGGCCCGTCATCCCCACGTCTCCCGCTTTCCAGAGCGCGTCGCGTTTTGTCCACCCGGTGGCCGGTAGTACCTGTAAATTTGTACTTTAACAGGCCGAGCACCAGGTCTGCGGTTCAGCTTGACCGCACCCACGACCCTGCCTATGGTCCCGCTTTATGCGTGACCAGGTCTTCCCCCACCGTCATCTTTTGGGTATCGAAGGCCTAACCCCTATAGAAATCAATCATCTGTTGGACTGCTCCGAGCGCTATATCGCGCTGAACCGCAGCACCCATAAAACCACCGAGGCCCTTAAGGGCCGCACCATCATCAACCTGTTCTTTGAGAACTCCACCCGCACACGCACCTCGTTTGAACTGGCCGGTCTGCGCCTCGGCGCACACGTGATCAACATGCAGGTCGAGACCAGCTCGGTCACCAAGGGCGAAACCCTGATCGACACCGCCGTGACGTTGAACGCCATGCACCCCGATGTGCTGGCCGTGCGTCATTCGGACTCGGGAGCGGTCAAGCTCCTGGCTGACAAGGTGAACTGCGGGGTGGTCAACGGCGGCGACGGCAGCCACGAGCACCCCACGCAAGCGCTGTTGGACGCCCTCACCATTCGCCGCCGTAAAGGTAAGCTGAATGGGTTAGTGGTGGCCATTTGTGGTGACGTCTTGCATAGCCGCGTGGCGCGGTCGAACTTCCACCTCTTGCTGACCATGGGCGCGCGGGTACGCATCATTGCCCCGCGCACCTTGATTCCATCGGGCATTGAGCGGCTGGGCGTCGAGGTGTTTACCGACATGGCCAAGGGCCTGAGGGACGCAGATATTGTGATGATGCTGCGGGTTCAGCACGAGCGCATGAAGGGCAGCTTTATCCCCTCGGTGCGCGAATACTTCCGCTTCTTCGGGCTTGATCGCGCCAAGCTTTCGCAGGCCAAACCCGACGCGCTGATCATGCATCCTGGCCCCATGAACCGGGGCACCGAGATTGATAGCGACGTGGCCGATGACTTCGAGCGCAGCACCATCCGCGAGCAAGTGGAACTGGGCGTCGCCGTGCGTATGGCGGTGCTGGAAATTCTGGCACAAAACGGGGCTGCCGCATGAGCATCGCAGCCCCTGGCAAAGTCGCCTACATCAACGCCCGCATCATCGACCCAGCCACAGGTTTTGATGGGCCGGGCGAACTGCTTACAATCGGCGAGGAAATCGCCGATGTCGGTCGCAAGTTGTTTGAGGGCAAGCCGCCCAAGGATGTGCAAATCATCGACTGCGACGGGCAATGCCTAGCGCCTGGGTTGGTCGACATGCGGGTGCAACTTCGCGAGCCGGGTGAGGAACATAAAGAGAGCCTGAAAAGCGGTTGCGAAGCCGCCGTCGCGGGCGGGGTCACCACCATGGTTGGCCTGCCCAACACCAACCCGATTATCGATGACGAAGCCACGGTGGAGTACGTCGCACGCCGCGCGCGCAAGCAAGCGCTGACGAAGGTGTATGTCTACGGGGCTGCGACCAAGGGCCTGCTGGGCAAAGAATTGGCCGAGATGGGCTTGCTAGCCGAAGCCGGAGCATTGGGCTTTACCGACGCCACAAAAGCCATCGCCGACGCCCAAGTGCTGCGCCGCGCACTCGCATACGCAGCCACCTTCAATTTCCTGATCATCCAACACCCCGAAGAGCCCTCGCTGGCCAACGGTGTGATGAATACGGGCGAAATCTCCACCCGCATGGGGCTTTCCGGCATCCCACGTGAAGCCGAGATTATTATGCTGGAACGTGATTTACGCTTGGTGGCCATGACCGGCGCGCGTTACCACGCAGCCCATATTTCAACGGCTGAGAGTGTCGAAATCATTGCCCGGGCCAAGGCGCGCGGCCTGAATGTCACGTGCGATACCGCGCCGTTCTATTTTGCGCTCAATGAAATGGCCGTGGGCGACTACCGCACCTTCGCCAAACTCTCGCCGCCCTTGCGCACCGAGGATGATCGCCAGGCCATTGTCGAGGGCTTGCGGTCAGGCATCATTGATTGCATTGCCAGCGACCATGCGCCACACGACCAGGACTCCAAGCGGCTCCCCTTCGCGCAGGCTGCATTTGGGGGCAGCGGCTTAGAAACCTTGCTGGCGGTGGCCATCGGCCTCCATCACAGCGCCGATATGAAACTGATCGATGTATTGCGCCGCCTCACCGTGGAACCAGCGGCTCTGCTGGGCCTTGATGCCGGACGTTTGGCGAAGGGCAAAAAAGCTGACTTAGTGATGTTCGACCCCGACCGAGGCTGGAAAGTTGTGGCCGATGACTTCCGCTCCAAGTCCAAGAACTCCCCCTTCGACGGCCAGCCGGTTCAGGGCAAGGTGCTGCGCACCGTCATTGATGGGCGCTGCGTATTCTCTGCGACAAGTGGCGCTGTATCATGACGCCCGCGCCGACAGAACTTACTTTGGCTGCTGAAATTGTCGCGCTGTTGATCGGCTATGGCTTCGGCTCTCTGCCGTTTGGTCTGGTGATCACGCGGATGGCGGGCTTGGGCGACATCAGGTCCATCGGTTCAGGCAACATCGGCGCAACCAACGTTTTGCGAACGGGCCGTAAGGATCTAGCTCTTGCCACTTTACTTCTGGATAGCGGCAAAGGGGCCATTGCCGTCATCATCGTCAGACTGCTTGCCGATGGCCCGGCGGCAGAAATCCTTGCGTTGATTGCTGGCGTTGGCGCTGTCATCGGCCATAACTTTCCGATGTGGCTTAACTTCAAGGGCGGCAAAGGCATGGCGACGACCATCGGCCTGATCATCGCCGCTGTTCCTGTGGTCGGAGGTATGGCTTGCCTCACCTGGCTCGTGATCGCGGCGATCTTTCGCTATTCCTCGCTTGCTGCATTGGTCGCCTTAGCGCTTGCCCCCGCATACGCATACATACTCGGCTATCCAAATGCCGCACTCGCATTCTTGGTGCTCGGGATTCTCGGTTGGGCGCGCCACCATCAAAATGTCGTCCGCCTTGTCAAAGGCACCGAGTCCAAGATCGGCGGGGCAAAATCTGCTTGAGTAAAGATAACGCGACAAAAACCCTCAGCCGCGATGAACTGATCGCTTGGTTGAGCTTGATTGGCACCGATGGAATCGGCCCGATCATCTTCAAGCAACTTCTGAACAAACATAGCTAAGCCCCAAGCGCGCTGTCAGCTTTCGTCATTTCAAGTAAAACCTACGCTGTACCTGCAACCGACATTATCGAGCGCGAACTTCAAGCAGTATCGCGCGATGGCATTCGCGCCATACCGTCGGGCGAAATCAGCTACTCCGATGCGCTACGACAAATCGACGATGCGCCACCGGTCTTATGGGTCATGGGCACCCCCGACATACTCCATCGTCCCTGTATCGGCGTGGTGGGCGCGCACAACGCCAGCCTCAACGGCAAGAAGTTCGCCAAGAAACTCATCCTAGATCTGGCCGATGCCATGTAAGTCGTCGTCTGGGGTTTGGCCCGCGGCATTGATGGCGCTGCACACGAGGGCGCATTAAGCCAGGGCACCACCATTGCCGTATTGGCCTCGGGCGTTGATGTGGTTTATCCACCCGAACATCGCGCGCTGTATCAGAAAATTATCAAAAGCGGCGCCTTGATTTCTGAATTTAAACCCACGACCGTGCCCCAAGCTGGGCATTTCCCGCGCCGCAACCGGATTATCTCTGGCCTCAGTAAGGGCGTAATTCTCGTCGAAGCGACGCTCAAATCGGGCTCGCCGATCACGGCCCGTCAGGCGCTGGACCAAGGCCGCGAGGTGTTCGCGGTGCCGGGCTCGCCGCTCGATCCCAGGTCGGAAGGACCCAATAGCCTGATTCGCGACGGGGCGGTGTTAGTGCGCTCGGTCGAGGACATATTGGAGGTCATCGGGCGGCCCGAGAAAAAAGATTTAAAGTTAATGTCAGAAATCAATAAAGAATCACAAGTTATTGTAGCTTATCATTATATTGATACTGAATCACTCAAATGTCAGGTCCTTCAGGCCCTCGGGTATACCCCCGTTGCGGTTGACGAACTGGTGCGTCAATGCCAAGTGTCCGCCCCTTCATTAACCACCCTTTTGCTTGAGATGGAACTTGAAGGAACTGTGGAGCGTTATCCAGGCAACCGAGTAGCGCGAATTGGAAAGGTTTGAATTTATTAACTTTTCCGAGTTACCACATTCAAAAGCGCGTTCTGATAGGTGCCGGGTGGCACCAGGTAAGTTCGAAGCCACATAAGAATTAAGTCAGATTTCAGGGAAGTAGGGCGTCCGATGCAGGTCGTCATTGTTGAGTCACCGGCGAAAGCCAAGACTATCAATAAGTATCTCGGCGAGGGCTATCATGTCCTGGCCTCCTACGGGCATGTCCGCGATTTGCCCCCCAAAGATGGCTCAGTACGACCCAACGAAGACTTCGCCATGGATTGGGCGGTCGACCCGGGCTCGATGAAAAATCTCAAAGCCATCGTCGATGCCGTGAAGGACTCCGATGGCGTGATCTTAGCGACCGACCCTGACCGCGAGGGCGAGGCTATTTCATGGCATGTGCTCGACGAGCTGAAAAAACGCAAAGCCATCAAGAAGGGCCTGCCGGTTAAGCGCGTCACCTTTAACGCTATTACCAAGAACGCCGTGCTGGATGCCATGGCGCACCCCCGCGATCTGGATCAGCCGCTGATCAACGCCTACCTCGCCCGCCGGGCCTTGGACTATTTGGTGGGCTTCACGCTCTCGCCGGTTCTGTGGCGTAAGCTGCCCGGTGCCAAGTCCGCAGGCCGCGTGCAGTCTGTGGCACTTCGGATGATTTGCGAGCGTGAGCTTGAGATTGAGAAGTTCAAACCCCAAGAATACTGGTCGGTCGACGTCGATATGAAGACCGATAAGGACGAGCCCTTCACGGCCCGTCTGACGCATTTCGATGGCAAGAAGCTCGATAAGTTTGACCTCAATAACGAAGCCATCGCCAAGCGTGCTGCTGAGGCCGTGGAAAAAGGTAAGTTCACGGTCACCACCGTCGACAAAAAGACCAAACAGCGCCGCCCTTACGCGCCCTTCACCACCTCGACATTGCAACAAGACGCCTCGCGCCGCCTGTACTTCACCGCGCGCCAGACCATGACGATTGCTCAAAGGCTTTATGAAGGTGTCGATATCGACGGCGAAACGGTTGGGCTGATTACTTATATGCGCACCGACGGCGTGCAGATGGACGCCGATGCGATTACCTCGGTTCGCTCGCTGATCGGCGACACCTATGGCAAAAAATTTCTGCCCAAAGAGGCCCGGGTCTACGTCTCGAAAGCCAAGAACGCCCAAGAGGCCCACGAAGCTGTGCGCCCGACCGATCCGCGCCGCACGCCCAAGGACATGGCTGCGTTCCTGAACGCCGAACAACTCAAACTCTATGACCTGATTTGGAAGCGCACGGTCGCCAGCCAAATGGAAGCCGCTTTGTTCGATCAGGTGGCCGTCACCGCGACCACACCCGACCAAAAAGTCCATCTGCGTGCCAACGGTTCTGTGATTAACTTCAAGGGCTTCCTGGAAGTCTATGAAGAAGCGCCGTCACTGGCGACGACCGCAGAAGCCGAGGAAGAAGGTGTCGGTCGCATCCTACCGGCCATGAACGAAGGCCAAGGCGTTGCGCCAACTCTGGTCACCCCTGCGCAACACTTCACTCAGCCACCGCCGCGCTTCTCGGAAGCCAGCCTCGTTAAGGCTCTGGAAGAGCAAGGAATTGGTCGCCCGTCGACCTACGCATCCATCATCCAGGTGCTGCAAGATCGCAAGTACTGCCGCATGGATAACCGCCGCTTCATCCCTGAAGACAGCGGGCGCGTGCTGATTTCGTTCCTGGAAAACTTCTTCCTGCATTATGTCGAGTACGACTTCACAGCAAACCTGGAAGGGCAGCTCGACGAAATCTCAAACGGCAGCCTCGATTGGAAAAAAGTCTTGGCCGAGTTTTGGTATGATTTCCATGCCGCAGTTGAAGGCACCAAAGATCTGACGCGCACGGCTGTGATTGATGCCCTCGACGCGGCTCTTGAACCCCACCTCTTCCCCGAGCGGGCCGACGGCACCAATCCACGTAAGTGCCCAGCCTGTGTTGATGGCCGTATCGGCCTGAAGTTCGGCAAGTTTGGCTCGTTCATCGGGTGCAGCAAATATCCTGAATGCCGTTACACCCGGCCCTTAGGCGCAGCCGAACCAGCTGAAGGTTCAATTGCCGTCAATGGCCCGAAAGAACTGGGGCTCGACCCAGTCACAGGCTTGAAGATCACACTGCGCGTTGGCCCTTATGGCCCCTATGTGCAGCTGGGTGGCGAAGAGGCCCCACCTCCACCGCCTGCCGTAGCAGTATCAGCCGAACCCGAAGTCGTCGAACTCAATGCAAAGGGCAAGCCCAAGAAGAAGCGCAAAAAAGCTGCGCCCAAAGGGCCGAAGCCTAAACGCGCGTCGATCCCCAAGGGCATCGACCCCAACGGCATTGAACTTGCGGCAGCCCTGAAGTTACTCGCCCTTCCACGTGAAGTCGGCGCGCACCCCGAAACCGGCGAAATTATTTTTGCTGGCAATGGGCGCTTTGGCCCCTACCTTAAACTCGGCGACCGCTTCCAATCGCTGAAAGGCGATGACAACGTGCTTGAGATTGGCCTGAACCGCGCTGTCGTGGTCCTGGCCGAAGGCGCGGAACGTGCGGCGGCCCGCAACGCCAAAACCGCAGGTAAAATTTTAGGCCCGCACCCGACTGATGGCAAAACCATTAGCCTGCGCGCAGGTCGATTTGGCGCGTACGTGCAACATGGCGACGTGCGCGCCACCTTGCCACGCGGAACCGAGGCTGAATCGATCACCATCGACTCTGCTGTCATGCTGCTGGCTGAAAAAGCCGCCAAAACGCCAGTCAAAGCCCCCCCCAAAGGCCGCGCCAGCGGTCGCACAGCAGCACGAAAATCAGCAAGGGCTTAAGCAGGCACTCAGCACAAGAGTGCTGAATCCATTCGCCGTCATCTCAAACCACACTTAAGATGGCGGCAGAACCACGCCACCTCCTCTTTTTTACATACATACGGATATTTAATTGAACGATCCCAGGACGCGAGTGCGTCAACCCGAACTCCAGCGGCCCAACCTGAAAAAGGTTTCCCCGCTTCCCACCGAAGAGCAGATTCGCGAATTCATTCGTACGTCTAAAGGCCCTGTGGGCAAGCGCGAAGTTGCGCGCGCGTTTAACATTCGCGGGCCAGCCAAGATCGCGCTTAAAGCGCTGATGAAGCAGATGTCCATGCCCGGCGACATCGCGAAGGGCAAACGCCGCTTCCAGAAAGCCGGCGCTTTGCCCCCTATCGATGTCATCGAAGTCTCGACCATCGACAAAGATGGCGACCTGTTCGGCAAGCCTGTGAACTGGGCCTTCGAGGCCCCGCCCCCCGCGATCCTCATTATCGCCAAGCCCGGACGCGGCCACGCTCTGGGCTTAGGTGATCGCGTACTCGCAAAAATCACGCCCGCAGGCGATGACGCCTATGAGGCGCGGGTCATGAAGCTGATGCCCGCTGGTGCCGGTCGATTGATGGGCATTTATGAATCCCAAGCCGTCGGCGGACGCTTGCGACCTGTGGACCGGCGTTATCGGCACGAGGTGCATATCGCCGAACGCGATAAAGGGGGTGCCGAGAACGGCGATTTGGTGGCCGTCGAGATCGTAGCCACGAAACATCACGGCCCACAACAAGCCCGCGTGGTCGAGCGGTACGGCAAAATGGAACGGGCGAGAAACCTGAGCCTGATTGCCATTCAGGCCCACGGCATTCCGCATATTTTTTCCGAAGATGCCGAACAACAAGCACGCAAAAGCAAAGCCGCAACCTTGGGAACACGCACGGATATCCGCGATATCCCGCTGGTCACAATCGACGGCGAGGACGCCCGCGATTTCGATGATGCGGTGTGGGCCGAGGCTGACGCCGACCCCGCCAATCCGGGCGGCTGGCACCTGTTGGTGGCCATTGCAGATGTATCTTGGTACGTGCGCATGGGCGACGCGCTGGACAAGGATGCCTACGACCGCGGCAACTCCACCTACTTCCCCGACCGCGTTGTGCCGATGCTGCCCGAAGAACTTTCCAACGGGTGGTGCTCTCTCAAGCCCAAGGAAGACCGCCCGTGCCTGGCTGCGCACATGTGGATCGACAAGAGTGGAAAATTACTACGGCACAAATTCATTCGTGGGTTGATGAAATCGATCGCACGGCTGACCTATAACCAAGTTCAAGCGGCCATAGACGGCCACCCTGACGACACCACGGGCCCACTGATCGAGCCAATCTTGAAGCCACTTTATGGTGCATACCGCGCGCTGCTGAAGGCGCGCGATGAGCGCGGCACACTGGAACTTGATCTGATTGAGCGCCAAATCATCGTCGACCGCGAAGGTCATATCAAAGGCGTGGTCCCCCGCGCGCGCTACGATAGCCATAAATTGATCGAAGAGTTTATGATCAACGCCAATGTTGCGGCGGCAGAGCGCTTGGAAACCTCGGCCTACCCTTGCGTTTACCGCATTCACGAACGCCCCGACCCAGAGCGTGTGGCGAACCTCAAAGAAGCCTTAAGCACGCTCGACCTGCCAACGCCTAACCCAACATCGGCCAGGCCCGCAGACTTCAACCGCATCCTCACCAAGGTGCGCGGTGGACCGCACGAGCACTTGGTGAATACTTTAGTCCTACGCACGCAGTCGCAGGCTGTGTATAGCCCTAGCAATGTTGGGCACTTTGGTCTGGCCCTGCGGCGCTACGCCCACTTTACATCCCCGATCCGCCGCTACGCCGATTTGATGGTCCATCGGGCCTTGATCGCTGCCGAAAAACTGGGCGAAGGCGGTTGGGATGCGGCGCGCGACCCGAATGTCGAGGATATGGCCGAGTACATTTCCATTACCGAGCGGCGCTCCTCCAAGGCCGAACGCGAAACAGTCGACCGGTTCACCGCCTCATACCTAGGTAACCAAATCGACGCCACGTTCCGGGGGCGCGTCAACGGCGTCAGCCGATTTGGGATCTTTATTACGCTCGATGAGACCGGGGCCGACGGCATTATGCCGATGCGCAACCTGCCAAACGATTATTATGACCTCGACGAAGCGCATCACCGCTTGATCGGTCAGCGCCATGGGTTAGTCTTGCAAGTCGGCCAAACAGTTGTGGTGCGACTTAAGGAAACGGACGATATTACAGGCAGCATTGTTTTCGAGTACGTCGAGGGGAGCGGCCCAGCGCGTGAGAATACGAAACCGATCAGAGGCTTCCGCCAAAATCGCAAAGCGACTCACAAGCGACGCCGCTAACCGGAGCTTCCTTCAGTGTGCGCTGATATATACGTTTTGTGTGGTGATGTTGGTGAGTTGCGCAAACCAACCCTCAACCCAGCGCACCTCGCGCAGCGCAACACCATCAGAACATGAAGCGATTGCCAGCGTCTTGCGTGCGGGTTTTGGCGAGATTCGCGATAAAGGCTTGATTGAGCTGAAGACGGGCGAATTGTTTCTAGCCGGCCTCGACAACATCGACCACCTCGATCCAGCGCTGCATCTAGAAACTGACGATAATCAAATCACTTTAATCTACGCAGATCAAACATCTTCTCCGGTCACAATGCCTGCGGCCGATGACATGCAAGGATGGATTGTCGCGACAACAAAGATTTTTGAGCGCGCTCAAGCCCTATCGCCGATTGCTGAGGTCGCCGACCGGGACGCGCTGTATCAATTTATGTTCGAAGGCGCGTTAGCAAAGATTGACAATTATTCGCGCTATTCTGGCGGACGCAACGCGCGCGCTAATCGCGCGACGCGAAACGGCTTTATTGGAATTGGCATTGATTACGACATAGTGCCCGGTGGCGCAATTGTGCGCTTGGTCATCGCAGATGGCCCCGCGGCACGCGCTGGCATTCAGATCGACGACATAATTTCATCAGCCGACAATAAAAGCCTCGTCGGAATGACACGCGAAACGGCACGCCGTTTCATAGCAGGCCCCCCCGATAGTGTGGTTAAGCTGTTGATTTTCCGCACGGGCGAGGACCGCGCATTGCTATATCCCGTCCGGCGCAGCTTGATTGTGCCCAAAACCGTCGAAGCAACCGCCACAGATGGCATCGCGTTCATCAGAGTTCGCAGTTTTAACATCCGCACAAGTGCAGACGTTGAAGCTGCGATTACCGACGCGAAAGCGCAGTTTGGTGGCAAGCTCAAGGGCGTCGTGATGGATCTGCGTGGCGATCCTGGCGGGTTGCTCGATCAAGCGGTCGATTTAAGCGATTTGTTCTTAGACGGCGGCACCATCACCACCCTGTCGGGGCGTCACCCTGGTGCCAAACAATACTATACGGCGCGACCCGGTGACATTGCCGATGGCAAACCGATGGTGGTGCTGGTGGATGGAAAGTCTGCATCGTCATCGGAAATCATGGCTGCCGCACTGGCCGATAATGAACGTGCGATTATCATAGGCACTAACACGCTTGGGAAAGGATCAGTCCAGACCTTGATCCGATTGCCAAACGATGCCGAAATCGCGCTGACCTGGGCTGAGGTCGTCACACCTGGCGGGTATCGCATGCATGGGCTGGGGGTGCTGCCAACCATCTGCACAAGCAGCTACGATGGCACCCTGGCAGGGATCATGGAACACGTCTACCGCCGTGAAGCCCCCTGGCGCGCCCAGCCTGAAGCTTGGCGAACCACCGAGCGCACCACCGAGGCCACGACTCAACTCCGCAATCTCTGCCCCGCCCAATCGCGCCCGGATGCACCCATCGATCAAGCTTTGGCCATCCGCGTTGCCACAGATCAGGCCCTGTATGTGCAAGCATCGTCGGCGAGCATTGCCGCAAGCCGATAACACACTGATTTATAATGATTTATCGTCTTTTACGTGCGCTTGACTTCGGGCAATCGCGGTGTATTGTCCGCTCCTCTCGCTCCGAGGCCCTTTCGACTTAAAGCCCGCGTGAGATCACGATCGTTAGGAAGATTGAGCCATGGCCAAAACCGCAACCATTCAGATCAAACTCGAAAGCACCGCCGACACGGGCTTTTTCTATGTCACGAAAAAGAACCCTCGGACAAAAACCGAAAAGCTGGAGCTGAAAAAGTATGATCCTGTCGTGCGCAAACACGTGATCTTCAAAGAAGGTAAAATCAAGTAGCCGAGAAGGTACTTGATACGATGAAGCCCGCCTCAACTGGCGGGCTTTTTTTGTGGGTGAGAAGTTATGCAGAGCCCGAAGATACCGCTTTCACATTGCGACCAACTCATAAAAAAATCCTCAACTCGGTTGTCATCGCCCAATTTATTCGGGCGATCCATCTTTCCACAAGCAATGATGCAGGTTAATGAATGGATTGCCCGAATAAATCGGGCAATGGCAAAAAGGGAAAGTGGCGTTTACCAAGTGTGCGCTTAGGCCGCAGGGCGCGGTTCGAGGAAGTTTGCAATCGTCTGGAGAAAATTATTCACCGAGATGGGCTTGGCGATCTCAAGGCCTGAAACTTTGGGCAACTAAATATCCATCAGAATGAGATCAGGACGCTGTTTGCGCGTCATGCCCATGACATCTCGCCCATCACGCATTTGCAACGTGTTGTAGCCGTGGGTCTCGAGCAAATCGTTGAACAACTTCATGTTTAACTCATTGTCTTCGACGATGAGAATGGTCTTCGTCATGCAAAGTCCTGAGAGGCGCAAATCGAATGCATCGAAACAGTTTCGAGCAAAATCTATAGCGTTGTCTAAAAATAAGAAGGCCTAAATTCGACCAGAAAGAGCAAACGACTCATTTAAAAACGACGGTTTTACTGGCATTTATTAAAACCCGGCGCTGCGCATGATAGCGCACGGCTCGCGCCAGCACGACGTTTTCCAGATCGCGCCCGATGCTAACCATATCGGCAACCGTATGGGTATGATCGACACGCTCGACGGCCTGATCGATGATCGGCCCCTCGTCGAGGTTGGGGGTGACATAGTGCGCGGTCGCACCGATAATTTTTACACCACGATCAAACGCCTGCTGGTAGGGTTTAGCGCCCTTAAAGCTCGGCAAGAACGAGTGATGAATATTAATGCATCGCCCGGCCAAGCGCTCACAAGCTTCAGCGCTTAGCACCTGCATGTAGCGCGCGAGCACCAGCAGTTCGCCGCCGAGACTGTCAAACAAGTCGAGAACCTGACTTTCTTGCGCAGCCTTAACTGAGGGCGTGACAGGAAAGTGATGATAGGGAATTCCGTCGCGTTCAACAACACTGCGCAAGGTGTCGTGATTTGAAATGACGCCGACAATATCGACGGCCAACTGCCCTGTATTCCAGCGGTGCAGCATATCATTGAGGCAGTGACCGAAGTTAGAAACGGCAACAAGAACGCGCGGCTTATGATGCCAAGACGTCATCTCCCAGGCCATACCAAAGCTCAGCGCAACGGTTTCAAAAGCTGATTTAATCTGGGGCGCAGTGGAGCTTTTCTCGCTTCGTGTGAAAACAGCACGCATAAAAAAACGGTTCGTGGACGGATCACCATACTGGTTCGACTCGTCGATGAAGCATGATTGATCACGCAAGAACCCCGCCACAGCGGCAACCAGGCCGGTGGCATCGGGGCATGTGATTGTCAGAACATGGCGGTCAGGCTGCGACATTGAAATGATCGGCACTTGAGAATAAGGATCGCCATCTGTGCAGATGAAAGCACAAAGCGCAAGATGCCCGCAAAGAAAACGACCGGATCAAACTCTGATCCAGCCTTTATTTATGTGAGCTTTATTAAGCTGCGATCTTATGCGGCAAAGCTTTGGGGACCGCTGATTCAATCGACGTTATCGCATCGAGCACCGCCTTTTGCAGCTTGGCAAAGGCTTTGTTCTCGATCTGGCGAACACGCTCGCGGCTGATGCCAAAATCAACGCCGATGTCCTCAAGTGTGCGAGGCTCGTCGATCAACCGACGCTGTTCAATCACCGTGCGCTCGCGGGGCGTCAGCACATCTAAGGCTTCACGCAGCAACTTCATGCCAACCGTGCGTTCCTGACTGTCACCTAACACCGTCTCCTGGTTGGGGCGATCATCGACCAGTAAATCCTGGCGCTGCAAGTCGGCCTCTTCACCAACCGGTTGGTTGAGCGAGCTATCGCCCAGTGACAAACGGCGGTTCATATCGTGAACTTCTTTGGTCGACACATCGAGGCGTTTGGCGATGGTTTCGGCGGCTTCGTGTGGAATGTCGCCTTCGTCGTAAAGCCCCAGCTTGGCTTTCAACTTGCGCAAGTTGAAGAACAGCTTTTTCTGAGCAGCGACCGTGCCAACTTTCACCAGCGACCACGAATTCAACACGTGCTCGTTAATGGCGGCCTTGATCCACCACATGGCATACGTGGCCAAACGGAAACCACGATCTGGCTCGAACTTACGCACGGCACGCATCAGGCCGACGTTGCCTTCGGAAATCAAATCCGAGACCGGCAAGCCGTAATAGCGGTAGCCCATAGCGATCTTGGCAACCAGGCGGAGGTGGCTGGTCACCAACCGATGCGCAGCCGCCGTATCTTCGTGTTCATAAAACCGCTTGGCCAACATGAACTCTTCATCCGGGTCGAGCATCGGGAATTTTTTGATCTCATCGAGATATTTCGACAGACCAGCATCCGATGCCAACATGGGAACGCGCGAGGAGCGCGCGCTGAGGCCAGCAGGTTTAAAAGACGTCATTGCATTCATCACAGTCCTCCTGGGCAATTCGGCCCGAAAATTTTCAGCCCCAAGCCATCATGCAAACGACTGAGCACTGTGCGTGATCATGCGGCATAGAACGGAGGAGGAGATGGTGCGGGGTGGATCCCACAAACGGGACCAAAATTGCATCTCGCATCGTCATATCCTCCGTCGAGCAACATGACACGCTATTGGCCCACCTTTCGGTCTGGCCGTTCGACCGGAAGCCCCACATGGGCACCCCCGACCGGATTGGATAAAATATTAATACGTTTTGGCGAAGATTAAAGTGAAATCGAATTAATCTAGATTATCTATTTATTACAATGGCTTTCTCTTGACAAAGCCCCCGCATCTAGTCCGATTTTGGCAGTAAGGCGATGAGAGTGCCAAAGCCTATGCGCCTTGAACTATTGCGCCGCCGTGACCGTAATCTCGACCAAAAAATCCGCCTTCGGTAGCTTGGCTTCAACCACGGTGCGAGCTGGGCGGAGCTTCGACGCCCACGCCACCCACGCCCGATTCATGGCTTCGACATGCTTCAGATCAGCCACGTGAATCAATGCGAATAACACTTTGTCTTTTGACGACCCGCAGCGGGCTAGAAGTTCATCGACTTTCTTGAGTACAGCTTCGGTTTGCTTTTCCGCATCACCCGCAGGATCGGCCGAGGCCTGCCCCGCGAGATAGATGGTACCGTTATGAACAACCGCGCGACTGATGCGCTCGCCTGTGTCGTGATGCTCGATCAGCATGGAGAACTCCTTGAGGCGAAACCAAAAATCTGGACCCCGGACGAAGTCCGGGATCCATCTTTTCTGTTTCTTACTTCGCCGCAATCACCGCGATCTCGACCAGATATTCAGGCCCTGCAAGTTTGGCCTCAACCGTCGCACGCGCCGGTGTGGCATGAGAAGGCACCCAAGCGTCCCAGGCCTTGTTCATTTCGGCGAAGGTCTTGATGTCGGCCAGATAAATTGTTGCCGACAGAATACGATTTTTTGACGAGCCAGTTTTGGCCAGCAGATCATCAATCTGCTTGAGCACAGCCTGCGTCTGGGCAGTGACGTCGGCCACATCTTTGTTCACTTGGCCAGCCAGATACACGGTGTTGCCATGGACAACGGCTTGGCTCATGCGTGCACCGCACTCGATACGTTCGATGGTCATGGGTCTCTCTCCTTTTATTTGTTGGCCATATCGCCGTGAACCAGCTCACGGATTTTCATAAACTTGATCTTGGGGCTGTCTTCTTGGGTGCGGCCTAAGTGCCATGCATTTCGCGCAAGGAACACTGGCGCGTGGTCGTGATCCTCGGCAACACTGCCCTGATTAGAATCGAGGAATTTCTTCAGATCGTTCGGATCATCGGCGGCCAGCCAGCGGGCCGTGAACAAACTTGAAGCTTCAAACTTCACCGGCACTTCGTACTCGGTGCGAATGCGATCGGCCAGCACATCGAACTGCAACGAGCCGACCACGCCCACAATCCAGTCTGTGCCAATGCGTGGGCGAAACACGCTGGCCGCGCCCTCCTCGGCCAGCTGCTCAAGCGCGCGGCCCAGGTGCTTGGCGCGCAACGGATCATCGGAGCGCACGGTTTGCAAAAGCTCGGGCGCGAAGCTGGGAATGCCCACCACATGCAATTTCTCGCCTTCGGTGAGTGTATCGCCGATGCGCAAATTGCCATGATTGGGAATACCAATGATGTCACCGGGAAATGCTTCCTCTGCGGTTTCGCGGTCTTGGGCCAGAAAAAGCTGCGGATTGTGGATGGTCATCTGCTTGCCCGAGCGCACATGGAGAAGCTTGATGCCGCGCTTGAAGTGCCCAGAGGACAGCCGCACAAATGCAATTCGGTCGCGGTGTTTGGGGTCCATATTGGCTTGGATTTTGAAGACAAAGCCCACCACATCATCCTCGGTCGGCTCGATTTTGCGTTCTGCGGTGGCTTGGGGGCGCGGCGTGGGCGCCATCTCCGCCAGGCCTTGCAATAATTCGCGCACGCCGAAGTTATTGTAGGCCGAGCCGAAATAGACCGGCGTCATGTGGCCTTCCAGATAGGCCTCGCGAACAAAAGGTTTGCAAAGCCCGCGTACCATGGCGACTTCATCGCGCAGGGTCTTCACGGCATCTGGCGGCAGCAATTCATCAAGCCTAGGATCATCAAGACCGTTGCATTCGGTGCCTTCGTCCAAGTGCACGCCCTTGCTGCGCGCCATGAGGATCAATCGGTCACGGATCAGGTCGTAACACCCTAAAAAGCTGCGCCCCATACCAATCGGCCAACTGACAGGCACAACGTCAAGCGCAAGTTTGCTCTCGATTTCTTCAAGCAGCGCAAACGGATCAATGCCTTCGCGATCCATCTTGTTGACGAACGTCACAATTGGAACATCGCGCATACGACACACCTCGAATAGCTTCAAGGTCTGCGTTTCAATACCCTTGGCGCAATCGAGCACCATGACGGCAGAGTCCACTGCCGTCAGCGTCCGATATGTATCTTCACTAAAGTCTTGGTGGCCAGGGGTGTCGAGCAAGTTAAACGTGCGGCCTGCGTAGTCGTAGGTCATGACCGAGGACGCCACTGAAATTCCGCGTTCCTGTTCCACCTTCATCCAGTCTGAACGCGCACGGCGACGGTCTCCGCGTGCCTTCACCGCACCAGCCAGCTGAATAGCTCCGCCGAACAGCAAAAGCTTTTCCGTCAGCGTCGTCTTGCCCGCGTCGGGGTGCGAAATGATGGCAAAGGTGCGCCGCCGCGCAACTTCGTTGGCGATCACGTTCATCGGATTACCCTTCGAACGCGTCGAGTTGGAGTGCCAGCGTCAGCCCATCAAGATGCGCCCCGCATTTCATCTGACACGACAACCTTGAGCGGTCCGTTTTATAGTCTGAATTGTCGAGCAAATCAGCTTCCTCGTCTTCGGCCTTGCCGGTTTTGGCAATCCAAGCCTCGTCAACCTGAACATGGCACGTCGCACACGCCATAGCCCCGCCGCACTCGGCACGCACGGGCACTCCTGCGGCGCGCATGCAGTCCATCACTGTGCCTTTTGCGCCGCACGGCACGTGGCGCGCACTGCCATCGGGCAATACGACTATCAGGTTCATGGGCCGTCCTGATCGGTGGTTAACAGGCCAGATCGAACGTATTTGCTTAAGCAGAAACGCCGAGTTTGGCCTGGATGCTGGAACTCGAGGTGGTGTGCTCGAATCTCAGCTTTTGGTTGGGTCTTGCATAATGGAAAGACCCATGGGCCATCAAGGCCGATTCATGGAATCCGGACAGGATCAGCTTTAATTTTCCGGGGTAATCGCACATATCCCCAATACAGAAGATACCCTTCACATTGGTCTCGAAGCTTTCGGTATTCACCGGGATTTTGTTACTATCGAGGTTAATGCCCCAATCGGCAATGGGGCCCAGTTTCATGGTCAGGCCATAGAACGGTAAAAAAACATCGGCGGGCACGTCATATTCGCCCTTCTCGGCGCTTTTCAGCGTGACGGATTCAAGCTTGCCGCCCACGCCATTCAGCCGCACGGTTTCGGCAATTTGCAAATCAACCTTGCCCGCTTTCACCAGCGCGTACATCTGATCAACGGTGGCCTGCATGCCGCGAAATTCATTGCGACGGTGCACCAGAGACATGCCACTAACAACGGGGTTGAGGTTCACGGTCCAGTCCAGCGCAGAATCGCCGCCGCCGGCAATCATCACATTCTTGCCGCGGAAGTTTTCCATTTTGCGAACCGAGTAGAACACCGACTTATCCTCGAATTGCTCAAGGCCTTCGAGCTTCGGTTTTTTGGGCGTGAAACTGCCGCCGCCGCCTGCAATGCAAATCACCGCCGCATCGATAATGGTGCCCGCATCGGTCGTTAGCCGCCATTTGCCGTCCTCAAGCTTCGTCAGTGAGGCGGCCATTTCGCCGAGGTGCATCTTTGGTTTGAAGGGTGCGATTTGTTCGAGCAGATCATTGACCAATTCCTGCCCAGTGATTTTCAAACGGCTGGGGATATCGAGGATCGCTTTTTCGGGGTAAAGCTCGGCGCACTGGCCACCCGCTTTGTCCATAATATCGATGACGTGAGCTTGTAGCCCCAACAGGCCCAGCTCAAAAACGGCAAACAGGCCCACCGGGCCAGCGCCGACGATAATCACATCGGTTGAATGGTGCTCAACGTTTCCATCAGGCATCGCGCTCCCCCTTGGCAAACTTAATCGGCCAGTCCCCGCTCGGCCCGGAAGCGCTGCCACTGCTCGGCAGTGTCCAGATCCGTCAAGACAGCAGTGTCGTCAAATTCCACTTCGTAAACAAGGGATTCATGCACGCCAATGAGGTGCCGCGCGCCCGTATCGCCGCTGACCTGGCGTATATCCTCGAAGAACCGCCGCGCCCATAAAATGGGGTTTCCGCGTTTGCCATTGTGTGTCGGTACACCAATCAGTTTATCGCCCACGGGGTCGAAGCCAGCCACTAACTGTTGCAAATGATCAGCCCGTAACAGCGGCATATCGCCCAGGCACACCAGCGCGGCTTCGGCTTCAGGCACCATCGCACCAAGCCCGACTTTCAAAGACGTCGATAAGCCATCAGCAAAATCAGGGTTGGCCACAAACAGCACCGAGGCTCCGGCTAGGGCAGCGCGAATGTCGGCTTCTTGGTGACCGACAACCACTACGATGTCTCGCAAACCTGCCTCGGTAATTGTCTCAACTGTTTTGCGAATCAGCAGTTTGCCGTCGACATCCATCAGCAATTTATTTGGCCCGCCCATACGCCGCGATTGACCCGCAGCCAATACCAACGCAGCAATGTGTGGCGGTGCTGGCATCACTTCGGGCTGTACAGCCCGGTCACGCGGCAGCGGCCTCGACGGCGTATCAACCAGCAGCCCCCCTGCCCCCATACGCATAATATCGTCACGCGTGGCTGGGATATTGGCCGCTAAACGCTGCAACACCCAATCAAAGCCATTGAGTTTGGGCGAACGCGCACAACCCGGCAGCACCAGCACAGGAACAGCGCCGATGCGCCCCAGCAACAACAAATTGCCCGGGTCGACCGGCATGCCGAAGTGATCAATGACACCGCCAGCAGCAATGATCGCTGAGGGCACAATGTCGCCACGGTCGACGGTGGCCGAAGCGCCCGCAATGATTAGGATATCTGGCTTAGCAGCCAGTGCGTCTTGTATCGCTATCGTGGTCGCAGCAGCATCGTGTTCGCAATTGCGCACATCGGGCATGGTTCCGCCGACAGATGAAATACGTTCCCGCGTGACTAATGTTGTGGACTCGATGACAGAAGGTTTCAGACCCGGCAGCAGTGTATTGATCAACGCAAAACGTTTTGCTTGGTATTCGGCGACACGTACGGCAGGCCTGCGCAAAGCCCCCTCGACCCCGACCATGGTCTGCGATGAAACGGCGAAGGGAATTATTTTCACGGTTGCAATCGTTTGGCCGCGGCGCACGGCTGTTTTGTCAGCCAATGTGGCAATCGTTACAGCTTCATCAATCAAATTAGCCGCTGTAATGGCGGTAGCATCAACGGTGACGATGCCATCAACAGTGGCGTCCAGGTTACAGCGCCCCGTGCGGGCGTCCGATAATTGCACACCACCCCCCGCAACGCAGGCCGCAACGCGCCCGGCGGCCGCGTCCTCGCCCATATCGCCGGGCTCAAGCAGCGCGCCGATAATTTCAACTGCGCCCGACTTCACCAGCGCTTCAATATCTTCGGGGCCGATCACGTGCCCTTTTTTTAGTATCAGTCCTGCACGGCGATACGTGTGCGCCAGGATCACGCCGTCGGCAGCAGAGATGGGGAACGAACCAAACTTCATGATTTCTATTTCGCCCCAGCGCGCAGGGCTTCAATCACTTGTGCGACAATGGACACGGCAATTTCAGCAGGCGATATGGCGTTTATGTTCAACCCCACAGGCCCACGAATCCGCGTCAAATCTGCGTCGGTGAATCCTTCGTCCCGCAATCTCTGCAGTCTTTTCTCGTGCGTTTTGCGACTACCTAATGCGCCAATGTAAAAAGCTGGCGAACGCAAAGCCGCGACCAATGCAGGATCGTCGAGCTTGGGGTCATGCGTCAGCGTCACCACGGCCGTGCGCGCATCGGGTTGCACTTTTTTCATGCCATCATCAGGCCACTCTTCAATGGCTGTGGCATCTGCGAGTTTGCTAGCCGTTAAGAATGCAGATCGCGGATCAATCACAATCGCCTCGAAGCCTGCTAATTGCGCCATGGGCACCAGGGATTGTGCAATATGCACTGCGCCGACAATCACCATGCGGGGCGACGGACTATAAACGCGAACAAACAACGTCGACGCGTCGATCATGTTCGATTGATTGGCGCTAATGAGACGGTTTATTTCCGCTAATGCATCAGCACTCAAACTGAGTTCACCAACAACTTCCCCGCCGCCGACAATCGTCTGGGCTCCGGTTGTTGTGTCGGTGACCAAGGCGCACGGTGCTTTAGCCGCAATGCGTGATTGAAGTTGGGAGAGAAGACCAAGCTTCATTCGACCGCGTCCACGAAGACGCGCACTTTGCCACCGCAGGCCAGGCCCACATCCCAGGCCATTTCGTTGGTGACGCCAAATTCTAATATCTGAGACTTACCCGACGCCATCACTTCGCGCGCCGCATTGATCACGGCACCCTCAATGCAACCACCTGAAACCGACCCGATAAATTCCCCCGTGTCGTTGATGGCCATATGGCTACCGGCCGGGCGCGGCGACGAGCCCCAGGTTTGAACGACGGTTGCTAAGGCTGCTTTATGCCCAGCCGCGCGCCAGGCGGTGATGTGATCAAGAGCTTGGGTATCTGACATGGGGTCATTCCAATGTTGTGGGCCGAACTAACTTAAGCAAGCCGAGGTTAGGCGGCAACAGCAGCAAATTCGCGCCGGGCTGACGACACCTTCGACAGTGCGCTCATAAGGGTAGCAAGACTGTCGAGGGTATGAACCGTGCGGAATTCATCGACGTGGGGCAGCATCGCGCGAATGCCAGCCGACTTGGGCTCGAAGCCCGCATAACGGAGCAGTGGATTCAGCCAGATCAGCCGCCGGCATGAGCGTTGCAGTCGTTTGGTTTCCATGGCTAGGCCTGCTCCGCCGTCGCGATCGAGCCCATCCGTAATCAGCAACGTCACAGCACCCTGCCCCAAGACACGCCGCGACCACAGATGGTTGAACTGGCCCAAAGCCTCGCCGATGCGCGTGCCGCCTGACCAATCTTGCACCGTGCTCCCAACGCGGGCCAAGGCCACATCGGGGTCGCGGTGCTTCAGTTCGCGAGTCACATTCGTCAGGCGCGTACCAAATAAAAACACATGCACACGGTCGCGATCATTGGTGATGCTATGCAAGAAGTGCAACAACATGTGGGCATAAGCCGCCATGGACCCCGAGATATCACACAGTACGACGAGCGGTGGATGGCGCTCGGTCGGCGCGCGGCGTTTCAGATAAACTAAATCGCCTGTGACCAGCGATGAGCGCAAGGTGGCGCGCAAATCAATGCGCTGGCCTTTAGCTGCGGCGGCATATCGCCGTGTGCGCACAGTCGGAATTGGCAACCGCAACGCTGCCATCAGCTTTTTGGCCTCAGACATTTCAGCCGCACTCATGGTCTCAAAATCTTGGCTGCGCAATTTTTCCGACGCCGACCAGCTAGCCACAGCCTCTATCATGTTTTCGTCGGGCGATGACTCGTTCTCGATGATGCGCGGGTGAGTGCTATCAAGCTCAGCGAAAGCCTCGGAGATACGTCGCGGGAAGATTTGGGGGTCGTGATCGCCGCGTTGTTTTTGCGCTTGGTCGATCAGGGATAAATCATCATTCACGTGGTCAGGCGAACGCCAAAATCTGTCAAAGGCCAGCTTGAATAATTCACTTTGCGCATGGCGGTTCACAAACAGCGCATGCAACGTCCAGTAAACGTCATCCTTGCTAGTGATGTTGATCAAGGGCAGGGCCTGTAACGCCGCGATCACTTTACCTGGGCCAATCGGCAACCCGGCACGGCGCAAGATGCGCGCGAAGTGCATGATGTTGTTGGGAATCGTCGAGGTCATGACGGCCCCTACTCTGCAGCTTTCTTCGCGCTAACAACGCCTTTGGCTGCCACATCGCCGCGCACGCGCACAATATCATCCTGATATTTCAGCACCACTCCCAGTGTGGCGTCGACGGTTGCGGGGTCAAGCTCGCGCGCATTGAGCGTTTTCAAGGCCATCGCCCAATCAATCGTCTCGGCAATGCCGGGCGGCTTGAACAATTCCATCCCGCGCAGCATTTGTACGAAGCTGACCACCTGGGCTCCCAGTGACGCGCCCACATCGGGTACCTTGGCCGCCAGAATCGCGCGCTCGCGATCTGCGTTGGGATAATCGACCCAGTGATACAGGCAGCGGCGTTTCAGGGCATCGTGAATTTCGCGGGTACGGTTCGAGGTGATGATTACAATCGGCGGCTGCTCGGCCCTCACCGTGCCAAGCTCGGGGATTGTGACCTGAAAATCCGAGAGCACCTCGAGTAAAAACGCTTCAAACGGCTCATCGGTGCGATCTAATTCGTCGATTAGCAGCACCGGCGGG